>Ga0307514_10001475_pt1 | contig 28544 bp, 38 predicted proteins | sample 16_EM_MG_FD_203088 | JGI IMG/M metagenome (GOLD analysis project Ga0307514, IMG submission 203088) | Populus trichocarpa ectomycorrhiza microbial communities from riparian zone in the Pacific Northwest, United States - 16_EM | ecosystem: Host-associated > Plants > Roots > Unclassified | place... | reverse complement strand
AGGCGGCCCCCCCAACCCCATAGCCATAATACACCGGAACTGGCACAAGGAACGCTGCATTGTGATCCAACCCCCTCTGATACGCCTTCTCGTCTAGTTTCCCATGCTTCAACTTGTCCAGATCTCTCGCCTTCCTCTTCTGCGTCTTGGACAGCCGCTTCTCCCTCCCTCTGTGACTGACAATATCAACATAGACTGCATTGTGGTCACTAGGGTGGGTCGCGAGTAGGCAATCGTCCCGATTTGGAGGATCGGCCGACGACCTGCGGTTTGACATCACAGAAAGAGAGAGACGACTGAGTTTCTGGCCAATAGTGTCGCCCTGGTGTGGTGTGCACATCAATGCCGCGCCGGGGGAGAGGAAACACGCGTGCACTAACCGGTAATGGACAGCCGCAATGCATGTAAAGGATGCCAAAACGTTGCTGCGATGGCACATCTTTCAATACATTACAGGAGCAAATAGGTGAAGAATTCCATACCTCCCATGCACGGCAAGTAATATCGAATCCATTCGAGAGGTGACTCTCCTCGACTTTATCGTCACTTGAAGCGAGCCGAATCGCGTTAAATCCAGCAATAGTACCCGCATCGGGAAACGACTAACTGATTGACGAATCTCCCAATATACTTGCGGCAATCATCACCATACTTCTGTGGGAGAAGTTGGTGTGTACTGAACCGGGTGTTAGTTTGGGTGGATTGGGTAATAATAGGTTTGCTTACTGCCACGCTATGTCAATGTCTAGGGTTGGTACGAAGAAAGAGGTTGGTGCTGAGGCTATCAGGTCCAAGAACCTTGTTTAGCGTGTCAGTGATACGAAGCACCATCTCCTGCCTGTTTGGGACTTACGCGTGGTATCTGGCAACACAGTGGTGCAGCGCAATTTCATCTTCTTTACTTTCGAAAAACTCTGGTTGACTCCAACCAAGTTGATGCATCTTTTCCGTGAACGTGTTTTGTCGGAGAACCTGTTCAGCACGGCTGTAAGCTCCACAAGAGAAATACCTAGTATTGTAGAGGCTCACAGCGCCAACTAGATCCAGTGAGAACGGTCTGCAGTCATTGTACGCACTCAAAACTTTCCTCACACTTATGACCAGAGGTGAGGTGAGAACTTCAGCATCACTCCCGATTTAACGACGAGAGAAATACACACAGAGGAAGCCGCATGTAGAGAGAAAGCCTGTCACGAAGGGTTTCGAGGGAGAATTCGACACCTTCCTTGATGTCTTTTTCCCATCGCTCGATGTCTGTATCTTTCTCGTAGGTTGCCATCATCGACCCCCGTAGCAAGGAGGTTAGGATCCCCCTATCGCTGGCGTGCTTGTACTTGAAGCTCCCTTGATAGAGGCGGGCCTTTATAGCCTTGGCTCTCAGCGGGATAATCTCTCCGGAACGATCCAACAGCGTTCCACTGGGCACTCGCGATCAGTTGCTTTTAATCACTTCGTCGAACAGGACGAAAAGATCCACATACGGGAGGTAAACGGCATTGCCATACCTCTCTACATCACGGGTATTGGTGGGATCCATGACGAAATCACGAACGAACTTTGCGACCGCGAGCTTGCTCCTATCAATCGAGAACGAGCAGCGATTACAAGCGTGGGCGAACATCCGCTCGGCGTAACCGCTCTGTCCCTCCGTTAGATATGCTAGGAGTAGAGAGGTTTACCAACAGACAGATAGATAATCAAGTACAACTCACGGATGAAGAGTTGGAGATTGCACTTTGGGCACAAAACTTCTTGCTCTTGGAGCTTCCAGAAGGAGTCGAACGGATCATACGGCGTACGGGTGGTGCCCTCCCATCTTGCGGAAACCTCCTGCGACGGCTTATAGGTGGACATGTCACCTGCAACCTCCTGCATCACGTCAGCCAGACAGAAGCTTGGGTATATTTCGGACATACGAGTAAGTCGAGAGGCACAACGGGGAGATTCTTGAGTTCCACCAAAGCATGCACGCGCTCAAGATCTTCGGCGTACCACCTAGATAGGTTACAATATGATCAAACTCTGTATATGAAAGATGAGAAGGGTACTCGTACGTCGGATTGAGCATATATGCGTGCCAGATGAGCCAAACATCGAGGGGTGGGTTATCCACGGTGGTGGGCGATGTGCGCAACACGCCGAGAGCCAGCACCCATCTTCGGAACCTGGAAGGACTGTTTTGAGTTCGCTGTTGAAATTGTGGACGGTGGTGGATAGGGTACCGTTCCAGAGCAAGCTCGAGAAACCAAACCCAACGCGCCTCCGAGTCCAGAGCCCCAGCAAGAGGCGGAAACGTATTTGCAACATCGGAAGTTTCCTGGACTTTGAGCTTAAGTTCCCTGAAGGCCTTCAACAGCCCGAGGTGGATCTTCAACTGGGAAGGGGTGATGAAGGGAACTGGTGTGACGGCTTTACCGACACAGAACTGCGATTTGGCAGTGTATTGAGGAGGATCATCATGAGGGACTGCGGTCACTGTCGACGAGCTGGTTTCGAGGAGAGGAGATTGACTGGGAGCAGAATCCTTGACGATCATATCGAGACCTGGATGATTCTTGGAAATCCCTACTGAGTATCATTCAGGTTGGCTTTATATATGAAGTGCCCTACACTTGTATGATCACCCTGTCACTGCGGAGTGACCGCAGCAGCCTTCATTAATCTCCGCAGCATTCCAACTCGTTTACCAACCACTCCGTCCGATTCGGGTGCAAGAGTTGTTCTAAACATCTAGTCGACTATCTGAGGGTCGATTCGATACGGTGTACGTACGACAGAAATAACGCTTCGCAGAATTGAGAGAGCAGTGGGGTGATGAATACATATGTATGGAAAGTTGGAGATCGATGTCCTAAGAATAACAGTGGGAGAAAAGGAGCGTCTATGCTGAGGCTACGAAAGATGGAAACTCCCCGTTCCTTCTGACATTGCTGTTCGCAGCTTCTGCTTCGTAACCTCCTTGCAAGAGTAATCAGGAAGTTTCAAGTAGTTGACGCAAGTCATGACGCTTGGAAGGTAGTCGTCGGCCGTCAAGGGTGATTCGTGAGGCTTCCGGACGACAGTAAGTGGCGGGTTAAGACCACGGAAACCTACAAAGTGCGTTCACAAATGCCTCGATCTGATCAACGTATGACATACCACCGATCGGGAGCTTGGGACTGCCGGTGATGAACTGGAGATAGCTGCGGCGGGTGGCGGAATCGTATTCCGCCATAATCTCGATAAGATTCTGTATCGCTTTGCTATCCGCAGTGAACCCGTGGTCTGCCTTGAGTGCCTCACCCAACGCTGATGCGCGGAGTTAGACCGAGAGAAACAAAAATAAAAGCTCTTGACTTACCTTCTTCGCTCCAGTCCTCGTCCGAGTTCCCGAACAACATCACCAATTCCTCAACAGTGAACGTTGCCAGATCCTTGATTGGGAAGACCTTGGAGAATCCCTCGCGGAGTGCCTTGGCCTGAGCTTGGATACCTTTTCCGATGACAGCGTCGACGACGGAAGCGATGTACTCGTCGACGTTATCTGAGGTGACCATAAGGTCACGACCACCGGGCTGATGAATTCGATTAGAGTTATTCAAAATATAACACCATCTCACCAAACCTTTAGTTCTATATCGTACCCAGGGACTGTGAAGTCGAGAGCGAGGTCTTCAACCGAAACCTTCTCAATTAGATCAACCTTGCTCGCAATCTAGGAGAGTTTTCAGCAAGGAGCGCGTCGCGCAACTGAATATTCACGAGCCTTTCCACCATAGGATTTTTGGGACAGCCCTTGTAGTTTCTCCAGGGATGTTGCAAGATCGGGATCGACGAGCTATAAGCAAGGGTGAATAGTGTGATGATACCGTGGAAGATTAACAGTACTTTGAGGTTATCAAGCGTCAATGCGACCTGTTCTCCTAGCACGAGCTTCAAGAAAACCTTGTTGAAGTGGAGATCGATGATTCGTGAGTCTAGCATAGATTTCGCCATAAATTGCCCAATGACTCTGAAGATGTGCGTCCTTTTACTAAGAGGATCCAGTCAGTATCAAATGTAGGATAGTACCAGCGTACTCACAGGCCCTTATCATTACCACTATCATCGGTAGACATGGGTGCGGGGAACAGTCCAAGCGGATGATGAACATGTGCCCCTGGCAAGGATTGGTCGCCATCTCTCCAGAGCTTCAGATCTCGACGTGCGAACTCCTTCGACACCAGGGAATAGAACTCGAGCGTCGGACCCAAACCAGTTCCAACCTCTTCGAAGTACTCCACCTCGAGCACAGAGGAAGACGATCCGTAAAGTTCAAACACCTTGACCGCGGACTCGAAGATATGCTTTCGCGATATCCTCACCTTCTGTCGTTGAAGTCTACCAAGGAATCCAACCCCGTCGTCACGTCTTGAAGTATCCTGGCCTCTTGCTTGCTGGCTCTGCCACTTCAAGATGAGTCGAGCGTAACCAAATGATGTCGACTGAAGGAAGTTGTAACGAGTAGAGAATGGGAACAGGAAGGGGAAGTGTTGCGGCAGGTCCAGTGACCAATCTGGAAGACACGAACTGGTAAAACAGATTAGATTGGTAGTCGAAGAGGAGTCGTCAGGGAACTTACCTGGCGACAATCATGGGCTCTTCCAGTTGACGGGTGAGTTTCGCGGTCAACTTATTGTTAATGAAGTTGGACTCTAGAAGGGCATTCCGTTGTTCTCCGGGTTTATCGCGTTGGCAAGCATTGATTTGGTGCAAGACGCGCAACAAACGCAATATCTTGGAATGAGGGGCGTCGTTTGTAGATGACGCTGATGGGGCGGGAGTCCGGCTCCTTGATCCGAACTCGATACCATCGGAGCGTGCTATTATATGATGTCAATTGACGGCTTAGTGATGAATTCCCGTCTTACTCACTTTCAGGAGCAGGGGCCATAATCTTCTTGAACTTGACGGGGTATACACCCTGCCAGATTGCGCTCGAAGAGGCGGTAGCGCCAGAGTTCTTTCGAGCCTCGTGTTGGTGGATGGCACCGTAGATCGTAAGGTCTAGGGGAAGTACATGATCATCCATGGAGAACTCCAGGTGCCAATCGGAAGCCTTGTTCTTCAAAGCGGCCGCATACGAGACTTTCGATTGAGAAGAGCTTGGTTGCGTGCCAGGTGGAACTTCCTTGAGTGGGTTCGGTGTTGCAACTCTCGTACCATCTGGGGTCTGTGCTTCGACTTTAGAACCGTCTATGGACCGTCATCAATTAGATCATGCATGACACAATGTTTCTCACCATCAGCAACGGAAAGGTTCACGGTCTTCTCTACCACCGAGCGATCACTATCCAGCTCTTCATCGAACACCTGTTGAAGGGTAAACAAAGAGGATACCATGTGCCCAGGGGAAACGACATACGTCAGCGTCGACTTCATCATCGGTGAAATCTGCTTCAATGTGGGCATCGAGACTCGCGCCTGTTTCCGTAAGCGTGTCAACCTTGGATGTCTCGGGGTCTACCGTGGCAGTCGCGTCATCAGAAGTCTTCCCGGCCTCCGCGTTGTTTTGAGCATCTTTCTTTGCGCTGAGCCGGAGACTCCTGCGACGAGTCGGACCAGGATCGTTAGTGTTCGTCTCAGATGGTTTGGTGCTACTTTCTGCGGGTGGATGAACACGAGAGGATGAAGCGGAGGATAGGCTGCCAGTCAGAGCAGCAAAAATGCGGGAGCTGTTAAGAAGTCCAGAGATGCGGGGGCGCAAATAATCGTGCAGTGCTTGGAAAGTTGCGATAGCATGAATCGAAACAACGATGTTGTTTAAAGCTTTGGGAACATCGGAGTCTTCTGTAGCGATTAGCCGGAGCCTGAGTTGACGAGCGAGCAGCGATGGAGAACTCCTCCTAGAGTCTGCTTCCGGATGTTAGTGGAGGCCACAATATGTACACCAGCATCCAACGCACCATCGACACCCTGAGCGATGGTTACAACTTCGTAGGGTTCCATCCGAGTGAGACTCTCCTGCAGCTTCTTAACGAACACAGAAAACGGTGTCTGGATGTGCATAGGCTTGGCTTTTCGTGAAAATACCTCCAAGAACATGTCTTGACGTCGTTGAGCGCTCACTGTATTGATGACGAACTCAGTGTCACCAGAGGTATACGAGAATCACTGAGGGCGTACCTGACCGATCCTCATCAGTGGTAAACGCAAGGAGAGAATCTACAAGTCCGCTTTGCAAAAGTTCAAAGCTGGACAAGGAGGAGTGAGGGGACGAGAAGAGAGCAGTGAGCTCCTTCAGAACCTCGGACAGGGATTTTTCAGACCCATCCTTATCAGACAATCGTTGAACGAGCTGATGCAGGGCGTTGTACAGTCCGTGCTCCGCTTTCTCGCCGTTCGATATGTGTTTTAGACGGATGACACGTGCTCGAAGGGTGATGGCATCCTCAGGTTCTAGAGCGAGGGAAGCAAGTTTCTTGTAACCTGGAGTGCTAGTCGCGAACACTGCGGACATGGGCGGTGGCGTGGCCGTTGGCTCCGGAGTGGATTCGTCGTTCTTTGAGTCTTCCTTGGACTTTGTCAATAACGTTCTACCCGCCAAAGCCTCCACCTCGTGAAACGCTCCCTCTCTACGGAATGCTGGGGCATACTCCGTTGGCACCTTCGAGAGTAATATCTCAACAAGCTGGAGCGCTCCCAAAACGAGAGTCGGATGGTCCTTCGATGACAGAATCGAAGAAGAAAAACTAGCAACCGGAACAAACTTGGAACGGAACCCGTCAGTAACTGATTTTGTAAACTTTAATGCACTTACGGAAAACACTCGTTTCAGATCTTCCGTTTCCAAGAACCCAACAGCTTTGAGGAGACCAGTCAACGTCTTCAACCTCACGGAAGTGATGACGCTCGCGGCATAGACATCGATCAACACCGGTACCATAAGCTGCATGAATCGCCCCACGACCTCTGGCTTCGACCTCAGTAGTTCATTCCTGTCCAGAACCTGATCTTTCGTGGGAGTTTGTAAGGTTTCGGTCTGATCTTCGCGAGATGGCGTTTCGGACACGATTTCTGTCGCGATACTGGCCTCAGGAGGATCGGCACTTCCGTTAGCGGATGTGGCCTGGGGGGTCGGTGTGGCGGCAGCAGAGTTATCCTTAGCTTCTCTTTTAGAAGCGGCACGATCGGCCTTCGCTTTGGCTTTGATCAACTTGTTGAGAGCCTTTTCCGTATAACCCTTGTGATCGAATACACCATCTGTGGCCACGTCTCAGCACGAATGTCCAAAAGAAGGCTATATTACTACTCACCCTTTGGTAATGGGGGCATAAGCTCGCAAACGAGACTGAGGGCTTCTTCAACCTGGTCTTTCGGACGATGAGCAAGGTTTTGCATCACGGTCATATCCGCCAAACCACCACCCAGACCTTGGCCTGATGCGGAATCCCCTTGCCCTTGTTCTTCGTGGGCGGAGGGCAGTACACCTGTCAGGATCTGGAACACAGTGTCGACTATGTCCGCTTCAAGAAGAGCCATGGTGATCTTGGAACTTGCTCGTGCAGATATGGCCAAACTACGCAGCAGCGATGTGAAGGTAGCAGGAGCTATTAGTGGGGAACCGCCAGAAGGGAGAAGGAGAAGGTTGACAGCAGTGATGAGTTCTCTGTCGACCAGTGCCTCGAGGTTTTTGACGGAGGCGCGATAGTAGGAATCGATGACGCGGATCACACACAAGCAAGCAAATTCAACCAGACGCTGATCAGAATAACCGAGACAGTTTCGAATAATGGGCCACACGCCCTGGACCATGGGGAAGTGGTCGGGAGAGATATTTCGACAGCAATTAGATGCGGCCTGGATGGCAGTGCGTTGGACGGCGATAGAAAAGAAGTCGAGGTAGCTCAGTAACGCATTTAAGCCTCCTTCCCTGACAATTGCACTTGGGAATTCCTCCGATATTTTCTCCAGCGTCTGCAGTGGATGTTACAACAGAAATTATAAGCAGGAGTGTGACGACTTACACTCAGTGTCTGCTCAGCAAGGTCAATGTAAGATATCTCAATCAACTTGCTGCAGAGAACGGGAATGGCGCCGTGATAAGCGACAGTGTGTGCCACACCTGGCAATGCTTCCATCAAATTCGCCAAGCACCTGCACGCAAGGACCTGGGCCTCGGGGTTCTCGTCTCCTTGATAGCGTGAACCCCCGCTAAGAGCCAACGCGGCAGCAAGATCAGGATCGTGGTCCCTGGAATCCTCGTCTCTGTCGTCATCATCATCCGCATTGCCGGTGCCACCAAGGATTTTGACAAGTTCGCGGATGTATGATTCGACGGGAAAGGAACCAGCCAAAGTGTCTTCGGTACTGATGCTCAGTAACTCGGTGAGTTCTTGCAGAGAGATGAGGCGCGTCGTTGGGTCGGCAGAGGGTTTGATGTTGTTGAGCAGGCTCTTGAGCCGCCCAGAAAGTCCGAGCATGTAGGAGCTGAGTTGTCGATAATCGCCAAATATGGCCATGGCTGTGGATTCGTCGAGATGTCCCAGTCCGCTGTCGTGAGAGTTTGTGTTTTGATCCTTGATCCCGTCTTCGTCGTCGTCGTCGTCATCGTGATCGTGGCGATCAGTGGAATCCAGCTCTCCTTCGTTGGGATCCTCGGGTTCATCATTCATTTGTGTGTCCTTGGTTTGAGCAGGGTCGTAGTCGCCGCGAGATGGACCGGGTGCAGTCGCCTTGCCCTTTGCGGCGGCAATCTTGCCCTTTGAGCTGACATTTCTGATCCCTGATAAGATACAGTAGAGGAAAATCGTATGATAGAACATACCTCGTCTTCTTCGGCATCTCTAGAGGTTCTGTAAGGGGGAGATCTGAACGGGAGCGGAGGGAATATGCACTCGTTGCTGTCCGAGGGCGTTTGAGGGTTGAAGAGGAGGGGATAGATGTATCTTCGTCTGAGGCAGTTTCTGGTAACGCACGCTTCTTGCCTTTGATATCACGAGAAGGTTCTTGGATAGATAATCCAGAGGATTGCGGAGGGAACGTTACCCTACGGGCTCTAGGGTGGAAGCCATGAGGATGGGCGATCCTGCTCACGAAGAGCAAGTAAGAGAGACTGACTTTTTCGACGGTCTCGCCGCCCGTTCTTCCGTGTCTTTCCCTTTTCCCTTGCTGGTGCTGATAGCACGCGGTCGCTTGGATTGATTGGACTGTGGGGTTGAGCGACTGGGGCCAGGTACGTTTGCAGTAACGACGGAACGGTCTTCGGATTCGGGTTCCCTCTCCTTTTCTTTTTCCTTCTCCTTGGCTGCTTTTACTCGTGCGCTGGAACGCAGATTCCGGGGAGTGGACGAGGATGATGAGGCTTCAAGTTGGACTTGTTCTGAGCTGGAACTACTAGATTCTGGGTTGTGCTGGGATAAGTCCATTTAGTGTCGGCCCCCAGCCATTGAATCTGTGGTGGAAGCTCGAGAGGAAGAGAGAGTTTGTGACCGTCTGGGAGTCACCCTCAAACGTTCTCGTTCTGTCAGCAAAGGTGGTCGCTGCGTCGCCACGCGATTTTCCCTTATCAGGAATATTTCCTCAAGGTTACCATTTCTCTGCCCATCCCCTCGAGAGGCCTAGGTAAAAAATCTACGTGCTACCATGACGAGCGTAGGCGAAACTACGGCGCGCCCAATTACAAAGGGTGACTCGCGGATAACAAGATTTCTACCTATCCTGCACCGGAGCGATTCGGGAGTCAGAAACGACGGCAAGCGATGTATGACAACTGAAAACGCCTGCAACGTCGGTGTAATACAGTAGACATCGCAAGGAATACATGGTCGAGCTCGCATCCCCGTCCTATATGTACAGTGTCATCAAGCGGAGACTGGGAGGAACACGCCAGAGCAAAGCAACTTGCCTCGAAATACAAGACATGCGCAACTCAGTTTCCGCGATAGGCAAGCCATCTCCAAGAGGTGACTGTGCAGCCCGTCCTGCGGTGCTTGACAAGGAGCGTGCTTGGCGTGCAAAGGGTAAAATCAGTGAGAGCTCAAGGCCGATCGTGAACGAGTCGTCCGCTATGATCTCAACCGTGGTTCCGCGTGCGACTCGGTGTCGACCAGCTCTACGTCTCTTCTCTTCCTCTCACCCTTGGCTCGCTAGTTCAAAATCAAAGAAGCGAGAGGAACTCAACTTCAACCCCGATATCTACTTCGACAATGCTCCCAATCCCGAGCACGTCAACTACAAGCGCCTCACATCCAACGACCTGGAGGTGTTCAAACACCCTCCGAGACGAGTCAAGATGTTGGTTCGTGACTACATCGAAGACTCATTGTACAACCCCCACTATGGCTATTTCTCGAAACGCGCGACTATCGTCACTTCACCGAAGCATATTGATTTCGCGACACTCCGGGACTCGGTTGAATTTCAGGAGGAGGTCGCGAAGAGGTATGTTTCATATGGGAAGGATGGACCTGGGCCTGGAAAGCAGCTGTGGCACACCCCAACCGAGATATTCAAGGTACATCATGGTTCGGATGATCTGTGGTGTCCATTCTTATATCTGGTGTGTAGCCATGGTACGGGCAGAGTATTGCGCGGTGCATCGTATGTGAATACATCCTCAAGTACTTCCCTTACGAAGACCTCATCATTTACGAGATCGGAGCTGGGAACGGAACGCTTGCCTTGAACATCCTCGATTACCTTCGAGACGCTTACCCAGAAGTCTACGAACGGACAAGGTACAACATTGTGGAAATCAGCAGTAGCTTGGCCAAGCTACAGGAGCGGAAATTGAAGGATCATCCGTGCGTGACGATAACTAACAAGAGCATCTTCCACTGGGATCAGAGGGAGGACTCTCCGTGCATGTTCATCGCCATGGAGGTCATAGTGAGTGAGCTTGCCACTACACGTCAGTCCAGAATATGAACGTCTGCACTTAGGACAACTTCGCGCATGATATGATTCGATATGACATGCGGACACTTGAACCTTACCAAGGGCTCGTGACCGTGGACGAGAACGGGGACTACTCAACATACTTTACGAAAGTGACGGATCCCCTCATTTCCTCATTCCTCCAACTCAGGAGGCACCTCTTTCACCCACCACCTCTCCCACGGCTGATAAAAGCTTCCGCTACTTTCCGAAGCATCTACGCGACTCTCCCTTTCTCCCGAAATCTCTCCGCTCCTGAATTTATTCCAACAAGAATGTTCAGCTTATTGCAAACCCTCCGACAATATTTCCCCCGACACCGCTTACTGCTCTCGGATTTCTCGTCGTTACCCGACACAATTCCAGGGGTAAACGCTCCAGTCGTTCAGACACGCTACCAGAACATGACGGTGCCCACATCAACCTTATTCGTCCAACCAGGATATTTCGACATTTTCTTCCCAACCGACTTCGAAAGATTGCGAGATATGTATGAACATATACTTTCACAGCCCGAGCCATCTACCACGGATTCTTTCCTACCACGTGTTTTACCATTAAGCAACAACGCTTCCTCGTTGTCCATTGGACCCGACTTTTTCTCCTCATACCACCCACTGAATCGAAGGACCAAAATTGAAGGGGTTATATCAAAGAGTGGACTGCCGGTCGGTGAGAGGGAAAGCAGTGTGTTCACCCATGCAGAATTCTTGGAGAGATGCGCGGATCTGTCACGGACGAGGCTGAAAAATGGAGAGAACCCAGTGTTAGACTATTACCAAAACGTGAAGTTTCTGTTCTGACGGGCTCAGTACTACCTTTATTGTCGCCGCAGAATATAAAAGTAGTAATGGAATGTCTGCCCTAGCTGCCGGACCTCCAGCTGGGTATCGGGTTTTGAGAGGTAACGTTTCCGAAAGTGAGGTTGTCCAAAGGTTAGGTACAGGAATAACCCCGTGGAACGCAGAACTCTGGAGATTTACACCATTGATCTAAATTAGACAACGAGGGACATCGGCACTCACCGCAAGGCGTCATCGACTTCCCGGTTACAGTCTTGTATCACTTGCTCTGGTGGGTCCTAAAACATGTGGGCTTAAAAAAGAACGGGAAGACAGTGCCGACTGTAATCACCCAAACGTCGCCTTTTGCTGTCATTAGTGCGTCCATCGTCCCTGGGAAAAAGACTGTCAGATACATGTAACAGAGTGGTATAGATACGCTCACCTTTATCCAAGGCGACGTCGAATGTGCCACCATCAAAAGGTAGCTCTCGGACGTCTGCCACCACCCCTTCAGGGAACGAATGAGCTTCGTGCATGCGGACACAAACCACCACTAACATTCCATTTCCGGTCGCAAGATGCTGTGGCGTCGTTGCATTTGGTGGATGACCACGGAAGAGTACTGAGTACGAGACAGTCAGCCTGCGTAGGAGTGTATAGTGGACATGTCTGACATCTACGTTGGTGATGCTCTTATACCCGTCATCGTACATCTGCATATATGGATGGTGGTAAGTAGCTGAGATCTGATGATGGCATGGACATCTTGCCTCTTCCGATAATCTCGAGTTTCCGCACCCCAGCATCAATATCCGCGCAGATTTGTCTGGTATCAGCTCGTGGATGATGTGTGAGACATCCGAGTATGACTTGAACCAATCGAACGAGCCGTCATCGGATTCCCTTGAGGGATGGGTTTGGGGGTGCCAAAGAGTGGTAAAATTTGACCATCGTACTGCGTATATCTGCGATCCCTATGGACAAAGAGCGGTCAGATGGTCCGTGGTGGCCGTTGGTTGACACTTTTTTCTTGCCAGTAGTCTTTTAACCCGTACTCTTCGTTGTCGTGTGGGAGCGAGGTCATGGCGGTGTGGCTGAAAATCAGGTGGACGGATTCGGACATGTTCTACAACATTTTGTTTGCTCGACCGACCCCCGTTCAACTACGCAAAACCTGGTGTAAAAAATAGTGAAAAAGAAGAAAAGGATATAACGCGATTGTTATTTCTACGGCTGGTGGTACATATGAGAGAGGGCGGTTGTCCAAAAGCGGAAATTCCGAGTTACAATCATCTTGCGTTGCGCCGACGCCGCCGAACCCTCGTAAAACGTTTTTTATTTGTGTGGTCGTCGTAAGCCCTAGCGACCGACGCCCTCCGCGCCGTCTTCCCCTTCATCCGCTCCCCGCTCCATGTCATGCCTCGCAATCCAAATGCCGGACCTTCCACTCTCAGAAACAGAAATCGCGTCACCAACAAGACCAGGCTCAAGGTCATCCATGGCAACATCGACGCCGATCCTCATGTTCTCGACGAGGACGAAGAGAAGGCCAGGGTCGTATCTACCGCTGGTGTCGAAGCTGAGGATGCAAATGTTCGTCTTTTCTTCTCTCCTCAACTCTCCTTCCACCTGCCCCTCGGGAGCGGCGCGTGTCTTCTCCTGATTGGCTACCGTTCGTGGGAATCCAGTCCGCGGTTTGCTGACATAACTTTCTTCCCTTTTAGGAACACCACCTCCAGGCTGTGCTCTCGGCCGCTGCCCAGAGGCACCAGGGCCAACGGACGGCTCGAGGTGGCGGTAACGAAAAGGAGAAAGCTCCTGTCGCGTACATTCCTACCCCAGACTCGAACGGTCTAGTGGACAACTACGACGAACTCTATCCATCCAACCACTGGAAGGACCCCAGCACTTACCTTCGTTGGTCAAGTACTGTTGAAGAGTCCATCACCAACGGACTCAACAATGGGTTCGTTTACTACATGGACGAGTACGATAAAGAGTGGTTGGATAAGAATAACGAACAGGCACGTGGGGAAGGCACCAGTGCCCAAGGGGCTATTTCCTCTCGGTCTGGCCACTCACAACGCAGCTCCAAGGCTAAGGGAAAGGAACCTGACCTTTCAGCCCCATTTACCATGTCCGAGGACGAGTTCGAACTTGTGATGGCCGTATTCGAAAAGGTCACTCATGACAAGACTGAATATCTCCACCACGCTTTGGAGAATGGAATGCCTTTCCCTCCATTTACGGATTATCAGGACACCTTCTCCTCCCCTCTTTCTCCGTCCATGTTCGCCGATTTTATCACCCCTTCATGGCTCCCTGCCCCCGCTCACCTTCTACGTCTTGCGAGGGTCGTGTACCCTCATTGGCGTGAACGACGTCTCGAAGCAGGAGGTAAACGGATTATACCCAATGTCAATGTACGTCCTTTTTCTCTTGATTTCTTGCCATTCTCACACACCTCCAGCTCGACGAGACGGATACTAGGAACGAATCGTACATCTGTTTCCGAAGGAGAGAAATCAAAGCCGTCCGCAAAACTCGGGCGTCGCACGTCACTTTCTCAGACAAGCTTATTCGCCTCCAAAACGAACTCACAACCGCGTTCGAGATAGCAAATGAGGTCATTGCCAGGGAAACGCTGAAGAAGGAAGCGGCTCAGTTGCAACAGGAGGTCTGGAACCAACGGACCACGTTCTCTGACTTCAAGAGGAAGTTTCCCACTCTCAGCACGAAAGAGGATGAAGAACTTCTTGTTGATAAAGAGCGTGTTCCGAAGAAGCCAAAGATCGAACCGTAAGTTCCTGCCAATCTATCTCCATTGCTCGGTCAAATTTAACAATCCCGCAGTCGCATGAGTCTGAAATTGAGGACGGCCGAAGCCACTCCTCAACTGGAGCCACTCGTGCGACCGAAGGAGCGCGCTGCCACCATCCTTCAACAAATTGACCGTGACCTCGCGAAGGTGAAAGAACGGGACCACGGTTGTTGGGATGATCAGGTTGAGGTTAGTTCAGCGCTCTCCCCTCGAAAACTTTTAGGTACTCACAGCAAGTGACAGAACTCGTTACAGTCGCAGCTTGTCCCCCTCTCTCAGCGTTATTTCAAGGTTTTCAAGAACTCACCCCCATCCGAGGAGGATTCCCCTCCACGCCCTCGAGCTGCCGTCGCTCTGCGAAGGCGCCTTGGGCGTGGTGGCATTCTACATTACGACCGTCGGGTCGTGCCTCCGATCACTGTTCGTCGTGCTTCGCGCGATCCGATCGACGACTATCTAAGTTTTGAACTGTCCTTCCCCGAACGGCTGGAAGATTTGTCGGAGGTCGAACTCGATGATCGTGCCCGAAGGATGGCTGAAAGGTGGAGGTACGATGAGGATGATCGGTTCCCTGCCTTCGAAGGTCCGGAAGAGCTGGAGAGACAGCTGTTCGATGACTACGAGGCCAAGTAGGTCCACACAATCTGCTGTAACGCTTTTGCTCATATCCTATCACAGGTATATGCGTCACCATATGACACTCCTTCATGATCCCGATCACCAAGCACTCACAACCGACCCAACAATCACCATCACCACAACAGAAGGGAAACAGGTTACTGTGCTCCCCTTCCGTCTTGGTCCCACTCACTCGCAACCCCGACGCGAAGTTCAGGCTACTATTCAGCGTCCAACTCCCGTTCAAGCTCCAATACCGTCCATGCCGCCCGGTACGCCCATATCCATGCAATCACAACTGAAGAAAATGCAACCACCAACCATGTCTTCCGTTCGCGTCCCTTCAACCGGCTCCATGCGTCCTCCTGCACCTCCTACTATGCCCGCCATCTCCACTCATACCGCCCACCCCATCACCGAGACCCCAACAGACACTCTCAATTCCGCTCCATCCGAAGGGAACACGATTTCCCAGGATCCTGCGCCTCAGCCCCAGTTGGAAACACAGACACAACTCCAACCAGAACCCGTCGTCCCTCCAACCCCGACCTCACCCATCAGGCCGTCCTCCCAGAACCAACAGCCAGCTGCTGTCAGTATGAACCTCCCTGTGATTACGAATAGTTATCACATCCCTGTAGCCGGGTTCCCTGCCACCGTCTCCAACAGCACATCCCTGCCTTACGCTGGTCAGACGAGCAACGTTCTGAGCGCACAACAGATGCAAAACATCAAGATGGCATTTGCAGAACAGGCGCCAACAATCCACCAACTCCAACCCACGACTGGAAGCATTCTTTCTCGCGTTCCTGCCCAGTACATGGGACATGTGAACGGTGTCAACTATGACCATCTTCAAGTACGTCAGCTACACTGGGCCCAGCAAAGGATACCTACGAACGGGTTGAATGGAACAAGTGTGGCACAGCCGAATGGCTACACTGGCGCGTTCCAACAGGGTGCAGTGAATGGGATTCGGACGAACGGTATCACCGTTGGGCACGTCGTTGGGCAACATTCCTCGTCGCCCCTTTTACAAAGTGCATCTCCTGTACCAAACGGTTCGATACATGGTTCCCCCTCGCGACCATCTTCACAGTCATCGGTAGTCTCCTCTCCGTCGATGCAGACACAGACGGTGGGAGTGAATGGGAGATACTCCTAGTCCCTGTGCGCAGCTGAAGCGCTACTTCCATTTTGACCAACAGGCTTTCGTACGTACATAGTTGTCATTCCCGGCACTTGGAGTTTTCGTTTTCGATATCTCCTCTCGCTTCTTTCGTTTACCTACTTAGTACTTAATACTTAAATTGAATATCGCCTCCGTTCAGATCTCCAGACCTTGTGGTTATTCTGGAGCCGGAACCATAAAAAAGAGCGCCCGTGGCCACTTGTGTTCCGCGCCCCTAATCGAGTGCTGCTCACATTCTAGTCTGCCACCACGACCCCCCGCCCAGGTGACTAAAACGAGCGGCGTCTTGAAGCTTCGGGGAGACGCGTGTTGACAATACCAGGCCTTCAGTTTCGTCACCATTAGACTAGAACTCTGGGACTCGAGCTTTTCTCGAAGGACGAGTCTATCTTCTGTGGACTCTGATAAACTAGACGTATACGAAATGGTTCAGCCATACGGAACTGCCGACAACTCCGGTGTTGATGTGGAGGCCAGAGATGACGCCACAGGCGAAGAGACCTCCCTGTTAGGTGCTGCTTCAACCGGACGGAAGGTGATGAAACGGGAGGGACATGCAACGATGGTTAGTGGTATCGGGAACCTTGCGAACACGATTGTAGGAAGCGGTGAGTGACATTTTTGCAACGTTGTTGGACTCAATTCAACTCGAATTCATGAAGGAATGCTCACTTTCCCACTGGTACGAATCCTGCCTCTTTGGCACAATATAATGATTCGCACTCACGCTCATTAGGCTCTCGCATCCGCCGGCATAATCCCTGGCGTGTTCACTTGTATATTCTCTGGAGGAGCCGCCGCATTTGGGCTCTACTTGTTATCTCGGGCAGCAACCAAGACGCCTCATAGACGGTCATCGTTCTTCGCCGTGGCCGAAATGACATACCCCAAAGCCGCCATATTCTTCGACGCCGCCATTGCCATCAAGTGTTTCGGCGTTTCTATTAGGTAGGTGATTCGAGCTCTTGCTATGATTTTAGAGGTTGACTCTTACATCTTAGCTACCTTATTATCATTAAGAGCTTAATGCCCAACGTTGTGGCTGCGATTCATCATAACATCGCCTCTCCTGACACACGCCCTCCGGATTGGAGTTTATCTCCCCGTGTTTGGGTCTGCCTCATCATGCTCATCCTGGCACCTCTCTCATTCCTGAGACATCTCGACAGTCTGAGACATACAAGTTTTGTTGCACTCTTCGCCGTTGGTACGAGCATCGTTCCTTGTATCCCGGGTCATCGCGCTGACAGTTCAATAAGCATATCTTGTCCTTGTTGTAGTCTGTGGCTACTTCAACCCCATGGAAGGTACCCCGGAACCCGGGGAGATCTACCTGATTCACTTTACCCCTACATTCGTGTCAACTTTTCCGGTCCAGGTGTTCGCTTTCACCTGTGCCCAGAATGTAAGTTCGGGTCATCGTTCCGTCGGTGTTTTATTCACGCCGTACCATACAGCTCTTCCCGATCTACAATGAGTTGACAAGCAATACGCAACGCCGCATGAACATCGTCATAGGCACATCGATCGGCTCTGCTATTGGCATTTACGAGACCATTGGGTTGTTTGGGTACCTCACTTTCGGTTCTAAGGTCTGTACAAGTGCTTCCGAATCTCGGGCGTATTCTTACATTATGGCAGGTGGGAGCCAACGTCATTGCGATGTACCCGTCCACTTCGGCCTTCATCGCTGTTGGACAATTGGCCATTGCGATTCTTGTCATGTTTTCGTATCCATTGCAGGTTCACCCATGCCGCAACTGCCTTGACAAGGTTTTCCATCCAAACAACAAGGTGACAAAGTCTGCCCTAACCGACGACGAGGACGAGGACGTCTCAGTCGTTGATGAACATGGAACAGGAGACATGTCGACATTCAAGCATGTGGTGCTCACGGTCTTAATCACCGTAAGCGGGTTCGTGATTGCTTACTTTGTCGACGATCTGCAAATGGGTGAGTCACCTCATGCGGCCACGGATTCGGCGAAGACTAATCCTACCATGCGGCAGTTCTCTCCTTCGTTGGTTCCACAGGGTCGACCACGGTTTCGTTCATCTTACCTGGTCTGTTCTTCTGGAAACTAACAAGGAATGATTCCGGGACGAGCAAGCTGCTGAATCGGTCAGCGCTGGGTCTCGCGGTATACGGAATGCTAGTATTCGTGTTTTGGTACGGAACTCTTGATCCGATCTGAGCTTGTGGTTGACTGAATTCTCTCCGTAGTTTGGGCTACAACATATATAAGCTCGTCCATCCTTTGGAGAACCACTTGGGACGTTTAGAGTAGAGTTTATTGATTACTTGGGAGCTGTAACGTACCTAACAATTATGCATATTACTTATTCTCCTCGTTCTGTTCACTGATGGGGGGCGGGCGTCTATTGGCGAAGGGGTGGTGGCCCGCCTCGATCTCTCGCTCTTACTCGAACACTGTCGGATGTCGGAACGCTGACTGACACGACGACAGGCAACGACCTCAACGGCGATAATAGCATCATCAGGAAGTGAGCCACGTCTCAGCTGTGTGTACGCTCTCCCCTTCTCCCCGTTTTCGACCCAGGCGACGTGCGAAAGTCTGACTGTGACCTCCTTGACACCCCAGGCTGTGTCCCCCTCGTCCCTCTTTGTAGCTGTAGCCTTCCTTGAACCTCACCCAGAACACTACCACTGCCAGCTAGTCCTCCCCAGCACTGATTTCATCAATGGCCACCGTCTCAATCCTCACCAATCCACTCGCCAATACCTCGTCCTCGTCATTTTCCGAACCACCTCAGATCATCTCAAACCCATCCAACCCACCATCCGACCAGCCGCAGACATCGATTTCTCAGTCCGATGGGAATCAGTCTGTGACCGAAGTCATCGTCGAGGCCCTTCGCAGCAAGGACAGATTGTTCGTCCTCAAGCTCGGAGAACAAATGGAGGCGTTGATCAATGAACGCAAGTTAGTCCTTTCGTTTCTCGTATCCCGCTCATTCGTGTGGTACCAGTGATGAGCCACTAGCCGTATCTCTCCTGCCTCCCCCCGCCCTCATCGTTCCACGTTGCCCCGCGTTTGTGCGCATGCTGACTTGGTCTACCCAGAACTCGGATAGATGTGAATCCCACCACATCTTACCAGCGCCTGCTTGTCCACAGATGCTCCACATACTACAAGCTGACTCCTGAGAGCGATCCCGCGAACAAGAGTATCACAGTTTATCCAACAACCGACAGCAAGATGTACGTAAAGTCATCACTCTCGCAGAGACCTAACCCTCATCCGGCTCGTGTTTTTGTAGACCCCCTCGGCGCATCGCAGAGCTTGTCCCGCTTGAAGAAACTGCTCAACCCGCTTTCAAAATCATGCGTCGCGTTCAACAGGACCGCAATAAACTCAAACCTGCCTCACAATCCGGCTCCATTGCTGGCGAGGACGCTGATCTATCAGACTTGGACCCTTCTGAGACCGGGAGCCAGGGAGGCCGGAGTAACGCGACTGGTAGCAGCGGCCACCATAAAAAGTACATGACGATCGAGGAGCGAGAGGCTGCTTACAATGAAGCTCGCTCTCGTATCTTCATGGATTTCGAGGAGAAGGAGAAGGCCAAGGAGAAGGATATGAGCGCTACCTCCTCCACCTTCAGTCAAATATCCGGCTCCGCCTCCACAAGCGCTGGCAGGGACAGTGGAAGCGTAGGAGATATAGAAGACTCACTAAGCTCCGTCGCTACTGAAAGCGAGTGGTCCGGCCCAGTTACCCGCAACGAGAAACCTCGTCGTTCAGGTTCAGGAAACACGTCTGCTGGATCATCTCGTTCACTCCGATCATTTGGTAATGGAGGGAGTTCTCGCAACTCTAGGGCCACTTCTCCGTCTTTCTCTTATGCATCACTTTACGAACCTCCGCCGGCACCGTATGACCAACCTCAGTACATTGGTCACCCACCAATGGGATACAATCATGCTTACATGTACCCACCCTATCCTCCCCCTCCTGGGCAGCCAATGGGACAAGGCGCGATGCCCCAGTATCCCTACTACCAGCCGTACCAATACCATCAACAGCACCCTCATTCCGATCCCACTAGCCCCTCAATGGGCGAACCGATGTTCCATCCGCAACCACACCCACATTCACAGTCACAACAACAACTACCATACCCACCACAATACATGTGGCCGCCTGGGCATCATCCTCCCCCTCCGCAACCACCCCAACACACACAAAGCGCTCCTCCGCAACCGGTTCATTCAACGAACGCTCCTGGTATGCCTCCCCCCCAAGGTTCAGGCTATCCTCCACAGTTCATTCCCCCTTCTGGTCAGTATGGTCACTACCCAGTGCCCCATTACTATCCGCCGCACCCTCAGGGCCCACCTTCAACGCACCCTCCTCAGCAGCTGCCGCACATACATAGCCAGCTACATCACCCTGACAACAATGGACAAGGGCATGGGCCGGTAATAGGAAGTCCGAATCCAAGTGTGGATTCTCACAACGGAAGGAGAGGAGGTAACAGCAACAGTCGGCGGAATGCACCCAAAGTGCGGACTGCGTGGAGCTACGGACCTGGGTCGGGTGGGTTCCAATACCACAACAATAACGGGGACACTGTAGGACCTAGGTTTACTTCATCGAGGAGAACTTCTGGAAACTCCAGTGCTGGCAGCAGGACCCCGGGGGACGAGGCTTCATCGACTGCTGTGAGTTCACCTTTGGCGCCGTCTTGTTTGTCCTTCATAGTCCCATCACAGTCATCGTCAACGACATCGTCTTCGTCACGGCACACCTATACCTCAACTTCGACCACTTCCAAACACCCTCTCCCTGCGAGACCCGATTGGGCAGTGGGGTTGAAGGCTCAGCCGACTCTCTCCCCTCGCGGACATCACGACCAGCATCAAAACTCACGCACCTCGCCGAGCAGGAATGGTCCTCAGTCAGGTGTGCAGCATTTACCACCTGCGTTCTTGCAGCCTGCGGATTTCCCCCCATTGTCGAATATGCCGTCAAATTCGGAAAGACGGACCCCCGCGGTGAGCGGGGCGTGGAAAAACCCGACGTCGAACAAATCGATTATGACACCCGCCTCTTCCGGACCTGGGTCGCATGGGTCAGCGTTAGTGCGTTATCCTAATGGAGGTGGACCGCAGGAAGGTAAACGGTTGTTTCAGGAAAGAGGTGCTGGTGAACACAGCGTGGAAGAGCCGTCATTAGTCGGAGAGGTAGAGGCGATGACTCTAGACGGGGTTGAGGGGAAGGTGGAAGGGCCTGCGCTGACAGAGGGGCCGGGGGGACGGTAATGAGGACGGAGTCTAGGCTTACGGTATAGTAGAGTGGTTTTCTATCGTTGCTTTGCCAATGTTGTGCTCGTTTTTTCCTTCCCTCAAGCGTCGTCTGTTGTCTCCCCACATGTTGTCGAGTTCGGCTGCTCCTGTTCTCGTCTGTTTCCTTTTTTCTTCCTCCTATGTATCCTCCAATTTTTGTGTACTTGATCTGTTTTTCATGGAATGCATTGGTTTGAAAAGTGAACCCCGCGTGGAGGGTTCGTGGGAATTGCTACCGATCACGAACGCCCATGTCACGTTTGCGGAACCGGCAACAGGCTGAGGAGGAAGATGCCTCTGCTTTGAAGCTGGGGACAGGTATGGTCTTTTTCAACTGCTTATCGTCCCAGAATTGATGGTGGGTAACATAACAGAGTTTAACAATGCCGGTTGCTTGCTGATATCGGAGGTCAAATATCTACTGGAGAACCGAGACAAGGATCCTCCAGACACCGCGTTCGCTCCCTGCTGGCCAATCCGTGGCGACGAAAGCTGATTCGACTATTCAGAGTCTACAACAAGACACTGGAGTACGTAAAGACGTTTGCAAAGTTCAATACAACGGATTCCGCGAGTGCAGTTCGAGAGTATGGCAATCCTTAGCAAGATCGCAGTTATACACATTTCCCACCGTTGCCTACGTTTCTAGGACATTAAGACGCGAACCAGCTTTGACGCAATTCGAAACGGCCCAAATCGCGAATTTATGTCCCGCGGATGCAGAAGAAGCCAAAAGTATTATCCCTAGGTTCGCTATCGTCCAGGCTGAATCATCAGTGGTTTTCTGATCCCGCTCTAGTTTAGTGAAGATTGACGACGACAAGCTACAGACATTGCTGGATGAGATCCAAACGATGAGAAAGTTCCAGTCGTGACCATTCTCGTTCTTATAGTATTCGTACTGCTCCTCACGCTCAATCCCCCATTGTAAAATAAACTACGCACTTCGCAACCTCAACCCTCCATCTCCTCCATCTGTTTATTGTCTAGTATCCCTTCCTCCTCTTCCTCCTCCTCCGGGTCGAGTAAAGGGAGGGATGAAGGTGCGGCACTTTCAACGTAGTCGGTGGAGTTGAATTGTTTCCTCTCCTTGAACGGGTTTGCCCTACGTTCCCCCCTTTTGATCACGCTTTCGGGTGGTATGCTCCCCTTGTGGTTTAGGTACAGGAGGTCTTGGCCCGTATAAGTATCGATTGTATGGATCCACGCGTCAAAACTGTGAAAGCACGAATTGCATCAGCGTTACGGCGGCATCCAAAGAGGGTTTTGGCCAGCGAGTTGGCTCACACAGCCTGCTTTTCCTCGATGGTTCTCATCCGCGAATAAATGTGTTCATTTTTGAATCTCTCGATGATCTCTCGGTAAACTTCAAAGTCAATGGGTTGGCGGTATTCCGAGTCGTTTGGATCGTGGATGCGTTCGTTGGCGGTTGTGATCTTTCTGTTGTAGGCTTCAAAAACCGGGCATTCGAGGAGCAGGCCAAGTGCGGGCATCTTTGGGATCATCACCCTCCTAGGACCGTACATCTGGCATAAAAAAGAGGAGCATGATGCTGGAGACGACGGGTAGATCTTCAATTACCTCGTCGATCACGTTGGGTGGTGTTCCAGTCCGTACTGAGAGTACAAGAGCCGCCATCATCTTTCGCTAAAAGAGAGACACCGTTCACTTCCCGTGCCATGGTGCAGAAACGAGATGGAAGTGGTACGCACGATCTAGGGAGTGAAGATGATCAGACGATGGGAGATTCCCGCAAATAAATGCTAGAAACCGAATACCTGATGCAACATGAAACTCTGGCCATGTAAGAGAACGCTGATCCATTCCGTCTCCCCATGAACCACGGGATCTGTCACTTGGATAATTTTCATATGTCGCTGGTTGCTCCTGTCCCTGAAGTCCTTGTCGACGGTGAAATTGTGAAAGTTGTGTGTGCCTTCAAAGCGCCCGACAGTGGCTCTCAAGGCGTTGAGTTCTGCCACACCGATCCGCCAGGCTCGTTTGTGTTGTAATTCTTCTATCCGGGTAACGAGTTCCTGGTCAGAATCTCCCCCATTGGCAAGAAAATCCCAGAATTGGTGAGTGGGCGGCTCGCCGTTTTGCCTGCGAAGAGAGTAGAAGAGGTCCGACCCTGGTCTCGGAGGAATGAGGAGATAGGTGGGAAAGAAGTAGGTGTATTTTCGGCTGTCACAACTCCTATCCATATCGTGAGCCATCTGTCGGCTTGATCCTAGAACTGAGTTTGACGATCGGTTTCTTACTTACGATCTGGAATTGAAAGAATTTTGGACGCGCAGCTACGAAAATTAGGTCGATGGACATGTACAGGGAGAATGAGATCGAAATATACGAACGATATTCCATACGCGGATTTCTGACGGGAGGTGATTGTTAACAGCTGCGACGAGGCCATCGACGCCGGGAGGAGAAGTTATGAGCTTCATATTTACGACGTTGCCTGCAGCATGTACACCAGCGTCCGTACGCGCTGCTCTCGCAAGGGAAACCTTTACGGGGTCGTCGGCATTGTCTTCTGATACTGCCCCGGATTTTACAAAAGCCTCGAAAAGTACACCTTCGATCGTCCTCACGTTAGGTTGACTGATCTTCTGTGAATTGGCTAATCAAGAGACGGGTGAAACTTGTGCTTACATTTGCATACCCGCGTAGTTTGTTCCCGAGAAGCCAATAAGAATAGCACACTGCCTTTTGGGAAGACGAGGTGTCTTGGGGCGGTCGGGATGATCCTCAAGCTGGGGACGAGTACCCCGACGTCTCCCTTTATTCTTTTCGTTCTGTTTACCTTTCTGAAACTTTTGTGTTGTCTTTGATACGCCGGATGGACCAGAGACATAAGATCGGTTATCCGGGTCAACTTCGGGGGTTTCATCTACTTTGGCACGCTTTGGTTCAGGCAGGGTGGTTCCCTCTCCTTCCAAGAGGCGCTTAACCGTGCCCGCACCGTTTCCGTCGCCTTCACCGGGCTGGACGCCCTGGTTGGTTTCGTCAGACGACACCGCATCCATGAACTTTTTTAAAAGAGCGAGAGATAAGAGTGAAAGGGAATCAGCTCCTGTGGGAACACGCACTAGATTGCGAAATCTTTCGTGATTGAGATTGTAAAGGGAAGAGAGGATGAGTAAACAGGTACAAATACATTCCCTCGACCTCCCGCACTACGAGACTACATCTGAAGGAGGATGGCTACCAACTTTATCCGCGGCGACGTGGTACGCGGCTCGTGGTGGTTTAGGTAAAGTAGACGGAGCAAGTTACCCGGGTCTGTTCCGTCTCAAACAGTCGTTCCACTGGACTCGAGTCAGCCCTGCACTTTCTCCATCTCCTCTACCTCAAACCAACATATATAACCCTTTCCTCCGTCCGCCTCCCCTTTCTTTTCTTTAATCCCCCGTAACAACCATGAAGATCACCCAAAAGATCGAGCAGGCGAAGAAAGAAAAGAGGACCTGGTGGTCTTTCGAGTACTTCCCTCCAAGAACCGCTCAGGTACAGCGGTTTACAAATCACATCCCACCCCCTCCTCTCAACCATTTCTAACAGGGTCTACAAAACCTCGTCGACCGTATCGAACGCATGCGACTCCTCGGCCCAGAGTTCATTGACATCACATGGTATGCAATCCACCATTCGGCTTGTATGCGCTTAAAGCCTGTATTCACACGTCCCCAGGCATTCTGGGGGTCGCACTTCCGAACTCACGACGGAGATGATCAAATTCTGCCAGGGAACGATTGGTCTCGAGACGTGTATGCATCTGACATGTACCAACATGCAGTCCGAAAAAATTGACATTGCCCTGGCGGTGCGTCTTTCCGATGTCCTATCGTCACTCGGGGAATAAATAGCCTTCTCTTGACCTAGGCTGCTAAGGAGCACGGATGTCGCAATGTCCTAGCTCTTCGAGGGGACCCTCCCGTTGGGAAAGACGTCTGGGAGGCGGTTGAAGGTGGCTTCGTTCACGGGATCGACCTCGTTCGACACATTCAAAAACACTATGGCGACTACTTCGACGTCGCTATCCCCGGCTTCCCAGAACACATCCTCCTCCCCCCAGAGGAGTTCCAGATGGAATTAAAATATCTCAAGGCGAAGACCGACCTCGGTTGCTCTTGGATCTTCACTCAGATGTTTTTTGACGTGAACCTCTTCATCCGTTGGGTGAAGGCTGTTCGGGAGGCGGGTATTACAGTCCCGATCGTCCCGGGTGTGATGCCAATCCAAAACTGGAACGGTTTCCAAAAAGCCACGAGGATGGCGAATACCGTCATCCCGCGTCATTTCCTGGACGTTTTGGAGCCTGTCAAGAACAATGACGAGGAGGTGCGGAAACTTGGCGTCAAGCTTGTAGCCGATATGTGCCGGACAATCTTAAACTCCGACTTGGATATCCACGGCATCCACATATATACCATGAACCTCGAGAAGGGGACTAGAATGCTCTTAGAGGAGCTCAACCTCGTTCCTAGGATTGAGTCCATCAAGCCACTCCCATGGAGACAGGTTGGTTTGTATACGACACCTTCGTGTCTCATCACTGACTGTACCCATTTTAGTGCTTAACACCTGGTCGTCGGAACGAGACCATCCGGCCGATCTTCTGGGCAAACCGTACCAAATCGTACATCGCGAGAACAGAAAACTGGGATGAGTACCCTAACGGTCGTTTCGGTGACGCTCGGAGTCCTGCATATGGTGAGATAGATGGTTATGGTGTATCGCTGAAACAAACTGTACGCGTCCAATGCGACCTCTCGCAAATCTTCTATTCACGCTTTCTTGCAGAAAGAGGATGCACTCAAAATTTGGGGATCTCCGACGGAATTCGATACATTCAAGGCCGTCTTCCGCGATTTCTGTCTCGGAAAGGTCCCTTCACTTCCATGGTCGGAACAGGGGCCGTCCTCGGAGATGAAAGTCATTGCGGAGAAGCTGGCCTGGATCAATGACCAAGGATTCTTGACGATTAATTCCCAGCCTGCTGTCAACGGTGTGCCAAGTAATGATAAGGTTTACGGATGGGGCCCCAGTAATGGGTTTGTGTACCAGAAGGTGAGCTATTTGGCGAGCCCCTCACCTTTGTAGCTGATCCATCTCTAGGCTTACCTCGAATTCTTCGTTTCCCCTGAACTGCTGGCCGTCCTCCTCCCTCACATCGAGCAGGACGTCAACATCACCTACTACGTCATCAATAAAACTGGTGACCTCCGCACGAACACCCACTCCGAAGGACCGAATGCCGTGACATGGGGTGTGTTCCCCGGCAAGGAGATCGTGCAACCCACAATCGTCGAAGCAATCAGCTTTATGGCGTGGAAGGATGAGGCATACGAACTTGGCCAACAGTGGGCGAACTTCTACGAACCTGGTTCTGCGGCATTGGAGTTCGTCAAGTCATTCTTCGATACTTCATTCCTCGTGAATGTCGTTCACAACGATTTCCGGCGACCGGATGCAATTTTCGAACCATTCATTAAGGCCGCCGCGGACCGTGCCGTTCAAAAGCACATTCCAAACGGGCACGCGAATGGAGATGCTATCGGCTCGTCTAACGGTCACGTCCAATGATCTACCACCCTCTCCTCTGCCATCTCCCTGACCCCCCCTTCCCTTTCGTTGCTGCGTTCCTCCGGGTTCAACCCCCGTTACGATATCTCCCCTCGAGCACCAACACATCACCCCACATCCAATCCCCTAACGCGTAATCACTTCATCCTCTGTATTTTACCATTCGTTAGTGTTCGATTGATCGTCTCTATTTTAATGGAAACGTTACACACTCTCAGTATCGTTATCAGAAGAACGTCAATCGCGCTTGGGCATGCTGGATGTAAGGTCAGAAGCGTGTACCGATAATATAGAGGAATCTTAACAGCCACCTAATCTAATGGCTCGCCAAGTTCTGAAGAACCAGTGTCTCACATCTCCTGTAAGGTTCCACGAGGCCTTCATAGACCTTGACCAGTTCCGGTCTTGGTTCAGCGACGAGTCTTACCGTCTCAGGATCAACTGATATCATCTCCTCAAACGTTCCAGTACCCCCGTTACGTTTCTTCCACCAAGCGTATCTCGCAAGCTGCGCACCTCCGATGGCCGCGGCCTCTTGCCCACCAGTCGCAACATATACCTTCATCCCGAATACGTCCGCCGCCAACTGAAGAATGATCTGGTTAACCGACGAACCCCCGGTTATTATCAAGCTATGCAGTGGTTGTGTGCCTTCGGGAAGGATGTCCTGGATCCGAGTTTTGATCGACAAGAATTGCGACTCGAGGATCGCGCGCGGGTGTGCATCATCCGGGATTGTGTCTTTGGATACCGGAGACTTCGGGTCGGAAATATCGTAGAAAAATTCACCTTGTACGTTCGGGGGAATGATCTCTGGTGACGGGAAGTAGAAACCCAGGGTTTTGTTGTTGCCGGGTGGAGAAGCCTCGACAAACTCGTTGTACTTGTCCCAGCTCGACTGTGCATATTGGTCCCTTATCTTCTCCCTGGCGAGGGCTCCGTTTTTATAGCATAACATCGTAATCAGAGCTCCCTCTTCCGTTGGATGGGCAAGAAGATGAGAAGATGTGAACCTCTTCGGAGGTTTTGTAGATGGAGGAATTGAAAGCAAGAAGGTGGTCGATGTTCCAAGTGACATTATTGCATCCCTTGGCGTAGAGAGGGCAATTACGCTGGCAGGGTTATCACCAGTGAAGGGTGCAATGATACATTCTGTACACACCGGTTGGGAGGTCAAGCAGGGAGTAAACAAGATGTTAAAACGAATGTACCAGGTGGGAAACCCCATCTTCGAGTCCAATAGGGATGTACTACACCGAGGGCTATGCCACCCTCAACAGGATCCCCTTTAAGCTTCCCACGAAGCTCCTTTCCGCCAGAAACCTCGAGTATAGA
>Ga0307514_10001474_pt1 | contig 28589 bp, 32 predicted proteins | sample 16_EM_MG_FD_203088 | JGI IMG/M metagenome (GOLD analysis project Ga0307514, IMG submission 203088) | Populus trichocarpa ectomycorrhiza microbial communities from riparian zone in the Pacific Northwest, United States - 16_EM | ecosystem: Host-associated > Plants > Roots > Unclassified | place... | reverse complement strand
TGTTGGAAATGGTAGCGGGCGCTGTGAGAAAGTCCAAAAGCGATATCGTTCTCTCTACTCTAGCGGTCTCTCTATATACAGAATGACAAGGCCACATTGGCCGCTCTGCCATCGGGCCCGGGGTTGAGCGGATTTCCAATAGATACTTAGGAACTTTTCCCGACCTCGTAGTTGATAGTCGATCCTTCTTTTTCCTAAATTCTTTCCTTTCCTTTTGTGACTTTCGCAGGAACTGATTGGCGGAGTCGATAATTCTCGAAGGTGAAACTGACCCTGGAGTATCGAGGTCCAGTCCGCTAACCTCAAGATTCGTATCGGCCAACTGTTCCAATCGATCCGGATGAATATAATTCTTCGGAGATCTTGGTCGAGGATCCTCCTGAATATCCCTAGGTGTGGGGGATATTATCCTCTCGAGATGAGGTATATTGCTGGGAGTCTCCTGAGTGGCTTTTGGCTGGGGAGCTTCTCGAGAATCAACTTCTTCTCTCTTCCTCTGGTTATCGATATAGACGAATAATCCCTGCTCCAATCCTAAGATTGATGCTAGCCACCAGATGCACTGTGCCACAAAGATTTGACCAGTTTTCCTGGCGTGAGCAATTACTTTCTCGAGGGCATATACGATAATGTCGTTATCGTTCTCAAAGGTAATTGTCATTCGAAAGGCGATACTTAACGATGGTGCGGGGCTGCCGCTACACAAAGCTAATAGATTTTAGGTATATAATAATAGGTATAGGTATCATAAAAACGCAATAATAAATAAGGGTATTTCTCCGCTGGTAGATATCGTTTTCTCTCTAGCTGTTCGAGCTTGTCTTTTCCATTGCCGGAACAATGTGATCTCTTATATAGCTTGTGCCCTACTACCTTAGGCCCAAAGTCCTTGACACCTCACTATGATTAAGTCCCTCAATGATAGCCACTTATCCGTGGGACTTATTGGCGATGCCCGATAGATATCCTTGCGACTTATTTGTTGGCGCCTGCTGGATGTGCTCGCGCATCCCCATAGTCGACACATACCATTCCGCTCCTAAATCCCTCAATGATAGCCACTTATCCGTGGGACTTATTTGCGATACCCGTTAGATATCCTTGCGACTTATTTGTTGGCGCCTGTCGGATGTGCTCGCGCACCTCCATAGGAGACACGTATCATTCAGACCATAACTTCAACTTTGACATCTTCGCAATCGAATTCATCGGTAGTTGGAACATCTATCAACCTAGTTGATAATGCTTATCGCCTCTTAATCCATCACGCAGATGCTTGATTAATTGCGTCATAGATTTAATCGGCGACCAACCGATACTATGCCAACGTGGACTACTGACGCGTAAGCTCGTATCCCATACGAGATTACTTTGCGATCCATACTTGCTCGACCTAACGAGTAGTGTTCGTTCCAGGCTCACAGCCAACGTCAATAATCCCTCAGATACGTCATGCTAAGGTCGAGACTGCTCTCCAGACCGGAACGTGCCTCTCCTTATCCTAGCCCGTTACAGGTAGGGGATTAGAGTTCACTTAATCGCATTTGACTATCATCTGCAGTGTGTGGTTACCACACAGATCTCGCATAGTATCCAGGCATGAATGAAGTACTCCCACTTCATGCGACCAACATGAACTCCCGCTAAAGAGCATGTTGCTGACCAATTGAACTGTACATGCGCAGGTGTTATGCATATTCCAAATATGTACGCATCTAGTAACTCGTTCAATATCATTATCGCTGTTAAAGGAGAACCCCTAACAGCAGTGGATTTCGATGCGGACGAATTCGCTTGCCTGGGCGAGGTTCGTTTTTTTGCATTTCTCTGAGAGTTGGGCTGTGACTTCAATCGCAGCTTTGGCGGCGGCCTCCAGATCTGACATGGAGACATTGTTGACATACAGAAGTATCAGAATGGCATCACCGTGAAGGTACAGGTTTGGATCAGCAAGGGATGGAGTGAACGCAAGAGAGAGTAGAAAAACGTTGATATCGTCGTGCCACAGCTGTGGAGCTTGTTTAAGGCAGTAGAGAGCTTTCCTGAGTCTGACACTGATCTTTGGTGTGTTAAGACCCTCTGTCCATCCTTCTGGCAAATTTATATAGATGTCATCATTGGCAATTTTGGGGTTTAGGAAAGCAGTCACTGCATCTAAGTGGTCAATATTCCACCAGTATCTCCCGATGAGAGAGATGAGATACTGAAATGTAGTTAGCCTCCCAACAGGGGCATAAGTTTCACCAAAATCCAGTTGTTCGTATCCTGTTATGACAAGCCGTGCTTTGTACCATGTCGACCCATCAGGAGTTTGTTCAGTGTTGTAAACCCACTTCGATCCAATCGGGTTAACTAGCAGTTGCCCTGCTTCCCGGGAATTGGGAGCGGAGAAGGTGTTATTGAGCAGGATGGATGAGCTTTCTTCCTCCATGGCTCTTGTCCAGTGATCTCGGTGAGGGCTTTCCATAGCTTCCACATAGGTAAATGGATCTGTTGCAGATGCCATTAATGCTTCTGCAAAGTTTATACCTTGACAAGAATTTTCACCGGTCAGGGGGTGGACAAGTCTGCATTGGACCGGTCTGGGTTTAGTCCAGTACGGTCCAAGGATTTTTCGGACTGGAATCGGACTAGTCTGGAATTTCATTCAACTAGTCCAGACTCAGTCTGGACTGGTCCTGGAGTGCATTGCAGTGTTAGGATTCTACTTGCTGAAATCGGGTTAGGAATGGGGTAAATATGCCCTTTGGAATGGAAACTCACACAACACTAAAATTATTGTACTCTAGATGTCCATTCGTACGTGCCCAGTGGTTAAAAGGAGGGATGAATCACGGATTTGGCGGTATCCTGATAGGATCCATACCGAATCTGGATAACTACCATTAGTAGGAATGGACTAGTCCAGACCAAGCCCGTCCAGTCCAAGACTGCCTGTTTGTGGTCCGATCCAGTCTGACATTCGTGTTGGACCGGACCGTACTGAGCCCTACCCCAGACCGGCTCCGTCCGGACTGGTGAAAACACTGACCTTGACTTCTTGTGACATGACTCCCTATTGGCGGAGCTGGAGCCGGAACTTGAGCTGGAGCTGCTCCCCGTACTTGGCTGATGTCTACATTGCTGCAGCCGAGCGCTGGGCAGCCTGATGCTCACCGCAAAGGCGCCGGATGAGGGCAATATTTTCTGCATTTGGTACCGAATGCTGGGCAGTTTGATCCTCTTGCCGGAGAGGTCGGCTGTAGCTGTTTTGTGTCTCCTCGTCAGGAGCTTCATGCATGTGTGATGAGAATCTCATACCTAACTGCTTAGGTTGACTGGCTTGTCTTTGGAGAGGGTCATCTCCGGTATCTGTTTCCTCGATATATTCCTTGTATGCTGGTTGACCAAACATATTGGTACCAATCTCATTGATTTCATGCAGGCATGACATGTGTGCATTTTCTCTTGGTTGAAGACAACTTCCGATTGGGCTTTCACCTACTGGAATTCGGGATCTCATATCCTCCACGACGTCTTTGAATCGTGCGTGTAGCCTACCATCATGCAGGGTGTTGATCTCGGACCGAATTTGCCTTGGTGTTAGACTTAGGGGATGAATCCGCTGGCATAACATCCACTCAGCGTAGGTTATGGAGAAAAGCTTGATACGATATTTCATTGCCATCAGCATCGTGCATCGGTTTGCCAAATCCATGCAGCCTCTCGTATGGTGTTTCGTATGGTGCTTGATAGCTCTCGAGGTCATTTCGTTTCAGACCTTCATTTGGTGATGTTTAATGGAGATAGACTGTGGGATTAACTACTTCTCCCAAGAACTGAATCGGAGCTTGAGAGTCAATCATCATTGCCAGGGCCTTTTCAGTGATTGTACAGATCATTTGTTGGGCCAAACCGTTCAGATGGTGTGTGTATTGCGAGGATGGCTCGTATGGAGTACCGCGGACCACGATGACATTCCCGAAGTTCTTATTGTCATATTTTCCCCATCCATTATTGCACCGGAATCACTTGATCTGGTATCCCATTCAGTCTACTCGGGCCGGAAATGACTGGTACGCAGAGCTGCAAGATTGGGCTTTAATATTTGGGACCAGCTATACGGATGTGTTTCTTTTGTAGTCATTAATGAATAGTATATAGTCTCAATTGTCTCCCTAGGTCGGTGTTGAGAAGGGACTGCACACATCGGAATGTACATGTTCAAAAGGCTTCGTAGTGCGTTTGACTGGCACTGTAATGAACCTTTGCATGCTCTTGGCTTGGATGCCCACTGAGCAGATTGAGTCATTGCGTGGATATCCGTCAATCAGAGTGTTCATGGAGGTAGGATTCATATGGGCTAGTCGTCGGTGCCATAGTCTTGACTCTGGGATTGTGAGAGAATTTCAAGTGGACTAAGTTTTTGCACTCAAATGTGCACTGAGAACAGAGCAAGCGGGTGGATTTGTGGATGCGATGGTAGGTGTCTCTGAAGCCTCGATTGTAGGTTTGGTGGTAGTTTCTGTGAATTATTCTCTTGATAATGAGCTTTCTCTCTTTCTCCTTTTTCCATTCGTGGTAGTCGATGATAGGAGTGCAGTCGCGGGGATTATGATTTATATGCCATTGATTAGTTTGCCGGCGTGACTGCAGTAAGATGACGAAGTTATGGAGCATTTTCTGTGCCGAAATATAGTTGTATGCCCGCCCAAATTCAATTGGTTGATCGATAAAAGGGAAAGTCGAAAAGTAGGAGTATGGAGTCCTTCGACTTGATAGCCTTGTATGACATCGATGAATCTGTAGTGCCTGGCAGTGACTGAATTGTTGTCTCCAAACTCGAGTACTATAGGCAGTGCAAGCTTTTTGAACATTGAGAAGCTGCTGCGGTTATTGGACATGTGATGTGACGCTCCGGAATCGATGACCCACTTCAGAGCCGCGGCGGTGGCGGTGGCAGCTGTGAGAAGACAAGCAGATGGTCAGAAGGGATCGCAGTTTCCGGTCGTAGCGAGTGCTGCTGTAGCAGCGGCTTTCTTCACTTTCCACCACATCGGCAAAAGTGCAAATCGACTATAGACTGCGCTACGCGCACACGCGCACACGCGCAGCTCATAGCAAGCTTCCCGTGGACCCCTGCGCGACGCGCAGCGTATAGTCATCTATAGTCGATTTATAGAGATGTGCGCGTGGGCCTATGGAACTATATACGGCTGCCAGCTGGAGGTGGACATATACCTGTCTTTACTACCCGCAGTCTTCGCTTTCATACTGGTACTATACACACTATCGCTGCGAGTCCGCATGAGAGCCTGCTCTAGAGCCTGCTTGATAGCCTGCTTGATAGCCTGCTTGATAGCCTGCTTGAGAGCCTGCTTGAGAGCCGTCCTTCGAGAGGAGTAGAGTTTTCCACGGGAAGCTTTTGGCCGATGGCAAACTCTGAGTTTGTGGAAGCTTTGGCTAATAGAAGGCTCTAGGTCTGTGGAAGCTTTGGCTAATTGAAGACTCTAAGTCTGTTGAAGTTATGGCTAATAGAAGGCTCTAAGTCTGTAGAAGCTTTGATGCTAACGTTGACGTTGACGTAGCCAACCTACTTGTCTAAGTGCTTCTGGTACTTGGTACTATGATCACCATCACCAACACCAACACCATCACCATCATCACCATGAGCCCCGGACCGAATGCGCACACATACGCCCACAATCGGTGGGAAGCGGGCAGCAGATTCCGCTGGAAAATCTGAGTCGGAGATCTGCTCTCCCCAAGATCCAATTGCCTACCATTCCTACAGAATCTAAGGCTGCAATTGTAAACACCATGGTCGTGAGGCATCGTGAGATTTCGTCTCGGTGGGTGCGCTAAAGATAAGGTTCAGACTATGATATAGACCGACATCATGATTTCGGCCGCCCGCCACCCGCTACTCGCCACCTGCCTCACGCCTCCCTGTGCCTGGCGTCTGCAACTCACCAAGTCTCTGGATCGAGTATGTAGGAGCATATTCGGGAGAAGTAGAGTTTTCCACGGGAAGCTTTTGGCCGATGGAAAACTCTGAGTTTGTGGAAGCTTTGGCTAATAGAAGGCTCTAGGTCTGTGGAAGCTTTGGCTAGTAGAAGGCTCTAAGTCTGTGGAAGCTTTGATGCTAATGTTGACGTAGCCAACCTACTTGTCTAAGTGCTTCTCGTACTATAATTACCATCACCGACACCATCACCATCGCCATCATCACCATCGCGACCATCACTATCAGCCCCGGACCACACATACGCCCACAATCGGTGGGAAGCGGGCAGCAGATTCCGTCGGAAAATCTGAATCGGAGATCTGCTCTCCCCGAGATACAATTGTCTACCTTTCCTGCAGTATCTCAGGCTGCAATTGTCAACACCATGACAGTAAGGCATCGTGAGATCTTGTCGTGGTGGCCGCACTAAAGATAAAGTTCAGACTATAATATCAACCGACGTCATGATTTCGGCCAACATACGCCGCATGCCACCTGCCACACGCCGCACGCCACACGCCGCCCACCACCCACCAAACAGTGCCTGCCATACGTCCCCAGCCTCACGCCTCCCGGTGCCTGGCGTCTGCAACTCAGCAAGTCTCTAGATCGAGCATGCAAGAGCATACATGGGAGCATATAGTCAAGTGAGATTGGGTGTGTACCATCGAGTGCAATTGGGAGAGTACTTGAGAGCGACTGGGAGGCGTACTTGGGAGTGTCTTGAGAGCTTACTTGGGAGCGTACAGTCAAGCAGGCTGGGAGTGTGCAATCGAGTGCAATCGGGAGCGTGCTTGAGAGCGTTCTCGGGAGTGTGCTTGAGAGCGTCTTGAGAGCTTACTTGGAAGCGTAGTCAATCAGGCTGGGAGTGTCATCGAGTGCTATTGGGAGTGTCCTTGAGAGCATGCTCGGGAGTGTGCTTGAGAGCTTCTTGAGAGCTTACTTGGGAGCGTACAGTCATGCAGGCTGGGAGTGTGCCATCGAGTGCAGTTGGGAGTGTGCTTGAGAGCGTTCTCGGGAGTGTGCTTGAGAGCGTCTTGAGAGCTTACTTGGAAGCGTACAGTCAATCAGGCTGGGAGTGTCATCGAGTGCAATTGGGAGTGTGCTTGAGAGCTTCTTGAGAGCTTACTTGAGAGCTTACTTGAGAGCGTACAGTCATGCAGGCTGGGAGTGTGCCATCGAGTGCAGTTGGGAGCGTCCTTGAGAGCGTTCTCGGGAGTGTGCTTGAGAGCGTCTTGAGAGCGTAAAGTGAAGCAAGATTGGAGTGTGCCATCGAGAGCAATTGGGAGCGTCCTTGAGAGCATGCCCGGGAGTGTACTTAGGAGCGTCTCGAGAGCTTACTTGAGAGCGTAAGTCAAGCAGGCTGGGAGTATGCCATCGAGAGCAATTGGGAGCGTACAGTCAAGCAGGCTGTGAGTGTGCAATCGAGTGCAATCAGGAGTGTACTTGGGAGCGTGCAATGAAGTGCATCTGGCAGCTTGCTTTCAAGTTTGTTGTATGCAGTGATGTATTGTATCCAGCGCACAAAATTGCATGCGTATCATAGTAATCTAGTCAACATGTAGGTCCATAGGACATTCATAGTGCCACGCGTCAAATATGCTATAAATTACCGTCCCAAAAGCAGCTTCTCCATGAGTTACGCGTCGCGTAAGGTCATTTTTCCCGGTGCACTCCTTTATACATTTGTAGGAGACGCATTCGACTTTGACATGACCTGGGAGCCCACAATGGAAGCAAATGCGCTTGTCGTTTCCTCTGTTGTTTCCTCCCTGCTGGGCGTGTTTCCACATCCTGCATCAATCGGTAGTATAGCTGTCAATTTTGCAATAAGTGCACTTACTGTCGTGGCTGTCCCTGGTTCCACCGATTCCACCGCATCCACCGTGTCCTCCACGCCCATGGTGTGGTGGGAAAACGGCTCCCACAAGTACAAGGCCATGCATCTGAGTGGGTACGTGACTGGGTTAGGGTTATCGCGGCTCTGCATCACGCCATCGATAAGGTTGAAAAACCATTGCTGGACGGCATCCGACGACCACGAAGCAGACACACCGCACCAATCATCATCTCATCTCTTTCCTTCTTCTCTGTTTTGTTTCTTAGTTCTAGCCAATCAACTATCTCGCTGCGGCTACTCCCTCCCTACCCTCCTCGAAACGAAACCTCCATTTTTGTAGCTTCCTACAGAATCTGCAGTGCAATCTCCTGATCTGGGATTTCCGTCACAACGGCCTCGGCCACGGTAGCCGCCACGTTGAGTGAAAAGGCCGGCCCCCATAGATGTATCTCCAAGTTCTTTGGTAAGGCTGGCTGTAATTCCTTCTACTAGGAGGTGATGCATGGCTTCTTCGGGTATGGGTAAGGGCCTTCTATGTTTTACAACCATTAATATCATTGCATACTGAGATGGCAGTGATGTGAATATTTGTGTGCGGAAATCTCGATCTGTGACTGCATCATTGGTATGGTTCAGTTGTATGCGGTAGTTAGTGAGCTTGGTGGAGTACACTTTAAGTAGTTCCTCCTCCTTAGGTCGGCATGCATGGAACTTGCGAAGGATGTCGTGTCTGCTGATATAAGATCCGGCGGTGTCCAGACTCGTTTCTAGTGTGTTCCACATTTTGTGAGGATTTCGTACATCTTTGACGATGCGCAGTACTGTGGGGGAACAGGAAAGTCTGATCATAGATGCAGCCTCGGCTTCCTTAGCCTTCTAATCATCAAAGCTGTCATCGTGGTCGAAGTCAAGTCGCTGCGGTTCAGGATCCTCTCAGGTGACGATTGCGTACGCTTTCATGACTCACAGGATGTGAATCGTGTCGTCTCTCTATTCGTTATAACTGTCGTGAGTGAGCTTAGTGTTGTTACTCCACCTGGTATTGTTGAAGGCGGGTTCGGAGGAAGTCATCGTGAGATCGTGGAGATGGTGTTGAGTTTTTGTGTTGTTTATGCAGCTGTTGCTACCATCGGCAAAAGTGCAAATCAAGTATAGGCTGCGCTACGAGTACACGCGCACACATGCAGCTCATAGCAAGCTTCCCGTGGATCCCTGCGCGACGCGCAGCCTATAGTCAGCTATAGTCGATTCATAGAGATGTGTGCGTGGGCCTATGGAACTATATACGGCTGTCGGCCAGAGATGGACCTATACTTGTCCTTACTGCCTGCTGTTATACCGGTACTGTACACACTATCGCTGCGAGTCTGCATGAGAGCCCGCTGGCGATTGAAAGCCTGCTCTAGAGCCTGCTTGAGAGCCTGCTGGAAAGCCTGCTTGAGAGCCTGCTTGAGAGAGCCACGCTTCGGGAGGAGTAGAGTTTTCCACTGGAAGCTTTGGCTAATAGAAGCTTCTAAGTCTGTGGAAGCTTTGGCTAATGGAAGGCAGTAAGTCTGGAAGCTTTGGCTAATGGAAGGCTCAAAGTCTGTGGAAGCTTCGATGCTGACGTTGATGTAGCCAACCTACTTGTCTAAGTGCGTCTAGTACTGTAATCACCATCACCAACACCATCACCATCGCTAGTATCATCATCATGGCCATCACCATCGCCATAATCACCATCAGCTCCAGAATGAATGCACACACATACGCCCACAATCGATGGGAAGCGGGCAGCAGATTCTTCTGGAAAATCTGAGTCGGAGATCTGCTCTCCCCAAGATCCAATTATCTACCATTCCTGCAGAATCTAAGGCTGCAATTGTCAACACCATGGCCTTGAGGCATCGTGAGATCTCGTCTTGGTGGCCGCGCAAGAGATAAGGTTCAGACTATGATATCGACCGACATCATGATTCCGGCCACCTGCCACCGGCCGCCCGCCACTGGCCACCCGCCACCGGCCACATGCCACATGCCACCCACCAAACACTGCTCGCCACACGCCACCTCCATCAGGCCTCCCGGTGCCTGGCCTCTGGAACTCAGCAAGTCTCTGGATTGAGCATGCAGGAGCATATTCGGGAGGAGTAGAGTGCAGTGTTGTCAACCGTCCCGTCCGTCCGACATCACGGAAGACGGGACGGGACGGCTGCTTGCCGTCCGTCCTGAGCGGGGACGGAACGGCGCCGTCTTTTTGAGGCCGGACGGGGACGGACGGAAGGACGGCCGTCGACGGAGAAGTCTTAGCGCAAATAACAAAAATTATACGAAAATCATTTCAATTACTATTCTGACCGTGATGCAAGATCTGCGAGCATCTGTTCCGTCCATACTATTTCTGACTCCTGTTTCTTTAAAGATTACGCCCTCTGCACCTAGGATTTCATACATTCCGAAGCCTGTATAACATCATTGGGCTCGATTGGGTCTCGCCTAAAGATAAACAGTAACCGCCCGATGACGGTGGATGACGGCCGACATTCCGTCCGTCTTGAGTAAGGACGGGACGGACGGCCTTGGCGCCGTCCCGTCCGTCCTGGAGGAATCTCGGACGGACTACCGGGGACGACCGTCGGACGGGACGGTTGACAACACTGGTAGAGTGTTCCACGGGAAGCTTTTGGCCGATGGAAAACTCTGAGTTGGTGGAAGCTTTGGCTAATAGAAGGCTCTAGGTCTGTGGAAGCTTTGGCTAGTACAAGGCTTAAAGTCTGTGGAAGCTTTGATGCTGACGTTGACGTAGCCAACCTACTTGTCTAAGTACTTCTGGTACTATGATCACTATAACTATCACCAACACCATCGCCATCGCAATCGCCATCGCCATCGCCATCATCTCCATCAGCCCCAGACCGAATGCGCACACATACGCCCACAATCGATAGAAAGCGGGTACTAGATCTGCTCTCCCCAAGATCGAATTGTCCACCTTTCCTGTGGAATCTAAGGCTACAATTGTCAACACCATGACCATGAGGCATCGTGAGATCTTGTCACGGTGGCCGCGCTAAAGATAAGGTTCAGACTATGATATCGACCGACGTCATGATTTCGGCCACCATACGCAGCCCGCCATCTGCCATACTACACGCCACATGCCGCACACCAAACACTGCTCACAATACGCCACTCGCCTCACGCCTCCTGGTGCCTGGCGTCTGCAACTCAGCAAGTCTCTGAATCGAACATGCAGGAGCGTACATGGGAGCATATAGTCAAGTGAGATTGGGAGTGTACTTGGAAGCGTAGAGCCAAGTAGGCTGGGAGTGTACCATCGAGTGCAATTGGAAGTGTACTTGAGAGCTTGCTCGGGAGTGTGCTTGAGAGCTTCTTGAGCGCTGGTTTGGGAGTGTACAGTCAAGCAGGCTGGCTGTGTGCCATCGAGTGCAAGTGTGAGCGTCCTTGGGAGCATGCCCGGGGGTGTACTTGAGAACATACTCGGTGTACTTGGGAGCGTCTTGAGAGCTTACTTGGGAGCGTACAGTCAAGCAGGCTGGCTGTGTGCCATCGAGTGCAAGTGTGAGCGTCTTTGGGAGCATGCCCGGGGGCGTACTTGAGAACATACTCGGTGTACTTGGGAGCGTCTTGAGAGCTTACTTGGAAGCGTACAGTCAAGCAGGCTGGGAGTGTGTCATCGAGTGCAATTGGGAGTGTACTTGAGAGCGTGCTCGGGAGTGTGCTTGAGAGCTTCTTGAGAGCTGGTTTGGGTGTGTACATTCCAGCAGGCTGGCTAAGTGCCATCGAGTGCAAGTGGGAGTGTCCGTGGGGGCATGCCCGGGAGTGTACTTGAGAACGAACTCCGAGGTGTACTAGGGAGCGTACTCGCAGTGTACTTGGGAGCGTCTTGAGAGCTTAGTTTGGAGCGTAAGTCAAGCAGGCTGGGAGTGTCCAATCGAGTGCAATCAGGAGTGTACTTTAGAGCGTACTTGGGAGCGTGCAATGAAGTGCATTTGGCAGCTTTATTGAATGCAGCATGATGTATAGTATCAAGCGCCCATAATCGCATGCGTAGCATTGTAATCTAGTCAAATTGCAGGTCCATAGGGACTCATAGTGCCACGCGTCAAATACGCTATAAATTACCGGCCCAAAAACAGCTTCTCTATGAGTTACGCGTCGCGTAAGGTCATTTTTCCCGGTGACGGTGACAAGGTTTAGGGTTTTTGAGGCTCTTTTGGAGATCGTGAAGGAGATCGTAGGAAAGATCGTGAGATTTTAGATTGTAGCGATAACCGGGCTCATAACCTGTTGAAATACTGATTGCTAGAAGCTTGTATTCTAAAGTACAGGTACATTCATGGACTTATATACGCGGTAGTCGGAGTATGTCTTGGTATGTCTTGTACGCATGCATGCGCACTCAGCTGGCATCTCCAGCTGAGTGGCATCTCCAGCTGAGTATGGAATGACCATCATCTTAAAGAGATTACGCATCAGCCCAACTGAAGCCATACGACAGGAGATAAACCATATATGCAACAGGAGATGTTGCATATATGGTTTATCTCCCTGACGTATGACTTCAGTTGGGCTGATGCATAATCTCTCTAAGATGATGGTCATTCCGGGCTCAGCTGGAGATGCCAGACTCAGCTGGAGATGCCAGCTGAGTGCGCATGCATGCGTACAAGACATGCTCCGAATACCGTATATATAAGAACACGAATGTACCTGTACTTAGAATTAACGCTTCTAGCAATCAGTATTTCAACAGGTTATGAGCCCGGTTATCGCTACTATCTAAAGTCTCACGATCTTTCCGACGATCTCTTTCATGATCACCAAAAGAGCCTCAAGAACCCTAAACCTCGTCACTGTAGCAACAACCGCCTAAACAGCACTAAGACTCAACACCATTACGAGCCATCTCCACGATCTCACGATGACTTCCTCAACACTCCACCTCAGGGGCTGCTCACCTCACTCAACGTGGCGGCAATCGTGGCCAGGGCAAAGGACGAGAATGCGGTGGACGCGGTGGACGTGGTGGATGCGGTGGACGCGGTGGACGCGAAGAAAGCAGTGAAAGCAGAGATAGCCACGGAAATGGGCAACAGAGTAAGTGCACCTATTGCCAAAATTGACAGCCATACTACAGATGCATGCAGAAAACGGAAATGCGCTCAGGAGGGAGGAAACAGCAGAGGAAACGATGAGCGCACTTGCTACCAGTACAGGCTCCCAGGCCACGTCAAAGTCGATTGCGTCGCCTACAAACGTGTAAGGGAGTGGTGGAGAGTGAAGAAAGCCACCGCTACAGCTCTCACTGCCGACGCCACCGCTGCTCCGAACTTGGAGAGAACAATTCAGTCACCGCTACGCATTACAGTTTCGTCAACGTCATACAGGGCTACCAAGTCGAAACTCTCCATACTCCTACTTTTCGACTTTCCCTCCTTCAATCAACCAATTGGATTTGCCCCCAGTGTACAATCGAGTCTTCAGAGGCACCACAATCGCATCTACAAGTCCACTTGCTTCCTCTGTTCTAAGTGCACCTTCGACTGCCATAATGCACAGTCTGCATCCAGGCCAAGCACAAGCAATGGTTCATTAGAGTGCCAGTCAAGCGCACTACGAAGCGCCATACGAGATGCTACATGGATTTGGCAAACCTACGTACGATGCCGCCGGCAACGAAATATCGTATCAAGCTCCTCTCCACAACCTACGTCGATTCGGATGCTATGCCAGTAGACTCATTCCCGAAGTTCAACGCCGCCAGGGCAAATTCGGCCCAAGAAGACAAGAAATATATTGAGGAAATAGATACCGGAGATGAGCCTCTCCGAGGACAAGATAGTCAACCTACGCAGTCAGAAAACGCCTCGGCAGAGAGGATAAGACTGCCCAGCGTTTGGCGGCAGAAGTAGAACGCATCACCCACAGCCGGCGCCTCCGTAGAGAGGATCAGACTGCCCAGCGATTGGCGGTAGAAACAGAACGCATTGCCCACAGACGGCGCCTCCGCAGAGAGGATCAGACTGCCCAGCGATTGGCAGTAGAAGTAGAACGCATCGCACACAGACGGCGCCTCCGCAGAGAGGATCAGACTGCCCAGCGATTGGCGGCAGAAGCAGAACGCATCGCCCACAGACGGCGCCTCCGCAGAGAGGATCAGACTGCTCAGCGTTCTGCAGCAGAACGCATCGCCCACAGCCGGCGCCTCCGAAGAGAGGATCAGACTGCTCAGCATTCGGCAGCAGAAAACGCCCACAGCCGGCGCCTCCACAGCGAGGATCAGACTGCTCAGCGTTCGGCAGCAGAAGCAGAACGCATCGCCCACAGCCGGCGCCTCCGAAGAGAGGATCAGACTGCTCAGCGTTCGGCAGCAGAAGCGGAAAACGCCCACAACCGGCGCCTCGGCAGAGAGGATCAGACTGCTCAGCGTTCGGCAGCAGAAGCAGAAGCAGAACGCATCGCCTACAGACGGCGCCTCCACGGAGAGGATCAGACTGCTCAGCGTTCGGCAGCAGAAGCAGAAGCAGAACGCATCGCCTACAGACGGCGCCTCCGTAGAGAGGACCAGACCGCTCAGCGTTCAGCAGCAGATGCAGAACGCATAGCCCACAGCCGGCGCCTCCGCAGAGAGGATCAGACTGTCTAGCGTTCGGCGGCAGTAATCAAGAAATCAAGCCAAGTACCGCCAGCATCTTCAGCTCCACCGATAGCGAGTCGTGTTACAAGAAGTCAAGGTAAAGCCCCCACAGAAGCATTAACGGCATCCACAGCCACTGGAGATTCTTTCACCTACGCGGAAGCTATGGAAAGCCGTCAACGAGATCACTGGAAAAGAGCCATGACGGAAGAAATCGACGATATCTCCATGTCGTACCCAGAGGCCGCTACCAAAGCCACGATCGAAGTCAAAGCGAAACTCAGAGAAATATATGATCATGAACCTCGGCCCGGCATGCCAATTCCTTGGCATCGAAATCCACTGCGAAGATAACGGAATCAGTCTCGATCCCAATATAAAGTTAGACTTGGCCGAGGATCGGGGGGAGAAGGAATTGAAAGATATCAGAGACTATTAAGTAGTCGTGGGATCACTAATGAACGCAGCACTTGCAACTCGGTCAGATATCTCTACTTCAAATCGACAACCGATTTTCGACTACATTTCAACGGCAAGGCATCAGCATCGGCATCGGCATCGGCAATAGTCTCGCAGGGTACTCGGATTCCGATTTAGCCAACGACAGCGCGGACCGCAAATCTCAGGGAGGCCATGTATTTCTCGCCAGTAATGGAGCTATCTTGTGGCAGTCTCGAAAGCAAAGCCTCATCGCCATGTCAACTCTCAAAACCGAGTTCATTGCCTGCTCAGAGGCATAGTCAACTACTCCTACGGACACGGACGAAAATGTTGCAGATATACTCCCGAAAGCAATCGGTTTATGGTAATTGGAGGTCAATTTAAGGTTTGATTTAAGGTTGTTTCACTTGTCTTTTGGGAAGACGGATTTCTTTGTTTATATGGATGGCCATCCTCAGGCTACGGTAGTACTCTTTCCCTGCTCACTTCTCAAGCAGGGTTTTAAGGAGGCTACTATGGAAATCACAAGTTGCGCATCATCTTTGTTTGTTTGCTCGTTTGTTTGTTTGTTTTTCTTGCTCCACGGAGCGTAGCAAGAGGGGGGAGTGTTGCATATATGGTTTATCTCCCTGACGTATGACTTCAGTTGGGCTGATGCATAATCTCTCTAAGATGATGGTCATTCCGGGCTCAGCTGGAGATGCCAGACTCAGCTGGAGATGCCAGCTGAGTGCGCATGCATGCGTACAAGACATGCTCCGAATACCGTATATATAAGAACACGAATGTACCTGTACTTAGAATTAACGCTTCTAGCAATCAGTATTTCAACAGGAGATAATGCGTTGAGGTCGAGTGATGGTTGGTGCTGTGGCTTGGCTGCAGGCAAGTACTTTAGGATCTATGGGGGTGGATCGTCGTGGGAGCGCTTGGGCTACCTCACTTCGCATGTGCTCCAATTACAATGTTAGGTAAATTATGTGATGTCTAGTAGACGGCTATTTACTTAAGTTTTCTAGTGCCTAGTGATTCCGGATCAGCTAGCCTGCGTCTGCCACGGGACAACTACAAAAGTAGCATCCACCCGCCCAGCCCAATATGCCTGATCGAAGCTAGGAGGAAAGCAAATGATCTTATGTATCTACTTCCTACATTGACCTCATTGTCTCAACAAACAATCTCTACCTTAGGTACACTACCATAGGAAGTGGGATTAAGGATTGAGTTTTACGCAATGTTTTCCACCACGGTCCATATGCAGATACATTGCTAGCATTGGATTAATAGTTTTCGCGTTCATGATACTGGAGAGCGACAGTGGTAGTGCTGGGGCAGTGGTGGGACTGGAAAAGTGGCATTAGTGAGATAGTGGTGGTACCGGGAAGGATAAAGGTGTTGCTGCAAGAGTGGTGAACAATGATGTATGCAACTTCCTCAGCGGCCTAGATTGTGGTAAGAGCGTCAAATTTAAACTCTCCCGAACAAACTGGATGCACTACGAAGTCGTGCGCCGACTCTTGGCAATTCTTCCTTCGGAAGTATACTTGAACCTTCCTCTTGTGTGTAGCGGCGTTCCGAGCAGTGATGGAGAATGCCTATGCCATCCGTCCGAAGGTTACCCCATCCCGGGGTACCCGGAATCGGGTCGAGATCTAAGGCCACACTCCCGAAGTGTTATACATTCAGCACTAAAGGCCCAGCGGACATGGCAGTTACTCATGTGCGAGCACAATAATCAAGTCCTAGATATATCCGCGGGGAATTGCTGTGACGACTGTGTGGGGGGCTGCAAATGTGGCTATAGATCATCTAGAAGTAGAACTGTACACCTTAATAATCGTAGCCAACAAACGGGGGCTGTGTCTAGTTCCAGCTATGGGTGTTACACTAGTCCATCCCTAACCCTGGTTTATCAGGGCACCTTTTGGTAGCCATCAACTATGGCGGTGTAAAGTGGTCAAAATTATATTTCACTACGTCGTGCATGAAATTTGCTCAATCGGGCAACTCATGTGCACCATCACTCAATTCCACTAGTCTGTATACGATGTCGCCTTAACTTACGACTTCGTGTGTCGACCTCGAGCGTTTAGGGACGACATCATGCATCAAATACTTGAATTGGGTGTAGGTGTGCATCCCATACTGACCTTGAGTATTGGTGCACATCACATACTAGAATTGCATTTGGTGCTAATACACTAGTATAAATCCCGGTATATTTTCGAAACTGCAAAGTACTCAACAACCACATAGTGGAGACAATATTAGAGACTGCAGTCTAATAGGTAACTCCAAGAGCTACATGGCAATAATAAAAATCAAGTCGATTGGACCAATTTTGAGGAAGCTGGAAATGTGAGTGAGAGTCCATGAAGCTAGCGGATTTTATATTGTCCTCCTCCCCCCTAGTAGCCATCCCTATAAGACCCCCAATTCTTGTGCAAACTCCACACCCTTTGGCACAGAGTAGTTCTACTATATGCAGATGGATTCTGCATTATCGTTTACACAGTGTTGGGGCTGGCTGAGGGCCAGTGGGGGGGTCCACCAGAAGGGGGGAGTGGAGGACACACACCCCCTCCCAGCAGTCCACAACCAGGGTTAGTCCCAGGCCAACGACAACGCAAAGTCTACTAAATATTGTATAGCTGCACTGTGCCAAAGGGCATCCCATTTAACGGAGAACTGGTGGAGCTATGGGGGGTGGTGAATCTTCCTCCTCCCCCCCTACCAGCGACCCCATAAATCTACCGATTCTTGGTCAAATTCCACGCTCCTTTGCACCACATCGGTCAACTATATGTAAATGGATTCCGCGTTATTGTTGGCAAGGTACTGGGACTGGTTCTGGGTCGATGGGAGGGGGTGTGGCTACCCTCCGCGGCACCCCCCAATTGGTCATCAGTAAGTCCCAGTACCCGGCCAACGATAGCGCGGAATCCATCCTCATATAGTATACCTACGCTGTGTAAAGGGGTATGGAATTGACCAAGAATTGGTGGACATATGGGGGTGGCTAGTGGGGGGTTGAGGAAGAGGGCCAGAGGAGGAGGGCCAGAGGAGGAGGGCCACCAACCAAACTCAATTTCCCCACTAATTCTGGTTGGAATTCAGTGCCCTCGCTGGTAGAGTCTCTTTAGTATGGTGAAAGACTATCTGGGGGCAGCTTGGCAGTTTGTAGATACTGTGAAATGTCATTTAGGCGAAAATTACCTGAGTTATGCAATTATAGGGTAGATGGTCTGTTACATTTGCAACCTAGAAATAGTACCAATCTCAACAACCACCAGCTGCAATGTGCCAAGACTGGTTTCAATTGATGGCTAGCATGCAACATATGCTCTAATAATATCACTAGCAAATTTGATTTACATCTAGTGATGAAACTGGGGGGTAGAAAGTTAGCAAAAATCCGCTAGCTTTATGGACTCTCACTCACATTTTCAACTTCCTCAAAATTGGTCCAATGAACTTGATTTTTTCATTGCCATGTAGTTATTGGAGTTACCTATTAGACTGCAGTCTTTGATCTTGTCTCCATTAAGTGGTTGTTGAGTGATTTGCAATTTCGAAAAAATGCCGGGATTTACACTGGTGTATTAGCACCAAATGCATGCGCACTAACACCTAGTGGACTCGCTCTTCCCTTCGTACGTGCTTCTTATTTTCTCATATACAAAAACCATTCCCACGCTAGAACCATTACCAAATCAGACCAGAACGAAATAGTAAACGACGCGTAAAACAGAGGTGCCGCTTGGGGGGAGCGGAGGCCGCCGCTGTGGCCGCCGCTCCACCTGGACTCTCCCATTCCTGGCCGGAAGCCAATTCACTGGGTGTTAGAGTCGAAAACCATACCGGGCTGCCTTTGGTATGTGTAGAGGTGCGGGTGGGCGGGTTTTTGAAGCTGGATGCGCTGCTTTGCCTCAACCCCTGCCGCTCCGCTCCTCTTTATATACCTTCTCCCTCGCTCCTGGCCTCCTTACTTCCCTCCCATCCCTCGGCTTCTGGCGCAAAACCTCGAGCTCGGGCTGTGGCCCGGGCTGGGCTTCTGGCGGAGCACTGGCTCTGGCGCTTGCTCCGACTCTTGGTTGTGCTCGTGCTTTGCTCCGGCCCGGGCCCGTGCTCTTGCTCAAGCTTAAACTTCTAGCTCAAGCTCAAGGTTTCGGCCACCATCTTCCGTCCCTTCCGTCGGCCAAATTGCTTGCCCTAGCCAGCCGATGGCCATTGCTGCTCGCCCCCACTAGCCGTCGGTCAATTCCCGCCCGCCAATTCGCTTCCACTAGCCCTCAGTCACGCTGGACCATCTAGTGGACTCGCTCTTCCCTTCGTACGTGCTTCTTATTTTCTGATATACAAAAACCATTCCCACGCTAGAACCGTTACCAAATCAGACCAGAATGAAACAGTAAACGACACGTAAAACAGAGGTGCCGCTTGGGGGGAGCGGAGGCCGCCGCTGTGGCCGCCGCTCCACCTGGACTCTCCCAACTGCGGCGGCAGCCCCCAAATGTGGAGGGGGTGTTATGGGTAGTGTTCTGGTGAGTTTTGGAAGCGGCGGGCGATTTGGAAGACTTGCTCGGGGTGGTAGTCGATGTAGGCTTGGTACGCGTTTGATGACCATCGGCCGAGTAGTTGGATTTCGTTGTCGGCCAGCCCCGCTGCCTTGGCCGAGGTTGCTGATCCCCTTCGGAACGAGTGTCCCGAGTATGCTCCCCTGACTCCCAGCTGTCCCAGCAGTTCCCGCAGGTGCTGGAACAGGTATTCTCGTGTGAATATTTCGCTTCCTGGGCCATCCCCCGGGGGGCGGGCGAAGAGAGGGGCGAGTGGGGTCCAGCTTGGGCAGAGTTCGTAAAGGTGCCGCATGGCTGTGACTGGGCGGGCGGCGTCGCTCGATGCCGACAGTGTGATCGTGACTCCTTTGCGGAAGGGGTCCGTTTTCGAGCTTGGCAGTGTGAGTAGTAGCCGGTCCTCCTCGAATTGGATAGATCTTGGGGTGAGGTTCCATTGTGCGAATTCCGTGTGGCCATGGATTAGGTCGTTCGCTGTCCATGTGATTTCGCCTGCCCGCAGGAATCCGCCGTGTGCGATGCAGAAGGCGCCGTAGAGGTTCGCATCGCGTGGGTCGTTTGCATCTAGCAGTGACAGGATGCGGATGAGGAGGCCACGTGTGATTGGAAGGCGCTCCTTCCTGCCCGGTTCGCTGTGGAATCGGTTGATTCCTCTGATGATGCGCTGTAGGCGATGGTTGCCAAATGGCTCGGTGCTGAGCCCGAGGTCGATGTGGAGTGACTTTAGGCCTGTGAGGTAGCTTTTGATGGTCATTGTGCGCAGGCCGCGTTCGCCGAGTTTGGCGGTCCATAGTGCGAGCAGCTGCTCCGACTCTGGGAAGGGCGTGACTCCTCGTACTGCGCAGAAGTGGACGAAGTCGTTTCTTGGTGTTGTATATGTGCGTCGGGTCTGAGAGCTGAGTCCCCACCAGAGATATCGTGCGGCCTGGGGGGGGAGGTTGCAATCATCGTACCAGGTGTCTGGTGCGTCGTTTGCGATTGTATCTACTATAAATTTGGACAGAGGTTAGCGATTTTTTCTGTGTCCCATCGTGAGAGTGCGTCAGCTAGAGCGTTTTCCTTGGTCGGGATCCATATGCAGTGTAGCTCGATATCGTGGAGTGCTATGTGCATGGCTATTTGCCGGAGCGCGCTGATTGCCTGGCCTTTGATGCTTCCCTTTGCGAGTGCTGCCACGACTGCCTCGTTGTCGCAGTGCAGTTTGATCCTACCGGCTCTGGACTCGGTTGTCCAGGTGCGCAGTGCGTGTAGCACTGCGTACATTTCTTTGAAGTTGATCTGTTTGGCTTTATGCCGCTGTGGGACCGTGGTACTGAAGAGATGGGCCGGTGTGTGTATGCTAGACAGGGTTTCTCCTGGTTTGAGAAAATAGCCCCCGATCCTTTTCTGTCCAGATGAGTCTGTCCATAGCCGTAAGTTTGCCGTGGGTGGTGTAGGAGTCTGATCCCGTTCCATTGTGGGAGGAACGTCTGCCACCAGGAGAGGTCCTTCTTGATCTCCAACGAGACTCGAATGTGGTGAGTTCGCAATGTCGCCGTGAGGGCGTCGTAGAGTCCACGAAGGAAGGGGCGGCTGGCTGGCACCACATTGGAGGCAAATGACAAGAAGCCCACGGTCGTTTCCAGGCTTCTGTGTGTTACTGAGTGCTGTGCGAGTGTGGAGTTGACAAGTGCCGTTGCTTTCTCGTGCTTGTCGGGCGGCAGGCGTGCCTCCCTAGCTTCTGTGTCGATTTCTATGCCGAGGAATCTGATGCAGTGTCCCTCTTCGTTCTTTTCTTCTTTGACTCGGAATCCCAGGTCGCTGCAGATCTGACTGAAGTCTCCTTTGTACCTGTTTGGTGCGTCTGGTGCTGCGGAGCGCGGGAAGATGGCGAGGAAGTCGTCAAGGTAGTGGAGTGTATATTCCCAACCCCGTTGGGTTTGGAGGATCCATTCCAAGGCCGATGCGAAGAGGTCGAAGATGGCTGGCGATGTGCGGCAGCCGAATGGGAGGAACTGGTCGCACCACCATGTTCCCTTCCAGCCTAAACCTAGTAGCCACCAGTCGTCGGGGTGCACCGGGATGTGGCGAAATGCGTCTGCGAGGTCTCGTTTGATTAAGACTGCTCCGGGCCCGCAGGCCTGTACCGCGGCTACGGCGTTGTCGAATCGCGTGTATGTGAGTGTCCCCCACGCTTGGGGTATATAGTTGTTGACTGAGTTCCCGCTTGGCGATGATAGGTGGTGGATTCTCCTCCAGGTGCCATCTTGCTTCGGTGCCAGTCCAAGTGGTGATGCTATGTATTTGGCTGGCAGGGTTGTGAGTCTGAGGATTTGGCTGGTGGACGCGCGTTTTTCGATGTCTTTCGTGATTGATGTGGGGTCGTTGAGCGCCGATGGCAAGTTTTCCCCGAGGATGAATTGCGGGGGGCCTGTGTAGCCGATGAACGCTCCATAGCGGATTATGTCTATGAGCGTGTTTCGTAGGCCTGGGTTTGGGTAGTCCTGTAGCCAATGATCCCATCCTGTGTCGAGTAGAGGTCCGCGGTTTCTGACGTTTGATTGGCAGGTGTCTGTGAGTGTGAACGGAAACTCGAGTTGAGGGCTCCGGAGCCGCGGGGGCGTCGTCCCTTTGTCTGTTGGGGGCCCTGCAGGTCCCTATGGCCGCCGGGATATGCGCTGGATTAGAGGCGCGCCTTGCTTTTGGCTGCACTGTGTGGCTGGATGAGGTCCCTCGCATATCACGCAGGCGTGAGTGTAGCGGCAGGTTGGGTAGGTGCAGGTGTCTTTGTTGTAATTGTTGCATATCTCGTCGCTGGAGCTGCTGCGGTTGGCTGGGCCGTGCGGAGCCCCAGCTGTGTGTGCTCGTTTGATGGGGCGGGCATTATCGGCGGGCATACGTTTGGATAGTTGGGCCGTCTCGAGGCCGTGGTCGGGGGTGATCCAGCCTGATGGTTCGTATACGCCTCGGCTTATTCTCTTCTGGTGGAATACGATGTGGAATTTCCGTACACTGTCCCATGTGTGGGTGCGGAGGTGTTCGTAGAGTGTATGTACGTACGTCATTATGGCGAAGGCGAGTGGGAGCTTTTGCGGTGGCGGTGCGAATGTGCATATGATTACGCCATAGACCATGAATGGGCGCATCAGGTGGGATATCGTTTCGTATTCCTCGAGGTCGACGTTTTTGCAGGTCGTGGAGAGGTTGAGGCTGGCTTCTCCCGTGCCAAAAGAGTGAAATTGTGGGCGTTTCTTTTTCTAGGTGAATGAAGCTTCGAGCTTCAGGAGGTTTGCGGCTTGGAACTTGTTTGTGTATATGGACTGCACGACTGCTGTGTCCAATGCTGGGAATATCTCTTGGATTGAAAGGAGCATGGGGTCATTACCTGGTAGTTCGGCAATCGCGCCGGTGCCCGTGGTTGCTATGCCTTGCCTGCTCATGGTTGCTGCGGGGCCTGGTCCGTGCTGGGATTCGAGAGCCGCTGTGAGGGCTCGGAGTACGACGTTGATGTCGACATCAGGTGTGTTCTGACCGCTCGTGCCTGACTGTGTGCTCGGGGCGGTTGCTCTGTTTTGCGCGAGGTGGATTGTGTCCTGGGTGTTGGGCGGGGTCGCCTGGCTGTCTCCCTGCGTCTGCTGGGACGCTGGGGCGGTGTCGTGTCCGCGGGTGCTGCTGCGGAGCTGGCGACCGGTGCCGCTGCTGCTGCCCGGGTCCGAGGCCTGGCTTCCGTTGCTTGACTGGCTGTAGGTGAGGTTGGAGTTTGACGACATTGTTTCGTGTTTTTGGATCGGGGGGGGGCAGTGAGAAGAAGTGCGGGAGAAGTGTTTGTATGAGAGAGTATGAGAGAGTATGAGAAGTTGCTGTGTGTTTGTTTTTTGAAGCTGGATGCGCTGCTTTGCCTCAACCCCTGCCGCTCCGCTCCTCTTTATATACCTTCTCCCTCGCTCCTGGCCTCCTTACTTCCCACCCATCGCTCGGCTTCTGGCGCAAAACCTCGAGCTCGGGCTGTGGCCCGGGCTGGGCTTCTGGCGGAGCGCTGGCTCTGGCGCTTGCTCCGACTCTTGGTTGTGCTCGTGCTTTGCTCCGGCCCGGGCCCGTGCTCTTGCTCAAGCTTAAACTTTTAGCTCAAGCTCAAGGTTTCGGCCACCATCTTCCGTCCCTTCCATCGGCCAAATTGCTTGCCCTAGCCAGCCGATGGCCATTGCTGCTCGCCCTTGCCAGCCGATGGCCATTTCTGCTCGCCCCCACTAGCCGTCAGTCAATTCCCGCCCGCCAATTCGCTTCCACTAGCCCTCAGTCAAGCTGGACCATCTAATGCCGCTGGCTTGCGCACGAGGTCGTCTTAAATTGACGTGGAGACTGACCAGTCACTAGTCAATGACCGTAATTGTGAGCCGGCAACACTGCCAAGCCAGATAAGCACATGCTAATGACGGCGTCTACTTGTGCATGGTGTGCTAGTATCCATACACTTCCGTGCATACTGCCGTGTAACTCGGAACACAAATACTCGAAGCAGTCATATCCCCGTTCTGACACAAAATAGTATGGATCGATCGGCATTCTGCACCGACTTTTGTGTCCCCTTGTACCATGGAATCTACCTGGCGGAGGTGTGGTAAGGCAGACACAATTTTCGACATATGCGTTGCAACAATTAGTGAAATAAGAGGGAAGGGAAGGTAGAATGGTGCTGGATAGCCTTGTCCGCACCAATTGAACCCGACTATGGTACTTTAGTTTAAGACAATTTATGGACCGAAGGAGCTTGCAAATATTAGCGCCCGCCTTTCAGCCGGAAATTATTACTGTGCGTGAGCCGCACAACTGTGTCTGGGGCGGGTGTAAGGGTCATCCAGTAACCTCGAAGGGCTGCGAGTTTTCTGTTCAGGATCCTGGCGCGCATATGACCAATGGCGATGAGAAACACGTGGCGGTGCGGAGCATCACTGGGAACTTCAAAAATTTGCTTTTTAGAAGTTTCAAACGACTATTTAAAGCTCTGCTTGTCTGCAAAAACATGTACTAATGCATATATAGACGGTGAGGTGGCTACATAGGTTCCTGGGTTATTTTACTACAGGTTGCAGGGGGCCACCACACACGTTAGCGCCCTTTTGTTGGTTCAGATTCGCAGGTGTGCAAGGCCAACATCATTCAGCACATGCATGGGCTATCGAACAACGCACCGCATCTCGAACCCAAAGCGATGATTGGTAAGATACATAACCAAAAAATGCAGTAAAAAAGTCGTTAAGTGACGTTTGACTCCATGCCTTATCTCTACTATTTCTATCTCTTCTCGGCTTCCTCTGTCTTCTTTTATTCCGTACTTACAAACTTATCGCAGTTATTTTCCGAGTACTTTTTCGTGCAATCTATCCCAGCTTCTCCTGAGGTGTAACGAGTGAGCCATATCTTGAAACTACAGCGTATTCCCTAACCTTCAGCCTGCCTAAAATATACCAAACGTTCCACAGACGGAGGATCTGGCACGACGCTTACGATTACTCAAGATTGAGTACGTACTTATCTATAAACTGAATTTTCCCATCGTTGCCGATATTCCGCTTTATTTTACACCATACGATGCCTCCGAATAGGAGAAGCAAACGCAAAGGGCACCTAAGCTCCGAAAGTAGCTCACCGAAAAGACCCAAAGAAGCTGTAAGCCACCATCGTTCAATCCGCAAGCTACAGAATCACTGACCTAACAGTAGTTGACCCCAAAAAACGTTCCGAAAACCCCCGCTGAGCGGCCGAGCACACGCGCTGTCAACACGCCCGCAAATGCTTCGCTACCGCACCCCCGCACATTTCGGCTCTCTGAAATTCCTACAAATATCGATAAGGATGGCCTTCGGCATTACCTTGGAGGCCTAGAATGCGAAGATGGGGTTCGAACACTGAACATCTTGGTGTTTACTCTAGCGCCATACATCGACTGGTTGGTGGCAACAGTTACATTTCACAACGAGCCGTTGATTTTTATGAGATGTCGCCCCAACTGCCAGCTGTCTATGCAGCTTCCTTCTGAGTTGCGTGGAGCTACCATTACTATTGATTGTGACTTTTACGGCATAACCCCGCTCTACCATCCCGTGTCGGAGCCCAAATACGAGTGAGTTGAGTAGCATTTTTACAGAATCTGACTAATACCTGTTACAGTTTGATCGCAATATCTGGACTTGCTTCTCATGCATTTGGATCATGGAAATCGCCTCAACAGTCACACATAATGTGGTTACGAGACTTCGTACCAACTGATTTCCCAGATTTCAGGGTCCTTACTTGGGGTTACGAGTCTGGCCTAGAGAGCGCTGTAGCAACTATGGGTCTCGCAGACTTCGCAAGACAGCTCCTAATTGCTGTTGGAACAGCTCGTGAAACAGGCTCCGATGATGACGAGATGGTAGGCTTGCACGTATATTACATGTTCATTACGGTATCCACTTCTGACTTTGAATGCAGCCAATTCATCGTCCAATAGTATTTGTAGGACATAGTCTTGGAGGCCTGGTGATTAAACAGGTAAGTTGCATGTTGATACAGTATCTTTTCTGGTTAACTAAGCAGACAGGCATTGGTTGATGCAGCCCAAGGCAGCTCCCAGCACGATAAAGCCATCTTGAACTCATGCATTGGTGTTTTCCTCTTTGGCATCCCTAACCGAGGACTCAATAACGAGAACCTGTTGTCTTTGATGAAAGAAAAGAAAAGCGCACCGTTCGTGGCCAATTTGATGCAAGGCTCGGAACTACTGCAAATCCTTCACACTGCTTTCTTGCGAAGTTACGAGGACGGTTTAAAATCCTGCTTTGTTGTGTCTTTCTACGAAATGGAAGATACAAAAACAATTAGTTAGTAATATGTCCTGAAGGAGTGCTTAACGATAATAACGCATAGGATAGGATACGAAGGCGGAGAATGGAAGAGAACTGGCACACCTGCCCGTATGGTGTCTAAGGAGTCTGCAACATGGTTCATGCCTAAAGAGGAGGTCCATAATCAGGTTCCAATCTTTGCAGATCATTCGCAGTTGGTGAAATTCACAAGCCGAGGTCATCACAACTATCTAGCGGTTCGTTCGAAGTTGAAAGAACTGGTTAAGAAGGCTCCCGAAATGCTACGGCTACGTGGGGAAAATAGTATGTAATTAACGTTCACATTGAGGAGATTTGATGATGCAAAGACTGATAGGTGGTGGTTGCCATTGTTAGACTCTGTGACCTCTATATACTTCATGGTTCCCTTTTCCCAAAATTCGGACTATATTGGGACATCTCAGAAATTGAAGGACCAACTAAGCGGGAATAATGCTGGAGGCCACCAACGCCTAGCACTGTGGGGTCTAGGCGGGGCCGGGTATGTTGAATCCATGATTCAGGGTCAACGGCAAATATTCTGACGTAGTACAGAAAGACCCAGGACGTACTTAATTTTGTTTACGAATTCAAGGGCCCACGATCACGAGTCTCGAGGTCTGTTTTCTGGGTTCACGCTGGAAGTGCTCTGCGATTTGAACAGGATTACCGCAAGCTGGCTGAACTGGTGAAGCTACCGGGGTGGGACGATCCCAAGCAAGATATACGGCCGATAGTTAAGAACTGGTTCGAGCGTCCAGAAAGCAGTGACTGGATACTTGTTTTGGATAATGCCGACGATAAATTCGTTTTCTTTCCTGAATTATCTCTTGATATAACGAATAGTACCGATCAAAGTACGGAAAGCGACGGTTTGGCACAATATATTCCTCGAGGCTCGAAAGGAACTATCATTATAACTTCAAGAGATTATGAAGTAGCAGACTTGCTAGCTAGTACAAACACATTATGTAAAGAGGTGCTGGGTCTGGAGGAAGCGAAGCAACTGTTTGAGCACCACTATCCTGGAGTCGCTGACCAAGAAGAACACGGTCGATCTATCTCATTGTTACTCAAAGAATTGCAGTACTTACCGCTTGCAATCGTACAAGTTGCATCGTTTTTACGCCAAAACAGACTGCTTTCACCATCCGATTACCTCAAGCAATTCAATAGTACGAAAGTTTCCCAAAAAGATCTTTTGTCTAAGCAATTCAACGATATCCGAAGATACGCCAATACCGAAACTATCTTGGCAACGTTTTCGATCACATTTCGACAAATTCAGGAACAATCTCCTCTTGGAAGTTCCCTTTTGAAAATAATGGCTTGCGTTGATCGTCAGGGTATCCCACATGAGTTGCTAGCCCGTAGTGGATTAGAGGGCAGTGATGACGAATTTTTCCTCCTCGAGGCTATCAACAAACTGATCAACTTTTCCCTCATTACCCCCAGTGTTGGGCACGAGAGAACATATGAGATACATTCCCTTGTCTACGTTTCAATTGAAGCATTCTTATCACCACAAGAGATCAAGACTGTTACAGAAGCAACGGCTAATGTACTAGCTGGAATCCTGCCCAATGGGAACGTTGAGAATTGGCCTGTGTGGAGCGTGTATCTTCCTCACGCTTCAGCGATAACAAAAGGCCAACAAAAAAAATCGATAATTACTGCAGTTGTATCGTTTCGCATGTCTTCGTACTTTTTAGAAGCAGGTCGTTACAATGAAGCAGAAGAAGTAGCTCAAAATTCCGCCCAGGTGCGAGCGGAGTTGCTTGGTTGCGAGGATCGTGATACCTTGGCTAGTCGGTCAAATCTCGCTAGGGCATACATGAACCAAGGGAGGTGGAACGAGGCAGAGCAGCTGTTTGTGCAGGTCATGGAGACGAGAAAGAGGGTGCTCGGCCTGGAGCATCCAGATACCTTGACCAGCATCGCGAACCTCGCATCGACATACAGGAACCAGGGGAGGTGGAAAGAGGCAGAGCAGCTGGAAGTGCAGGTCATGGAGAGGAGTTCGAGGGTGCTCGGCCTAGAGCATCCCTCTACCTTGAACAGCATCGCCAACCTCGCATCGACATTTTGGAAGCAGGGGAGGTGGAAGGAGGCAGAGCAGCTGGATGTGCAGGTCATGGAGACGAGTTCGAGGGTGCTCGGCCTGGAGCATCCCTCTACCTTGAACAGCATCGGCAGCCTCGCATCGACATACAGGAACCAGGGAAGGTGGAAGGAGGCAGAGCAGCTGGAAGTGCAGGTCATGGAG
>Ga0307514_10001473_pt1 | contig 28615 bp, 22 predicted proteins | sample 16_EM_MG_FD_203088 | JGI IMG/M metagenome (GOLD analysis project Ga0307514, IMG submission 203088) | Populus trichocarpa ectomycorrhiza microbial communities from riparian zone in the Pacific Northwest, United States - 16_EM | ecosystem: Host-associated > Plants > Roots > Unclassified | place... | reverse complement strand
CAACTGTGGTGTCTCAATAATGAAAGGCATCGTTTTGTGGAATTCAATCACCTGTAAAGAAGAAAGGTGGGTAGTGGTGCATAGACATGGGGTGGGTTGCCAGTTCAGAGAGCGAATTTTGGTGGGGTAGTAAGACTTACAAAGTCACATCACATATAATTTACAATTCACTTTGACAGAAAGTTTTATTTGCTACTAAAGAAGACTTGATAAAAAGGATGGCCTCTGATGACCATTTTTGGATGTGTGGTGAGGTGGTTGCGCGGGCGGCCCGTATGGGCCGGGAACCGTTACGATCCAGGGGATAAGGTACGGTAGGTGTAAATTAGGTGTGGCCTGTGCGCGCGCTATAAAGGCTAGCACATCACTATCCCAGCATTACATAATTCAGTGGTGTACTCTAAATTACACTGCAGGGAGCGTGGCGTTTACAGGTGAGGTATTTAGCTACCGTTTATTTATCATTTAGCTCATTCTTTATTTCGTAGTTTAGTTTGTCATTTAGTAGTCGCGAGTTTTGTCATAAGATGTACCCGACGGTCGGAATAGTGCAAGTAAACTATGACACCGATCATGGAGTGTAATCTACCCCACCAGAGCATAATCCACAACATAGAAATTTTTAACATCTTACCCTTGTGGCGTGTTCCAATTTGACACTGTGGTGTGTACATGGTGAGTATTAGAGTATGTAAGTACCGAAGTACTTACTAGAGCACTTAGGTAATTTAACTAGTACATACAAACGGAGCAGCTCAGGAGCACATCAGACAACCTCCCGCACGTGCATATCTTCTACTTGTGCTTATATTGTTGGTTTGGAATCCGCCTCTAATTTCTTCTACTGGCTAACTATGTCAGCGAGTGTCGGAGAAGTCGTCACAGCTGAGTGATGGCCTCACATTGCCTTCGCCTCGACCAACCACATCTCGGATCGCTTAGTCGTGCTCCTTGGCGTGAGATTCACTAAAGATTGTGCCGAACTTTGAATGCCTGCAAAGTACAGGTCAGCCACCGGTTTAGAACGTTTTTCTCAACCCTTCGCGCAATATGTAGTATCGAGTACTAAAACCCACCAAACGGCTGATGTTGGTTTTATAAAAGCTAGAGAACCTCATAACACGTGAAATGAACTTGCGGCAATCTCCTGGCTGACATTGTCTCCATTGCTTGCGAACCGCGGTACTCCCATGAAATCAATGAAGGTGAACCATTTTCGATTGTGCATAGTCCGTCTGCAGTAGGTCCCTTGTTCACCATATGTAACAAGGTAATCACAAAATAGATGCTCAAATCTTATCATAAGTAGTGACAGAGATCCCAAACCTCGATTTTAGCGGAGTTGCTCTAGATACATATTGCATACGGGATGGGCATCTTTGCCTTTGGGTAAATTCGGTAGCTAACTCTACCAGGGCCGCGATGTCTGAGGGTCTGGATCCATGTTTTCAGGGATTGGTTCCCCAATGAGGCTACCGTGTTGCGATCATGCGCAGGAGTTTTAGGATAGTTGAGGACATCGAACCCAACTAGAACGAGTCGGCAATGCGCTAGATCATGAGAAGAATCATACGTATAAACTTCACCCTTCAATGATTAGCTTAAAGCAATCATAGTCAATAAGGTGAGATATTTCCATGTTCGCCGGTTCAGATTGTGTTTTATGCGACCTTTTCGAGTGATCAATCAGGTAAATGGTACGTAATCACACTCGTTTTATTTTGATTAGGCTTCATCTTGTTAGCCACAAGAAGTACCTATATCTGGCTTCAAAGAAACCAGTTTGCACATTATCTCGTAAAAACCAGAAAAATGACCAGCCCATCAACGAATCTCAGCTAGCTTCCAAGTTGTACACATATCCTAACACAGACTTACAATCGAACAATAGCCACACTGAAAATCAGAGCAGCACCCAAATGCATAGTAGTGCGGTGAAAACAATAGCACACTAAGCTTTATGCTTTATTCTTTTCCAGCCCTCGTACCACCTTCTCGAGATAAATATCCAAGGGTTCACTTGGTCCAAGGTTGGTGTCCTCTAGGGTTCCTCCTAAGCACGTTTTGACAACGTTCGTATATCGATCGCCGACACGAAATCTGAGATCCTGAAATGGCGGGCCGTCAATCAATTTCTCACACGCCTCCTGCATACTCTTGGGAGTGCATTTGGTAACACCGATGCGCTTTACTACCTCGCCAAGGGACTTCCAGACGGCGATCTCATATATAAGCAGTCGCAGTGCATAAACATCAAATGATTTTGAGAAACTGGTGCTCAACGGGCCTTGTGCAAGGGGGTGTCGATAAATATCTTGCGCTTGGTTCGCCGAAAGCTTCTCGCTGAATTGAGCCTCTTCGACGGTATCGACCCTCGAAAATTCATAACCCCTCAAATAAGGATCATCGACGGTTCACAGTGCGTTCTCCGTTGGTGGGAAAAATAACACATTCTCGGACCAGATCCCCTTGTGGAGCCATCCACTTGTGTGCAGATGCAGAACTACAGTGCCAGTTGTGCAGCCAGGCGGAAGCAATCAGTAAGTGAGGGGGTGCATGACGAGGATGCTAAAGAAAGAAGGTTCCGGGGCACGATCTTTAGTTTGTTAGGACACCGATATACAAAGCAATATCGACTGTTACGATCATCTTCACACATGCCCACATAATCAAGTGCCCTAAAAGAACGCTCTTTAGGTGCTTGGAGGAGAATCGAAAGGTTCCGCACGCGCTCGTCGATAATAACAGGTCTCGGGCTTCTTTTCGATCATAATTGGCTCCCCCTCGTAGATTGCGGTGGTGCGGGAGCAGTCGAAGGTATTGCATGATAGGTCTCTGCCATCTTATGGCCGGAGATGACTCTCGTATGGCCGGAGGTGAGTCTCGTATGACCGGAGATTGCTGTCGGCCTGAAGGTCTATACATAGATGCGTACGCACGCATTCACACTTGTACTCATATATATATGGCCTTGTGGCACTCTTAGATAACATACAATCAAGTTTCTCTAGCATCACTATTTCAACAGAAGGAGCAATCTTCAATATCCTGCAAGTTCTTAAGTTGAATGATTTGTGGCTTCACCAATCTTACAAATGTCGAAGGTACACCCGGCTTTGATGCGCTGGTTACCCCAATGCTCAGCGCATTCAACGATGCTACTGCAGAAATCGAGGATTACGAGTCAGCCATCTCCCGAATCGCACCTCGGATGAAAGGGATGTCGTTGAGCTTGTCAGTAACTCCGATGAGCTTCAGCTGCATGTCTCGGAGGTCGCTCTGCATATTTTTGGTATGCAATATAGCTATAAGGTTAATGAGCTGCCTGCTGCATTCTCCTCGGAAACTATGATACTTTTTGAATTGCTTTGCTCTACGCATAATGACTTCTCGTTTTCTTATAACCTTGGTGGTGACGAGGAATCGAATGCTCGCAGGCGAAGGAATAGCGGGTGAAACTATTGACGAGTCGGAAACTGGTGCCAGATCTAGCTTGTATCGTTTCTCCAGTAGTTTTGTGTCTGAGAGAAGATCCCACAGCTTTGCTAGTGTTTCTCGGATCAACTCTTGATCAAGCCGGGGGGTCCAAGGCGTCGTCGGCAAGATCAGACTTCTGTGCCCACACCACGAACTGATATTCTTCGAGCTTAAGCATGCATATCAATGTCGCTGCGTCTGTACCGAGATGTTGAGCGCCGGAAAGAAGCATGAATCCTTGGAGAGATTAGCAAGGTGTATTGGCGCCTTTGGCCTTGGTCGTAAGGTGCTTGTAGTATACTCTGTACGCATGCTGCAAAAACGCTAAAGCCGACGGACAGACTACCAAAGGCTATGTCTGCCATAATTCTGGAGTATATAATGTCTTGTTAACAGATGCTAGTTTTAGCCGTAAGGTCGAGTAAAGCTGTGGGATGAATGTAGACGTACTGGCTTTTGAATGGGAGTCGCATCTTTTAAAGTGGGGAAACTGATTGACTGAGTTGCACAACACACATGCACATGACATTTTCACTGATGTAATGGCGCCATAGTTGAGGCATATCAATCTCAGCCGGCGTGGTTGAGCCTCAACAGACCCCGTTTCACCAAGCCATATATCTCTCCAATTATGCCACCGCCTCAAGCCACTAAGGGCCAAACATCTCATTAATAAACAGAATGTAGAACTCAGACTATCCTATGGAAACTAACCGAAGCTAGAATTTGCGTTAGGAACAACTAAGCAGATCACAGATCACGGCGCAAAGTTCAGCGGATGCGTGCCGATATGAGACACCTAAGCCTACAATCTCGTAGCATTTCACCATCTTTTTCTCCTTAATAGTGGTGACGTTAGAGTACCACCGTAAAAACTCAGACCCTACGTTCACCAACTTTCTGAGGCATGTAAGGGATCATGATATCGGAGTCTTCGCATTATCCACCGAGTATATTAGTCGAGTCGCAACCTTCATGGTTAGGCGGCCTGCTATTAGGAGCATAGGAATGTTGTGTTTAAGAGTAGCATCCCTAGCTTCGGCAAGGAAGATATTGATGAGGCCCAATGATTAACAGCCATCCTTTTGGAACTGCAAATTTTGACTCACCGTCCTCTTCAACTGCATCAGAACATCATTGATCTGTTTTGTGTGGGATGGGAAGGAGACGCGTCCCATCGATCACGCAAATGGCCAGTTCTAACCGTGGAGTACGCCAATCGCGGCACATTAGACGATTATTTCGATTACGATACGTCCCCGTCATTCTCGCCGAAGAACGCCATTTGCTGCGATGTTAGAAATGGTCTTCAGGCGTTACATGACTGCAATGTTGTCCACGAAGATCTGAAGTTCCCGAATGTACTAGTGTTCTCCAGTAACGACGAGCGCCCGGTGATAGCCAAACTTTCAGGTTTTAGTAGTGCACTGCTAGATACTAGAGCTATGACGTCCCTATCCTTTGCCTCCCGGCCATGGAATGCACCTGAATGGGATACCGCGAGTCCTCGCAATCTGTTAATAAAATCCGATGTGTACACCTTCGACTTGCTGACTTGGCGAGTCATGATTAATGGACTGAATTCCTTCGAGGACAAGGTGCTATTTCCCGAATTACTGATTTGCCACGTCTAACGACGTTCTGTCATAGAAAATCTGAAGTTGAATGCCGAGTCTTTTGCCAAAAGTAAGGCAGAGCATCGCGGTAAAAGTGGATGTCGACAAATAACAACTCGGTTTGATATTTGAGGCAAGTCTTTAACTAGAAGAAGGGAAGCGCGACATAGCGAGGTTCTCGAGTTGCTGTTAGGTCTATAGACGTAGGTACAGTTGCACCTTTGTTACTCAACAACAGCCTAACAAGAAATGAATAGTTTGCCGCCAATTATGGACGTTGATGAAGGAAGTTGGCCGTTGAATATGACTATATCCCACTAAATCAAGATGAAGCAGTTCGTTGATGGAGGAAGAAGTCCTGCCAATTACGACTGAGCTTGTCCTTGTTGGTTCCATCATAAACGCCGAAGCAGATACATTTTCCTCTGGCGAGGAATTGTTGGAGAAATACACCCTTAATTCGGATTCGGATGCGGATGTTTCCGAGAACGAGGATAATTCATGATTAGTTTTAGACGGACAACATGTTCAGCTAATATATCTTATATTCTTATACTCTCTTCGGAGCGCTGCATTTCTCCTCGCTGCACCCATTCAGTCCTTCACACGACCTCAAAAATGCTAGACTTTGTTTTTATATCTTTAACCTTGGTGTTTCTCTTTTATGGTGTGGTATATCTTTTAGCTCATGCTTTGTTTTGTAGTGTAGTTTGTCTTTTAGCCGTTGCGAGTTTTGTCATAAGATGTACCCGACAGTTGGTGTAGTGAATGTAAACTATGATATTGCGCGGTTCCAAATACCATGGAGTGTAAGCTACCCCACGGAGCGCGTAATGTACACCATAATCCTACCATGTAGCGTGTTCCAATTTCACACTGTAGGACTAAGGTATCACCACCATCACGGGGCCATCAAGATAACCCTTTATTTACAAGGGTGCCAGAGATGAGTTACGTGATTTTGTATGATGGGGATAATTGATTTTGGGTAAATGACCGAGGTTTTTTAGTGTTCTCAGACTCTTTCACCTAAATTACAAGCTAACGTGCCTAATCCCATGAGGCTGGCTAGCAAAGGAAATCGTAATTGCAAAAGCCAGGATTACGGTTGTACACAGCAAAATAATGTAAGCAGAGAGCTCTGTGATACTGGATCAGAGCTGTCAATCGAAGCATACTGCGATGCCTTCCACCAGTAAGGTTCACTTAGTTTATAGCGCGAATGAGTTGGACGGATTTCACGAGAATGATGATTAATTTCATAGCCAGAACCTGCTGTCAGTCAAATTATGTCCTGATAATTGAGTACTGCTGGTGATTGACATATAGCTTACCGATGGGCGGACAGACTGTTTCCGCTCCTAAACTGACTATCGGCGATGAGACCCAAAGAACACTGATCATGATTCCAGTGATGAAACTCACAGGATTTAATTGTCACCCCAAACTACATATCAGACACTTATATGATGGACTGTACTCTGCTTAATATGACTCTAGATGTGAAGGTAACAGTGCCGAGAGAACCGGTAACGTCACTTTGTGCGTCGTTGTAGCACGGTGAAATGTTTGGAATGCTAATCCTATGGTTTAGTTAATAAATGACATATGACTGCTTAGTCTGACATTGGTCGGCTAATAAGATCACAGGACTAAAAACTGCAACAAAAAGAGAAACCGGGCGTGAGGGGATTCAAGACAGGATAGTCTGACTGGCGACCCAGTATTATGAATAAACTACGTACCGGGTAAATATCTAGAGCTATGCATATGTGTATTAGTACACGTTAGGCGCTTAGCGCTCAAGTGAACAATGTGCTACTTAGCCCTAAGATATAGTTATAGCTCCGCTGTTACGCCCCATTCACGGATTCACCGATCCGCCCGTCCGTGAATGGGATACCCTATCCGCGGGTTGGACGGATCCGCGTGTGAATGGGGCACTCATTGGCGGAATCTGGTTGCCACCACCACCACCACCACCACCATCACCATAATCATGCATTTTCTAAAGTTCAACTACATATCTGGGTAAGTAGTGTGAAAAAAAATAGCCCAGCGAAAATGTATTCAACTTGCCCTACTTGAAGCTCCTGTCTGTAGTCTAGGTGTATGGAAGGAGCAGTAACATAAGCAGTATTCGCTCCGAGCAAAGTCCAGAAGATACCGGTATACTCTCTCTTGACAAAAAGACAGTCGCCTAGTGGTTGTGGTTGTGTTGTGTTGTGGAAGTTTTTTGTATTTTTGTGGGGTAGGAAATCGCTAGCCGTTGCCACCCCGTTCACAGATTCCGTTGATGTGGCCCAATTCAGGGATCATACCAAGCGCCATCACATGCGCGGATGGGGCGCCTTATTCGCGGACGGGGTGAATCTGTGAATGGAGCGCAGTCGAGATTTTCCGATTAGATGACTTCCGGTAATTTTCGGGACCTGAATGCAATTCTAGACCCGTGTTTTAAGGTAGTTTGAAACATCGTGTGACCGTACGGTAAGTACCTACATGGGTGCTAATAACTAATCCTTTCACAGTGGATGACATTGGATGAAACAGGATTCGACTGACTCATTTGTATGAGGACTGAACTAAATTTGAGAATCGAATGGCATTCGTACCTTGCGCCCCGTCTAGAATAGTTAGATATAACACCCCTGATCGCTGATAGCCTATCCTTCAGTGACCGGAAGGGTACACTAAGATTTGCCTTGGGGGTTGCGTAAAGTACAGTCGCATTAAGAAAGCGAGTGGCCAAGCCGAATGCTGATCCCACATTTCGCAGTCACTCTCTTAACGCGACTGTACATCACCGACTAAGCAATGCAAAGAAGTAAGCCGGTTGTTGAACAACCGCAACGATAGATTGGGGTATATAAACAAGTGCAACATCTCCGCTAGGTTACAAAGTTCAAATCAGAACACACCACATTGAACACAGCTATTCATCTCAAAGCCAAACTTATAGCTATCCAAAATCTCTCGTACCTTTCGATACTGTTCATCCGATTTGTTTCTGTAGCGACTTACCACGCTGTCTCATCAGTAAGCAACACCGATGTTTTATCTTCCTCGTTTCTCACCATAAATAGTGCAGATTCACTACATCATCTTTGCTATTGTCGCCCCGGCACTTCTTGCAACTGCAGTCCCGGTGGAGGAACGCGCTTGTGTGGATAAGAACAAAGACTGCGCAGCTGCTGTTGCGTTGTGCTCGAACGTCGCCTTTATGTCTATTATGCGGCAGAATTGCCCGAAGACGTGCGGGTTTTGTTAGAAACTTGTATTTGGCACAGATGGAAGTATTATGGGGAATTTTTGGAGGAATTGTGGCGAATTCCTGATTGGGTTGTTTGTAGATTAGTGGACGTCAAATTTGGTCAGTCAGATTATATGATCAGTAAATTATTCGGAAATGTTCACATCGTTTTCGATTTTATTCAGAAAACCCAAGAGGCTGAAATCCGCTGTTGTGCAGTTTTAAATCAATCTGTTAGCCTCCGGTCGCAGGCTTATTCTTACGGAAAGTAAATCATATCGGGTCGTTAGAATTTCGTAGGTTTGGTGTTTATATATACTGTCGTTCTGGAGAACATATTTTCGGGACTATCCTGTTGCACCCAACATGCCGAATCACCCTATCTGTGGAATGTCCACATGTTGCATATATGGTTTATCTCCCTGACGTATGGCTTCAGTTGGGCTGATGCATAATCTCTCTAAGATGATGGTCATTCCGGGCTCAGCTGGAGATGCCAGACTCAGCTGGAGATGCCAGCTGAGTGCGCATGCATGCGTACAAGACATGCTCCGAATACCGTATATATAAGAACACGAATGTACCTGTACTTAGAATACAAGCTTCTAGCAATCAGTACATTTCAACACACACATGGGGCGTAAAATCACACCCCATATGCGGATGGGTGTCAACTATGCAAAAAGTGTTAGGGTTTAAAATTTGCGTGTTTAATAGTGAGCAACAACGTTCATGTCGACAACCAACAATCCACAGCGGCAGATCAAGTACGGCAACAAAGATAACCTGCCAGATGCATCGATCAAAAATCATGAGTGCAATCCAAAGGAGGCTGGTTCCAGTTCTAAGACAGTCATTCTCTTTTTAACAGGTGTGAGTTGGGCATTCGCCGATGCTGACTATTATCCCATAGACAGACACGGTGATACGGTCCCTCGGCCTGCCACTCGTATAGGACCGACTGGAACCTCTATTCTAGAGTATAATAATAGACTATTTACCTTGGTCTGGAGTGTATCCGGTACGCGTCGTTAAACGACTAAAGTTGCATCTGGGAATGGGTTTCATTCCAGAGGTATGGGCCATTGTTGGTACAATGTATCAGCTGTGTCTATCCAGCAGTATGCGCTTGAGCGCTCACATATTCAGCTTGGGAACACTTTTGTCTGGTATCAGATAACCCAGAAAATATGGGAGATCCCAACCTCGTATGATTAGATGTATGTAGTGCTGCATCCCAGTCACATTCTGCGCTTACTCGAATAGAAAAAAAAGTAATCCAACCTCGCATACTTATTCCTCGCTAGAATTCCGTACAATAACGAATGATTAGGAGGCACGAAATTGGTATTAGTGAGACATACAACGACTACATAACCGCGATAACATTTCTTCTGATATTACTTAAATATAAATACAACGTGAGATATTTCTGTTAAGAAAAATGCACATGTCTAGCAAACACCGTACATCTTGGGACACATCTCTTTCATGAGATCCTTCCAAGCATCCTCAGAACACAAACGCTGCCAGAAGACGTATCCGGGGATCTTGCCGAAACAATCCTTCCTCTCAAGTTGCCCTGGGACTGGGACGTGGTAACGGGGAATGCAAGAGATATCGGAGCAGCGAAGGCGAAAATGAGGTAGTGGGACTGCACTATTGATGATGAGCAATTGGATAGATGAACTGTTGGTATACCATACTAACGAGGAATTAGCTCTGACGTTGTGAGATGATAGGTTGACGCTGAAACAGGTTAGAGTAACAGTATCTAAACTTGATCAGGATTCTTTGGACGTACAGATCAAAATTCGGAATCAATGTCAATGTTGAAAATGAGCTGGATGTGAAGGCTATGGTCTGTTGTTGGTACAGTGGGGTAGCATTTCATCTAACTATGCGGGAACTGCCGGGAATACTACCATAATTCTATTCCTTGCATCGCTTAACCAGAGATGTACTCCATCCGACTTGTAAGGAAATGTTATTTATGATATAGCATAACATTCTAAATTGACGCAAAATGTCCCACTAGAATAGCTACAAGGAACCAGTATGGGCTCACGCGGCAACAGGAAGTCATCCAATAAGGCAACTATGACCGCTGAATCTTTTCCTCTGATGGGCTAAGCGTCAACCTCACAGAACCCATCACTACTAATAAATAGGTAACCTGGGGATGATGCTCTGCCGGTAACGTAGTCTTAAATTGTGTCTCCTCTAGCGAACTAATTTGAGTTGTGAATCGCTTCATATAATTCAACGGCACAGACGCTGCAATGTTCCCTGTAAAATTTGACATTGCCGTAACTATTAATAATAACAAGCGCAGATGAAATTGTAGTTGCTGGCATATGCGCAGCAAATTCACCTACTCCCAGATTATATCAACGATTATGAAGTGCCAAATTATTGATAATCCCCTGTTACAAAACCATACTGAAGTTTGCTGAAACAAATGCTTTACATAGAACAAAGTGTCCAGGGATCAGAGTAGCCCGGTGACTCACCAGTTATTCCAAGCTCCATATTCTTGTGCAGTATCGCAATACCAGGGCTCGATCCTTACTCAGGGGGTGGCGCGTACATAGTTGGATGACCGGTTCTCTTGATATTACCGCCCTTCCATTCATCCTCGTTCTGGAAAAGAATGGTATGGTACACGTGCCTTAGATGTCGGAGCTCCTCCGGACAGGGCGGCGTAGCGACTGTACAGCACTAACACGGACGATCGACTCGGCTAAATAGTTAGGCAGTCGAACCATGAGAGGAGAGAGTTCAACCGCATGCCACCTGTCCAAGCAAATTAGAGTACAACGACAGCGCTCTTTTCCATCTATGTGTCGCTGGTATGCCTCTTTGCGTTGCTCGCTCATTGGTTGTCATTTGCCTTCACATACTCTGTATCCTTTTTCAGCACCACTTCAAAGCGTCTCTCGCCCACTGTGTGGCAGATGTCGGTGATAAGGAGGGTTTTCGATCGCGCAAGCAATATATAAATATTTTAGTCAAATCGGGAGTAACGATGATAGCTCTCAGCTTTTTGTTTGTCTGACGAATCTATTTCAGTCATCAGTCGTGTATCATTTAATACTGCAGTTTAAGTGATGCAATATTCATCTTAGCCGCCAATCAATTACCCCCCGGTCTTGAATGTAAGATTTAGCGGAGTGGAACATTCCGCATTACCGCGTACAGTCACAATGCCCTGTCCGGAGAAGTTCCGCTTAGATGTATTTTGCAGTCCGAACATATGGATCCCCACTCAATCACCCAAGTATCGCTCGAATCGATAGTTAAACTCTAGGATGACAACCAGCACTCAGTCTCCAGTCCTAAACCTCGAGGTCATTAGTAGGTTATTCTCTTGCATGGACGGGATGGACTATTGCACGCTTTTGTGTACATCTCTTTTGCAATATCTAAATAAAATTGAGATCCACTACCGCGTGGTCATGCAGCTAACAAGTGCCGGGCATTTCTTTGTCTTCCACAGTTCCACGTTTTTCCGGCCAATAAGTGCGGGGGCAGCCATTAAACCAAGCCTGAATGACAAATAATACGTAGTATTGATGTCATATGCAGAAAGAATGGTAAGTGCAAATAGGAACTATTCGAGACTCTGGGTCGGCTATGGGTGAATATTAGTGTAGCGAATGTGAATAAGACCAAAGTCTGAGTAGCTTCGAACCCATCATATCTACCTTTCCGGTAATCCCATGTAGTCAGACAGAAGATGAATACGCTAATATTGAAACAGAACACTTAGGGTTTGAATGAGTCTGAGCTCTAAATTTTGATCACTAGATGTTGATGTGTGCCGAGACCGCCCGGTGGCGTGCCATGAATCGAAGCGTTGAAATGTCACCCTTCGCAGCACAGCATCCATCACGTGCACATTCGCAAGAGTCAACACCTGTAACAATAGCTAAAATACGACAAGGATTAAGCTATTTGACATTAAATACACAGCTAAATTTGCCGCTATCGCGAGATTGACCTATCTCATCCCCATCCGATAGCTCCAAGTGCATTATCTGGATTCATGGTTGGCGGCGCTACGGAACACGTTCCGGAGAGTGGTGAGGTACGCGTGCCGGCACACGTTTCTGGTTAGCTAATACATAGCCTAAACATGCGATCACATGGCAAAGTACTTTAGCGGGGGTCCTCCGTTTCAGGTGAGGCTCATGTGAGGCCGGTAGATGTCTATTAGCCTCATGAGGGTGACCGAAATATCATGTTGATGTGAGGATATTTGTTCGCTCATGGTAATCTCTTGAACTTATGACTATCCTGCCACTGTCACTCACACAAATCATTCAGGCAGATTTAACACCATTGCAGCAGACTACAATGGTGACAGTTGAGACACACGAAATTCTCATGCCACAGTAACTAGTCAGGTAGGAGATTTTAAGTATTCTCACAATCAGCATTTTGGAGATTCTTGTGTAATGCTGTGAAAACTAAAAACTCTTTACCTTCATAGCCAAATAAAACATTACATAGCAGGTATTCTGTGATGGGTTTGTCACTTCTGGGAGTTACTTTTAGCTCTTCAATTATTTCCCACTGCACCAGTGATTTTGGATCTTCAGATGTTCTTAGAGTAGTGGCAGTGGCAGTGGCAGTAGAATGCTGGTGATGATGGTGGTGATAGTGCACGTGGTGATGGTGATGGTGATGATGGTTGTCATGAACCTACGGGCCACGGTGAAGGTGTGTACCCCACGACCCCACCCAGCACTTGAAGCGCGGCTGTGATGGCGGCTACTGAAATCCTGTCAGGATTCTGATGTGAGCCTGGCAGTCATGACAGACCTCCAGGAGTGCCATGGCTACAGCTGGCTGTAACTGCTGCATATCTATCTGGTATCAACTGTGCCAGTACTGTCATGAGTATGCAAAATAAAATCAAGGTGATAGCAAGATCAACCTCATATGCACCTCATATGAGCCTCACCTGAAACGGAGGACCCCCGCTAAAGTAACCGTCAGGAGTAACTATCTAATTCATATTCGCCATCACTAGACTCGCCTTTTATCTCTGACGTCTTCGTCATCAGATCTCCCTATATGCACCTATATGTCGGATGGCAGAAGCCTTACCATATGCAAGCTCATTCGTCGCATCAACACCCTATGTACGCAGCCGTTCCATAATAACTGCATTTACCATAGCGTACTTGCAGTGAATGGAACGAACCGTTGATCTTAGAGATGCATACGCAGAATCAATATCAAGGTCAATCTAGTTTATTCACGAGGCGAAAGTCCCGGAGTTCGGATATATCTCGGACTCCGCGAGTGATGATGAGCGTTAATTCGAGTGATGAGCGATAATTCCTCACTGGTTCGGCGGAAAGAAATGGATAGTAAGGCTCTTGATAATGTATTCCTCACAACTCATCCTTCTCTCTCCAATCATGGCCCATGCGGCTCTGAATATTGCGCAATGTGGTTTAGGTGCGTTGTGCAGAGAAAATGACATAGTAACGTAACTAAGTATTCTTCGGAGGACAGTCTGCTTGCCACGAGACATCCTAGTAACGTTATTCGAAGTCCCGGGCTAACTGTTGTGACGAACCTGTCGAGAGGATTGATTGATTGAGTCTAAGTCTAAGATGACAAGTAGCCTATATAGTAGCTGCCAGCCCTAACCCACAGCCACGTGATGACGTACTCTACAAAGACTCGGTCTAACACTAACGAGATCCTAGGTGCCGCGAGACGAGACATTCCGGGGTCTACAAAATCTCGTTTTGTCCTGTGCACAGCACATGATGCACAGCACAATGATCCATACTCGCCCTTGTTACTGTTGGAAGAACTCACAGCTGTATGGCATTTTGTCGGCAAGTGGTATTAGAAAGGTTGTGCAATCATTGTTCGTAATTCTACGCTCATTCATGGCTACTTAAGCTTGTTAACAAATCTTTCTTTTCGTAGATACATATGCTTATAGAAGGATGCGGTCGATGCATGTAGCGCCGACGTAGTACAGAATCGGCCTCCTCGCACGGTAGTGAGCAACAATGGCTTTCACAACCAATAACCAACAGCTGTGGATTAAGTACAGTAACAAGAGCTACCATGCCAGATGCATCGAACTTTTCCTTCTTTGTAACTAGTTGACAGTTGCTGGCTGTTATAATAACTACGCCTGCACTCTCTCTCCGTCGACTTACTCCACGATCCTATTCTCACTCATCTTATACAGACTATATCATGCTATTACTTCCACCCTCATTAGTTCTCACGCTATCCAAAGTCAGCAAGCGCTTCAGATCCCTTACACTTCTGTCGCTATAATCCTACATCTAGTGTTCTTAAGCGGACAGATCGACCGCCCGGTCACCTAGAGATTCGTAGACAAGTTAGATAAGATACGATTTCAGACCGCCTTTTGCATAGCCCGCCAGCGGTTTCTTGTGGGAAATCTGCCAGGTCGAGAGTTATCTTAATTTGGATATCTACTTTGCATGGATATCTTTGGATAATTACTGGTGTTTGTGAAATAATGTAACCCTTCCCCGGACGTGATTGATTGTAAGATTGGAGACTAGCTGAGGGGTTGAAATAGTCCGTCTTATTTCTCCCCTGACCCCAAATTTCATCCGTATATTTAAGACTATTTGCTACGAACTCCAGACCGAAAACCAGGATCTGGAATCGGTGGGATGATGTCTCTATGATCGAGCACTTATGGTGATCGACACATGACCTCCTCGGCGGCCCGAGACAGCTCGATACCTGCTGAAAAATCTCTGCAGTTGCCGATACGGGGCTTAGTTGTGCTTATTGATCCTTCCCTGCTGGATATGGAGTTGATTTTTCAAGTTTTCCCTAACCCAAATGCAGTGGCAAGTTCCGGGGTTCCGGTAGGTTACTATGGTCTACCTGGCGAGCGAGCGGATTGTTTTTACTCCTGGATTACGGGTGATGAGACCTGTTACGAATATTGAAAGGAGAACCATATGTGTGTATAGACTTAAGGTATAGAGAGAAAAGAGAAAGACTCGAGATATATATAGGAGACATCAACCCTGGTGACGGTGAGCTTGTATCAGGCCTGTAACACGTCCTAGATCTTATATATGTAACAAGGCCGATGTTACGATATGGGAAGAACCGTGTGCATTGACTATGGTGCGATGACTGTGTACAGGTCTAAAGGTCTAAGATAGTAGGGAAGAAAAGAGTAGAGTGCGAAGTCTAAAGAGCAGTCACGAACCCTAGGGCTCCGACTCATGTACATCTGTAACAACCGATGTTACGATATGGAAATTGGGGAGAACCGTGTGCGTGTATTCTATGGTACAGAGAAAAGAGAGAAGGAGAAAGACTTGAGATATATACAGGAGGCATCAGCCCTTGCAGCAGAACCGTGTATCAAACCTGTAACATGTCTCCGGCACATGTATACCAGTAACAACCGATGGAACACTGATGCGAGTGATGGTATCGTGATCGAGTGATGGCAAGGATGGGATTGATCATCTAAGGTACGTATACCACGTGCTATACTCTGCCTAATATAATGTAGAATAGAAATGTCACGGTGCCAAGGGCATTCGTTATCCCACCACGCGTGTCACTATCTTGTCCTAATCTTTGAGTATTAGGCGAGACTGGATGGCTACCAGACTGATAAGTCGCCAGACTGCTGCGACCTCCATATACGCCGCTCGTGACAAACCCAAGTCTAATTAGATAACTTACATGCAGTGGAAGTACTAAGAACTCCAGACACGTACTATACATGCCATTGTTGTAGTTTGGCATGGACACTTAGCACACCGGTGAAAGCAGACTATCTCGGCGTGGTTTGGTTCAGCATTCCAGGTGTTCTAATTGGATTACTTCTCGCAGCAGTGATAGCTTAATTTGACCATTCCCGCAGGCTTAATTACTGCAGCATGAAACGTGATGGTTCACGGCAGGTGCTGATAACTAATCCTTTCACAGCGAGGTGCCAGACAATGAATGAATAAATTTACACTAGCACATTCTGTGCGAAGCCTAGACTGAAATTTGGGATGGATAGCACAGAACGGGGCTGGTATCATAGTTCATTCGTAATAGTTCTCTGCTGAAGCTTTAGAATTCCGGTGGGTATGTTGGAGGGCCTCGCTGGTGGGGCACTGTTCGAATTCGAAGCCTATTTGATGCTCACCGATTGATATTGCTTAGGAATCTTTGTATCCCCGGGCCCTAAGGGCGCTAGTGTACCACCTAGCACCTACCCCTCTTGACTAGAACAGTACATAAAAATTTCCCCTTGCGAGTTGCGTGCAGTATATCCCAGGTTGATCAATGTGGGGATTATGACGGCGGTGTAGATCCTGCATAGATAGATTGGGGAGGCAAAGTGTGAGTCACTACGAGAAAAGACGTCAATTCTCTGTACTTCACCCCGGAATCCTGTGGGTTTGTATGTGATTCCGAGGTGATTATACCAAGCTATCTGACTGAAACCCAGCTGGAACGCCTCGGGAGACCTGACACGAGCGGGGTATAGACCCTGGCCATAGGGTTGCTCAACTATGAACCTTTTTCTTGAACTCTGCTCGCTATTTTCCGACACAACAGATGGCGCTCAGCTCTGAGTTTGGAGGTAGCTGTTAGAGTTACGAGAAGCGCACGTAACAGGTGCAAGCAGACAATATGGACGAGAGGTGTCATCGAAATCTAGCAACTGCCTATTTATTTACTCCAGTTACATGCCAGCCATACAGGGTAAACCTACCGCGTCTGCAGAGGCCACGCGTTGCTGCATCGACTTGTACTTCCTACACAAAGAACGACCACAGAGAGCAAAAAATCAAGATCGCAAGCCAAGTAGTAACGTAACAATAATATAGCGATGTTGTCCATTCGAGCATGTCATGTGTACCACTGCTAGAGATAACTGCATTCGGCAGTGGATTTGGGCCCTAGCCTCCCCTCAGCCCACCACCCAATGCTCTAGCAGAGCGTATATCGAGGAAATTGTACCACTAATCACTCCATGAGGTATACTCACAGAGTCCAAGATATGTGTTAAAAGTAGAGATAGAGAAGCTTGATTATACTACCTAAGAGGGCCACAAAGGCCATATATATACGGTAGTCCAAGTACGAATGCGTACGTACTCATCTATGTATAGATACGGCTGAATATCATCAGCCCGTATCAGTGCCCACCGTAATCTTCTATACGAGGTATCATCTCCACCATATGAAAGCTGAGATCTATTTATGCAATAATACATGTTGAAATACTGATTGCTAGAAGCTTAATATCGTCTATCTAAGAGGGCCACAAGGCCATATATATACGGTACGAACCCGTACGTACTCATCTAAATGTAGAGACGGCTGAGCTCCGTCAGCCCGTATCAGAGCCAGCCCCGTCAGCCCGTATGAGATCTATTTATGCAACAATACAAAAATCATCACCGGCGAGTGATAAATAATGATCCAATAGTATTACACCTGTCCAGATTTTAAGATTCACCACCACGCAACTACTACACCATTTACAGTACAAATAGCAAGAGATGATATGTAAAATCAATGACTTAATTTGACTGGTTTGGATAAATATTTGTCAATTTGATGCTATTTTGCTTTAGGTAAAAGGTCAGCTACACAAGTCAGGCTGTGCTGCACGGTGCCCTCGCTTAAGTGTGCCTTTATGACGGGATGACGCAATGCGTAGCTCAGACACAATATGTAGCAACACCACAACAGCCGAAAAGTCACCTACTGCAGAGTATCATTCTCACGGCACTCCAAGTATCGTTTGGAAGACAGCTTTCCAAAACAAACGCATTGCAAGCTGCGGTATTTTGCTGTGTAGATCGAAGGACTGGCGCAATACTCGCTCGATCTGCGGTGGTTGCGGCGTGTGAACAAGGGTGTTTGATGGTGTTTATCGTCCTTGTTTTGGTTCCTTGTTCCGAGAATTCCGAGACATTTCTAACGTCTAATTCGTGCCAGCGACAAATTCGACCCGAACCACGCTTACAGCAACGGTGAAACATGGGCAATGTTGGCGAGTTCCTCTTAGCTGCATGATGTTTGACAAGTCGCGTCTTTTCACGTCGCAGCCAAATACTCCAATGATTGAGTCAGTGTTCCGGACCGCCCGCCCGGCTACCAACAAGCCTTGTCGGGATTGGCGAGGAGAGCCTGTGGGAGCTTGCACATTCCTGCAAATGCAGGCCGTCGAACCTTTGATCTGGAGGATGGCATACATATGATATCAGATAAAGCTACCCTAGGCTTATTCTTGGCTGCTTGGCGTCGAGGATTTCTCTTTCGAGTTAATCTTGGCTTTTATCCGATGGAGCTCGGAGTTGCCTCGACAAGCACTTGTTGTCACAACACCCAAAGCTCCGGGGAATGTGGGAGCAGACCGCGTATTGCTGTATCCGACTCACCAATCGAAGCAGCTACCGCTATATATACCTTATTCAACGATTGCCACATCTTACTTTAAATTCTCGTTCAGATTTAAGTACGCTTCTACAGTAGAATCTGACCGTATTCGATTTTATTCCTGTAGAAACGGGAAATGACATGTGGGGGTTCGTGTCTCTCCAAACCTAAGTGATATCTCAGAAAAATTTACCAAACTCCGCTCGAAAATCTATAGGAAGCCTAATAAACCTTAGCTAGAAGGTTAGTAAAATACAAGGGACTCATCTACAAAGCACGATCGAACACGCCGCCTATAGTTAAGTGTACTAGTAAAACCCCAGGACGCTAAGAAACCCGTGCCGCTATCTCCATCTAGTTGGCTTCTCCGCCAGCAATAGACTGTAGGATGCCTGACCTTCGTTTGGTTCAATCACAGCTCCACCTCCCAGCCTGCAATGCCTCAAGTTTTGCATCTCGGCCTTCAGCTTGAACGTCGAACAGTGAGGGGCACCTGACATATTGATTAACTTGCATTGTGTTCCTAGAACTACATGAATGCGCTGGCGATGATTCCTGAATGCGTCGCACAGGCCTGAGACAAATACAAATATCTAATTGATTGACCCCCGACCCGACAGGTCGAATATGATTCCCACAACTCGCTTGATTTCTACGATACACCTAACCCCCGTCAAATTCAACCTAATCTGTGCAAGTGCTCGCGTCTCTACTGGTCTGGACCTCCGTTTGTTCCAGCTCTTCCACTCAACTGAACCTGAAGATAAACATGTAAGTGTACCCCCACCATCGTGGCACGACCATCTCCAAACTCAAAACACGCACGCTTCGAGATTAACACTGTCTAGCCAGATCGCCAGTTGATATTGTTCGAGGATTTATCTACCTACGTACCTGAACTATTCCCTGAAATAAGCTTCCGAGCTTTGTTCTGGCTATGACAACTGGCGATGCAGTTTCTCGGGTAAGATCAACCTCTGTCATAGTTGTTAACAAGTGACGATCGCGGAATCTGTTCCACAAGAAAGAGCGATTGTTCTGGCAGCATGCATATTCCCTTTGAAACGTATGGTAAGCTTGACCAAGGTAACTTGGGCTTCCAAGTACAATGACAGGAGGGCGCGCCTGTCGATCTTCATGGCTGTCACGCTACGGCTCTGATTGGACTTTGATGAATGCACAAAGCCATTTTAAAACTAGTTTCTAACAGCAGCATTTAAATTACCAAACAAAACGATGTTATGCATCAAAGTAACTATCCTATAAGTCACAAAAGCGCAATCCAACCGATTCCTCAAATGGCAATCCAGAGACCCAGACCGAATGCCAGAACTCCAAATACCATGTTCGGTGCGCCATTGAGAATGGCAGCCGCACCCGTGACCACCGGCGGAGGAGTTCGAGTTGCGCTGGGCAACGCGCTAGTGGCATTGGGCGTGAGTCGAGGCGGCGTCGATTTCACAGGCTTCGCATTGTTAACAACACCCCCCCCCGTCTAGCATCGAATAAAGAAAGGTGGACTCACCTTATCGACAAAATGGACAACTCCATTCTTAATCGGGACATTACCCTTAACAATCCTAGCTCCGTTTGCAAAAAGTTGCCCACGTTCCTTCGTAATGGTGATACCGCCGTAATTTTGGCCCGGGACAAGGTCCGGCGTATATCCAAGGAAATTATAAATCACCTGTCCTTCAGCCGTATGGTCTGAACCCAGTTTGCTCAGCGGCGCGAAAACCGTGATTCGGGGTGTGTTATCGAGCTTCAATTTCAAATTTTCTTTAATGATGGCCGCGAGGAAGCCAGCTGCTCCTACTTTTCCCAGCGTCTCCGAGAGCAATCCGGGGAGTGTAAACAATCTGCCATTCTTAGTTACTGCATGAATTTTTAGAGTAAGGTCCGGAAACGCACTTATTACCGACGTAGATAACCCCCTGATTGAACTTAATAGGTTCACCAGTGACCTTAATGACCTCCCCAAGCCCTGTGGTAATCTCCGTATCAGCGCCATTATCGCTGAGGTTCTGCGGGGGCGTGTAGTTTGCAACGAGATACAAGAGATCGCCGCCAATGTTGATGAATGCCGGATCCCTCAGAAATGTCCTTCGTTTTTGGAAGCTGCTTTCAGGGGGGTACTGCCCACGCTTCATCTTTGCGGGAGGTGGAGGGCTATCGTCGGCCATTTGTTGCGCAGCTTGGGCCTCGGTAGTGAGATCGCGGCGTTGTAGTGTGGTGTTCTGACAGGGTGGTGCCACAGGGGCCGCAAAGCAAGTGACGTTGGTGCGTCCTTTCAACCTGGCGAGCGTCAAGGGTGCGCTAGTCTCCAGAAATTTAGCGTAGTCGTGGAGGCCATTGCTACGAAGTACAGTGAGAATCCCGCCGTCATCGGCATGAGCGTGAACGAGAGGCACAGCCGCGAAGATGGCTGCGGCAATAAAATGAATGCAACGCTTCATTTTCAGGGGGGGGGTATCGGAGCGAAAGTAACGAGTGAGGACTCTTCAAGAATCTGGCTGGTTCTTCTGGTACTATGGGAGGAATTTGGGCTATATACATACACTTAAATACGTATATACTTGCAGGTTTGGATCGTACTTGGAGCCTCAAATGCGGTTAGGGCCAACCATGAATTAAATCCCTACGTTTACGGATAGGCGGGAGTTCTACAGCATCTTTGATGACGTCCGAATGCGCTCTTTGGTCTGCCAGAGCTCGAAAGCTAGTATAGACTAAGGGAATATCTAGTCAAGCTTCAGGAGGAACGGACTGTGCCAGCTTAATGGACCACGAAGATTGAATTATGCGTACTCTGTGGACCCGATATAGTGCCTACCAGAAGCTCAAAAGCCGTATCTAGACTAGGAGGGCAGCTACCAGCGACTCAGCGACTAATAACCTCTTCCCGCACTCTGAGCTGCAGGTGTAATTGGGGAGTCTCCATCCGTTCCATTAATGTGGGAAATGAAAGCAAATGTACCACCGCGTCCATCTCATTCAGTCTACGTCATGACACATACATTTCTGTTAGCCAACTATCATGGAGAGACCAGCCATACCAGTAGTTTTAGAGGGAGGTCGCATAGCCTAAAGTCATAATCCTATATCCAATCCCGGGACGTCGTAGAGCTCCTGTCCCCATGCGCTGCCACGCTTCCATGTTGATCAGCCAGTTTGCTAACATTTAGTAACTACAGCTCATAGCCTCAAAAGCCCCATCGGAATATGTGGAAGCTACGCCAAACGAAATCGAGAGCTCAAAGAGTCGAATTCCAGATTTGGTCACGGTAGATCGTCGCGTGCTGCCCTGTGCTGATCCTAAGCATGTATATGAACTACGAAAAGCAAAAAATAACGAGGGAAGCTGAAGAATGTAAATGTACAATGCGAAGAGGTACGAATTTGGAACAATTTCCGTCCGGTGGCCGAACCAATTACAATACTAGCTTCCTGTAGAGTCGGTTATCGCCTCTGCGGGGCAAGCCTAGGGTTATACACATGAACCCAGCTTAGCCTGAGACAACTCCGACTCCAGCCAATCAGTAATTCAATTTGTATTCCACCTCTGCGGATATCCTACCCTATCGTCAGTATTCGTTGGCGGTGGTTCATCCATCACATAGTCATATAGTGTACCGCTGGCAGGCGGTGTAACAAAACCGTATACTCTGGATGAATTTGGTTTTTGTAGCTCTTACAGCCCGCATCCCGACTTCAAACAGCGACTTATATTAGCCTCAAAGTTTTCAATCCTCAACACAGCTGAAACTAGGCCAATATTACTAGTGCATTTAATGTCTTATAATTCCTATACAAACTACCAAAAAAGAATGGATCCCTTCAGATTATGCGGTAATTTGCTGTCATAATAGCACCGGGTAGAACCCGTTTTTAGTTTGAGAAGGAATGTGAGTTGATGACCAGAAGGGGTCTAGTCCAATTTGGATAGTTCTGCAATGCACTCGACCTTGCGAATAGTAGGGCGACTTTCCGGTGGGACAGCATGAACGGCGGAGAATGTTAAATCTGCAGCTCTGCAGACGAAGGGCAGAATGGCGTTACTGTCAGTTTTGGAAGCGTCGAATTCACCACTTAATACCTCAACATACTTTCTCAACACGGGGGAGGCGTAGATCATAACTTTTCCGGTATGGGTCAGAGGATCACGTGAAGCCAGCTCGAGGTCAGCCAGACGGGAGAGCTGACTATCGTTAGTACTCTAGGTAAGATTAAATAGATAGCCATGGTCGTAAGTCGCCGACTGTAATACCATTATAAAGAAACAAACCTCCCCCGCTTTATCACTATCAAGGCCTAGGGTGACGTAACGTAGTTCTCAAGACACCTCTTTCCAGGGATATATCAATAACTCTGCCAATAAGGTGATGACACACAAAATAGTGTTCCTCCTCTTCTGTACAAGTCAATATATACCGCAGAACCTGTATGGCCCGGGTTTCATATTTACAAACGCAGTGGAATACCCCAATCGTGGTGGCATGCAGCGGTGTACTCGGTACCTGTAAAGCACAACATTCTGCTGTCTATTGGTGATCTGGATGCAATGAATATTTCGCTCCCGGGGTGTTCCTATGATTGACTTGCAGATTATGCATGTGATTTTTGGCATGGATTCAGGTGGGCTTTAAACTTCTTGTCCCCATTCTACCTAGGCCACTGATTGAGATGGTGGAAAGGTCCCCGAATTTGAACAACTTCATGTGCCGTCGGTTTAAGCCTCTGGTGGCATTACCTACTCCTATTCAAATAGACCCGTGTTCGCAGATTTCCTATTCCTCTCTCCTACCGTCTTCCTTTTTCTATATTCACATTAGTCAAACGGGTCTTGCGTAAGCAAGTAATCCATCCCGGGAGTGAAGACAGACGGTCTTGAGGATATTCTAATGGCCGGTGATTATAGAAGCTCTTTGCATCATGGATCTCTACACCCAGCCGGCGGAATCTAAATACATCCTTGGCCTTACACGATGGTTCCAAATGCCTCAGGAGAACGGAAAGACTATTCCGGCATTGGCAGTCTCCCAGAACCAGAGCAACTATTGGAATTCTGGCTACACTATTCTCATTATGCTTCTCTTCGGCGCTGTCGGGCAGATCGTGTTCGGCTGGGTCGCTACCTGGTTCCCGCTCAAGAACAACGGAAATCGACATGCCATTTTAGTCACGTTCCTGAATACCAGTGATCCCATAGCGGCACTGCTGGTGCTGGGCCTTTATCAATGGAGACTTCTTTTCCGAATCAAAACCAAACCCGATGGCGCTCAATGGATTGACAGAGACTGGAGAACGCTCGGGCTTACGACTGTCCTCTGGCTCATTGTTTTTATAGTGTTTGGGGCGTCATTCGCGGCTGGTATAGTCATTCCGTCCGAATTGATGATGGGTAATATGGCCAGAGTAAACCCAAACGTCATCTTTTATCCCGCCATCCTTCCTACCAACTCAACAGCATTGCAGCGTGAGGCGAATAACAGACTTGCACGTGCGGCGGCCTTCCGTGCTATCGGAACTGTCGAAATCTCCGAAGGCATTCTGCAGGAAAGAATAAAATTCGGTAACTCGTTGCGATTAAGCTCAAACGGCGCCGACATCTCACTGGACTACACATACAACATCACTGGCTTCGATTTCGGATTACAGCGAGCCCCAGGTTTGATACACGCAGTTAGCGGACACTGCCAGACGGAATACACTTGGACTCAAAACTCGTCAAATTCTACCCATGATATATACTGGCTATGGGGCAATAGTTCGATGGAGAGGATTGTCCCAATCCCTAGCAGCGGGAACTACACCCCCCCTCGCGCTAACTTCGAAGTGCCTCCAAAGAATAACGCCGATGCAAAGTCGACCGGTTCCGCATGGTTCAGCATCCTCCCATATACCGCCGGGCGCCGCAGTCGAGTCGAATTCAACCAGACACAACCTTGGTATGTTACCGAAGATCTCAACGACACCATCACCAACTCGCGTTATGCTGTGCAGGCGAAACGGCCTGCAATATCGTGTAACCACAACACGACATGGTATTATGGAGAGTCGATTGCCAAAAATACATATGATCTGAAAAGTCTGGTTCAAAGTGGGTTGAAGGTGGCACCATTCTGGCTTGATACGGTCTTCATCCGAGAATTCACAACGGTACCACCTATCGTCACAATGTCTCGCAATTTAGGTTATTCCAATCTGGTCAGCTTTTCGGAAGGTTTTGCCATCAACAACAGGGTCGAGAATTCGGCAGCGAACATTATAGATGATCTCAAATACTTGATCATGGGGAGTTTCGTCTACTCGCGGGAGGTTGTACGGAATACCGCAATGTTGTCTCCGAATAGGGAGGGCCTTCTCAACGCGGCTGAAATTAATGGCGTGGTCCCGGACGAGACAGCCGACTTCGTACTCGAAAGCAAAGACATCCAAACGTTGTCATGCCGGCTGTTGATTTATATACCTTCAATAATCTTGGCTCTTTGGATTTTTATCAAATCCCAGGAATTGTTATTGTCAATAGTGTCATACTTTCGGAAAGATAAAGGGTTTGGGATTTCCAAGTTTATCTCTAGGACCGTTGGATTTTCAGCAATTCAGTTGTACCGGTATCTTGATGAAGAGTTGAGTGGTCAAAGGAGATGGGAAGGTCGCCTTTCTTCTGCCCCATATATCGGAGTCGTGGATGTGAGAGATGAAATACACAAGAACAAACATAGTCGGGGGAACGGAATCTCGAGCGAAACTCCGAAAGTGTCGGTTCCGGTGTCAGCGCAGTACCCAGTCTCGGGTGTTGTCGATCCGAAACTCATATCAACTGAGATGGAATATGACAACTCGAATCACTTTAAGGAATCCAAATATGCTGCTCCGAAGCTGATTCAACTATACAATCCTTCAAGATCCGCGACGACGGCTTCCAGCAATTCTGCAAAAGGTCAAGCGGAAACCAAAGAAACCACAATAGAGATTCCCCCGCAAACCAAGGATGATCCAAAATACGAACTAGCCATGGTTACCTCATGGTACCCTATCCATAGAGGGAAAAAGCTTTGGGAGTCGGTCCAGAAGAAATCTACGGTAAGATAATACAATCCTTGGAGTGAGCATGCAGTTAACAGCGATCAAGTTTAAACGCGCGGACTCTAGTACAAGTGCGGTAGAGCATGTTGAAACACCGCCGGTATTCAACCACAAGGCATAGGATCGGGTTACGTGCTAGTATAGTTTTGGTTTAACTAGTTAGATTTGAGGTTTCTTTCTTGTAGTATCCCGCCGCAGTTGGTTGATTCAAGGTTTCGCTGGAGGTCGTGTCCTTATTGAGATGGATTTAGTCATTTGATACATAACGTTTGTAATTGCAATTAAGTACCGTTTACAAATTTCGCAGAGTGTACGTACGATCGCGGTTAGGGGGCTAGTAGCCAAAGGGTGGGAGAATACTACTATGAGCAAGGCGGCCTGGGAAACATGGGATGCATCCTAATTTTCAGTGCTTCTGACATGCTGTCGGCCGAGGGGACACTGGAGTCCGCAATAGTAACCTAACAGCACACTACCGGTTATCGGAGTGCAGATCATTGGACGCCTGAACGAGGCCGTTCCATTGGTTAGACGATGTCATCATTTCTTTAACTGCCTAAGTAAACAAGTACTCGGATAGATCACTGTCGCTGCAGCATATCAACTAATGAGGGCATTTGCAGATTGACAGCAAGACAAAGTGCTGAGTGATCCCAGGTAATAGAGTTGTGACATCTGATCACCTCACTGCTCAGCACATAGCCTACCTAGCACCCAACATCATGCCTACCGCAAAAAACCAGTGTTGCCAGACAATTAAATCTGACTGTCAAAGTGAGGCAGTCAACTTTAACTGTCTCGCATGTAAATTCTAATTCATCATCCAGTTGCAGTGAAGTATCACTAGATCCCAATATCATTTCGCTTTTCCACTTTATATATCTGCTCTTGTACTCTATAAATTGCCCTCGTCTGCCGCTGTGACAGACCTTCCACTAGTGTACTCGCAGATATTAACCATGGGCCTCTACTTAAAGTGACTTTGATGAGAGCGAGGCAGTTGCCTGAAAGTGGACGGTGGTGGGTGAAGAAATAATTTTACTGGAGCGATCTGTGGCAAAATTACGGGTCAGTTTTGAACGACAAGGTTGGGATGTTCTGGCATGGTGGGGGGGGGAGGAATTTTCTTATTGGTAGATGCGCGTATCAGTGGGTTGGTGGCACCGAGCCCACAATGATATGGCCGGCATGGAAGCAGTCGCTGTTGAGGCCGGAAGAGCCGAATCTGCTACAGTCAGATGGAAAACAGTAGCGACCTAACAGCTAGGAGCTAGGGATGTTTAAGCAGAATCTTCAAAATAGGATCATGTCCAGTCACTCACATGCTCATGGGTGGACTTTGAAGGTTTAAAAATATACGTTAAGTCCCAGTGGTATATCCATAGAGATAGCAAAGATCCAATGGTGTGGTACATGAGATTGTTCACTCCTCATATGTATACCTCTTGAGATGGTTCTAAAAATTACCCCACTTACCCCACTTACCCAATCCAGCAAACGCTAATGTATGCTTGTCCCGCTTCTAATTTTTCACCCTCACAGAGTATCTTCAACAAGACTCGTCCATATTCACTTAGAGTGAAATATCATTAGTTCCCAAGTACCATTTTACGTTTCCAATTTATGTCCGCTCTCATACCCTACCAAATTTAAACCGTGGAGATTAATTTCGTCTGCTGCAGTGACTGATTTTCTACTAGTGACTCGCAAATATTTACTATGGCATTTAATCAGAGTGACTTTGTGCGGCTCAGTGGTGAAGTCATATCGTGCTGCATGAGGATGAGGCGGTTGCCTTGTACAGTGGCGGGTGAAGAGATAATTTTGCTGGGCGATCTGCAGCGAACGTACGAGTCAGTTGCGAACGAAGCGTTGGAATGTTCTGGTACGGCACGGTGCAGGGTGGGTGGAGGAGTCTTCTTATTGGTAGAGTAGATATGGAACCCGAGATGGCCCGTGAGGCCGGAAGAACCGAATGTTGGTTATTCTGCTTGCCGACGCTAATGCATGCATGCATGTCAAATCGGGAACGGGCCGAGTTAGGCTACACTATTCTTGTAGCCGGACACTTCCTGACGTTAGCGCAACAAAAGTGAGCCAAACCCGCTCTGCTAAGCTGTGGCCCTATACATTTTGATTCAAAGTGAGTGAATTTCTAACATTATGCTTTTCGCCTACCCGAGGCAGTGCATGACTCAGTCAAAATTAATGCAGTCATAACTTTAACTGCCGAACCATAGTCTCCACATTGATCATGATTCGACACTTTCCGCACCAGTAACGCCACACGCTGAGGATCCACTTTGAATTAGCGCCCAACATGGCATACCGCCCCGTAGCAATGTGGTTGTTCACTGAGTCCCGTGGCTGCCAGTCGTGCTAACTTTAGTAGAATCGACCATCAGTCCAGTGTCCACCAACATTCCTTGTTCCCATAGCAATAATTGCACCTGTTAAAATACCAGTACACTAGACCACTAGTTGATTTGCAAAGACTGAAATACGTGGGCGACGTAGGAAAATAGTTGTTATAAAAGACTCAATTGGCCCCTCATTTAGCCGGAACAATGTATAGTGCACAAATTCAAATACAAGATTGGTAGCTGACATAGTACGCCTTGTTACAGTCATCGGTAAGATTTATTGCAAATGGTCCGTGTGCTGAGACAGGGGCGATTATTGGTGTAAAATGGGTTCGCTGCCACTGGCAGCGACTGAATCCTCACAACATTTAAATTCTCGGCATGTC
>Ga0307514_10001472_pt1 | contig 28650 bp, 32 predicted proteins | sample 16_EM_MG_FD_203088 | JGI IMG/M metagenome (GOLD analysis project Ga0307514, IMG submission 203088) | Populus trichocarpa ectomycorrhiza microbial communities from riparian zone in the Pacific Northwest, United States - 16_EM | ecosystem: Host-associated > Plants > Roots > Unclassified | place... | reverse complement strand
TATATGCACAGTATTTAGTCCAGCTAATGACCAAATCCTGTGTTCCCGGGGGTGTCAAGAAACCTGGGGAACACAGGATTTTGCACGGGAATGAAAACCGGCCGGGTGCACTGTGCCAAGGGTCTGCGCCCCATGAACCGAGATTTTTCCGGTGCGATAATCCCGTAATTTACCCTAAAAATTCCGGTGCCCAATACCCAGAGTCACCGGAATCCGGATTTTATATTTGAACTCGCGAAAATCTCCGGTGTATCTATGGAATGTTGTCTCCAGGGTAGTACCGGACAATATTAATATTAACATCGTATTAAATATTTAGAGGCGCCGTGTTTCTTTCGGTGATGTTATCTGGTGCATCTTGGTACTCGATCATGATGATACTATGCATATGCACCTACTAGCTACAGTCTAGAGTATCCCATGTGGGGGATCCGTGCCACTAGCTGGCGTTCAGTATATACGGGATGATTAGGGCAGTGGCAATGTGGGGGGCGGAGTTGGGATGAAGGGGTCCGAAGCGGTGGAAGCAAAAGATGGAGGATTTGCAGTGTCAAGCTCTATCCAAGTGCATGAATGCTGTCAGGGGCGCTCGCAAGGAGCTTGTTCAGTATTCAAAGGTGGGAGCGCAGCTTATTCTGAAGCTACCTGGGACCTGGCTATCTTCGGTATTCCATGGTTGCAGCGAGCTCGTGCCCAGGCATAAAAATTTACAAGCCTACAGAATCCGCAATACCCAACAGCAGATACGTTGGTAGGACAGGCAAGCCCTGAGAGACCTGACATACTACGTAACCATCCGGGGATGCGTGTCTCTCTATATACTAGAATACTAGATAGTATGAATACGAGTAATGCTTTACTAAAAAATAATATTAATAAAAAATAGCACAATCATGTAAAGAGCCTCCCCATATATGTATGGTGCCGGCCAGCACGTGCACGATATACCGGTAACTACCTATGAGCCCGGGCCCAAAAGATTGGGTTCCAGCGCAAACCTCGGGCCGCCAAAGACAATACTCGGTAGTCACGAACTTGCAATTGTCCACCGCCCGTTAAGTTAGTTATAGGAGGGTATGCCAGCACCAAGGTTGGCCTGGTGGGAACTTTACTCACATCACTTCTTACGGCGTTTCTCCTCTGGCCTCTTCCCCAGTGAGTGGCAAATCGCTAGTGACAGTGCCATTATATGTGGACTCACTGGGCCCTGGTTGGGGTTATTCTCAATCTCCTCGCGATACTTGTTCCGTCTTGGACCGTGCCTCTCCCTGTCTCTGTGTTCTCTTTCACGGGGCTCATGAGTGGTTCCAGAACCCAACTCTGAGGGCTCATGCATTAATGAGGAGCTGGTATTGGAATACTGTGAGCCACTGCGATGGTGGCGGCGACTACTAGTACCCTGGTGAGACTCCGAGTTATCACGGTGAGATCTACTGCTATGATGTGAGCCACTCTCTAGGCCTTGTCCATGTGGCCCAGATGCGCTGTGATGTGATCCACTGTTGGGCGGTTCGGACTTCGAACCACTGGGGGAGGAACTCGGGGCGGGGGCGCTTCCCAATCTAGAGTGAGATCCAGGTTGAGAGCCCCCTTCGCCGGAATGATGCATATGTGGCCGAGGTGTCGACGACCGCGAAGACCCATGGCCACTTCGGAGCGACTCGATCCTAGAATCGATAGAGGGGCTATAGTTCTCCCTGCTCATTCCTTGCTGTGCCTCGATCCACTCGTATTGGCGCTGGCCAGAACCTGGAGGACCTGTGGAGTGTCTGTGCCTGCTAGACGCCGCACTTGTGGCATGTGACATGTTTGTTATCCTTCCACTGCTGTCATATGAGTTTTCAGACCCCAAAGGATCCTCTTTCCTAGACTTGTGGTGAGATGCTGAATGGGAGCTCGAGCCTGAGTGCGAGGAGCTGTGTCTGTGAGGGAGTTGTCTTGACTGAGAAGGTGAATGGTGGCTGGGCCCATCCTTTCCTGACTTTGAATTTGAGTCCATGATAACAGTGCTGGGATGGTTTGTATCGCGCGCAGCTTTGCCTAGTTACCTGTTATAATGTGAGTGAGCTGTGGTTGGGTCTGGTGAGCCCGGGGGGCCGGGGAGTGTTTTATAGCTTCCAGAGTGGCCATGATGCCCACTTATGTTCTAGAATTTAATTTTGGGCTTCCGCCTATCTTGTAATTGTGATACCTATGCATGGGGTACTGATAACGTTGCTATGGTGCTGCCCGCCTCACTACTACATACTAGTGGAGGACTGTACGTGTAGCTACAGGGGGGGAGAGTGCGCATGCGCAGAAAGTTACCTGGTGCAGTATCGAATGGGGAAAGCACCGGTGGCACCGGCAGGAAACTTAATTGGTTTTCCTAGTTTGGCGGGTCTTTCCTTCGACTCTGGGGTACACAGGCCGCGAGATAGGGGCACGTATGTCGGCGTACATAGAGTGTTTGAGCTGTGTCTTCTCCTCAACCAAGTACCACCTTAAAGTGGGTGACCCAAATCGTGGAATAGCAGAGTCGGTTAAATCAGCTGCGGTTCTAACACCAGCCAGCTGCATACTCTAGCTACCTAGTTATAATTATAGTTATCCTGAGTACGTTGCTATTAATCATTAAAGGCACTCGATGACTGGCGCTCGGTTACCCTGAAATGAGCTATAAGGCAACTCTAAAAAAATGTATGTGTGTAGCAATATGCATTCTAGGTACTCTCCAGAACTGCACCTTTTGCGAGATAAAAATCTAATCTGACATATACTCTCAGACTGGTCAATACCCTCAAGCTTTTGCTCTTGAGAAAGTTTTGAATATTTTCTGGAGTCACGTGAGAATCACATGACTGGAATATCGTAATGCAGAAATATTGCGGGGAGTAGAATGCGACTTGAATATATCGAGTGTGAGTTGCGGTAAAGGCAGGGATGAGGGCGGAACCTCAACAGGAGCAATTGCGAGGAGTATTCATGATTGGTCAAGTGAATTATTGTGGCCAGGCCGAGGCACCATTCATACAACATACTTCTCCTATGCAACGCATGGACTGCACATGCACACAATGAGAGAACTAAGACTCTAGATTTCCGTTTAACAGGCTGGCTATCAATACAATCAGTCGCGGTACGACTGCTAATTTATTATAGGTTAGATGCCTGCCACGGTAGGCCCATTGCCATGAACGACATACCTACTATGCCCCTCGCGGGCAATTTATATAATTTCTTAATATGGTAGACAACGCAGTTGAATTGATTGCCTAACTAGAGCTATATAACACAGAAATAATGATATATACAGCTTCAAAAAAAAAAACATGACTGATTCCAGTACTGGTGGTATCGCACTGCAAGCTGGCCCAGTGACTCCATCAAGCACTTTTTGATTGATATGAATGTCCCTTGGACGTCCAATTTGTGTCCGTTCAGCCAAAACTGAGAGGTTACCACAGTCATGATCAGGTGACACTTTGGTGTGACAATAGATGGAGCATTTAAAGTCATTTTTAAAGCATCAGCAGCGTATCCCAATGTCGAATTTTAGTAATTTCGATAGCCCTTGCGCTCGTGAGCAAGAATATCTGCTCTATTGTATGGACCGCTTGAATTTACAATATCCCCATGGGGTTGAATTACCCCAATAAATACTATCAGTTCTCGTTGCCACAGCAACAAGACCGGGTCCTGTACCATCCATAGCATGACCAAGCACCGTAGGATGCAACTATATTGCTGGAGGCCCCAATTTCGGATGAGCCAAGAGATGCTACCTAAGCTCCATGCATCATATCGCGTGTATCTGACCTCTATTTTCTAAAGAGGTCTGAAGGATATTTTATTTCCGCCTGGGGACGAGGCTATGTTAGTGTCACCATGACTTGTACGTCCCCTCATGGTGACACTAACATAGCCTGCGCTGTGGTTGTACTCAGATTAGTCAGTGCCAAGCAAATAACATGTAAATATTTTCCCACAAGGCATAATAGGTACCTCTGACTGAGACTTGTGATCCATCTGACAGATAAAAAATAATGCCCCCAGGTTGCCAAGGAGCGGGGTGCAAATATATTTTGTATCAAACATACCACTGAGTTGGATCAATATTCAATCCAACTTCCAATTGTGCCTTGCAGCTGCAGGAGCTTGGCCACTGCAAGAAGGCTCCCAACTGTGCGCAGTCAGTCAATATTAAGCTTTAAAATTCAGATCCCTGGCGTGGGACAGTGTTAGGGTTCCTCCGTTCATAAGAATCGCAGCTCAGAAACTCACTAGTACCTGCCACATACTGGTGGATCCACCATTTATGGCCGACACAATTCCAGCTCCGATAGGATTATTCACCCAATGCGAGCAACTAACGATCGCAAGCCTCGATCTAAACCCAAAAGATCTGGCGAGTGAAGAAATTGTGTCCCCAGTGACCAGGATTGCCAGCATCACTTTTGACCCTATTGGTGACCTTATGCTTGTCTTGGGGTCTCCAACTTGTCAAGCACGGTTTCAAGTCAGCTCAAAGGTGCTCTCATTGTCATCTCCGGTCTTTCGGACTATGCTCAATTTCAGGTCTGGGTTTAAGGAGGGTAAAGATCTGGCGGAGCGCACAACGTCCTCTCCTCCGATGGAGCTATTTCTGGGCGACGACAACCCCAACGCTTTAGCTATTATCCTCCGGATCATTCACGCCCAAACACGATGGGTTCCCCAGTCACTTGGACCAGATAGATTGTATGAAATTGCAATCATCAGCGACAAGTATGACATGAGGGACCCTTTGGACTATTGGCTGAGAAAGTGGGCCCCAGAAAGATTTGAGGGAACAATCTCCATGGACAAGTGGTTATTCATCGCCTTTGTTTGTGGGAGGGCTGCGGAGTTCGGGGTTTTGTCCAGGGAGCTTATGTTAGAATGTCGGGCAGATGGTGATGATAGTCTCATGGTACCTATTCCTGCAATCGATCAGGAGCCCGTGGCATCTTTTAACCCAATCTGCGAGTATATCCCACAAAGCATTGTTGGTAGGTACATATTTAATTAATCTGGATGCTTTTCTTACTTATAGCTGCCTATACTGACTTCCCACGACCTAGCCGAAATAGAGGCAGTGAGACAGCAGGCCATTGAGGCCATGTTAGACAGTGTTGATAAAATAGTAGCACGTTACAGCAATCCCAACAGAATTAACTGTGCAGAGGAATTGCCGCAATGTGACTCACTCGTCCTCGGTTTTCTCATCAGGGAGTTTCACCAATTGAAGTCTCACCCTGAATCAACAAGCTTGAGAAAATTTTTTGATGGTATATCTTTCCCCAAGCATGTGGTACTAGATAAATCCACTGGTGGATGTTGCGCCACACCAGTTTTCGGCTCCTGTGATGGACACCAATTTCGCCATACGTCTTTATGTTCTAGTTGTACGAAGTGCACCAATTGTGGGAAACGATATCGACCCCCCGAGGAGAAAAACCATGCATTCCAATGTAGTCCTATTCCCGGGCTCAAAAAAGAGCTTGAGGAGGCCATTATGCTGACTCAAGGATTGGAGTACACACACTTTGGGCGTCAAAGGACAGCAGAAAGGGCTGGATGTAGTCCAGTGGACGGGGGTGATCTATGGGATTGTATCCGCTATGAATAGCCAATGTGGCTACATCGGTGGCACTCATGCCCCAGAGCATATTTTCTCCCTCATAGTATTATTTACATTGAAAGGGTATCATGCCTGTGCATACATATATAAGCATACCAGTTTACCAAACCTACAACTCCCTGGTAGTATATTCGAAATGTAGCAATTTCCTTGCGACTCTTCCTTATGGCACTCGCAAAGTATCGTATGATAGCAATGTACATCCATTTATAATATGCATGTCGGAGACACAGAACCCACAAGACTACTGATTGATCCATGCGCAATATCAGGTTGAAGCTTACTGTCAGGATGAGTTAACGGCTTGTAGGCAAAATAGATTAGTGTTTCTTGTTGACTCAATATACGAAATATAGATCATGATGCCAGAGGGTATCTCCTTAGGCTACTGGCCTGCGCTTCATCGATTATTTGAGATTCTGGATGGATTGGAGAAGGTTCCAAGATTCCATTCCGGGGTTGAGCTTTTCCAAATATTGGGCTGGCCGCAGGGGTACTGGTACTTAAGCTAGTTCTACTATAAGCATGGAATTACAAGCACCATCGGTAGGATAAAAGATGTTAAGTAACTCCGGTAATAGCCAATATTGAAAAGGAGTACCTAAGTTGCTGTGGTTGATGTATGTCTTTTGATTTGTTTCACTGAAACCTGTATACGCCGACTGCACTGCTCTAGGGTCTATTAGCTGAGGATATCATGCTGTGAAAAAACGTGTGATATAAACATATACAAAAGTTTCTCTACCCTCGATCTAGTAACCCCCCGTATCCCGCGACCATGCAAATAATATAGTTTTCTATTCGGTAAACCGAACCCAGGCCTCGGCGTCGTAGCACCCATATTGCCCTATGTCACCGTGACTGACACACGGACACAACCTATGTGGAGGCTCCAATGGACTTGGTTGCTGTGGACACCAGCTACTTCGCTGTGTGGTGACAAGCTTCTGCCGGCTACCGTAACTAGGTAATATAGTTGACTATGTATAGTAGTACAATTCACGCCTATGTATTGGATATATATTAAACTCTGTTCCAGTTCTCGAAATTCCAAATGGTTGCCCAATTATTAGTGTATGCCTCACTTTCCCTCGCGCTTTGCCACCAGTTTTATATTCAAGTTCTGCTCCGGTTATCCAGGATTTAGCATGACCCCGTTATCTTGGCCCCCCTTGAACTTGCCAGACCCCATATATATCACTCCAGGGACGTGATCCTTTGCCGTGATCTCCTCTTGCAATACTCTTCCCCTTGCAATGCTCTTCCTCGTGCTACACCTAATGAGCATATATCCGGTATCCCGCTTTCCGAAGGCCCCGGGGAATCCAGACAGGCGTTCCTATAGCTAATTGGCTTCGCGAATGTTGAGTCCCGGGCCCTAAATCCACCAACTCCATGATGCTCTGGGACTCTGGCCGTCCTTCAGAACTGTTAGTGCGCTCTCCCGAAGATCCATATTGATGCTGTACCAAAGGGGAAGGGATGAAGAAGATATACCTCGGAACCATTGGGAGACGGAGCTGGGGTGAAAGCTGCTCTCGCTTGGGTCTGTCCAACAAATACGGTATCTCGCGGAATGGGCTTAAAACTCCAAAAACCATCTAGCTTCCGCAGTTCTGCTTCTAGACGTTCCCGTGGACTCTGCGATTGCCTCTTTTCTATCGTTATCGTCGGCTTGCGATCAACTTGGGTAACGGTGGTGAATTCCGGAAGTGGGGCTTCAAGATCAGCCTCGGAGTCGACGTCAGAATCAGAGTCATTGTTGATTATTGAAGGAAGTCGCTCCAAACGTGGCTTTCCCATAGCTGTTGTAAGATATCGGGACTTCTCCTTCTTGGAGAGACTTCGGGGGTCAATTGGCTCATACACGACGTGGGGCCTTATGGAGGTCATGATGATTGCTGGCCAGATAAATAGAGTTTTCAATGCTACCAGCTACCGTAAAACTACCCAACAGTGTGAAGTCTGGATCAACGTACGAAAAAATTGGCGGGGCCACCGACGGGATAATTAATAGAGAACCGCTGCCCCAGTGGGTATATGTACCCATCACCAGACTGGAGCCAACAACATACTATACGTGTGGCAGTGCCTCTGAGTTTGACACGCTTACCCAAATCAATGGCTGACAGGACCCATCTGTGCTCGATACCTGGATTGACAACAAATGGAACTAGGTATGGGAACCAAAGTCATTGGTTACCGGAGAAAATTTAGAGCCTCATGTTTCTGCGCCTCATGCATCAAGCCGTCTTGACGTTGCACATGCCATTTTTAGACCGGGGATCTTAAACAAAACATCTGTTTGGTTGCTTACTGTATGCAAGGGAGTTCATGCACGCAAATCTGTCACTCATGATCTGCGGCTTACAAATTTTTGGGGGCATACCGCAGGTACAGTAGAGACAGAGCCTCCGTAAATATAAGTATATACATTACTTTTGTTTTTATTTTAAAATCTATACCCGCATCTAGCTCCGCATCGAGAGCAGCTCCGCCTCATAGCCTTAGCTCACAGGTGTATAGACTATAGACTACAAAAAAAAAAAAGAAGGCTTATCGCCATGGCACCCGATGGGATGCTTAGACTAGTCTCTCAAACCCAATTACCGGCCTGTGTCACACATCCACTGGGAGCCAGCGTCAACTGATCCCCCCCAATGCACACAAACACAACCGGTATGTACATTTATGTATGGGTATTCACAGTTCCAATACTGATTCCAATTATCTAGCTGGTACTCGTTTTATCTATCTCGCCTGCAACACTTCCGAGTGGCACTTGGTGTGAGGCTAGGCAGGTAAGTAGCATTAATTGCAAAGGGTGAGTAGGTAGAGCAAACCCGAACCCTGCTACAAAATATCAGCCTTAGACACATATATTAATCTGGATGTCAAGTCTAAAACCAGTGTTGGGTGCAACAAAAGCAGTAAACAGTCCCACTTGCACTTGAGAGAATATATAACAGAACACCGAGTCGCCCCATATCCCTGTGGCTATCGAAAAGGTTGTGTCACATACCCTTTTTAAGTGCATTGTCAGATAGAAATAGCGGGTATTCGTAAGGATACGGGCAGCTGAGCTTATGTCCCTCCACATGTTTACGCAATGCAGTAGGCACTCATAGGAGCGAAGCCTGAGTGGATTCAGGGGGAGGGCAAGTTGAATTTGCCGACCCATGCATTGCGCAGTGCAGGACATAAGTGTACATACCTGCCTACATTTTTATACAGTACCTATTCAAGACTAGGCAATGGACATAGTTGTTGTTATTTATAAACAAAATAATTCAACCTCAACAACTCATAAACCTGGGGTGCCAGCTGCCAAGCTCAAAGCAAAAGGAGGCGGTGATGTGTGAGAATACTTACCCGTATTAACTGGAATTTTACAACCAACGCTACTGCTTGGATTTGCAGTGGTGTACGTAAGATTGCCTAGCTACATGTAAGACACGCTCAAGAATGGACACGACACAGAATAGGATGCCTATCTAAGTTACTGGCCCGTCTTGAGAGTGTCAAGCCCGCCGGCTCACGAAGGGGGCGACCAAAGGTCTGCCAAGCCGCTAGGGCGACGTCTGGAGCGAGACTGGTCAAGCCCTGTCAGTCCAGCCTGCAAATCCAGTTAATACGTACGGTATGTACCGATGGGTTCTTCCACCACATCCGCCCCAAGGGTATCCCCACCCTTACCGTCATTCTCTTGGACAGTGAATTTGTTCGGGCGAAATGGTATTCCGAACAGGGCCTTTCCACCTGTACCGAACCACTTGGGTGCTTCGGAGCGTCACTTTTTAAGGAATCATTAATTGCATTCAGTCTACCTAGGCTATGACGATGGACTGCAGCTCCCCGGTGGCCTCTCTTCCACTCGGATCCGGAGCATCACTGGAGCACCACATTGTTCCACCTGTTGTAAATAACTCTCGCTAATACCCATGAAGGGTCACGGGAGCACCTGAATACCTGCGTATATTCATGGCTTGGCAATGTCTCAGGCTCGAGCCAGCTCACCTCCTGCCCAGGCCTAATGTTTTAAAGAATCATTAATCGCATTCACCCTATCTAGAGTATGGCGAGCCCAGGCCTAATTGCGGGTCCGACCTGTGAACGTAGGATGAAGTTTTACAGCCCAGGGAGGATCGCGAGGCCCCAGGTGTCACCTCCAACCGCATTTGGGCCGCCCAACCCAATTCGAATATTAATACCTCCGGCGGCGACCAGCCATGCTTAGGTAGCTATAGTGCCCGTTTCTGAGGGACCCTGTGAGCCTCTACCTCAGTCACAATAACCACCTTCCGCGCATCGTCATAGTCTACATAGGCTGAATAGGATTAATGACTCCTTAAATAAAAAAAATAAAAAAAACCCTCCGCGGACACATGTACAATTGCGCTGGCACATTGGAGATTTTTATATTCAAGGATAACCTGCAGCAAAATCCACCCCAAATTTCACAACCCAACCTCGCCCTGTAACCAAATCACGCTCAGCTGAGGGGTTACTGTTTAAATTTGCGAGTAAAGCAATACAACACATCGATGACAACAACAACGCAAAACGCTACGTAAAGCAACGGCCAACACCACTTAGCCCCCCGTCCCCCTAGGTATGATATCCGCACTTCCATCATCCTTCCAGCACGTCCGGAAACAAGTTGTGACTCGTGTATATCTTGGTGATAGGATGTACATAGATATGTGCCACCCTGTGCGTGCTATCACTATCCCGAATCTTCACCCACACTGTGCAATGGCTCCTGGCATCACTGCGAGAAGCATGTATGCCACTTCTATCTTTGCTGTCAATGCAGAACCATGCACAGATATAACCTCCCGGAACATATCTAATTTGCATGTAACCAAACCGCGCAAAGTCATTCGTCCCGGGCAGTATTTTCAACGGGCCAGGGTCCGTGCTGGTCTGAAACGGCCTGGTCCGGCACGGCCGAGGATTTGATGGCCCAGGCTATGTAGACCGGCCCAGGCTATGTAGACCGGCCCAGGCTATGTAGACCGGCCCAGGCCATACCGGCAGGGTTAGGTGGTAATACTACTGGCACTGTAGATCTGATGTATATGTATACACATATATATATAAAATGTGTCGGCCTATCATTGTGTTAATAATTCGGTGTGGGCACGTTGATATGTAGCGACCTATCATTGTGTTAAAAATTCGGTGTTGGCACGTTGCTTATCATTGTGTTAAAGACATCCCGAGCCCAGGCTATGCAGGCCAGCCCAGGCGGTCCAGGTGATCCAGGCCGGTCCAGGTGGTCCAGGCCGGTCCAGGCGGTCCAGGCCGGTCCAGGCGGTCCAGGCCAGTCCAGGCCAAGACTCGCGCGGCCTGGTTATTTGGGCGAGGCCCTGGCTGAACCATACAGCGTCCAGGCCGGCCTAGCCCGCCCGTTGAGAAGACTAGTCCGACTCCCGGCTGCCACCTGACAAGCCGCAAATGAAAGCGTTGCGTCTCCGTCCCACGGCTCGCGAGGATTCCACCTCCAAGAGATGCGCGGAGCCATCTTACAGTACTGGTCGCTGTCGATGATAATGATAATGAGCTCTTTATGCACGAGTAAATAGTGTCCCGACTCCTTGCTTGCATAATACCAAAGAGGTCGCTGTGCGGTGGGGCGGAGGATGCAGAAGGGGATGATTGCCACGCCTGGGGGCATTAAACAAGAATTCCCGATATTCCCCAAGGCGCCAAATCACTTCCGGGGGTCCGCGAGAGCGGTGAAAGGCCTCGTGTATATGGTGGCGGACAAGGGCCCCCAGAGGCAATGGATGTGGGAGATAGGGAAATCAGAGGAGTCATGGTGCGTGTGTGACGGATGGACGGCACAGAATGCAGCACACCTGCTAGGGTGCTCGTGGGTCGGCGATGGCAAAGGGCGGACGTGCGACCAGATATGGGAAGATGAGAAGTGGTGTGAGGCGGTGGCGGATTTTATCATGTAGATAGCGTAAAGTGCAGGGAGCTGGCAAGAGGCCACCCAGCATGCCTGGGAGCTGCAGTCCATCGCCATACTCTAGATAGGGTGAATGCGATTAATGAATCTTTAAAATAAAATAAAAAAGAGGTCGCTGTCGATGATAATGATGATGAGCTCTTTATGCACGAGTAAATAGTGTCCCGACTCCTTGCTTGCACAATACCAAAGAGGGGGAACTTGCCTGGTTAAATACACGATCTTGACCACTTTGTCCAAGGCAAGAACGTCGGCGATACCCAACTCGACACTGTCAGTTCGTTATCTCCCTAGCCTCGCATTGTCCCCCACCTATGCCGGAGTTCATTACGATTGTCACCCTAGCGGCCAGTTGAGGGTGTACGTGAATGCACACACGATCGTGGTATGCGGGGCACTACTTTCAGAAGCCGGTCAACCAAGACACTGACATCAACTGGTACGAGCCTACACCAGCATCAATCGCGGACCAGCGGGCATGCTTCCACTCATACAGGGGCGAGATAGCCAACGAACCAAGCACCGCCAGAGCAGCCGAGAGGGTAGTAGTCGGATTCGGGCAGGGGAAAAGAGCCACCTGGAGCCGGAAAGCACTGGCTGGCAGTGACCGCCTACACCTGCAGCTGGATGCGAACCAACAGGGGACCACAACGACAGTAGCTATACAAACTTCTAACCGGGGAAAGCAGCCACCGAAAACTGTCCATGCGGAGCAGCAGTCCAATCCAGGGACCACATAGTCTGGGATTGCAGCCGCTTTAGAGAAGAAAGGCCCAAGTGCGGAGTGGAGAGCAGAAGGATCTGGGAAGAGCAGCAGCAGCGAACTAGGCGAAGCAGTGTGGATCAAGGACGAGACATGCAGAGACGAGAACAACAGGGTGGATGCATATGGAATAGAGCGTTTCTTTGGCTACCTTAGCCCAGTGAAACCAGGGGGCAGGGACTGGCCCGGAGGTTAAGAAGGCAGCCGGCAACGGTGCGCTCGCCATAGTCTAGATAGGCTGAATGCGATTAATGACTCCCAAAAAAAAAAAAAAAATACAGTGAAACCAGTTAGGTATGATACAGTCGAACCTCTATATTAGCCTAGCGTCGGGACCAGAAGATCTGGTGCTATTAGAGAGGTTATGCGTTTATAGAGGTTTTGTATGAAATAACGTGAATGCCGCTCTGTGGCATGAAATCTATGGAGTGGAGAATTACTTTGAGATAAACTAGGTATATATGATGTCCTTGGATGTTGATGCTTTTTGAACATCGGGGGTGTGCATGTTTCCCAATAAACCACAGTGATACTTTATCCGTACCTGTAGCATTAGTACGTACTGCTACTGTCATCCGGTGCTTGCTTTGCTTTCCACCCTCCCATAGCTGTGTTGCTAAAGATCGATCAGGTTAGACTTGGTAAAAGAATGCCGTTTCATCCAGGTTGCAAATATTACCCAATAAATTAGGCAATCCAAAAGAAGGCAATTGGGAAAAACCCACGAAGGATAAAAGAGCTGTGTTTTTCCGTATATGTTTTGATTTCAGTAGAGCTTTTATTCCATAGCAAGTCAAGTCTTTAAGAGAATTCTTAGCCATAGCGAACAATTACCCTCTCAACCACAATCCTCTCGTCTCTAAGTGCAACCGCCACAATTCAGCCTACTTATAGCTTGTAATTCTTACACCACCGGCAATTCCACCACGCCACGCTTCATTACATGTATACCGGCCCTAATGCTTTCTAGTGAGGGGCTACTGTATCTTTTGTCTTTTGTCAACCACCTTGCAGCTGGCCATGGAGTGGGGTAGCGATGCCCGATCCTGCATCGCAAATCCAACCGAAATGGGCAATCGCAAGATCCGCAAGGACATGGATTCCGGTCGGTCAGCCGGTCATGCTCTCTGCCATGCATATGCATATGGCACTACTTGGGGCAAGCCCAATGACTTTCTGGTGCAGCTGGGATGATACAGAAGCTGCTGCTGTCCACTGGAACCTGTCCAGCAGGATGGCCCAAGTAGTTTGTTGGCTCAATTGCTGTTGCTCCACCGTCCTGCAATCCTCTGGTTCCCCTAGCTACAGTTGGAGGGGCTATCCACCTCATCGACGCTTCGAAGTCGATGCCCTTGGGAGAGGAGTCCCCGGGCGCACCCTTTTTTTTTTTTTTTTTTGGAATCATTGATCGCATTCAGCCTCATAAGACTATGGCGATGGACTGCGGCGCACTGTTGCCAGCTGCCTTGCACCCCCGAGCCAGTCCCTGCTCCACTCTATGTACATATATCTATCTAACCTCTCCCGTCTCCTCTCTATCTCACGAATCTCGCCAGCTCTTCGCACCATTTCTCATCCTCCCATCCCGGGCGCACCCCAGGACAGCATAGAGAAGAACTTCCCTAGGCCTTCTTCCTGGAGGCAGCCGTGATTTGGGGAGACACCTACCCAGGCGCGCATGCCTGGAACGGAGATACAATGACTGGCGCATGCACAAAGTTCGAGTGTTACAACTACTAGCAACTATACTCCCTCTGATACGGCTACTCGAGCATGGTAATCTCAGAGGAGTCTCCAGAGCATTTTGTAGACTATTTTTTAGGATAGTAAATCATTAATTACTCGTATTCAGGCTATCTATCTATGTATGATGAGGGACTGCATCCATCGGGCCGGCTTGCCCTCTACCCACGTACAAAATCTGCCACTACCTTACGCCACTCCGTTCTTGCCATGTCCCCCGCCCCCTACCAACGGGCACCTCATCAGGTGTGCTCCATTCCGGGGCGCACTACCAGGATGTGACGCACTTCCGTCATAAAAGCCGGTAGCATTGTAAATATTTGCTTGGAAAACGGGTGGCATTATACATAATTTCCGAAAAAAATTCCAAGGCTGCCTTCAGGGGAAAGGTGTATAGACTTCAGGAGAAAATTCCAAGCTGGCTCCCTTCGGGGAAAAGGCGTATAGACTCCGAAAAAAGAAAAAAAAAATCCAAGCTGGCATCAATCAGATATTACTTCACGGAGTACTCATATTATACGAAGGAGCAAACCTATCAGCTTGTATCCCGCTTTTAAAGGCGGAGTGCGAAAGGAAAGCACCTTACTTATTATAATCTTTAGGTAGCTTCCGATTGACAAGTTACTTCGCTAACTATATATATTCTTAAGCAATGATGGGAGTCTGCACAAAGATAATCAGCTGCAGGTCCAACGCTCACAGAACCAGTCTATTGCACTCTGGACTCGATAGGTGAGGGAGGGTTATATGCAACCAGGCTACTTAGTAGTGAAAAAGCACTTTTTGGACTATCTCAATTTGATAAAGGAGGCTTTAGAACTCGTAGTCCCAGGAAGGGGTTCCGAGGCGGAAGAATTGATAGAACCACCCCAATGGGTAGTCTATGATGGCAGGCTTGGCGGAATACCATGTACATAGATTAAAGTGGGAGAATCATTACCAGGATACATGGAACACAGGTTCTATCAAAAATCACCCATCCATCACGAGGTCCATGAACAGCTAGGGTTTAGCTTATAGAGCTGCAGAGCATCCCTAAGTTGGTTCGAGACTATCATTAATTCGCGGTAAAGGTAGAGAAGTCTCCCTGAATTCGAACCAATTAAATTATGAAATCTAGCTCACAAACAATGATAATTGTTGAATCTAATTTGGCTTTATCCCAGCCCCTAGTTTTCCCCACTCATCCCCTTTGAATCGATAACTCAATCCCGCCTTCCCAACAGGCCCCTTGACCCACGGTTTATCCGGAACAACTGCATCCTCACGCACCCCCGGGAACCTCTCACGAGCTATTAATCCATCAAGCATGTCAAGATCATCTTCCACAGCGAGCGAGCCCAGCATCAACAAACTAGCAACTGTAGCGACTAGAAACTGAACAACACATATACCAGCGAGTACAGCAATCACCCGTGTCCAATCTACGGAGAGTATTCCAGCAACGGTGATCCTGCTGGGTTCTATCTCATGCTTGTCAAGCCCGTTTCCAAGTCGCTGAATAACTAAAGCCACCCCCCGTGCCAATACACCTGCCATTCCTGCCGCTTGGGGATAAGCATGTGTTCGAAGATCGATTTCGCCCCAGGGGGCTATCCAGTTCGCATTCTCGGTTGCTGTCTTGCTGTCGTTGAATAGTGTACCAGACGAGAGGCGATCGTGATGTGTTCCGTTGCCGACCAGCAGTTCAGAGAAAGCAAGAAGCAGATTATCACTCGGGGCTACATGTGGGCGCAAGCCCCAACCAGCTGGCGAGATATATGAGACGGAAAGTTGGCAAATGTACCCAACCCCGGACCTACCCCAGCGAGAACCAACCACACTTTGCACGTTGCTGCTACCTTCCTCAATACCTATTCCAACCGCAATTATCACACACTTGTTAGCTGTCCGCTCATACGGTATAATTATTGATAGGTCACTGTTGGTGACGCTCTGCAATGACGGGGTGGCGCCCAAAACAACAGAGATACACCTACCAAAGCTTCTGCAATTGGTTCCGCAATCGCGGCCGTCTTTTGGATGGGAATAGAATAGCCAACCATAGCGAGTGGATCCCCCATTGATGACATTTCTCTCAGGCGTTGTTGGGTAAAATGTTGTGGATGAAAAGTCTATTGCACAAATTAGCGAGTCTACTTAGTAGAGAAAGACAATCATACTCTTGCCCGAGAAATCAGCTTTTCCTCGGGTACACTGCGCTGAGACCTCTATGCTGCGTTTGACTCTGATAGCCGGGTCTCCACCCACATCCTGCAGAATATAAGTGTATTTGACTGTTGCAGTGCTCCCTCCGGGATTTTCAATTGTTGTATTCATCTCAGGAACATTTAAGAAGCTCAAGTCCTTTATCACCCCGTCTCCCTTATCATCTAGATCGATCTTCACCTTTCCCGCAAGCGGCGCCCGAACTGCCGCAATCTCCCGCAACAAACCTACCATGGTATCTTCTATGAGTGGTGGTTCGACAAAAACACTTTCATTCCGCATCACACTCCCTACTTCCGGCCACAAAGTGCCTCGCAATGCATCCACAGTCACGACAGCGCCCTCCTCGACAGCGTATGTGAGACCAATTAAACCAACACTGAGGCGACCAAGGAGATTTCCGAGAACGAATAGCCATGACAGAGTTGTTGCGTGGGTATAGGCTTTTCGGCGGATGTGGGACAGCACGAGTAAAGCGTAAGAACCGAGGGTGCCACGGAGGATATGTGCAATCTAAATTATTTTTATCTTCGTCAGCCGGATTACTGGAGCGTGAATGTTCTCGTGCCCAGACCGATTTAGCCACCCGGTCTGGGCACGAGAACAAGCGTGAATGGAATGTCCTCTTGTGATTTATTCTTACTTCCTCTTTTGTGTTATCGCTCTTACCCATCATGCTTCCCCTGAACATAACTCCGACTTCTCCCAATAAGAAACCAATACCCATTGAGAGTGCTGCAGCAAGAAACAGTGAAGCCACATTGAATAATCGACGGTCTGTAGGCATCAGGACTTTTTTATCGCCATAGAACTTCAGGATGTAGGCAAATAGTGCCCCCAGAATGGTATTTACGACCAAAATAGGCAGGAATCGGATGAGAAGCTTCTTTAGTCTGAGACGAGGATAGTGTGCGCGCCTTGGAGCATCCTCCTCGGGGTTTTTGTGGGCATGTTTGGGTGGGGACGCGATGAAAGTCTTGTTGTCGAAGCTCTGATGGCTGTAGTTGTTGCCTGTGTTTGTGAAGTAAGGATCTTGGTGTTGCTGCTGAGGAGGATATGGTTGCATGGCGATGGTATCAACTGGTAACCCCCCCGAAGGAAGGAGGCCTGATGTGGAATGGACGTACTGAGGTGGAGCGGAGTACATCATTAAACTAAATCAAAGGTGAATCGAAAATGCTGTTCTATCAGGGTCTATATATTAGGGTAATTATAAGCCACAACCTTTTTTACATCAGTGGTAAGTAGGGGTGGTGATACCGAAATTTAGACTTGCAGCTCTAATGAGCCACTGATACCAGCAGAAAACGTTCAATAGGTGGGGGCTGAAGGCAAACTATTCTTCTCTTTACCAACGGGAAAGAATTGGGGGGTATGGCGCTGGCCAGAGTCAGCTCAATATGCTACGGCCTACTGTACGAGTACCACAAAGACATAGCACCCAAAATCCAGGGGCTCTTATTTCCAGGCTTTTGCAGTGTTTGAACTTTTTTCTGGTGTAACATCGCCATGCCATTGTCGTTTTGTGTAACACCAAAATCGGTTAATGTTATCGAGGTCACACACGAGACTGTATTCCTCGCCTTCATGTATCTCTATTGGACAGTTTGGTTATCTGCAATAAAAACTTTACATATTATGGGCCTGCCCTTGTTGAAAAGACAGGCTCATATTTGCGGTATTTATTTCTTTTTACTACCTAAGAATTGGGGAAGAATGGGCGTCCCTATGGACTGGCATAACGAAATAGGCAGTCGGGCTCATGCAAATACTCCTTTTTGCCTGCTTATTTTCCCCTTGAGCGTTTCTTCTGTGCAAAAAGGAAACATAACGTTTTAGCCAAGGATCAACCTACTCCTTACGCCACTTCTATCCTTGAGTTGATTCAAGATGGCATATCCGTAAATGGGGGCTATATACTCCGTACATACTCCGTACAACGCATTGTATGTACAGTACATACTGTACATCATTCTACATGCAGGTTTTTTTGTTTTTGAGTCTATCCCTCAGGCCGTTGAGACAGAGCCCACTGTGCATAGCCGGTAGTGTTTTCTAGACAGACTTTTTTTTTCTTTTTTGGAGTCTATACGCCTTTCCCCCCGAAGGGAGCCTTACCGTAGGCGTTTCTAGGCAGACTAGCCAAATATTCAAAAATATTTATGCAACAGGACACGTAGAATATTACTCAAGTATATTCAATATTTATATACAATGCCGCCGCAATCCAAAAAGCCACCAGTAAACATTGGTTCACTTGCTCTGATCTCGTGCCAACTCCAGTACCAGCATATCAACCGCGATAATTCTTTTTGTTTAACGTGTATATATGTATACCTATAGCTAGATACCATATATAGCTAGTCTGCCTAGAAAGCACTAATGCACGGTGGACTCGGCCTAAGGGGGAGTCTTAGGCTATGAGGCGGTCTACGGAGTACATGCAGGTAAAACGGCGTAAAGAAGGAGAAAACGTTTGAATTGCCACTGGAATAATTGAGACTATTCTGAACCACCAGTCTCAGTATCACACCCTCTGCTACCTAGACGTGGGTATTTGTCTGCTTGGCGTATCTATACGCAAAAACCCCTTATTTATGCACAGTAGCTAACAAGTCGTCAGCTACCCATTGCCTTACCATTGCCGGCACTGCCAGGTCGGCTTCCCTCTTTGCCTCTGCTATCTAGATCGGCTTCTCTCTGCAACCACCCAGCTCAGTTTCGCTGCAATAAGCTCTTCCTGCTCAGTTTCACTGCAATAAGGTCTTCCTGCTTGGTGTGGGAGGAATAGTATCTAGAGAGTATATAGGGTGTCTTTTTATAAGTACATCTCGTCGGCATGCTATATACAACCAGTCCCCCCTAGCTCGCCTTCCCAAACTGGAAGTTCAGCCCCACATCGGTCTAGCTGCAATAAGCTCTTCCTGCTCGGTTTCATCGCAATAAGCGCTTCCTTCTTGGTTTCACTCATATAGGCTCTCCCAACACAGGTTCACTCACATAGGCTCCTCCAGCTCAGTTTCGCTCAAATAGGCTCTCCCTGTATAGGTTTGTTCCTTCAGCACGGGTTCGCTCTGCCAGCATAGCCAGCATAGATTTACTTTGCCAGTATAGGTTCGCTAATATAGGATTGTCCAACATATATTCGCTGTACCAGCATAGCTTCACTCTGTCCATTGCAGCACCCTATAGAAATTAGTATAAAACTAGTATGATACTAGTATATACGTACGAGGGATTGCGATACAATAATTTGTGGTTTACTTCCACTGCATGCAGGCCGACATGGCTCGCCTTTGGTACAATGCTAAATATTTCGCATGTGTTTCTTGTGCTAATGGTCCATTGCTAATTAGCATTCCAGTACAGGAATTATCCCGGTGTGCTAAATCTGTCTACTTGGTTTATAGTGAAAGTATGTTAAAAGATCTAGTGGTGCATATTGGCACAGTTATACTCCTGTTCATAAGTATTTTGTTCTTTTAAAAAGCATGTTGTTGCCCCCGTCAAAATTGTCCCTGTCTTAGGCCCTGACTCACCCGTCCCTTCATATGGCATGTGCCGCCTTAGTCTTCCCTGCCCTTAGAATCATGCTCTCCCCTACATCCTCTAGTGCTACAACATGCAATAGTGGGTAGGGGAATAGCTAGAGGGGGAGAAAAGAGGGGGAGGTGGAGCCGAGGCGATAGAGGAGGGGGTTCTCATTCTCTTGATTCTCCACATCAACCTCGTCGACCTCAGTGGATGCTTCAGAAGAGGAAGTAAGTACTTGCTGTTTTTGATGTTAGGAGTTAGCTGCAATTACACAACCAGTGCTCACGTTAAGTTATCAGACTTGAGGGTGGAAATGAAATACTGATGGATATCCAACTGTAAAGAAAGATAAACAGTATTGGATGGCAATCCATCGTGAAAGGCAACTCTATATTCGGGAGACTCGGAAGACTCGCAATAAGGCATGGGCAACTTTTCAATACGCTACTGCTGGATTTACGTACCGTAAGTCTCTCGTGATACAGGATGTTGTGAAGGATTTCACTCATGATGAGTAGTATCATATTCCGGGTACAGATCAAATTGACAGTACTGATCCAATCGATATTATAATCTCAGGCCCTAAACGAAGAACGAAGACGTCCAATAAGGATGGTGTTCGCAAGCGTAGAAGGAAACCGAGGTCTCCGGTATATAAGGTGCCACCATTAACACCAGGTACGAATTGGGAGGCAAGAATGAGGCGGGGAGGGTAGTCTCGGGGGGAGGGTTGTGAGGTGGAATATAAACTATCATTTTCGAGCTGCTATGCATATGCACATATACAGTATATACGCATATGCAGGCTTTCCAAAATAGGAAGGAGGAAAAGACTTTCTAATTAACGACATACTCGCCAAATCATCCGATTCGAGCAACCAGGCATGCTCCGTTTTACTATTCAGAGATTCCCATCCCAAGTTCTCAAAGCCGGGGGTTTGGCAGCAGCCAGGCAAACCCTTTCTGTCGGCAGCATCTTATCAAGTTATGCTAGCTTAGGCTAGGGAAAGAACGATACCAACCACAGTGGCTCATCTCAACCTCTCAGACATCAAGCCTTCACTGATACCACTCCATACGTTACCTGGGACCGTTATGGTCAACTACATACAGTGAGTTTCGAAACCGATAAATTCAAGTTGTGTATGTGCTAATGACTATTTAAGCAATTCTCCATACTTAAAGTCAACATGGATGATGTGTTGAAGAGCTGAAATCAGACGTGAAGGAACCCGGCATGAAGATGGGCAGGAAGTTTGAAAGGATGGACAAGGAGTTTAAAGATCTCGGCAATAAGATCGATAGGAAATTTGACCGAGTTGATACCAAATCTGATCGTTTGATCTACTTTTCCTTGGTGGGCTTGTGCTGAAAGGAGGGTTCGATTTTTACATCAACGAACAAAATAAGCAGGGCGCAAAGGTAGCTTGATGCGGTTTCTGTTTCTATGACCAATTTGAAAATGCTTTGTTGGGTTGGAGTTTGCATACAGTGAGGATTATGGGCATACGGAGTTTTGTTAATTGCGTCACGAAAAACTAGATTCTACGGGCGCGTTTAGTTTTAATTGAATAAGAACATTCCATCTCATTGGATCCACTCTTCAGACTATTTTTGTTTGTTCCCCTGTTGATGTATTGGAAAGACAGGGCTCATATTTGCGGGTATTTTTTTTTTTACCGAAACAGGCAGTCGGGCTCATGCAAATACTCCTTTTTGCTTGTGTGCAAAAAGAAACAACGTTTTAGCCAAGGATCAACAAACAAAGAAGGCAACATACAAATCAACACGGAGAAAAATGAAACACGCGCACACACACACGGCAAATCAGTCTCTGAGTTAAATCGAAACACCAGCTAAATCGAAACATCAAACAGTTCATCCCCCGCTTGTCCGAGGCTTCCTGCGTCGCGATTACTTCCGAGATATGTCCTCCCCGCGCTTTCAACCATTCACTCGACTTCGACGAACGCTTAACATCATCACCGCCATCTCCTCCCCACACTTTCAACCATTCACTTGACTTCAACGAACGCTCAGCATCATCATCGTCCTCCTCGTCTCCATCCCATTCATCCTCCTCCCATTCGGCCTCCCCTTCTCACGCTTCAGAGATTATTTGGTGCAGGAGGGCATTCTTCTGCTCCCTTCCGAGAAACAGTTCCTTATATTCCGCATCGGTCAGTTCCATGTGGTGCCTTTTCTCATCGGGATTCAACAGGATTTCAGAGGGTGCCAGAGTAGGGTTCAGCAGGACTTCAGGGGGTGCTACATTCACGTACTTCGGGTCTGGGATGAAGGGTCGACCCTGGGGCTGGTAAAACATCGTGGGTGGTCTATCCGCGGCTGCGTCTGTAGTGGGGATAACGCCCTGGGGCTGGTAAAACATCGTGGGTAGTCTGTCCGCGGCTGCGTCTGTAGTAGGGATAACGCGGCTTGTGGGTTGCGCGATCTTCGTGAATGGGGCGAATTCGGCGGGGGTGGAGTCTTTGTCTCCAGGTCTCCGAAACCTCCGGAGGGAGGGGAGCTTTATGTATGTATATACATGCACTCAGGCTTAGCCTAAGAGGTGGAGGGGTAAGGATTTAGGGGTTGGGACCCTTAGGGCCCTTATGAGTGCACTAGTTTGTAGTTGGTGATTATATCGTCCCTTAGGGAAAAAACTAAAAAGCTACAAATTACCCTGAACGCAAAACCAGTTGCCAAATTACCCTGAACATCCACTGTGAAAGTATCGTAGCCCAATCAAAACCACAAACCATCCCGACCCCGGATCCCAGAATATGTATATAATATAACCCAGACCCCCCGCCATGAGTACAGCAAAAACACCAATCATAAAACAAGGATGCCACTATTGCCGTACAGGTTGAGGGATTCAGTCTTGTGTCTCAACGAGGCCAGGTTTGGTGCAAGTCTCGTATAGTCTCGTACCGTATCATCAGAACCCGTAAGTGGCTTAGCTGGAAGGATCGACATAGGTAGCTGTTGGGTGGAAGTGATTCTCTCGTGTTGCATTGAACGGTCATAGCTAAATGAACTAAACACCTCAGAGAAAGTGCAGTGATCCGACACTTGCGTTTCGTGTCATCCTATTATATATTATTCACTCTAGTGTAACAAATTTCTAGCAACCGTTGTTAACCTAAGACATATCCATCACCCACTGATGGACATCATGCGGGTCCATCCCAGTAATGTTCTTTCCCCCCACACCCCCACGACCGACAGACACGGAAGTGCCGTGTTCTGATGAGACATCGTCTCGGTTTTCGGCCTCGCACGCAATCCAATTCTTGAAGCCGAGCTCGATCATGTTGTCTCTTGACAAGAACGTTATCATCATGTTAACCTCCAGACACAATTTTGTACTTGTTATGACTATCAAAAGAATGACATTCTTTGCACGCATGCCTTTGCTCTTATACCTTGCACCTGAACTACCCATTTCCTTTAGCACTCCCTCCACAATTCTGCCCAGTCCAAACCTGGTGACATACCTATTCTACTAATTTCCATCCCATTGTTTTTGGCCCTGATGTACTGAATCCTGAACTCCATTCAGGCTCAGAAGCAGAACCTCCATGCAATGCTCCTCGCACTCGCATACCTCGGGGATGATCTAAGGAGGAACGATATAGGAGTGGTGAAGTCCGCCTGCGTGCTCCAGGGGCACAAGTACACCTTTGTTCTACATGCACTCAGCCTGGACACAACTCTCATGTCGGACTCTTCATGGCTGATACCTGTATTTACCTTTCTATTCTTCTTATATATTCTGTTATTGGCACCTGTATTTATTAGCTTAATATTCTTAATAGGCTCTGTACGAGTCCTAATGGTGTCGGAAGAGGGCAGGGACTGGCGGGTTTACCCAGGAGCTGCAGTCCATCTAGGCAGGCTGAAAAAAAAAATGGTGTCAATGGTATATGACCTCTCCGGTTAACTTTCAAGTTGATATTGTAACACTTGGCTTTGCAAGGGTATTCGCTTGATCTCGTTCCCAAACTCTTAGGTTATCCGGCTAAGATAGCTTTAACGCAGATAACCTACCTAAGAGTCTTCGAACGAAATCAGTATTGCTATAACTTGTAAACTTTTGCATCCCTGTCGTCGTGGCATTGAAAACCTTTGATCCCTTAGAATAAGTATGAAATAAACTGTCAACCACATAATTTCCTCCAGAAAGTGTTGACCCATCTCCTTGCTTCACATTAACCTTCCTAGCTCTTTTCCAAACACCCATCTTACATGCCAACCTTTTTCCAACCACAGGTGCGCTTGCCGCACTATCTATCACAGCTTCTACTTCCTCCCCAGCAATGGTAGTCCGTACTGTCAGTAATGGGGTATATCGAAGAGTCTGTCCGACAGTAGTTGACTTACTCCCTATTCATTTTCTGGTTGCTGTTGTTGTTCATCTTCCGACCCTAGTTCTGTAATTCGGAAGTGCCCTTTGCCTGTCTTGGGCTTCTCGTTCTGTGGTTTGTGTTTGACTACGGTGGTTGATTGTGTTTGTTGTTGTAGAGGTACCTGGATTCTTCGAGCAAGGGGGCTGTTACGCCAACAGTTCCGGTAGTCAGCTCCAAAGTGTCCTGTCATGCCACACTTGTAGCAACGGTTGTCCTTGATCCTCTTGTTGACTTGGTCCTATCCAATGTATAGTCGTTTGGCATTTCTAGTATTATGGGTAGGGGCAGTTCCTCCCCTGAGAGATGTTGTGGCTGGTTCTTCTCGACTGCGTTTCTTGGATGCTGGCTTATGGGATGATTGGTGATCTCGAGCAGAGAATTCCTTTGATATAATATCCATCTCAATAAGCTTCTGACGCCATTCACGAAGTTTCCTTCGTAGGTGCTCATAGTGTGCCATGTGTGCACGGAGCTTAGGTGCGAGATTGTTGAGTATCGTATTGATAAGTTGCTGATCTACGATGCCAGCATAGGCGTTTAGGCTATCGAGCTTGGTGAGGCAGTCCCGGACTGTTCCTGTTTGTCATAGGTTGATAATCTCCTGGTATGATCGATCTGACTTGTAGTGGTCTCCGTACTTTAGATATAAGCCGTCCTGAGCCTCCTTCCATGTGCTGTATTTGACCCTGTTAGTCTTCCACCATTCGAGTGCCTTGCCTTCCAAATATAGACTGAGAAACGCCAATCGTAGTGGCTCGTTCGTCACCATTGTAATCAAAAAATATTCATCCATCTGGAGGATCCATCCTTCCAATGCATCGGGGTTACCACCAAACTTGGCAAGCGTAGGGGCTTTGCCTGCTGTAAGGAATTCGCGTTCCTGTACATTCGTTAATTGAGGTGTCGGGGTCAAGGGTCTTCGTGCAAGACCTAACCTGTCTCGCCTCTCTGCCAGAGCGAGCTCACTGAACAGATTCGGTCTGCAGGTATTGAGGGGGAACTGATGAGGTTTGGGGGTGTTTTCGAGAAGGAGAGAGGACACAGTACGAAATGGGGATAGAGATGTGGAAGAGGATACAGCATGAAATGGGGATGAGGATGTGGAAGAGGATGGAGATTGGGGTAGGGAGGATGATTTTGGAGAAGCCACCTTCTCAGGTATGACGAAGATCTCAGGTATGAAGAAGATAAAGAGGATGGCACGATTTTTATTTTTGGCCTTTCCCCCTCGAGGAGCCTTATCCTTCACAATTCCTCCATTACTCAATGCAAAGTTGATGCAATCCACCAACACGGCGCCCTCCTTCATCCACCTCTCTTTTTCTCTATCCATTGAATCGAATAACACGGAAAAGCTATTTGTCTTCTGAAACACTTCGCCATCGTATTCGAGCATTTGCCAGGTCTCCCCCGTTGTCACAAAGCCATACACTTTCCCGCCCGCGTTATTGTCTCTCATATCCTTCATCGCCAACAAGCATTGCCGCATTGCCTTCCCAACAGAGCCTCCTTTCCCTTCGACGACGAAAATAAACTGTTCATCCGTCACCGAGATCCAATCCACTAAAACGAATTCCTCCGCCCCACCAGTCTCTGGGTCCACAGAAATTATCTCCTTCTCGGTGCGTAAATGAATAGAACCACGTCCAGTAGTGCGGATAAAGTTGCGGAGTATTGGGCTAATACTAGCATAGACCAAATGATTGACATTGCTTTCTTTGAATTCCGGATCCGCTTCTGTAGGATATCCCAAGATTTGAATGTATTCCAGTATGTGGTCATAAACCTTCTCTTTCGTTTCCTCTAGACCTTCGCGACTGTATGGCGCCCTCGCCAACATCTCTTCAACCGGTATCCCTTTGAGCGATTCAATTCTGACGCCTAGTCTTTGGTTTGCTTGAGCTCCCGTCATGTTGGAATACGAAGTCTTCCACTTCGTGTTGACCTTTCGATTCTTCTGGTCCGCGATAGTATTGCCAATTCCGTCTACCGAATTCCTCCGCTGAGCAATTTAATTAATAAAGTGAGCGAAACTTTTGACATTGGAGGCTTGCCTTTGTAGAACTCAATGAGCTATAGTGGCCCATCGAGGAAAGAGACCTCCGGTATGGTGAATAAGCACTCGGTGCCCGAGAACTTGCAGCTGATGAATACCCTTCCTTCCGAATATCATTGCTAATACGGGCTGACCCGACTGATAGATGTGTAGCGTTTTTTTTTATTTAAAGAATCATTAATCGCATTCATCCTATATAGAATATGGCGATAGATGTGTAGCGTTACGTTGGTGTGAACCGTCCTGCACGTTGTTGTAGTGGATTAAGACCGAAAGAATTCAAGTGGGGGGGCTTGAATACCTATGTATATCAGCGCCAAGTCTTGTTTGCTGCTTTATCCCACAATTTTGATATCCGTTTGGTACGGTATGAGGCGTCTACATGTATGTAAAACGGTGTACGGGCGGAACAAGAGAAGAAATCCGTGTTTTAGATATCTACCAGCCTGCTCCACTTCAGGAGTCGGATCCTGATGTTGGTGGTGTACATAGAATTTCCTATAAGGTTGCGCTTGAAAGCCTCCATCTCAATTCACAGAAAGGCGCGAGAGCAGCTGGAGGCGGTGTTATATCAAGAGAAGCGGGATATTGAGACTCTACAAGATATGGCTCGAAGGGAACAACACCAATCTGTCATCACAGGATTTTTTAGGCTCGCTCGGACCTAATTTCCATATATACAGTATCTCACAGTGGCAGTGGCGGCGGCGGCGGCGGCGGCCACACTATAAGAAATCTCGCGTTATAAGCAACACCATGGCTGGTCCCCAGGAGCTGCTTATAACGCGAATTCACTGTACCCCCTTATTGTCCTCCTCGATCGGTCGCCTCATTGTCCCTGACTTGTATCTGAGAGGGGCCGCATGCATAGCCACTGCCCGGGTTTTTTGCATCGACTCTTCTTATGGTGCCCTGGCTTTCCTACCAGCTCTCGGTGGGGCGGTGGTGCTTGAGTTGCCACTGCTGCATTCTCACCCACATCAATTTCCTCGGCCTCTCCTGCATTTGTGCCTTCAGAGTTTCCTCGGTCCAGGAGCGCGGAGTGATGCATCGTAGGCTCCAGATCCTCTGGGTCACTCCCTGACTGTCCAAGGCGACCGTATCCGCTCCCTCCCATGCCAGCATCACTCCCACTGACTCCGCGTCCGCCATTGTCGCCATCGTGCCTAGGTACATCCCTCGCGTCCGAGTGACCCCCGCTGCTCTCTCGTTGCTCCTGCTACCGGTACCGTCTGTCCACTCTTCCACCTCCTCCGGCCTCAGCTCCTCTATCTCTATCTTCGCCTGCTGCTCTGGGGCCCCTCGCATCCATCGCAGTTCCGTGTCCTCAATTACTTCGCGTAGGATCGGCCCTGCAATCTCTTGTAGTTCTGGCAGGTGTCTTCCGTGGTACACTGGCGCTGCCCACCAGATCCTCTTTGTAGCCATCAGGACTCCTAGCTTGCTCACCCCACATAGCTCTTGCACCTTGCCTGCCCTGCTTTCTCTGTATGCCCCGACTATCCGTCTGTTCATCTCGCCCGGTACGCCTGGGCACGAGCCACGAGCCCGAGCCGACTCGAGCCCAAGGTTACACAGGCTCGAGCCTGAAACATGTTCGGCCGTGGATATCCAGGGGTGGAAGCAGGGGTGGAAGCAGGGGTAGCAGAACTCGATAATGCATAGTCTTGTGGTCAGTTGGCCAGTGCTGCTGACTCACGCCCACAAAGCTCGTGCCCAGGCGTTACATCAGCAAACAAGTTACTACAGTGTAATCCTATCTGGCTCAGTCTCGCTCCAGACGTCGCCTAGCGGCTTGGCAGACCTCTGTATCTCATCTTTTAGCACCTGGATGCAGACGCTGCAAGACCCCCGCCCGTGAATACTGCAGAGCACCAGAACAAAGTGGACAACATAGAAGGCAATGAGAGAGATGGAGAGAGCATTCATGTGGGTGAGGGGACACCACCAGCCACTGCAACACCCGAGGGCCCAACAGCCGGTGGGCATCTGTTACCTCTTCCTGCCATGGTGGCGTTACCAGAACCCAAAAACCACGGATTTTCTCCAGTTTTAAGTTCCAAGTTCCAAGTTCCAAGAACAAGAATACCATAAATATGGCACAGTGCAAGCATGGTAGACATCACAACTTCAATCGCATAAACGCAAACATGCCAAATAGCACAACTCAAGCATGGGCTAGAGATGAACAAATTGCCTGGCATAATAAAGAGGCTAAGGAACAGGTATTTGGTGCGGAGGAGCATATTACGGTAAAATGAATCTCAGAGAAAATGGGAAATATGAAGAAGACTTGGAAGGACGCAAAAGCGATGC
>Ga0307514_10001471_pt1 | contig 28657 bp, 18 predicted proteins | sample 16_EM_MG_FD_203088 | JGI IMG/M metagenome (GOLD analysis project Ga0307514, IMG submission 203088) | Populus trichocarpa ectomycorrhiza microbial communities from riparian zone in the Pacific Northwest, United States - 16_EM | ecosystem: Host-associated > Plants > Roots > Unclassified | place... | reverse complement strand
AAGTGTGAGCTTCCTCTCCATCATGTGGCGGAGGTCTTACACTGCTGCAGTCTGTGGTTCAAAGACCTGAACCAGATACTCCACCCCCAACTCATTGTCCGTCCACCCCTTTGGTGAGTATGCAAAACAGGCAGGCTCATCCTCTGTGACATAGGCATGCCAGCCCATCCAGTGTGCTGCCCCTTTGTCAATGATGAGCGGTGATAGGAGCACTCCTGCAACAGAGACACCTTCCAACACAGTAACGAATTTCCGCTCTCCATCCTGCACCAATCTTGGATTCCGCTGTGCTCTTGTACAGATGACATGGGCCTTCAGCGCTTTTCCCAGCAGGAAACCTTTCTCATCGATGTTCCATATGTTGTGGACTTCAATTCCATGCTCATCTAGAGCTCTCTTCAGCTTAGAGGAAGATAATAAGGGTGGTGCCGCATTTTTTGGGGGGGGTATTTACCAGTTGGAAAAATTCCGCCAGCACCTTTGGATCATCTGCCTGGGCCCTCTGCCTGTCAATGTGGCTAGCTATCTTGCATGCAAGGATAGGATGGCGGTTCAGGAATTGTGAAATCCAATGCTTGCCTGGTTGTCTTCGCTTTTCTGGGTCCTGCATATGGTAGGCAAGACCCCTAACATAAGCAAGCTTTAGAGGTAAGCCCCACCTTCGATCGTCAAGGGGGGCTGGAAATGTCGTTGAGGGGTTAGTTGGATGCTTGAAATCCAATGCCGGTGTCTGTATGCAGCTCCTAGTCGCGACTGCTGAGTTGTTTCGAAGTTTCTGTGGTTTGATCTCCGCCATGGCTTGACGCAATCCCACTTAATTGCATGGGTTTCCATGTGCGTTGTCCTTCGCTGATGAGCCCACTCTCCTTCAACGGTCGAGGTAGGCTGGGAGTGATATTCCATGGTCAATTCGATGTTAGCAATCGTTCGCCGCTATGTGCTTCCCAATTCATGTCGTCATTGTTGGCTTGTTTTGGCATTTATATTTGCCATGACTTGCATCGATGGTGATGATCCTCCAGAATCGAGTCTTGCTGTATCCAAAGGGACTTTTGGGAATATCCGATTCTGACTGGAGGAGTATGCAAAGAACGAACGAGAATACATTGGTCTACCTAGGTGTGAGGAACGACAATAATTACCACGATCAAGGACAGTTCAGGTAGACTTTCAAAGATTAGAATCCCCGAATCATACAGTGTTTATTGTTTTGTATGATAAGCTGATACCGATCTACCCTGGACACTCAGAAATATATACACTTTGCATAGCTATGTTCACCTCGATTATTAAAGATCCTCCATGCGCACTCCCCCCTGCCTCGCTTTCCGTATTAATGTAAGAGATGGTGGTGAAAGCTGAATCCTTGTGCGACTCTGCTAAGAACATGATGCAGCTCTGTGCAACGCTTTGAGTGTAGCTGAGACTATTACACAGCTCTACTGAAGACATTAAGTTTGGTGTGATATTTTAACGAAACTGATTCTTCAGATTCCATAACCAGAAGTAATTTCACCCAATATACTTGTCATTGTAAGACATTTGTTTTTCAAAATTACAAGATACTTTGGTATATCGTAATATGGTAAGCTTTTAGTCACTAAATAAATAGATATATCAACCTATGGGCAATTTGGGTGGTGATGATTCTCAAGTGAATTAAGAAGAGCATCAGAAGGTGGTGATTCTGTACACTGGGAGTTCACCTTTGGTGTTGAGATAAAGCATGTTTGGAGACAAACTTGCAGACTGTTATGCTGTACATATAGAGATGCAACTTGGAAACCATAATTAACGATATTGTAAGATACAGTTGAAGGCCAAGACAGAGTAAATGCAGAGATCCACTTGAAAGTAGTATTCAATCCAGTTTCAGGATACATTTGAAGGCAATGAACGAGGAGGCTGTTATAAAGTGAATTTACACATATATTGAGAGGCTAAGATTGAGCTAACTAGGAGATATAAAAGGAGGCAATCAGGGGGTGGAATAAGAGATGCACTTGGAACATGAAATCCGGTGGGTTAGGAAGTATATCTGGAAATTGATATCGAGTGAGCAGAGATTTGCGCTTAAAGGCCGAGCTTGATTGATGTCAGAAATGCCCTTCGACAGTGTGATTGAGAGAGATTCATACACAATTTCATTGTCATGACTGTTCAAACTTGGAGTTTGTGATTGGGTTTGGTATGTGAAACACTTGCAGGTTAACTGACATTGGGTAAACTCAGAGATCCATGTGGAGTCCACTCTAGTATGTATGCAATACTTTACCTGTAGGCCATTGTTATGTGAGATTAAAGATTCACCTGGAGGCTATATTCGTGAACACTGAGTGATTCTCATATATGTAATGATTGAGTGACAGTGAAGGTGGACTGATATTCCATCACTCTGGAGAAGGTAGATTAGTAGGGAGGTGGGATGGGACCAGAGACTGTATTCATCGCGTAACTTTTCTTCATATTACTATAGCTCGTAGAACACAATAGGGTGTACTAAGTAATAAGAGAAAGAGCTGACACACTGGCAGGGAGAGTAATACAGTTGATCTTGCGTTGATGGTGTGCACTGTTTATACTTCTGATGATTACATGGTAAGACAAATAGGGATTTCTTCACTTTCATTTTTTAATGTGATGTTCAAGTTGTGAACAACAACGGTAGTGATGACAGGAGATGGAGGGAATCATTATGACAAACTGGGATATTAGGGAACTTCATGTGCCAGTCAATCTAACATAGCCAGAATGTCAGGAACAACTCCTCATCTAATGGGTATAAATACTAATCCAAGTTATGCTATATCCAATCAGGCAACTTGAGCCTCTGGTTTCCCCCTTCATCATGTATGCACCCAGTCTGTGTTCATCCTCACCGCGAATCTTCATTTCTCATCACATTACATCAAGAAAAGTCATTCAAGTTTATCTCCCCATACCAGAATCATAAGTTAATACCAAGTACAGTATGTATTATTGGTTTGCTAGCTCTTTGCCAGTCTCCTGTCAATATAAGGATCACAAGTTAACTGCTTCAAAGTAGCTTCCACGTCTTGTTTGGCTCCATAGAAAGTAACCACCACCTCCCAATATTGGTACAGAATCGTCGACTGGTGGTATTCCCACCCGGCAGAGTTATATTATTATAGGCTAAAGTTTCATCACTTATCACACCTCCTGCCCAAACCACCCCTGGCAGATTGAACACCTCCATATTGACATTCAGCATAAAACCCACCTCCGGATGGACTGTTTCCACATTAACTACCACCAGATTGGCCATCTTCAGATTGCATGCTTCAAGATTGATCACCTTCACATTGACTTAATCCAGATTGCCCACTTCCCCTGTGCTTGCTTACAGGTGAATCACCTCAATTGGCATGTCCAAGTCTGTGTGAAATTGGCTATGGAGTACATCCACTAGCATACTCAAGTATAGCCTGCAAGTGCTTGTTGAAGTTTCCACAACAATAGCCACCAGGCGCACATTCAAGATGCAGTAATCTTAGCTTCGAAGTGCATCATAAACCTCTCTCAATGAGAACCTCAAAATTTGACCTACCAATACCTTCATCTGTATCACTATACACGTATAGTAACACCTTTTACCTACATGTCAAAGTTTAGTCAACAATGGACTTGATATTCATCCCTTTGGTCTGATATACCAGGCCTACATGTACATTCTTAAGTCAAGTCAAGGTCATCCTCCGATGCCATTAGTATATTCGCTCTATCGTAGTCTCCAAGAGTATCTTTAATTTTCACACTTAATTACCTCCAAGTTCAATTCTGACAATACTGGATATCAGCATCATAGTACATCTCCAAACCTACTCCATCATACACTCCACCTGGATTAGGAAGTTGTTTAAGTTTCCATTACTAGATACACATCTGAATGCCCTTAAACACTTTCTACAGCAAGTCTACCAATCCTGGATATCAATATAGAGTTTCAGAGTTAAATTGATACATTATGTGATTGAAGCATACAGAAGATTATACACTTCGCAGATGAGTTATGAATTCATTGGTGATCAGTTGTAAGTATCATTTCATGCTACACTACTGGAGATATAAAGAATGTGTCATGTTCGCCAGATAGCCCTACCATATTTCAAAGTACTTTCAAGCTTGTCATCTGCATTTGCTTGTACTAGCCACTTGGCACCAGACCTTCTATAACCTAGTGGATTTGTCAGCACTCCTCCACAATACATCTGCATGCTACTGTAATGGTCCAGTCAACTCCAGGATTTGACCACCCTAGAAATCTGTTTCCAGAACCCTCACACTCCAAGAGACTCCCAGTAATCAAACTCCATTTTAGTTATATAATAGTATATTTCACTAAATGAGTACCAGTTTTGTTCTACTGAGTGCAGGCTGGGTGATCTGTATCTACAAAGGCACATAAAGTCACATCAAGATGCAAGGCAATATCTGGTGAGCTGTATGTGACTCAAAGCTTGGTTACAATTTATTACATAGTAATATCCATTGCCTGTGAAGTTGGGAATGAATTGAATATATCACCACTGACTGTTGAATATACCTCCACTTACCATCCTATGGAACTATTTGACTAATACCACACATATAGCAGAGCATATGTATCGGTACTGCTAAACAGATAGACTACTAGTGCACCTGGAGACCTAACGTAAAACTTATTGTCGAACAATTTGACACCTCATGTTTTCAGTTTGTATTCTCATCTATGTTTCTAAATATCTAAACATATATTAATCTACAGATAATAGTTCCCCAAAGTGGCTCCAGATGGTTCATGGGCATACCGGGAGGAATGGCCAGGTATTACAAGCTATGAAATCAGTGTAGCACCTCCAATGTGGCATTATTAAAATCCAGAAATGCACCAGGATGCGATGATGGAGATTCGAGATAAACTTCAATGATGCGAGGGAATGTGTTGGGTGCTATGCTTGGATGCCAGAATGGTGTGAACTCAGTGATGTACATATAGAGTAAAGGTGTCAAATATTATTTTACCCTCTACCAACGCTTGGATTGAAAAGCGAAGGAACACACCCTCAGCTACAGGGATACTGGTCAATGCTGAAAGTCAGGAATAACTCATATTCTCACTATAGGATAGTTGAAAATGCATATCTAGGTATGTCTTACTCAATTGTTACTGCTAACTTATTAATGTAAATGATCGATATTGTGATGAAAATGAAAATGATATTAAAGAATAAGAGCAGAAGCAGAATATCTGGAATATGACCTATCTGATATTGAACAGAATGCCATCTGTCTGTCTACTTCCCAAGGGGACTAGGATATATATCTACTACAAACAGAATAGACAACTAACTCGCACAGAAAATTCTATTCGTTTCCACTGTATTAAAATTATTTCCACAATCCTATTTCATATTTCACATTTCGCATTCATTACTAGAGGTGTATCTTTAAAATTTTATGATATTGTAATATACATTCAATGTCAGCCTTCAAAGATTGTGGGTTAACATTACACATAAGTTGAATCTGATATTAACATCATCCCACTTGCAGTATTTGTTTAATCTTCTATTTCTCGGTACAAAATTGCATAATGTACATTCAAAATTTGTACGATTGTGCTTTACCTAAAGTGATGTATCACAGCTTCTTTTCAATCTCTCTGTTGATTTCCCACCTTCTAATTAATTACTGCCACATCCAGGACCATGTTATCTTGAAAACTGCCTCCCATGAGTACTTTCAAATTCGTTTGATTGTAGCATTCAATATATCATCAACAGAAATCAATTCAGAACTGAATATGCATTTTACTTTTGACTTACTTAACACTAAGAAGTATATATCAAAATCTAATTGCTTTATCCTTACATGGAAAATTACAATACTCCTCGGGCTCACTCTTTACATTGATCCCTTGATTGAATTGAGGATAGCATCCAACATTGAATTAGTATTCACTAATGTGAAGCGTCCAAGTCCATATCGGAATATGAAACATCCTTAACTCCTAGCTCATCTCCAAGTTGATACTACAACACCCCAGATGTCATCTGTATATTTACCTAATCACACACTCCAGGTATAAATCTATGCTCAATCAATGATTCCACCAGTCCAGCAATCGATCAGTGTTACGGGGGTAACAACACCTCTTGACAATATACCTAATATCCTGTATATGTACTTAGATACGTACGGCCGTAGATCCTATTCCTTATAATGAATCGTCAGATGATTCCTCAGAACTGCTTAGTTCGCTACTCTCTATTTCGTCAGGAGTATTCTGAGTGGCTTGCTTTAGCCTGGAGTATTCCCGGGCCTTGGGAAAACCTGCTGTTCCTTTTCCCAACTTAATTGGCCTCCTACAGTCTGCTACCCGATGGAATCCCTTCCTGTCGGATGGCCAAGCACACCGCAGACACTCTCCGGTTTCCTTCCGTCTTTCTATCTCTGTTTGATCGATACCTTCTAATCTTGAGTTTCCTTTCTTCGGTAGATCAGCTGGCTTCTTCTTATATTGATCCTTTCTCCTTAGACGTTTCTCATCGTTAGAATGGTGTCTTCCTCATTAAGAGGTGTGTCGAAGCAGACATTTACGACACGAAGGCTGAAAGCTGCCCTTAGCATCCTATTGCATTAGCAATTCATTCGGCCTTCATATCAGTAAAGCGCAGGCTGATACTTAACTTGACTTCCCCTATCAAAATTCTCTTCATCAGGAAGTCTCAAGTACCAAAATTTAACGATCTTTGCTCCTTAGGCTTAAGTCGCTAACAACCAACCGCCAGGTTGCGCAATAAAGTCGACGACGGCATCCATCCTGTCGCGCCACGGTCTCAAGTTCCCTTGGCCGTACGTAGCCTCACTGGTGTTTAGCCAGCTTCACTATGCCTCAAATTCCTCAGCAATAAGGGTTCTCTAGAGCATCCTAAATCTGATCACTCATAAGAGCCGCCAACCCGAACATGCCAGAGTGAGTAATCGGCCCACATCGTCTTGCTGGCATCCCTCAACTATGGAAACACATCTTTCCATATGAGGTCTTCAACCAACTAACCAAACACTCCTCAGAAAAATCTTCACTGGAGGTCCACAGGTGTCCTATGCATTTGACTGACATTCGTACAGAAGACGTGAAGACAGTACAGCTTTACCCTCAGACCGTTTCCGGATGGGCTCAGTATCATGCTTCCTAACACGTAGCCGAATACTCGTACTTCTCATCACTACTCCGAAGAGCCTTCTCGGTCCCTCTTGGGACAGTCGTATGCTCGGATGGTTTTCAGCAAAACTGGGGAATATTCTTCCTGTGTTTCACTATCCGCATCGCTGCTGATAGATCATTTCCCCAGCCCGTGCACTTGCAAATAGCCGTAGGATTAATAAAGCCAGAAAGGGTTTTCCCTGTTGCCTTAAGGGCGGCAATCTCTCTTAGCCGTCTCGAATCCTTTAGGTATTCCTCGCACTCTTTGAGAACCTTATCCTGCCGTTGATCTTCCTGATTATCCCTAGGTATCGGGGATACGGTTCTTCCTACGCCGGGAACCTTCTCCGGGATAATGCTAACGTCGATCCTAGACTGGATATTATGGATATAATTGGCTAGTCCTTGTTCTAACCCAATGATCGATGCGAGCCACCACACGCACTGCGCTGCGAAGATTTGCTGAGTTCTTCTGGCGTAAGTTATAACCTTCTCGAGGGCATATATAATAACGTCATTGTCGTTCTCGAAGGTAATAGTCATTCGTATCGTAATGCTCCAAGGTGCGGGGCTGCCGCTACACAAAGCTAATAGATTCTAGGTATAGATATAATATAGGTATAGGTATCATAAAAACGCAATAATAAATAAGGATATTTCTCCGCTGGTAGGTATCGTTTTTCTCTCTAGCTGTTCGAGCTTCTTCTTCATTGCCGGAACAATGTGATCTCTTTATAGTCCCGGTAACTCCCTTAAACCATTACCCCTCAAGACTATGATTAAATCCCTCAATGATAGCCACTTATCTTTGGGTCTTATTGGCGATGCCCGGTAGATATCCTTGCGACTTATTTGCTGGCGCCTCTTGGATGTGCTCGCGCATCCCCATAGGAGACACGTATCATATCGCTCATTAATCAGACCATAACTTCAACTTTGACATTTCGCTTTTAGATGAGTTTGTTCGGTAGTTAAATCAGGCTTCTCAGGATACCACTCCCGTGCTGATAACATAGAGTATTTATAACACCAAAAGGTTGCTAGATACACCTACGCAAATCAATGCAAGGTAATGGCTTCTGGCCTGAGCCAATGCTATAAATCCCTCAGTGACGTCATGCTTAGGTGGAGACATTTTCTTCCAATACACCGGGGTGTGCCGGACTGGGTATTCCTGCCGTTACGGTCAGGCAGTGAAGAGCCCTCTTAATTGCATTTTGACTATCAACTGCCGTGCTTGCTCACAAGCATGTCCCGCATAGTTTCTGGAAGATGAAAGAAGACTCTCACGATCCTGGCTCTCCTAGCCACTGGCCGATTCTTTTGAGTCTTTCTCGTGACTGATATGAACCCCCGCTAAAAGGCATATCACTGGCCGAAGACTTGCTAGTCTAGACGTGGTACGCGCCGTCCGACTACCGACAAGTCCCATTATCACTGCTAAGGGAGAACCCCTAACAATCAGTCTAGACCGGAACCTTCCAGTCCAGTTCAGGTCCCATCCAAGAAATATTTGTACTGGGATTGAACTGATTCCAGATACTGACAGACTGGATTCGGCTTGGTCCGGACCGATCCCTCACAGTGTCCAGGGTTAGGGTATACTTTCCCAGTGATTTGTCTTTTAATGGAGAAAATATATCCCAATGGAGCTGAATATAAACACAGAAGTGGAATAATTTTGATTGGACTGGGTATTTGGGGGTGGGTGGTGATAAAAAGTGAGGATGAGTCATGTTTTCAGTAGTACTTGCCTAAAAACCAATGTTGAAATTATACGCGTAAATGGATCGGTCCAAACCAAGCCCGTCCATTCCCGGACTGGCAGTCCTTGGCTTGGTCCATTCCAACCTAATAGTTAGACCAGACAGTACTGAGCCTTATGCCAGACCGGGTCTGTCTGGACTGGTGGAATCATTGTACTCAATTGATAATGGCCTGCAGCTACATCACCGTATTGATTCACTTGCAGCCACAAGGTATATCTTTCAGTTTCCATAAAGTTCCCTTCAGGTGCAATTCAAAATACAGTCAATTGAAGAATACAACTACTTCCCCAGATCATATTAATTATAGCATCGAAGTCTAACTCCAAGCAATAACGATTGCTGTATCTGTGTCCTCTGCTAATTGCACTCAAGGGTTTTCTACAAGAGTCATATTGACAATATATTCACATAAAGAATGACTTGGATAGATAAATCACATCTTGTCAACATATAAGGAATGATTTCAGTTTTGTAAATCATATGCATATAGAAAAAATTAATCTGTGAGACAAACTGACTTACAGGTAACAGATTTCAGCTCATAAGTACTGTAGTTGTTCACTGCCAGCCTAAACAGACAAGTTTGCTACTGACAGGTCGAGAGATGTTGATCAGTTTCAAGGTCTTCAACAGCTCTCCACATACATTACAAACTGACCAAAATATGGGCCTTATGGATCTTATATATTATAACATCATGAGTTTACAGCACTCATTGTAGGTAGTGTTGGCAACGGTTCCAACCCGCAAGAACAGTTCTGGGTTAGGGTTGGAACCCGAACCGAACTGTGGCAACGGTTTTACCACATGAAAAACCCGGACCTTTGGCATTTGGGCCGGTTTCCACCTCAAAACCCGGCATTTGCAAGCCCAGATGTTTCGCTCCAATTAAGTATTTGAGTTCAGATCGTACCATGACATGATATGTACGCAGATTTTGCAGTTTTAGCCGCTCTTTCACCTCCCACTTTCAGATTTGCGATCCGACCAATATTCGTTGAGTCGCTGTTGAAAACCCGCAAATTTTGGTTAAAATCTACGCTTATTTCACAGCCACTCAACGAATATCAGTCGGATCTCAATTCTCAAAGCGGGAGGTGAATGATCGGCTTAAACTGCACAATCTAAGTATACATCATGTCATGATACAATCAGAACTGAAATACTTAATTGGAGCCAAAAAGGTAGGAACAGCAAAATGGACCCGCGGTCCGGTTCCTACCCGGCAACAAAACACAGGGTTTCGGTTCGGTCTGGGTAACAAACCGGCCAAGACATAGCGGGTCGGGTTTTTGGCCGGGTAACAAACCGAACCGAACCGAACCGCCGGCCAAAAACCGGACTGCTGTCAGGTTGCCCATACCCATTGCTAATATTAATTGTAGGCGTTGATAAAAGCCCTCGAAATTGTGTGCCAGTATCTATAGAAATTTAGTAAGGCTTCATGGAAGCATCGGAACTGTTGTGAAAATATATGAGTACTGGTAATATTTTCAGAAATGTCAGGGAGATTTGTTCTTGGCTTCAAGATCATTTGATATATAGTTTATTTTGCAAGATTTAAAATCTACTTTACCAGAAATCTGAATCAACCCAATAAAGCAATACTGAACTAACAATAGTTGTATTGTAAATGGAGAGAATGTTCAAGTCGAGAGAATTCTATTACTATTGAATGTTCTTTATGTTCCTATCTGCCTTTATGATATCTTCACTGGATGACCTTTATAATAACTGAATACTGCCAAAAATTTCACTATATTGGTATATCAGTGAATCTCAATATGGGATGGATCTATAAATACAAACTGAAGTATGGTAGAACATTTATAGAAACCAGAGCTATGAGTGACATATATCTCCATTTGATTTCAGTGTATGGAATTTCCCCACAGTCATTATTCTATCTATATTTGTCCAAATATAACAAACAACCTATGTTAGAATATATTAATTCTGTTACCAACTATAAGTATTGTCCTATTTCGTTTGGAATATTCTTATCACAACGAATTAATTACTATGTATGTTAAATAGATTATATATATTGTATTGGGAATTACACTTTAGTCTATCTAAAGGTAATAAATACTAAATTTCCTATGCTTAAAGTATTTAACTGTAACTTGATGTAGGAACTAAATATCTATTCCTGGCAAATGAAATTGAATTGAAATATACTGAACAGTTGATTTCCAAACAAATGTGAATGAGAGTGGTAAATCCATGTTCTGATGTACTGGTTATCAGGTGTTCATGTTGCAAAGCTGTTGCCACACAGAATTCAGCTTGGACTGGAAAAATTTGATCATTACACACTCAAAAACCGAGGCCTGACACCCGAATGTTGAAGTAGCTGGAGATTCAGTTCAGACTGGGAGCAATTCTGAACTTCCAGTTAGAGAGTATAGTTTTCCTTTTCAAATTTCCAACTTCCGGCCAGAGGATTGAGATCAGGCTGAAAGATATTCTTAACTTCTGGTCGGAGAACGTAGTTCTACTCTAGAGAGATCCAACTTCCGGCTGGAGGATAGAGTTCAGGCTGGGAACAATTCCCTACGGCCCCCCACCTCCTCCTCCCATAATCATCATCTGCACCAACCTTCTCCGGTCCACCTCACGCTTCAACATTACACACGCAGTCGCTACCACAACAACCTCATCAACATCACCCAGGACGAGCACTCCTCCATTACCCGCATAGCTCTTACTCGTCCCCTCCGTCCTCGTCTCATCATTTCTCACCAACTCCGCCACCTTCTGGCCGGCCCTATACAATACCAAAAGATTCGTCTTCATGGTCTCTCCATCCGATATTCTCGGACGAGCATCTGTTGCATAGAGCCACACCCAGCGCACACCAGCGTGGGTGAACATCGCATTTCGGCCGCAGATCCGCCCCATAGACTCGACGCGGGTCTCAGTGGTGTCTTCATCCGATTCCCCGAAGAATGTGATTAACGGGCTGCGAGACCGTCCAGGGCCAAAAACGTAGGAGGTCTTTGCGACCACGGCGCAAGAGGGATGAGCGACGAGGTTGCAGTCTCCCGAGGATCGCGTGAGCCGCGTGGAGATATAGGCGGGGTTGTTTGGGCCGCGAAGGATCTCAGTGACAAGTTCGCGTGCTGGGAGCGGGAGACGAAACCAAGGTTGACCCTTGGTGCTGATGGTCAGGGTTCGGGTGGGTTCAAAAGTGCACGCTGTTGAAGAGGTGGAGAGTTTCGTGTTGGGGACAAGGGACTCGGAGTCGATGTCCATTGCTGATTTTTCGGAATGCATAGTGGCCTTTTCTTCAGGGTACATGACTGTTGTTGTTTGGTGAGGGTGAAAGTATAGATTCTGTAGAATGCGAATTGCAGGTGAAGTGCTAATTATATTGTTAGGCAATGTGACTTTGAAAGTAGCTGAAACTCTGGATTCTGCCTTGGGCGAAGTAGTGTGGCGAATAAAGACTGAGTGCCTCGTATCCAGATGCCGAGATTCGTGATCGGCAAGGCTGAAGAACGGAGGTATGTCCGTTAATAAATACGCGTATATTTGCGTTGCGGAGCTGCACAGCCTCAACATAGCTGCATCCGAATGATTGTCCAGACACCGCCTACGCGAATGGATAACAGAGATCTAGACCAGCCATTTCCGATTTCAAGTGATCGTTGATATACCCACTGGCGTTGCGACTTTGAAATGATGTTAGGTGCAACACAGCTTATCACTCACGATATGAATATAAGCGGAAACGGACCATGTTGTATGAGGCGGTGATCATTATACGCTGATACATCGAATGGGGTTATTTATAAGTTTTAGCTGTGCAAATTACATGGACCCTAGCGTGCGCGCGATTTCAGGCTTCAAACTATCCAGTCATTATATTACCTTCCTCCGTACAAATAGCCTTCAAACGAGAAATAGATAACGTCGCCCCGAGCGTTTAAACAATACATAGCAACCAGGTTCCCTATTCTTCCTTGGTATCCGCCGACTGACGAATACTTGCACTATACTTCTCCGCGCCAGAAACTCCGTGGAAGCGATACAATGGCTCCAGCTTTGCCTGATTGTTCATAAAGACATACCGCTGAATCCACCACGGTAGAAATTTGGTGAGCTGGTAGCCCATGAACTTTCTGAGGGGTACAGCAAACACATAGTCCAATTCTTCCAGTGTGCGTTGTTTGGTTTCTATGGACTGTTAGAAATGACAATCCAGTGGGCACCCAAAATTAAAAGATACTTACCAGGCACGAAGAAGAATATCATGATAAACGCGGCAACATTCAGACCTGCGTAGAATCTAGCCGAAATGTCAGTAGCACGGCCTATGATACCAGAGGTGAAACATACCCAAAAGCGCCAACGGGCGTGAAGGCGGCAAGTATACGCGGGAAGCTAATTGAAAGCACGGACGCCCAGAAGAGGCACGTTGCCACGGCGAAACCCATCCCGACCTCACGGTGCGACAACGGAAAGACTTCGGCACTGTACGTATAGGGCACGGGGCCTTCACCGGGAGAATAGAAAGCGGCAAAGAGGAAGACAAAGAGTGCAATCATTCCCAGGTGCGCCTTGCTAGATTCGGGAATATAGAAGCAGAACCCGGCGGCGAGCAGCGTCCAAGCCATCTGGGGAAATGTGAACAACAAAAGGGACCTTCTGCCAAAAGTGTCGATTGTAAAGATGGCTGGCCATGCGAAGATGAAGTTGACCAGACCGAACCCCCATGACGCGAGAAGAGCTTCCTTCTGTGAGGCACCGGCTTCTACGAAGATGGTAGAGGAATAGAAGGCGATGATGTTGATACCGCACATCTGTTGCGCAAGCATAACAGTAAAGGCGGCTAGCGTGGCTCGGCGGACCCTCGGGATTGTAAACAGCTCAAAGAACCGTTGTAGGTAGTTGCTTCCCTTAACGATTTCGGTTTCAACTTCAAGCTGCGCATGAATGTAATAGAGATCACGTGCTGCCTGAAGTTCGCTGTTCCGCAAGCGGAGAAGTGACTTGAAGGCGTCTTGATACCTCTTCTTCTTGATATACCATCGAGGGGATTCTGCCATACATATTACATTAACCTTCCGTTTTAGAAGAAATTGGGGCTTAGAGTAGGCAATGGAAGGTGGGAACTCACCAGGACAGAAGTAGATTCCAATGGTAAGAGGAACCGCGGGGAGAAATGCTGAACCAATTTGCAACCGCCAAGCGATAGCTCCAACTTCATTCACTGCAAGATTTGCGCAGAATCCCAAAAATATACCGAACGCAGTCCACATCTGCCTGTTAAGACAAATTAGACAGTGCTACGAGGCGGCGATGAGTATATAAACTTGCCATGACATCACCAAAGCTCCGCGGATGCTTGTTGGTGCATTCTCAGCTGCAAAGATTGGAACCGAAGCGCCCTTCAAACCCATTCTGCAATCATTAGCGTCGGCCAAATAGTATTATCTGCGTGGGGGACCACAAACCCGATACCCATCAAAATACGCGTTATGAAAAGCTCCTCCCAAGATTGCGTGACCGCACCACCAATTGGAGTCAACAAACAAAAAATGGCTGAAATGAAGATTGTGCCACGACGGCCTAGGTAGTAGTTTATAGGGTCCGAGCACCAACATCCACTATTCACTCTATTCTCAGCATTTGTACACGTGTCGGTAGAGCCGAGCCACTGACATCAGAGCAGAACCAATATAAGGGGCTGCATTAACAAGCCCTACCAGCCAATTATCTCGATCATAATTACGATTACTTTTATCATGACCGTTGCCGATTCCGAATTCCTGAGGAAATGATAAGTTCGCGCCATTGGATCCTGTTTGGTCCCATCCCTGGACAGCAGCGCCGACGGAACAGATAATGATTGTGTAGTAGAGGGCGGCGGGATGCTTCCACTTGTGCAAAGTTTCGTTGCGTATATGTTGCTTCTCGTCTTCGGTGATTTGTTTGAGGTTTTCGAAGTTGTCGGGGTCCTGTGCGACGATTGCTCCCTTCTTCAAGAGCGGGACAATGTCAACCAGGTTATGGTCTGCGGCAAATTGGTCGACATCGCGCATTAACTCATCGTGGGGTATGTCCGCTAGAGGGTTGTTAATCCTGTTCAATCAGCATTTACGATAATCTTCGGAGGAGTAGAGAACGCGTACTTTGCTTCGAGGTTCTTGTTCAAATCGATGTGAGACGCGATGGTCCCTCGATGTTCGTGATCAGCAGTGTCGACCTGGCCAGTACCGGACCCTGACGTGATTTTGTCGGTGTCAGCCATGTTAAGTTAGAAGTCTAGCTGATGCGACTCAAGCAGAAAGAAACCCACAGGAAAGAGGAGCAATTATATTTCCCGCAGCCCTGCAATGTCGACTTCTTTGTTTGTTACACGGAAAAGTGGGGTCCCGGGCCAATTACCTGCACCCGGATTATCTGAAATAAGCATCCTGGTGGAAGTGCGATGGACGCTTGAGATTGGCGCTTCTTCTAGGATGCCTGACCAGGTTGTTGACCTTTGTAGCCATGATCTGCGTCCAGTGGAACAAAACCGGCTGCGTGCCTCAACCTCATCAAATATCAATGGCCACTCGTATGAAACTGTACTCTAAGAATACGAAAAAATAGTACGTATATAGACCGATATATCCTAGCTAATGTGGCCGATAAGTTGAGTGCTTTCTACTTCCGTGATAATATTGCCGTTGAAATTTAGTTAATGGTGCCAACCTGTGCCCCTAACCAAAATGACGTTAGCGCCATTACCGTTCGAAACGTTCCGACTACACTAGTTTCCGAGCACGTACCATGAAGAATCCGAATCTCGATCAATGTTGTACCAGAACATATCTGGTCAGGTGGATCCAGTTCGAGGCCGAAAGCCTTATGTTGTGCAGCTACGCAGTTGGAATGTTGCTAACGCCGCCTGCTACGTACCAAATGTCAGCATTACTCGATGACAGGAATATAAATATATCTACCGCTTTCATTAGTTCTTCAGAAGATTTACCGTACCAGGTCTAACCTTGACTGCAAGGTGTTGTGGCGAAGGCTGATTTGTTTTATGCACAATGATGCAAACCTACTCCATCAGGTTTCCCCTACGTGACTATGGACCAATATGCCAGATTCGGGGGTTGGCCCAAGGGAAGTAGTGCAGCTGCTTCGCACCCAGCAGAGCACTGTAAAATAGATTTTGACAGCCGCAGTGTCCCCAAAACTAAAAGTCTGTGAAAGCGTTTGTGTCGCCTGCCTCCACGTTCGCTGCTCCAAGTTTCCACGAACAGTAATATCGAATCCAACACCTTGTGTGGCTTTTTATTGTAATCTTGGTTGCCTACCTATCGCGAAATATATCAGCGATGTCTATGCGAAGCAGCCTGGTTTCTGATGCAGACTAGGAGCTGAATCCCCTTGTTAGCACTTTGCTCCGCGGTTGCATATGAACAAATTGCGTGCACACCCGGAAGGGGATGCTGAGCCGCGTTTCCACAGCGATGCAGCTTGCGCCTCCCATTTGCAGAAACTACACTTACAAGAAATAAGTGCCTTACCCCTTACCCAAGCCTGGAAGTGCTGAAGAAACCTAGCTAGAATACGCATTGTACCTACATGTATCCAGCGGACGTACCAGACGTCACTACTCTAGATCTACAAACGAAATTCTCCCAGTTTCACATCGCATTTCGTCAAAACTCCACACTTACAACTATATCGCTATAAAGTTTCAGAACAAGTCGGTGATTAGTGCAGGAGAGCCGTATTAGCCATAAGTCAAAGCATCACTACAGGAAAGCTAGCTCAATCCAAGTGCGCACTAGATGATCCAAGCTGTTTTATAGATGCCTCTAATAGTGTAGGGACTCTTTCCAGGAACTTACTACATAGCTGTCACTTGCTTGGAGCCATTAGACTGTATGTACTTGGCTTAAAAGCTAGTCAAACCGCCACAAAAGGAGCCATTACTTACCAGTATACACTATGTTTAGCTTTAGAAGGTGAACTTTGTTTAATGTCCAACAGAGAAGCATTAGGCCAAACAAACTCCGGCAAATTTTAACAGCGACCATAAGCTGTCACACCGATTATACAGTGTATATGCATATATCCCACAGATTTGTCAACTCTCTATCATCGTTAAAGCTTGCGGTTGTAGTAGTAGCCAGGTGATGATGCCTCCAGCTGAGCGAGGAAGATAGCCGTTGTGCATTTCGGTGAAAGAAGCGAAACGCGTTATAACGGAGGTGGCAGATGCCAGTACCCACCAGTACGGCCAACATAGAGTAGAGATCTAACCCTTCAATCGTGCAAGAAACACACCCAGACCTGCGTCTACCGCCTAACCCTGAATATTGCCCATCTTTTATGGCTATCTTAGTGTAGGATACCAATTTCTATTTATCTGGTCGACCTAATTGGCTGCAATCTCCAGGTGCTTCTAAGGATAGACCTTTGGAATAGGGTACCTATGCGTGTGTGGGTATGATCCTGGGCATACCCGACTATCTGCCTCTCTGCACAGTACGCGTCAATACAAGCACGATCGCCGATCGCGTTCATGATCCATAAATGAATCTGTCTGAGCAGAAAGAGAGACTAAAAGCTACAAGAGCAGCTTAGTAGACCGATGAAGATTTAAGTGAGTGGATGTGTAGTTGAAAACCCGGCACTAACTATAGTATATATCTACTCCATGGATCCAGAACACGTACCTGACCTACTTGTTATAGGGCTCTTATTGTCCGTCCTCTATTGAATCCGGTGGATTCTATCTCACCGAAACCTGCCCCCACTACTCCACATCCAGCTGCTCGGAGAGACATACTTTAGGGCTTATTCGTGAAGTTGTGTAACTGCAGGGCAGACCATACTATTCTCTACATAAGTACCTGGTAACTGACTGGAAATTGTAGTTGAGTGGAGCGCGAGAGAGTGTCTTCGATGCCCACAGGATCTTCGTAGTTCCCACGACTGATAAATATATCCCATGACAAAGAACATCGTGATCCGGAGGCTCATTGCATGATCGCTATAAGTCAGCAGTAAATAACTTCAAGAACAGGAGCTATGTTCCACGAAAACTGCTGTAGGTATTGCATAACAGTTGCTTCTCTCAAAAAGTGACCCATACCTTCTCGCTCTCCTCCGCGCCGGGTTAATTGCAGCAACGGAGCACTGTACAAAACAGTAGTTTATACTACACGTATAAGTTATATTGGAGCTGCCGAACTAGATCATGTCAGTTAACTCCTTAATTTATTATGATGCGTGAATGAGGTTGTGGAAGCTCGAAGTGGAAAACAGGTACGCGTTCATCTCATCAGTTGGATCCATGGATCCATGGATCGAACTCTCAAGTTTAAGTCCAAATGAGGATCACGCGGTCGTAAAGTCACTCATTAGGTAGGCTGTGGGCAATGTCATGGTTTAAACTCTATAATAGTTACCCTCTACCAAGCGTGCACGGCCTCAATTGTCACATCGGCTTCGTTGGTGCCAGGCTCCGATACTTCGCCGGGTGAGTACTTTGTGGTTTACCTTGAAGTTGATATTACTACTAGGCATTGTTACTGGCATGCGTGAGCTTGAATTCTTCACACGTCCCATAGTCAATAACATCTATTTCCAAGTTCGTTCATGGGTAGGTATTCACGCTTTTGACCCAGTCAATTGGCGGATCCCGCCGTGATGCGACGAGGTGAGAAGCGACGAGGTGAGAAGCGCGGACCGCAAGGCACGGTACCGTTGGCCACGTGTGTTGAGACATGCTAGGGGGTCTCTACCACGGCTTCGTAGATCTGTGTTTTGAAAAACCTATTTGGCCCGTCTGGAGGTGCAGCGTTGCAAAATATCTAGATCTCCAATATCTCGAATCTGTATCTTCAAAATCTCGCGAGCTACCTAATGCGCCCAAATTAATTCCGTCAGAGATAAACCAAAACTCCCACGCAACATCACCCACAATCCGGATATAAATATATTTGAGCACACGTAACCCTAGCCGCTAAAACATGAGATTCGTGCACGCCTGACGCCGGGAACATCACTCCGTCTCTACCGACATGACAGCAATCGCCCTCTTTGACTTGAAATTGTCATAATTCCCTCCCAACAAAGTCCCCAAAACTCTTCCTTCCCTTAAACCTGTGTAACCCGCCCGCATCACAACCTGCAGTTCTCTAACCGCTTCTCGAAACGTGCTCTGTATATGTTTGATCGCGTATGCCTTCTGTCCTAGATCGATGGATGTATTTGCAGGATCCTTGAGGGAAAAAAGATATTGTTGCACCGGATAGCGAGAGAATACTTGGGTCTTTCTCCCATACGACGGCGAAGGCAACAGGTTAATTACAGCAGTAGTGTAGTCAAAGTACTGGCCGTAAAATTTCAGGAAGGATATGAGGATGGCACCTAGGTCGATAGTATCTGTCGGAAAGTCCAATCCCTTTGGATACTCCAACTCAATCCACGCTACCACCATCCACACCAACAGATACGAATTAATGCCACCGGTGTATGTAGTCCCCAGCTTGCGCATCGCAAGAAACTGTTTCATCAGAAAGATTAAAGCTGTCACTATGCTCTCTCCGTCCAACGTCTCTATCCAGGTCTGCATCATCTGGGTGGCTCTGACACCATGGCCATCCTCGTCAATGGTGAGATCTATTTCGATTCCCGTCACTGCATCTGTTATCTTCAATAGCGGAACCGATGCCGCAAGAACCGCTTTGATGTTGCTTGCGAAGCGAGTGCTGAAGATTGACGACTCCAGGGTCATGAGAAACAGTTTCGGGTTACCGAAGTGCCGTGGGGGTGGAGTTAGGACTAAGTCAATATCGGATGTGGGAAGGTATAGGCCTGTCACGTAGGAGCCAATTGGTCGAACTCTGGCTCCAGGCTGGAGGGTAGTGATCAGTTTTGAGAAGCGGGAGACAAGGTCTTGCCGCATCTTGACCTCGGATGGTGTGGGGGTCATGTAAAGAACGAAGGCGACGATTTCATCGTGGAGACTGACGCGGGCTGTAAGTTAGATATAGCTATGTCTAGATGAGCGTGTAACATACGTTTCCAGTTTGGTCCCCTCTGATAGCCACGGAGGGCGCGTGTCTCCGGATGTGGGATGAGCATACTCTCCGCACACTGGGATGGGCATCCCCGTATAGTCGCTGGCGCTCTTCATCCGAGACGGCGACCCAGCAATCAGGGAGCGCTTTAGCATTTCTCCCATTGTGTTATCCATCCTGGTTTCTTGGTGGGCGGTGATGCTGAGGCGATGAGGACGACTGAATAGAAATACGACAGCTAGCCAGCCTTATCTCATTGTACTGGCAGATTACCCCGCTTCATTGCTTACATATGAACTGTTGCGGGTTTTGATAGGCGCATGATGCATATTAGTTTACACGTTGCGGATATCCCAAAACATCCCGACCGGGCAATCATTCGGTATCACCAGCCAGCAAGGATCCACATTGGTGCAAACTCTAAATATGGTGGAACCAGCAGAGAACGTGTAGCAGTTCAAACTGGGAAACAATAATGCACGGAATCTTGCAAGTAGAGGGATATGATAGTTCAGCTCTCCATACAGTGCAAGTTAAACCAAACCTAAGCAGAGTTTTGAATTATCCTTGGCCAGATGGTTATTGCTCAATGAGAACTTCAGGTGAGATTGGAGGCAGAATGTGAGGTTGCCACTTGAGCCAAAGTTTCAAACTCCTCATATCCATTTTGAATATGCAGTGTATAAGTCTACCTTGCTGAGAACCAACTCAATGATGGTGACAGTCAACTGTTTATAACAAATATTTCCGCACAAGTTATCCAAACGTAAACCTTCAGCATATCTCAAATTAATAAGCAAAATGCCATGTTCACTTTACACTGTATACAAAAAGTGTCACATGATACATCAATTGTATCCCTTCGCCGGTAGCAGGGCTATAAAAAGGCCAACTTTTGCCTGTGCTGTACCTTGTTGCCCATAACAACACAGCCACCTATCTAAACCCCCCTCGAGAATATTACATCAGCAACAACTCTAGTTTCCGTCAGAAACACCTGGGTTTTGCGGAAGGCTCTGACGGCTCTGACGGAACCTCAAACCCTCTGACGAATAATTAATCGCTACCCATCACCCAGGCGATGGGTCTGAGTTTACTGGACTGATGTAGTAGTCTTCAAGTGCACCTCAGAGTACGTTGAATCACTGTAGAGCAGTCTGGGAAAACTATCTTCTTTGGGAATGCTGCTGGTGCGTCTGGAAATTATAGCTACTACTTATCGTTCAACGATTTTCAAAACTTATGCATTCCGTTTGTATTCTCATCTATATATGTAAGGGCACATACGCCAGAGTCCGGCTTCATAGGCATACATGTGGTAATTATAGGAATACGGTTGCAAACGTGGATGCGAGTGATAGTAGGTGTCGATGTATAAGTAAGATTATCGTTAGAGATCTAAGGCTCGTGGCGAGCCGACTATATAGAATGACCGTTACCCGGCCCCTGTCATGTGCCGCCATTACATTATCCCCCTCTTTAGGCGCAGACCTCCTGTGCTGCATAAACCATACAAAAGAAAAGGAAAGAAAGCATTGAACAATCATACCACATGCGTACTTGTACAGACTCAAACGTCCCGCTACTTATTGGCACCGTACGGTAGCCTTTCGGTGAATCCGGTGCATGGGGAAACTCCACCTCCCATTGACTGAGACTAGGAGGTGGTGAAACCCGCGCCGACACCATTTATATCGGGCCAAAATACAAAGAAGTAATGAAGTATGGAGAAGAGAAGAGAAGAGAGAAACAGAAGAAAGGAACGCTCAATTGATCACTTTTCCTCCGGTCTCGAGTTCCGAAACTCTATTAACCCATTTCGTCCACTCCCGAGTCTCGGAGTTCAATTCCTCCTTATCTCCACTCCCAAACCCATCCGGCGTCCAACATGACATCCAGTACCGCACTCGTGGTTCATATCTCGGCGTGGTTCATATCTTGGCGTGGTTCATATCTCAGCGTGGTTCACATCTCGGCGTGGTTCATATCTAGGCATGGTTCATGGTTGGTATCATCAGGTTGGTAGAGCTTCTGCTCATGACTTGACATCGATGGGAGCTTCCACTGCCAGCATCGTGCATTGCCATCGGTAATCATTAATTGTATACGTCAATTGCGTCATGTGTAGTCATGTCTTATTTGTCGACATCTAATATGTAAGCTTCTCTAAAGTGGATATACTTATCAAGTTCAAGCGTGCTAGCGCTGTCTGAGCTCTGTGCAGTGGTTCTCCGCATGCTGTGTAGAATATCTCTTGCAACCGGTAGTCATCGGTAAGTGGCATTGACTCATAGATGCTGCATGACTAGGTGTCGTCTTTGGAAATCTGCTTTGGTAACCATCCAGTCTACTTCATCGTTGCCCTGTTGATATTCGACTTCAGTAGAATCTTGGTCGACTTCTCTGTAGACTTCTCGGTTGACTTCTCGGTGCGTGTATCGGTAGACTGCCTCCTGGTGGGATATTGACTTGTCGGTAGGACTTGAATGATCTGATACGGCTATCTCCTTCTTTTGAAAATTGGTTGCTCCGTCGACAACTTCTCGATCATATCGATTGTCGGTTACCATCGTATCTCGGTAGCAGTGTAACTTAGATCTGCAAATTAGAATTGGGATTGATTGGTGATTCGGGATTGAAATTGTAATCTCTGATTCGATACTTAATTCGGTTCGGCTCTCGCTTAGTAAAGTTGTGTCTAGGCATAGACCATGGTCGGAATTGGCTGGGGTAATATCGGAAAAATGTCAATCTCTTCTTGACTTTGGACATTGATGTGAGCTTCCACTCCTGGCATTGTCATATCTGTCAGTTCTTATATGTCACTCGCTGGTGACCATTCAAGGGTGGTAGAATGGTGGCCAATTGCATCGGGCGTAGGCGGCATATCATTGATACATATCTAACATGTAAGCTTCACAGCAGGTGGTCATACTCGCTGTGATAAGAGCGCGCTTCTGCTCTCACAAGGCCGCTTTGTACATCGCATTTGTAGATTTTGGCATCTCTTGATTCGGTATTCGGTACGGTCTCGGTGGACTGTTTCTCAGTGAAAGTCATTCGAATGATATTTTCGGTGTGTTCTTAGTCAACTTCTGTCGCCATCCCAGTTGGCAGCTTCTGTAGAATATCCGTTGTATTGTCGGTAGTCATATAGTAGGCCTCTGGTAAATCGTTCGGTATTCAGTTAGGTGTGCCGTTCGGCGATAGTTTCTTGATTCTCCGGTACCACAGTCGGTAAACATCTCGGTCAGTGGCTTGGTATGGTAGGGCTCCCGGTAAACCTTCCCCATCTCCATGTGAACTCCTTTGGCAGTGACATCCGTCGCTGTGAGATCTCGGTGATTATGTCTTGGTAGTTATCTTCATTGTCTCATGATGCCATTTGGTAGGCCATTTGGTATGCTTGGTGGCCATATTCGATCTCATTCAGTGGCCCAATTCGGTTGTCATATTTGAGTTATTTGGCATCTCGTTTGGAATGCGTCGGTAGCTATATTGCAGTCGTTCACCATGGATCGGGCTCATTTGACTTATCATCTCCCGCTGGGACATTTACAAGTATACTGGACGTCAGTCCTATGCTAGGTGAACTTATCGTCTCAGATCACGGGGTGCGCTCTCTGGCTCTCCACCAGGTTTGCTTGTTGATTCATCTCCAGGGTGCTTGCCATCACTTCACTCCTTGCACTTATCATCGTTCTGTGAGTCCACTAGTCGATTCATCTCCAGGTGCACTTGCCGCTGCTAGCCTTCTCAATTACCGAATGTATCTCACGTTGCTTCGTTCTGCACTGCCGGTACGGTGATCCCCCTCCTTTGAAAATCGTTGCTCCGCGGCGCCTAATTACATTGTACTTCGTATGGAATATCCATTGGAAGGGCATGATTCAGTGTTGATTCCGTAGTCGATTTGCAGTCATCATTTGCCATCGTAGTTGAGTAGCTTGTGATCGCCTAGTTTGAGTCGGGATTTCAGTCAGGATAGTATTCTCGGTAATGTCACTTCGTAACAAATTGGACATTGTATTCGGCATTGTAATTGGCATTGTAATTGGCATTTTATTTGGCATTGTATTTGGTATTGTAATCTCTGCCAGACGGCTGCTTGATGTAGTCACTTGAATAGTAGTTCGGATTGTACTCGGTGCGGCAAGGCCGCCGGTATGTATATCTTCATCTCTGCACACCATTGCTAGTCTCGTAGATTGTCAATGTCATCGAAAGTAAGTATATTAGATAGGGTAGAATTCCACATAACTTCGTGTATATGGCCATAGTCAAATCGATTGATTGTCATCCGTCCCTGACCATTGATCTATCTCCGGGATGTGCAGATCGGCCCTCGCAAGTGTCACCGTGCAGGCCGGTACGGAGATACTTAGGAATAATGGGAGAAAGGCATAGGTGGCGTGGAAGGAGTTGTGTTACGGAAAGGCGGAGACATTGGGAGACGTGGAAAAAGCGGTGAGATGGTGGCAGTATAATTTAGTAACATAAAGGAATGGTTTGAGGTGTTGCGACGTCGGACGATGTGGCGTGGTTGTTACGATAAGGAATAACAGAGTGGTGTGTAGAATCATAGGATGAGATTTGAATGGTACATCGGAGCATCAGGAATGGTTCGAGGGTGGCAGACGAATTGTATATAAAGAGAGTGTTGATGGCGTTGGAGGATTTCCTTTTCTTCTCTCTTTACTCGTTCTCTTGTATAGCAAAGCAAGTTACGACTTTGAAACTGCTTCGACTCTTGTCCTGTCTTGTCTTGATTTTCTCGAAACGAACTTCGAGCCATTTGTCTTGTTTCTGATATCACATTAGTGTTACCAATATCACCTACGCTCGACCCCGCCCGTTACACTAGAATGAGTCTTACAACATTTTACGTGATATTGAATGTGCCTGCATCCCTCGACAGGGTGTAAGTACAATTCTGAACCTTGTTCTGTTTCTTGTTGGGTTTACCTAGCATCGAATCATCGTTGGATACACGTTTGCGACGATTGGGTCGACGAGCTACTTCGACTTACCGGATTTGATATGCGTCAGTACCCCCATAGATCCCTATATTCGAATGCACCAATAGGACAGTAATTGTACTTCTCGTACGAATTGGTTTGATCTTGCTGGAATTCCTTGCCTTGTTCTTGAACCCGAACTTTTGAACGCCTTCGAGAGTATCGAAGCCATACTTACATCATCCTTCGAGGAAGAGCCCCTCGAAGCCTATTTTTGGGAACAGTCAGCTGTCCCATCCCCTTGGAATACTTACTGGACAGACGCAGCCAGGGAAGGCGGCGGACTCGATATTAACGACCCTGTGTTCGGACCGCATTGGACTCGGTACACAGGAGCAAACTCCTGGTTTCCTTGCGATCGCGAAGAACCGTGCGATTGCGAAGGACATCACTGTGTAGGCACACAGTCAACAATCGGACACGCAGTGGCAGCAGTAACAACAGCAAAGTCTCTTGGGATTCCGCTGATTGTTATAGTACCCCCGACCCCGACCCCCTCCGAGCTTGACGCATATAACTGGCACTGGTAGATGTGCTTAGTTCGTTGCAATGTCAGGATCAACAGAACCCCAAGCGGCCCTGGTATGCGTCGAGGAGCAGGGCACCATCATGGCACTGATCGACATTGACAAAGACAACGTACGGAGCGAACAGTTGAGGGAGGCGTTCATCCAGACACAGGAAGTATTGATGCGGGTCGCACAGTACTCCCAACCGATCAGAGAAGTGCAAATGATTTGCGAGCACCTACAACAGATTATCGACCTACAGCGGCAGATCACAGATCTACAAACGAAACAGTTCCTGCCCCCGCAGTGCGATCATTCCGAGCTCGAGCAACAAATACAGACTCTGAGGAACAAACGGGATGAGGCCTTGAGGAGACCATCGGCTCCAGGAACCAGCGAGGACCTTCAACAGGAACTGGACGACATGACTCGAGACGCACGACAATCAGGAGAGGAAGTCCGCGGTTTGAGGATGCAGTTAGCGAATGCGTTGACATTAGCAGCCAGAGCGGTCCCAGCTGCTCCCCAGGCACCGGAAGAGAGAGGACAGAAATTCCCCGACTCCCCGGACTTTTCAGGGTCGGATCGAACACTGTTGAGAGGATGGAGTGCTCAACTCAGGATGGTCATACGACACAAGCCCGCCAGCTTCCCGGACGAACAATCGAAAATGCGGTACGCATTCAACCGCCTGAGGGGAGTAGCCTTAGACCACATCTTGCCACACGTCCGGGAAGACGGAACTATAGGGCTGGAAGACCTACCAGCTTTGATACAACTCCTGGAAGCAGCTTTTGGGGACCCCGACCGGGTAGCCACCGCTGAATGGAAGATACGGGGAAATAAACGAAAGAACCGTGAGTTCTCTCAGTACTATGCTGAGTTTCAAGTTATTGCCGCCGACCTCGATTGGAATCCCTCGGCCCTGCGGAATGCCCTGAGGATGGGGCTGTCTGAGGAAATGATAGATTCCTTTACGTATAGCGATATGCCTGAGGAACTTCCTGCGTTTGTGACGGTTTGCCAGAAACGGGACAACCAGATACGACAAAGGCGTGCAGAGAAAGCTGCACAGAATAACGGAAGCGGGATAGGTTTCGCTTCCCCCAGGCCCCCTTCTGCCCAGAAGGCCCCAGAAGCAGCTCCTGCTGGAACAATTGCCGGATATACTGGACCTGCACCAATGTATCTCAGCGCAGGCAAGAGAAGGATTTCGGCTGAGGAAAGGGCGAAGAGGTTCGCGGATGGGAGGTGTTTATACTGTGGTGGGTTAAACCACAGGGTGGCGGAGTGCGCAGCAAGGAAGAAAGCTCAGACCTTCAAGGCGGCTGGAGCGGAAGTTAAGGAAGTAGGAACCAAGGATGGTTCTGAGGAATCTGGAAAAGATTAGGTCAACCCAAGCAGGATGGCGCTTTGGTTGACGGGAAAAGTTTTGTTTTAAATGTTTTGAAATGTTTTGGAATTTCGCGATTATCAGGTAGCAAGGTGGAGGTATTGGAAGGATCAATGGAAGGCAAACATTTAGTTATAACCTGTTCATTGACCGTGAATAACCAAAAGATACCTACGCATGCGCTGATCGATTGCGGAGCTACTGGCATTGCATTTATGGATCAAGATTTCGCTCGCCATCATCAGATACCACTTCAAGAACTGAAGGAGAAAAAACAAGTGGAGGTCATTGACGGAAGACCTATCGAATCCGGAGATATTACACATATTGCCAAAGTTGGTATGAAAATACAGGAACATAAAGAACAGTTCCCTATGTTTATAACAAAGTTAGGACATTATCCAATTGTCCTTGGAATCCCCTGGTTACGGTTACATGATGTAGCTGTGCGTTTTGCATCTAATACGGTCACGTTTGGATCACAATATTGCACTACCCATTGCCATGATACACGAGTAACAGTACAAGGAGTTACAGAGGAACCGCCGGAACCAGTATATCAAGTTAAGGGTATATTTGAACCAAAATTTCGACCCCGAAGGCCATTTCGAGGGGATATTGCTATGCTTAATGGAGCTTCGTTTTTTAGGACTGTCAAAAAAGGAAAACTTACATTGTTTAAAGCTTCTCTATATAATATCAATAAAGCCATCGAGGCGAAAGATCTGAAAGAACGCCCCCTTGAAGACATTGTTCCCGAACAGTATCATGAATTCCTTCCGCTGTTAAATTAAGTGTTGGCAGATAGGTTACCACTGTTTCAGCCAGGAATCGATCATGAAGTCCAATTGAAGGAGGGAGACACACCAACATGGGGACCATTATATTCAATGTCGAGAGTAGAGCTGGTTATCTTGAAGGAATGGCTCGAGGAAAATATGTCCAAGGGATTTATTCGGCAATCGTCTTCACCTTTTGCGGCCCCGGTACTATTTGCAAAGAAACCTGGAGGAGGGCTACGGTTTTGAATTGACTATAGAGATATTAATAGTAAAACGATAAAAAACCGGTACCCCCTCCCATTGATAAAGGAAAGGTTGAATCTCTTAGGAAAAGCCTGAATATATACGAAGTTAGATGTCCGAGGAGCATATAATGTACTTCGGGTTAAGGAAGGGGATGAGCATATGTTAGCGTTCCGGACAAGATATGGATTATATGAACCTACGGTGATGCAGTTTGGTACAACAAATGCACCAGCAGATTTCCAAGGTTATATTAATAATGCTATCAGAGAGGCCCTGGATGATTTTGCTTCAGCATATTTGGATGACGTTTTAATATATAGTGATTCCGAGGAGGAACATGTTGGTCATGTTAAATGGATTATGCAATGATTGCTGGAAGCAGGGCTGTACCTGAAGCCAGAGAAATGCGAGTTCCATAAGGAAACAGTAAGGTATTTGGGATTGATTATATCAACAAAAGGGATCTCTAGGTCTATGGAGTAGTGCAGGTCAGCTAACCTGCAACTGCATCCTATGGGTGGGATGCACATTACGCGCCATAGGATGCAGTTGCAGGGGGTGGCAACCGGGGTCTGACCTGCCATAGGATGCACATGCAGGGGTCCTGACCTGCTACCATAGGATGCAGTACAGGGATCTGACCTGCTGCCATAGGATGCAGTTCAGGGGTGTGAACTACTCCTGCCTATCTGGG
>Ga0307514_10001470_pt1 | contig 28673 bp, 37 predicted proteins | sample 16_EM_MG_FD_203088 | JGI IMG/M metagenome (GOLD analysis project Ga0307514, IMG submission 203088) | Populus trichocarpa ectomycorrhiza microbial communities from riparian zone in the Pacific Northwest, United States - 16_EM | ecosystem: Host-associated > Plants > Roots > Unclassified | place... | reverse complement strand
GCTTGCTCCCAGCGAAGCCAGATTGTCAGAGAGGTGAGAGTGAGCATTCCACCGCTACCAGCGAAGCCAGATTGTGACAGTTGAGAGTGAACATTCCACCGCTACCAGCTTGCTCCCAGCGAAGCCACATTGTCATAGAGGTGAGAGTGAGCATGTCAGAGCAGTGAGACCAAGAATATCTGAGGTTGGAAAGTGAATATGTCAGTTGTGTGAGTGAGCAGATCAGTGGTGAAAGTGAGCATGTCAGAGTTGGAGTGGGAGCGAGTATGTCAGAGTTGTTAGAGTGAGCATGTCAGAGTTGTAAATAAATAAGTAACTTTTGAATATATAGTATTACCAATAAATTGCAGTATACAATACATGCGCTACAGTCGCATTACAGTAATAATTCAGTTATGGTATTGGTAAAGTACAGGTGTATTATCGTGCATTACCGGAACCAGCTGCGGGGTGTGTTCCATTATGTGGTGTTATTGGTGTTACGGGAAGTTACAGTAGACCGTATAGGTTCCAGTAGATCACAGGGGACCGAATATTGTTTTCCTGATGTAGCGGGTGGAGATACACTCTGCTGGTGAGCGTTACAATGGATTATCAATCTATCACCCAGTTACAGTGCAAAGTTATACTTCGAAAAATAAACAGAGTATGTATACGACTCAGACGGAAGTTGTTATTGTGACGCACATTCAGCGCATATTTGATGGTTGGCACTAAGATATTCTATGCACCTTGGTGTAGACTAGACTACGATGTCATGTATGCCACTATATTTACTGGGTACCATACTTCATACTGTATATAATATGACAGCATGCGGCCAGATGCATGTCATTACATGCACCCATCTATACTCTGGAGTAATCTCCTGATTGCACTCCATTCAACCACACTATCAGCTTGCTATAGTAGACAAGTTACGGTGACGGCTTCGCTGCCCTCAGGATTTGAACCTGCCACGCTCCGGTCGCGGCTAATTGTCAAACTCGGTCAATTTGGTAAGTTTTTGTAGCTACACTCGGAAAATTTGTGAACTTTTTGTTGCCATATGTGGCTAGTTACACAATATTAATGACAGCAAAAAAGGTGGCCAATCGGGTGAGGGGTAAGCTAATATCATACAGGTAAGGTAATCGTCACCGTCAATAAGGGATCAATGGCATTGACACAGAGGTAGTATAAGTATATAAGTATAATCAGAGCGCAAACCACTGCACCATCTTGACCGGTTAGAGTAAGAGCAAACTATGCTATGATGTAGTTACTTCTGAGCAAGTTGACAAATTGCATAACAAACTATTACATCTTATGTAGGCAGTAAAAGCTCTTGATTGACAACATTTTTGGCTGCTTCTGTCTCATTGTCGTTCCCCATCAGTTTCTTACAAGCATTTCTTTGGCTGACTTCTTATACACTGAAATAGAGTTGACCTTGCGAAAACACATTAGTTCGGACGTCAAGGACAACTTTTTCTAATGTTAGTCCTTGGCAGTTATTGAATGTAGTGGAATATGCTAGTTTCATGGGGAATTGACGACATTGAATTGTCCATGGGCAATTTCTAGGATGGAATTCGAAAGTCATGCGAGGAATGCAGAAAGTTTGTCGTGGCGAAGAGGTGTCAATTAGATGAATTTAGATAAATCTTTCGTGCAATCGTTCAACTAATACTCGACGATTGTTGACCATCCCCTCGTTGATGTTAAGATTTCTCATGATGGTGCAGCTTCAGCCCTCTTTCAGACTGAACTCGTGGGCTGGTATACCACTTTCTTGTTCTATGGAAAGGAAGTCCATAGTGGCAGTAGAATGGTCTGCAGGTACAGGAGTCTCATCTTCCTTGATGGTATCAAAACTATAGTATGTGACTGTAGGTTGTTAATATGGTAAGGTAGAGATACGGGCAAAATGGGTACCTTGTTCATTAGTCAGGTGTTCGAGCATGTATTCATTGAACATATCAACATAGAAGTCCAGGGGACTCAAGAAATAACTTCACATGGATTCCTCTGGAGCAGCGAACATTTCCAGTGGGTAGAGAAAATGAATGGCGTCTTGTAAGTCGTCGACATCAGTTATCATATCCAAAGAAATGTCGTTTTCATCCCTGGTCACAGATCCTTGACCTATTTCATCAACCCATAGGGCGTATTTGGTGTCAGAAGTGTTGCGTACCGGCTGGTTCAAACACAGGACAGAGTATGACGACCACAAAGGAGATGAATTAATTGAAGCTTCGATAGTCAAAGTTTTGCCAGCATAACATACAATGGGAGCCGTTTGACGAAAGTCACCGATCCCGAAAAATATCTCACCACCAAACTGTTCATCTTTCCCAGTAATCGCCCGCAAACGTTCATTCGCACATTCCAAAGCATATCTGTGAGCCATTAGCATTTCTTTCCAGATAATAACATCTGCAGCGAAGAGAAATAAAGTACATTGGGAATTGAGCTTGATGTGGGAGTTGAGGTCGAAGTTGAACTATACATTGTATTAGAAAGACATTAAGGCTGCAAGTATGGAGAGAGCTCAGAAAGAGGTATTCCGAATCCGGAGTGAGCTGTTCATCCTGTTTGATACATTGTCATGCTGGGTGCTAGTGTTCCCGCTGCGTGCTAGTATTACCGCTGCGTGCTAGTGTTCCCGCTGAGTGCTAGTGTTCCCGCTGCGTGCTAGTGTTCCCGCTGCGTGCTAGTGTTCCCGCTGCGTGCTAGTGTTCCCGCTGCGTGCTAGTGTTCCCGCTCCGTGCTAGTGTTCCCGCTGCGTGCTAGTGTTCCCGCGATTATTGGTATACGGTTTTGAGATCCCAGTATTGCGCACAGTGCAAAAGCAACAAACGATTTCCTGCAGCCGGCTTTGCTGTCCAAATAGAATACAGTATGTGCTGGTGAAGCCGATGTTATTCCAGTGTACAGAATATCAAAAGCAGCTAGTTACTGAGGATTGATCCTAGATATCATATCGTGCGCAGTGTGCGATCAGATGTCAATCATCGGACTGAAATTCTGTCATTCAATATCTAGCTCGCCTATTCGCTGTCCGGGGTCCGGAAGGCCTAAGTCGTATTAATTTGAACCACAGGGGAGTGAGCAGACGTTCGATGTCTCTCAGTGTTGGCAAGTATGCTTGATCAGCAGTTGCAAACCGTTCTGTATGGGTGGCCGAAAGTTCATCTTTGTTGTTTTCCCATAATTCCAACGCTGGTGCTGGTTTGTTGACAATTAGTTGCGCATAAAGAAAACGTAAATGGTCAGAGTCATAATAGAAAGCTATGTCCTCAAGCAAGCAATTCTCGGCTTTGTCAATGTTGGCAAATAAACCTAACTGCACAGCGGCTTTCCGAAAGGTGTAGTAGGTGATATTGTTAACTGTGCGGAGCTCTTCGTAGTTGTATGCTGTTTTATGTAACAGCAGTGTTCGTAAGTTGAAAACTTCACCTTTGGGTGGTCAAATATAGGTTATTCTGCTGACAAAGTCTCTGCCCACTCGGGCAGAGATTATTTGAGGGATGTTGATATCAGGTGATCGTCGTTCTAGCCATTGATTGGGAATGGAATTGGAGGCTTGAGCAAGAGGTTTGTGGATGTACTTGCTATAGAATTCGGTGCATTTGAGAAGTAGAAACTAAGTAGCCGTCGGATGGGTAAAATATCTCAGGAGTTTGGATGCCGTGGAAGCGGTACTGTTCTTTCTACGCATTTGATGGAGGTGTTGTCTAGGTAAGTGAACAATCAGGGACGTCACTGGCGAAAACTTCCTTGTGGTTTCGAAGACGAAAATTCACCATGTGGCTTCAGATGCGCTGATATTGCGGGCGTTGACAAAGTCCTTGATTTGGTCGGTATGCTGCTGGTCAGTGTTAGTGATCATGTATCTTGCGTTGTCAGGTCCCTTAATAAAGTATTTGTATAAGTACATGAAGATGTTGACAGTAAACGTCACATCAACATTCACATGGCAGTCCATAAGCTCCGTCACAAACGGCATGTTGGAAACAAACATTCTGTGTTCCTCCTTGCATCTCCTGTAGACGACCCTTCCAGATTCATCTATGGTTGTACTATGTTGGAGAGGCTTAGGGAAACCCAACAGGCACTTCCCATCTTTATAGCAGCGGTTGGATGGGTATTCAACGTGATCGCTACGGTGCATATTATACTTCAAAACTTTCTCTCGCAGAGATGGATTCTCTGCGGCATTAGGCAGTTCATCCTTGATGACAGTATCCATCATTTCAACGGGTAACTCGGGATATATCCGTGTAGCTCACAAGCAGTAAGATATATAAGGCGACACAAAAACTTAAATTAGATGGCAACAACCTTTAAGACTATGTGGGCATGGGGTATGCCTTTCTTTTGAAATTCAATAACTTTAACGTGGTAAATATTCTTGCCCATATTGTTGCTGTAACAGCAGTTAGTGGATGGAGCCCAAGGCAATGGGCGGCGCTGGCTCATGAGATTGCCTTCATCATTAATGAAAAGTGTTCTTTGACAGTCCGGGCAACAACTCCAGGTTGATCAGAAGCATTCTGCCCATTGTATAAACGGTCCTGTATTTTAAGCCAGTGCTGGTCTGTTGTTTCAGTAATGAAAAGCGATGGTCTCCCGTACTCACAACAAAGTGCTAATGAATCGGCAACCTGCTCCGAAGCACACCCTTTTGAACCCATACAATCGGGACCAAGATGGTATTTTATGTCGTTCTCTCGCACAGCCCCGTGGATAAGACATTGACGACTATACTGTAAACGTTCATCCTCCATGTGAGAACACATGTCGACCCAGGATTCATTGTTTAGTCTTCTGAGTTACCATATGCGGTGGTCATTTTGGAGCCAACGCATGCGGTAGTATTTCATTTGGGTAAGGTTAGGGAAGAACTCATTTAACCATCCCGGAGAGGTGTGAAGAAAGAGAAGCGGATACTCAAGATGTTCATAGTGACTGGAAAGTATGTACTCAAATTCTTCTTCATCTGGTGTAGGATGGTTCCGCCAATCATACACGCTGCGAGGATGTGAGTTGGCGATAGAATTGGTGTGTATAGTTGCAGCAATTTCGCTACAAGTTGAAGGCTGGTTCTTTAGCTCTAAGGCAGAAGGAACCCCAGGAGGTTGGTCACGGAGAAGACGAAACTTGTCCATATAAGCATTGGAGTGGTGCATTGTCTGTTCAATCTGCTGCACAATCGAAGAGCCTACGTCGATATCGGCTGCAGTTTGGTGTCTATCTTCAGCGGCATAAAGGAACCATCGCAGCGGATATTGACCTCTTTCTATATCCAACATGCGATGATATGATCGGCCGCATGAGACTATGGTTGATGGGGATGGCAAGTTCTGAAAACTACCGTGAACACCAATTGTACAAAAAGATAAAAGGTTGTTCAGTTTGCATGAGATATCGGAGGCTCTGCCTTGGGATAGTAACGCATCTATACTGGGTGGATAGGGACGTAGTTGCAGTGATGGAAACTGGCGGTCCAAATAGCACCATGAAGAGTTTCGTTCCGTGTTAAGCAATCTCGTTCGACATTTAGGGCAAGGTTTGGTTATTGGCCAATATAAAGATAGACAATTAGGGCGCACTGTACTTAAACAGTCCCACCAGTTGGGAGACTCAACAGGCCGGGGATGAATGGGTGCTAAACCCTACCATAGGCTCTGGAGCCAAAGACAATTACGTTCATGGCATTGTGGAATTGCAGGAGGACGTCAAGGCATGTTTGTTGATGGAAATGAAATTACCCACTGCAAGAGAGAAGGTAGGATTTATGATATGATTATAACTAATTGTAAACAAGGTCAGAAATAAGTCCTGATATTGAATCATTTATTCTTGCGTGACCTCCTAGGTCTCTTCCAAAGTGGAGAAACAATGTCTATATCATCACTTTCAGGCAAGTTGCTAGCAGTAAGATGGCCCGGCCCCGCCTGCGTTGCAATAGGGGTTGCATCAGCAACAACACTGGTTTCCGGCTGAAACACCCGGATGTTCCGGACGGCTCTGACGGCTCTGACGGAACCTCGTACCCTCTGACAGAGTATTACACGCTTCCAGTGGTGTTGCATAGCAGAGCATCTGGAAGCGCCCACAATAAACCTCGGAGAGTCTGGGAGCACCTCGAATTACAGTAGAGAATTTTGGGAAAAACAACATTTTCTTTGGGAACGCTGCTGTTGTGCCTGGAACTCATAGCTACTACTACCCATGCAACGATTTTTAAAACTCCTGTATTCAGGTTGTATTCTCATCTATGTATCTTGGTATCTATATAGCTACCAATCTACAACTCAGAGATATACTCCTAGGGCGTGATCGAGCGAGTTTGGAAATATAATTGGAGATCAAGATTGAGTGAACTCAGAGATGCACTGGGAGGCCGTGACCGAGTAAGTTTGCAGATGCACTTGGAGGCCGAGGTGGAGTGAACTCAGAGATGCATATTCAGGCTGTGATCGAGCGTGTTTGGAGATGCAATTCGAGACTGAGATTGGGCGAACTCACAGATACAATGCAAGGCCGTGATCGAGCAAGTTTGGAGATGCACTTGGAGGCCGAGATCGAGTGCACAGAGAGCTGCACTTGGAGGCCATCATTGAGTGAGTTTGGAGATGCACTGGGAGACAGTGATCGTGCGACTTTGGTGATGTACCTGTAGCAGGCTATGATCGAGCGAGATTGGAGGAGTACTTGGAGTTCGTCGATCTGGAGGCGGTCGGAGGGAGGCGCGCCAGGTGCTGAGACTGTATTCATCAGTGAGTAAACTCGAAACCGTGGGAATGTGACGAGGTTACTTTACCTTTGAAGTTCTAATGGACAATTGGCTGGTGGCGGTGGATTGGTAGGGAGGTACACCGGAACCGGAAGCTACATTCAGGTGTTAACTTAAAATCATGCGAGTGAAGGGACGACAGACAATCTTAGGTGTATGCTGTACTCGGTGTTCATTCATGGTTATGGCATGGAGAGATAGAGAGCGATGACTTAATGTTGTGTTCTTGCGATGATGGTAGAGTTGGGGACAAGAAAGAGGGAGATGGGGGATGAAGATGAGAACGATATGGAGAATACGAGAGTCCATGAGAAATCAGGAGTACGACTTGCCTGATTCGGTTTAGAAGACCCCACAGCGGTGATATTACGCACCCCATTGCCACTTGTACTTGCCGTATCGGGGATGGTCAAATGACTGGTTCACGAAATTCTCTCAAGTCCCAGTTTCTCATAATGATGTCCCCCAACTCCACTCATCTCTCTGTTTCTTGTGCTCAACTCTACCATCACCTAAGAACACGAAGTTAGGTCATCCTGCTCTATCTGTCCATGCCATAATCATGAGTTAACACCGGGTACAGCGTACACCGAGTACAGAATCATCCCCAGATCGACAGTCTTCCACTCCCAGACAGTTTCTCATCTCTCGGCGGATTTTGGACTCAACTCTCTACATTCCCACAATTACAAGTTCACCAATGATTAGAGTGTCAGCTGCCGTCGCGCCTCCCTCCAAATGAACCGCCTCCAAGTACTCCCCCAATCTCGCTCGATGAGATCCTGCAAGTGCATCTCCAAACTGGCTCGATCACAGCCTCCCAGAGCATCTCCAAACTCACTCGAGCAGGGGCTCCAAGTTCACCTCTCAGTTTACTCGATCTCGGCCTTCAAGTGAATCTCCAAACTCGCCCAATCACGGCCTCGGAGTATATCTCTGAGTTCACTCAATTTCGGTCTCCAATTGCATTCCAAACTCGCTCGATCACAGCCTGAAAGTGCATCTCCACACTCCAATGATCATGGCCTCCAAGTGCAGCTCGCAGTTCACTCGACCTCGGCCTCCCAGTGTATCTCCAAACTGGTGCGATCACGGTCTCCAAGTATATTGTGAAGGAGCGACGGCGGGTGGACCAAGATAAAGGGGTAATACAGGTGGAATGAGCGATGCTGAGTATATATTCAGGAGACCCCGGGGTAGATATATAGACACCATCTCATTTTCATCTCGTCTTGTCATACAACGAAAATACACACTCTGTCTTTTCCAACTTTATGTCTCACTCACTCCTTCCGAGATTTCGTGGATCCACCCAACTGCGTGGATCCCTACGGCCAGGTAGTATCATATGTTCTCACCTTCTTCCCAAGCTCCTCGAGGTTAATGTAGAAGGAACATGAGGACAGATTTTTGCAGCATCACACATTGCATTGCAATGCAGATGCAACCATGTACCGATACAGCGACCGGAGGGCGATTTACAATGCGACCAGTGTTCGTGATGCCTGGCACGGAGTAACCCGCAGCAGGGGTGTCTCTGATGGCTGTGACGGAGCGCGTCTACTCTGACGCAGGCATTCCGCCCGGACAGCAATGTTTTTTGCTGATGTTCAATATGTTCAATATTTCCAAACACACCTTCATCCTCCAGAGCAGTGAATGATGACGCTGCAAGTATCAAAATCTAAGGCGATACATATCAATGATAAGACTTAACATAGGAGTCATCTGAGTCTGGGGCAGTTTCTAGCGCGACAGATCGAACAGGCACGTTGATATGCTTACCTTTGGTTCTTGGGCTTGACTAAGCGATATAATCTGTTTAGGTTGGGGTCTGGGAGTGACCCCAATCTTCTTCCGTGGTGTGACGGGTGGCGCACCTCGCTCAGTTGGTTCCGCCGATTGGGAGGAGGATAAAGATCTGGGTAAGAAGGAAAAATCTTTCAGAGCAAGAACAATAGTATCTGACTTCCTATCACGACCGAACAAACTTCCATAGACAGTGATGAGAGAATTCACTTGATGAAGGCGTGTTGTATCGAAATGTCTGGCCAGCGGAACCAAAACTCGAACACAGCAATCGACAGTCCAACCAAGCTCTTTTGCCCAAGAAGCTGTTTTAATGTCATATCCGCGGTACTGGCCATATTCCGGCATATCTTGGTATACAACATTGACATGACCACACACATTCACAGGGCAAAGCACATCACCCGGGCCATTGTTGAGGTCAGAGTCGAAGCTAACAACAAAGTCAACACGAGTAAACATGAGGGTAGAAGGATCAGTAGACTTGCCTAAAATGATTACTTGCATCCATTACCAAGGGTTCACCAGGCGGAGAGACAGATTTACCCGAGATGTATGTAATGCAGCCGGGTACATAGACCTTCATAATTGAAGGGATGAACAATGACACAGAGGCCGCCACGTGATCGTTTACAACTGACGAATCCAATCATTGATGTTCAATGGATTCTGCGGAGCGATCAAATTCTGATGCAGGAATAATAGCAACATAGCACTTTGTTCTACCTTGTGAGGAAGGTTGAATGACATGAGACTCCAATACCACAAAAGAATGGAGAAAGCATGAAGCGAATTGCATAGAGGAAGTCTTTAGATGACTGGATATGCGAGCCAAAAGATATCAATACCAAAAGAAGATGTAGGAGGTAAAGATGTAGGAGGTGAAGAAGATAGGCCGTCAATTGTGTTCCTTTTATATGGTTACCACTAAACGAAGATGTTAGTAAGACTCGGAACTCACTACTTAGGTTGATGGATGCTCATGGTGATTTGAAATCAAAACGTAAGATTTCCAAGAAAAGTAGAAGTCAAGTAAGGAGTGTTTCCAATGGTTCCCACAACGATGTCAGGATATCTGGATGTAGAAGAAAGAGGAGTCAGCAGGGTATCAGTACGAAATGACATACAGTTAATCGTCCCAGAATGATGTGTTAGACCTGTGTTTAGAAATGAGTTGAACCGCGTCTCAGGGTAATGTCGATGGAGGTGGTCTACAAGGTATCAGTACAAAATGACACACAGTCAATCATCTCAGAATGTCATCTTAGACTTGTGTTTAGAATGGAGTTGAACGGCGTCTCAGGATACTGTCGAGAGTATGCAGTAGGGTAAACAAACGTTACTTAAACAGGCATAGCACGATGCAATACAAAAGCAAATATGAGCAGCGGCTCAACAATGGCTCTGCAACGCCACTAGATTCTCGTGCCACCACACTGTAATTACTTTCCACTAATCAGAATCGGAAATGACACATGTCATATGCTTATATGAATAACACTCTGCATTGCACTCGATTGCATACTCCCAGTTTGCTCAACTATTGGTTTCCAGTTCTTCTCAATCACGCACATCCAGTGATCATAACTTATGCTCGCAAGTATGATCTTAAGAAGTTTTCAAGTTCACTTTGAGCAAAATCCCTACTACACGTCTGATTCAATTCTCATGTACACACCCAGACATCCTCTACTGGACACTTCCAATTGCACGCAATGACACAATCCAAGCCAGCTTTACTGTATTCTTTGCCGTATATTCTTACAATGCTTCCAAGTACACTGTCCAACACGCTGCCAAGTACACTTCCGATGGCACTCGGTGTTACTCTTAGCCTGCGGGACTGTAGTTTCCGGAGTCTACTCTCAAGGCAGGTCAATGAATAGCACTGAGCACTTAGTGAAGCAAACTACTGAGCCACTCTCAAGTACAACCCCCAGTACACCCTCATATGCACACCCAGTTGCACTTGATGGTATACTGCTAGCTTACTTGGCTCCCATGATACAACCAGTCTTGCAATGGATGAGTCTGGACTAGAACAATCCAGTGGAGTACAGGTTCAGTTGAGGAAATGATAGGACTAGAATCGAACTGATTCCAGATTCTGATGGACTTGACTGGGCTTGGTCCGTATCAATCCTTCCTTGTGTCCAGGGTTAAGGTAAATATTTCTGGTTGTAGCTCTTTGCAGGGGGAATATCTATCTCCATGGAGCGAAATATATCGCCGGAAGTGGCATATTGTTAATCAGAGTGGGAATTTGAGATTAACATGGAGGGTGAACAAAGGCTCTGGGTTTTGGCCAGTGGATTGGTTTGGTTGGGTTACACATCCATGCAAAAAGAGAATCCTGCTTATCTTGACAGGGTTGTTACCCAGACCACAGTTCCATATTATGGGTCCTACCACTTTGGCCAGTCTTGGCCTCCAATTAAGTTTTTGAGTTGTGATCAAATCATGACATGATCAGTATGTAGATTGTGCAGCTTGAGCAGCTCTTTCATTTCCCGCATTCAGAATTGCAATGCGAAAAATATTAGTTGATTCGCTGTGATATAACGTCAAATTTGATTCAAAACTCGGGGTTTTTGAAAGCGACACAACAAATATTGTGAGCATCGTAATTCTGAAACCTGGGGGTGATTCAGCGCATAGTTATATACACTCTGTGCACTGATCATGTCATGTTCCGATCTGAACTCAGATACTGAATTGGAGTGAAGTTTTTGAGGTGGAAATGCCGCGTTTTGAGTCGTGAAATGGGACCAATCGCAACAGTCCGGGTTTTCGTGTGTTAAGACCTGTTGGAACAGTGTGGTTCCGGGTTGGAAACGGCCTCTGAACCGAACCGGGATTGTGGACCCATTGCTAACACTAATAACATGTGCTTAGAAGTGAGGATAAGCAATATTTTCACTAATGCTTAACTAAAAAGCAACATCAATATTATATGTATGAATGAATCGGTCCAGATCAAGCCCATCAAGTCCAAGACTCCCAGTTTGTAGATCAATCCAGTTTGACTTGCCTATGAGATTGGACAGCACTAAGCCCAACTGTGAACTGGGATCGTCTGGAGTGGTGGAATTGGTGCTAGGTTCTGTACTCCCAGATACACTCCGAAGAGGTGAGACTCTTGCAATCACACTCAACTATATGCTCTCATGTATGCTCATGTGTGTTCAATGTAGAGACTTGCTGAGTTTCAGGTGTCAGTTACCTGGCAACATGAGAGTAATGGTGGGTGGTTTGTAGGGACCGGTCAATGGCTGGTGGTGTATAGTGGCCAAAATCATGATGTCAGTCAATATTATATTCTGAACTGATTCTTGAGAATGGCCCCCAAGACCGGATGTCAGGATGCCTTATCGTCATAGAGATTACAATTCGATGCTTATATTCTGCAGCATATGTAGACAATTGGGTATTGGGGAGAGCAGATTTCTAACTCAGATTTGCCAGCAGCATCGGCTGCTTGTATTGTATCAATTGTAGGTAAATCTGTTCTCATGTGGCCTGCAGGTGATAAGTATGTTTCGTGTTAGCAACGGTTTCATGTTACCCAGCTGCGGTCCCGTCCGATTTTTTAACGTGAAAACCAATGTACGCAGCGTGTTCGGCGACATGTTCGAACCGGTCCGGAGTTTCATTCTACAGTTCCTGCAACTTTGGCTCAAATTACGTATTTGAGTTTGGATCATATCATGACATGCTCAATATGTAAATTGTTCAGCTTTAGCCGCTCTATCACCTCCTGCATTCAAATTTGCAATCCGACTGATATTCGTTAAATGGTTGTGAAATAATGACTGCATGTAAGCGAAGTGTGTGGGTTTTTGATCGCAACTCAACGAATACTTGTCAGATCGCAAATCAGAAAGCAGCCGGTGAACGAGCGACACGAACTGCATAATCTACATATTGATCATGTTCTGATACGCTCAGAACTCAAATACTTAATTGGAGCAAGAAATGTTGACCTTTGAGGAAAGGGTTTGGTGTGGTAATGGGTTGCAATGGTTCGTTTCCGGGTTGGAACCGGACCTGGAACCGACCAGGGAATTTGGGCTGGTTGTAAACACTAATTATCATGGCGATGGTGATGTCGGTGATCATGATTGTGCTCATCGTACTGCAGGCGATGATGTTGATAATGATAGTGATATTGTTGATTGTGATGGTGTCGGTAATATGATCATACTGCCCGAAGCACTTAATCAAGTAGATTGGCTATTTTAAAGTTAGCATCAAAGGTTCAACAAATATTGTGCCTTCTATTAACCAACTCATTCACAAACTCACAGTGTTCCATCAGGCAGAAACTTTCCATGGAATACCCTACTGCATCCGACTTGGGGCTTTCTCAACATGGCTCTTAAACAGACTCTCACAGAGGCTTGTAAGTAGGCTCTCAATTGGACTTTCAGTGATAGTGTACTGTAGCAGTATGGCAGCAGAGACTGCAGCAAGTAATGACAGGTATTGGTTCACATTCGGCCACAAGTCATATATAGTTGAATCGGCTCATGTGCACCTCCCGGTGAATTGAAAGTACATTCCTATTTTGTGCAAATCATGCAGTGGTCCATGCGAAGCATGCTAATAGCTGGCAGCGTTCGCATGGGTGCTTAGCGCAGTATAACGTCAATTTATGCTTTCACAGATGCTTGATGGTAACATTTTTGGCGGAAGGTTTCAACAAACACACCATCCTCCAATCTCCATGGCGGTGGCAAAGCTGTCACCAGGGCTAGTACAACGATATAGAATCACACATCACATCACGTGCTACACTCCGTTGCACTCATCTATCAGGTATTGTATAATGCGAAATATACTTCAACCTGACCTGAGGCTGTCATGGCATAGGGACAAGACATGAAGGTACGTAGGATTAACGGCAGTTGTACAGGAAGGGTGTGGAAACAATTGTGTTACTGAAAGGTGGAGATGTTGGAAGACCGGCAGGAAGTGACGAGATGGTGGCTGTATAATCACATATGATAAGGAACTGGGCTCAGGTGTTGCGACGTTGGATGATATGGCGTGGTTGCAGTGATAAGGAGTTGTGTTGGTGGTGTGTAAGATCATCTGATAAGATTTGGATGGTACATCGAAGCATGGGGAATGGGTTAGTGTGACAGACGAATTGTATATAATGAGAGTGTTGTTGGTGTTGCAGCATTTACTGTTCATCTCTCTTTTCTCGTTTTCTTGCAAACGAAAGCAAGTCACGACTTTGAACCAGCTCGGACTGTTGTCCTGTCCTGATTTCCTGAAGACATACTTCGTGCGCCTCTTGTTTCATCTGTCAAGATCACATTGGAGTTACCAATATTACCAACATCCAACCCTGACTGTTACAGTAGAATGAGTCCATTACAGACGTATCTGATATCAAATGTGCTTACATCCCTCAATTGGGTGTAAGTAGAGTGCTGAACCTTCATCTGTTTCATGTTGGATTTACCTAGCACCGAACCGCCGTTGGACACGCGTTTCCGACGATTACGTTGATGAGTTACTTCAACTTACCAGATTTGATATCTTTCAGTACGTGCAGAGATACCCATATAAGAATGCTTCTGAACGGCAGTACATGTACTTCTCGAAAGAATTGGCTTAATCTCGCCAGAACCCGTCTTCTCGTTTTGGAACATGAATCATTCAACGTTTGAATGAGTATCGATGAAGTTCTAGTGGAAATTTTGAACAGCAGGCTTTGGAAGCTGATTTTTGCGAACACTCTGACGTTCTCTCCTCTTGGAATACTTATTGGACTGACACAGCTAGAGACGGCGGATGTTTGAATATTAAAGACCAAGTTTTCGGACGACTTTGGACCAAGTATCGAGGATTGCATTGGGGCTTGCAATGCGAAAGTCACCCTGAGGAACCTTGTGATTGCGAAGGACATAACTGTGTACGAGCACAGTCAACGATTGGATATGCCGCGGCAGCAACAACAACAGCAAAATCTGTTAGCATCCCAGTAATTGTGGTACTACCCCCAACCCCAACCCCTTCAGAAATTAACACGGATAATTGCCACTGGTTGCAGTGTGTGATTCGCCGCCATGTCAGGGTCAAAAGATCCCTGAGCAGCCCTGGTGTCCCCCGAGGACCAAGTCACCATCACGGCACTCATCAACATTCAGGAAAACACCAGCAGATTCGACGAGCTCGACGAGGCGTTCGCACTGACACAGAACGTTGTGAAGTGGGTGGAATCAGTACTCACAGCCCATCTGCACAGAACAGATGGTGTGCAACCACTCACAATTGATTATCGAACTGCAGTGGCAGGTTTCATACCTCCAGGCAAGGCTGTTTCCCTCCCCACAGTGCGATCATTGCAAGTTGGAACAACGGCTACAGGCTCTGATGACTGAACGGAACCAGGTCAGGGGGAGGCCCACGGTACCAGGGGCAGACAAGGAACTTCAACATGAACTGGGGAGCATCACGCAGGATGCACAGCAATCTGGAGAGAAGGCCCGCAGTTGGAGGATACAGTTAGTCAACATTCTGATATTGGCAGCCCGGGTTGCTCTGTCTGTTCCGCAGGCTCCGGAAAACAGAGGTCAGAAGTTTCCCGACTCCCCAGACTTTTCAGGGTTGGTTAGAACTCAGTTGTGAGGCTGGATTGCTTCTCCCCTGATGGTAAAAGACACAAGCCCACCCGTCTTCCCGATGAACAGTCGAAAATGCGATACATATTCATCCGCTTGTGACCAGTTACCTTAGTCTAGAGCTGGCCACACTTCCAGGAGGAATGAACTATTGGGCTCGAAGACCTGCCAGCTGGTATATACCTCCTAGACGCACCATATACGGACCGCGACTGAGTACCAACCGCCAGATGGAAGATGATTGAAGTTAAGCAAAAGAATCGGGGAGTTTTGCTGAGTTTCAGGTAATTGCTGCTGACCTTGATTGGAATTCTTCACCTTTGCGGATCGCCCTTAGGGTGGGCCTGTCAGAGCAGATGAAGTAATCATTCAGTTTTAATGATGAGCCAGAGGACCTCCCCGCATTTGTGACGGTTTGCCAGAAGCAGGATAAGCAAAATCGCCAAGAGGAGGATAGAGAGCCGCGCAGAATCGAGGTGGAGGGACACAGATTGCCTCCTCCCCAAGCCCACAGCTCACCCGAAAGATCCCACGGGAGCTACCTCTGGAATAGTTGCTGCATATATAGAACTAGTGCCCATGGACCTCGGTGGGGGCAGGAGGAGGATGTTGATGGAAGAAAGGGGAAAGAGATTTGCGGATGGGAGGTGTGTGTATTGCAGTGGGTGTAACCACAGCGCAGCAGAATGCACTGCGAGGAAGAGGATTCAGATGTTGATGGCGGCTATAGCTCAGGTTAAGGAAGTCTGAACCAAGGAAGGTTCTGTGGAATGGGGATTAGATTAGGTCAACGTAGGCAGCAAGGAGCGTTGGTTGACAGAAAACGTATTGTTTCGAATGGGATACATTTTTTTGGAATTTCGCGATTAACAGTTAGTGAGGCGGAAGTATTGGAAGGATCAATAGAAGGGAAATGTTTAGTTATAACCTGCACATTGAGCTTGGAGAAGGATGAAATACCGACTCATGCACTGATCAATTGTAGAGGAACTGGCATTGTATTTATGGATCAAAACTTCGCTCACCATCATCAAATACCCATTCAAGAACCTAAAAAGAAAAGACTGGTTGAGGTTATCGATGAAAGACCCATCGAATCAGGAGATATTACGCATATTGTGAAGGTTGGCTTGAAGATACAAGACCATGGGGAACAATTACCGATGCTTATTTGAAAGTTGGGACAGTACCCAATTGTTCTTGGAATTTCCTGGCTATGGTTACATGATGTGGCATTACCCTTTGGGTTGAATCCCGTCATGTTTGATTCACAATACTGTATTACTTACGGGCATCATGCACTAGTACTAATACAAGGAGTGGCAGAGAAACCACCGGATCCAGTACCTGCAGTTGAAGATGTGTGTGAACAATAAATACGACCATCTAGACCATTTCACGAAAATATTCGGATACTTTGCGGATATTCATTCTTTCATACGGGAAACAATAGAAAGCTTACTGTGTTTAAAGCCTCACAATATGATATTATTAAAGCAATTGAGGGGAAGGATTCGAAGGAACAGCCCTTAGAGGAGATTGTTCCGAAACAGTATCATGAGTTGCTTCCACTCATCAGTAAGGCATTGGCAGATATGGTACCACCACATCCACCGGGCATCGACTATGAGGTTCTCCTGAGGGATGGGGAGATACCAACGTGGGGACCATTATATTGGATGTCAAGTGCGAAATTTGTTGCCCTGAAGGACCAGTTGGAAAACACTATATCGAAAGTGTTTATACGGCAGTCATCCTCAGCTTGTACCGAGTCTGATTTGTTTGAGAAGAAACCGGATGGAGGGATACGCTTCTGCATTGATTATCGTGATATCAATAGTATGACGATAAAAAATAAGTATCCCCTACGGTTGATAAAGAAAACATTGAACCTTTTGGGGAAGGGTAAGAGATATACGAAACTAGATATACGAGGACCTCACAAGATACACCGGGTTGAAGAAGGGGATGAGCATATGCTGGCATTCCTGACAAGATATGGGCTGGTTGAGCCCAAAGTAATGTACTTTTGAACAACGAATGCAGCACCGGATTTTCAGGGGTGTATACACAATGCTATCAGAGAAGCCCTGGATGATTTTGCATCTGAATATCTGGATGATGTGCTGATATATAGTGATTCTGAGGAAGAGCATGTTGGTCATGTCAGGTGGATTATGCAACGATTGTTGGAAGCGGAGTTGTATCTGAAGCCCGAGAAATGTGAGTTTCATCAGGAGACAGTCATTTATTTTGGATTAATTATATTGACGAAGTGTATCTCTATGGCTGAAGATAACATTGAGACTGTATGGAATTGGAGCCGGGAGGAGAAGAATAAGAATGGACACCCAAATAACCTGTTTGAAGTGCAACAATGTCTTGGCTTTTGCAATTATTATCAGCGGTTTATTCCTAAATCTTCTGAAAAAGTGTAACCACTGACAAGGTTGACCAAGAAGGATGAACCATTTGTATAGGAATCGGAACAACAGTTGTGCTTCGAAACTGTGGTAGGTGTGTTTACAACAGTACCTGCACTTTGAAATTAGACCTTGAATGGGAAGTTATTATCGTAACAGATGTTGCTGATTATGTATCTGCAGGTGTATGGTCACAATGAGATGATGAGGGAGTGCTACATCCTTTGGGAAATTATTTGAAGAAACATGCACCCGGCGAGTGCAATTATGATATATTTGATAAGGAGCTCATGGCAATCATTAAGGCACTTGAAGAATGGAGACCTGAATGTGAAGGTACTGCAGATCCCATACAGTCAATAACTGATCATTGCAATCTCCAATATTTTATGACACAGAAGCTTCTAAATTGAAGAGAAGCACACTGGTCCAAGTTCTTGACATGATTTGACTACCATCTTGTCAATAAACCAGGGAAATCAAATGTGAAGGCAGATGCATTGACAAGCAGGCCGGGAAATATCCTGATAGTGGGGGATGCAAGATTGAAAAATATAGATCAAGTGGTTTTGAAGCCGCGGAACTTACTGGAACAAGTATATGTATTGGAAAATCCTTACCCGTACAGGATCATCTTTCGATATCCAATCTTTTTACCCATGCATGCCGGGTGGATCAGGGAATGAAGAGGATACTGAAGGCGAAAGTAGCAAATGACAGCTCAAAAGAAATGCCGTAGCGCAATGAAGGAAAAGGATGGGCAGGTATTCTACTGAGGGAAGGGTTTTGTGTCTAATGGGAACCAGTTATGTTTACAATTCATTCAGGGGCACCGTGACAGCGCAATGGATGGCCACCCAGGTCAGGCAAAAATGTTGGACCTTCTGCATAGACAATATTATTGGAAGGACATGCAAAAACAGGTGGATCAATATATACCAAATTGCCATAGCTGACAACAATCTAGAACTTCAAGGCATGCAACCTTCGGAGTGCTTTGCCCTTTGCCAGTGCCGGGGAAGCCATTGGAAGATATTTTGATGGATTTGAGGGTTCCATTACTGGAATGCGAAGGATTTGATGCAGTTTGAGAAGTGGTGTAAAGAGTTTCAAAGATGCGACATTGTATCCCGTGTCACACAACAATACATACGGCAGAATTGGCAAAGTTGTAACTTCGAATGGCTGAACGCCTGCATGACTTGCCAAGGACTATTTTTTGGGAACAAGAACGTTAGTTAGTTTTGACCTTTTGAGGACTCATATGCTGCCGGCTGGGAATTGATTGACCAATGTCGACTGCATTGCATCAACAAACGGATGGCCAGACCAATGTTATGATTGCCAGTATGGAACATTACCTTCAGGTGTTCATAAACCACCAACAGGATGATTGGGTGCAGTGGTTACTAGTTGCTTAGTTTGCTATGAATAATGGAATATCTGAATCCACAAAATGCACTCCGTTCTTTCCAATTCAGGTTGTGGATCCAGAAATGTCATTTGCAGGAGAACCAACACTGGAGCGTGATCAACGACGTCAGGATGCAGATCATGTTCAAGCTCTCATTTAACCAGTATATGAAGAATTGCAAGTTGAAATTAGACAGAGTCACGCATTACAAGAGGAAGGTGCAAATTGAGGACGTTTTCCCCGACTAGATATACAAGTTGGGTCCAATGTGTGGGTGGATGCTTGTAATATACGAACTACCCGGCCAACCTGTAGGTTGGATTGGATTCTCCTGGGACCTTTTAAGGTGTGTTGGCAAGTGTCTCTGTATGCGTATGAATTGGAATTATGTGTGTTGATACAAATTCATCGAGTACAACCTGTTTCGTCTTTGGATAAAGTGGTAAAAGATCCTATGGTGAGGCAACGTGTCGAACCCCCTCCACTGGTAGAGGTTGATGAAGAGGAGGAACATCATGTATCTAGTGTTAGGGATAGTCGGGTATATCGAAATCAGTTACAGTGTCTTGTTGGATAAATGGGTTATGAATCCCTTACTTCGGAACCAGCAAAGTTTGTGGATGCGCTGCAAGCGGTTGAAGAGTTCATCAACAGTACCCAGGGAAACCGGGACCCTTGGAGTAGGTTGTCAGGGGACCTCCAGCTTATAGGGGGGATAATGTCACGGTGCTGGGAAAAGATACGAAGGTACTTAGGATTAACGGCTACGGTAGGGGAAGGGTGTTGAAGGAATTGTGTTGAACACAGACAGAGACATTGAGGGATGCAGAGGAAGGGCCGAGATGATGGTGGTATAATTTAGTACGATAAGGAAGTGAGGTGTTGCGACATCGGACGGAATGGCGTGGTTTCAGTGATAAGGAGTTGTGTTGGTGGTGTGTAAGATTATGGGATAAGATTCAGATGGTACATCAAAGCATGGGAAATGATTTGAGTGTGGCTGATGGATCGTATATAAAGATAGTGTCATTGGCATTGGAGGGTTTCCTTTTCTTATCACTTTACTCGGTGTGGCGGGAAAATCCGTTTCTCACCACCACCGCCACTCAGCTTGGCAGAGGACTGAGCTACGGCGGGTGTACGGAGATACAGGGATGATGGAGAAGGACTGGGCGACAGGGGCGTATGGTGATCAGGGGTGGCGGAGATGGACGGAGTGACGGGGGTATATCTTCGGGAGACCCTGGGGTAGATAGTTTGCATCGCATCTTCTATCTCGTCTCGTATCATCTCATCTCATACCATCTCATCATAAAAGGATTGACACACTCCATCTTTCACATCTTTTGATCTCACTTGCACTTTCTGAGACTTCGTGTGGATCCGCGCAATTGCGTGGATACTCGCAGCCGGGTAGCGTCATACCTTCTCACCCTCTTCCTATGCTCCTCGAGCCAGAACCGCTCTTTCTCACGAATTCCTTTTTGGATGACGCGAGAGGTGCGGCGGAGTGTTGACGATGGGCTCTCTGTCCTCTAGCTCTGCCGTTTCACCACAAATGGAGCCCAAACGCGGATCTCTGGTTCGGAAAGCTGAGTACGGAATGGTGGGAAAGACCTCTATTAGCTAATACAGGCAAATATACAGAGAAGCAACTTGTGGACGATACTAACAATGTCGGATTGGAACGCCGGATGCGGTAAGCTGGGTACATCGACATCGCTAACTAGAAGGGCACCGACCTTATACCGGGACGAACACTAACGAAATGGCGACAAACTAACCCCGGACGAAAGGCACCGACCTCATACCGGGACGAAAGGCACCGACCTCGCAGACGGGACGAAAGGCACCGACCTAACGCCAGGACGAAAGGCACCGACCGCATACCGGCACGACAGGCACCGACCTCAGAGACGGGACAAAAGTCACCCACCTAACACCGGGACAAAAGGCACCGACCTCATACCGGGGCGACAGGCACCGACCTCATACCGGACAAACACCGAGAAAAAGGCACCGACCTAATACCGGGACAAACACCGAGGAAGTGGCGCCGAACTATCACCGGACCAAAGGCACCGACCTAATAAAGGGACGAACACTTAGGAAATGGCCCCGAACTAACACCGGACGACAGGCACCGACCTAATACCGGGACGAGAAAACACAAGCGAAAGAAGGACGCCAACCCCATACTAAGGAAGACACTGATCCGAAGGAATACTAAGAAAATGAATCAACGATGCCGGTAAGATTGTGAGAAGTGCTAATGAGGATACTACTAGTCGTAGGGGGGAAGTCGCCGGGAATAGAACACGATAGACGACTTTGCAGGAAGCTAAGGGAGATGACCATGAGAGGTGGTGAAGCCGGACTAAGAAAGGAACGAAACAAAGAGCTCACCTCAAAAAGAGTGTCAATTGACCTAATCCCCCTTCCAAAAACTCACAAACTAGCAATTGACCTTAGATCACCAATTACTGCCAATTCACCACCTAATCCACCATCCCACCTCCAAACCACTACACACAAGATGTCAACTGAACACTCCCGATCCACTTCTGCCGCCGGTCGCAGTGGCAGTACCACCTCCTCCCGTGCTGGACCCTCAAGTCAGGCCGGATCCTCCACCAGCTCTGGACCTTCTGCCAATGCCTCGTCCAATCATGCACACGATCAAAGGCAATTCATCGAGTCCTTGGCCCTCGCCATCGTGAAGGAGAAGAAGCAGATGCCACTCCCGGGCACTATGGGCGCCCCAGTCTTCGGAGGAGCAGATGTCACAAAATTCATCGAGGCCTACGAGAGCCTCTCCTCTCGCACCGGACCCGACCCGGCGGCCGAAGATGTTATCGCAATGTTCCCGTACTACTGCTCGGAGACGATCCAGGAAACTATCAAGATGATGAACGGATATCTGACGAAGGACTGGGTGCAATTGAAAGAGGAGCTGAAGGACGCCTTCTGGCATGCCGACAGCCAAGTCTACATGTACACGAGGTCGTACTTAGAGCGACTATGCCAGGACCTGCTCGAACGTGGGAACGTCGCCCCGAAAGCCTTTAGCCTCGCCTACGACAACATCAGCCGCATGATGATCAGCAAGGGAGCCTTAGCCGAGTACTCACAAGTGGAATTGTTGCTCAGAGCCCTCCCAAGAGATTTGAGAGCAAACGCGGTAATGAAACTCAAACTAGATCCCAGAGACCCCTCAACGTTCAAATGCGACAAACACCGAAAGCATGTACTCGACAAATGTGCGACCGCCGATGCCCTCGCCCTCCTGCATTCGGAAGGAGCACGTACAGCGCCGGGAGTCTCACCTTACTCAATCCCAGCTGGAGTTGCGCTCCCGCAGATGCCAGTAGTAGTGAACCTTCCGGCAATCCCTAACGAAGAGACCCCGGCACCAGCACAAGCCACCGAGGAAATTCCCATCGCAAAGGCCGAAAATACGATCGACACGAAGATGGACAATATGATGAAGGCTTTCGAGGCTTGAACCTTCCAGCTGAGCAAAGCGAATGAGCCCAGATACCGAGGCTACCAGACTGCCAGGGTGTATGCCATCCAAGCCGACCATCCACCTCCCCACACACCAATGAACTTCCCACCTGAGAATGGACCCACGGGGCCCGCATACTACCGACCGGGACCCAATTACGAGCAATATCCACGGCAAGGATTAGGACCCTGTATCTATTGCAATGAGCTAGGACACATCCGGATGTTCTGTTCCGATGTGCGCACCGACCAGGAAAAAGGGATAGTCCACCTTAATGATCATGGAAGACTAACCTTGGGACCAAGAGGAGGAAATGGAGGTGAGATATCCGGATATCGACCGGAGAGAAGGTTTTTGTCAATGCGGTAGTACGCCCGGAAGGTAGCTCGGCAAGGGCAGCAGGGAGGAGGAGTAGCCACTACGGCTGCACCACAGCCGCCTCAGCCGCAGCATGTTGCAAGATCTCAGCTATTTGAGAGGGCCAGTGCTCCGGTGACTGCGTTTCGCTCAGGGATTGCCCGACAGCTGTCGGAAATCGACGGGTACTACTCTGTTCGGTCTACAGGCAAGGAAGCTAAGGAAGAAGGTAACGAAGACCGTATCGAGGAGTTGAGCGACGAGGATGAAGAGCAAGAAGAGAGGCAAGGTGACAGCAGTGCGGAGGAAGAGGAGGAGAACGAGACGGAGGAGGAGAGAAACGCACGTTTAGACGAGGAAGAGAGAGAAAAAAGGTCGGCAGTCGTGCGCACGCGGGCAGGATATGCCTTCGTGGACGAGAGACCGAAGAGGACGGACAAGGTGACCAGGGGTGATGACAAGCGGGCACGTATCGAGGAAGAGGTCCCAGAGGTCTCGACGAGTGCTAGTAACCAGGAAATGCGAACTATCAGGAAAGCGGTAGCATTCAGCAAGCAACCGGCCAAGGCGAACCCCATCGAAAACACGACTCCAAAGACCGCAAAGGCTCCGAAAGGGCTGTGAAAGAAAGCACCTGCCCTGGATACTGGAATCTACAAAGTCCTCGGAAGCAGCCAACTCGATTACACTATCCTAGCCCGTCAGGAGAGAGAGACCTGCGAATTGACCTTCCGACTCCTACCAAAGGCTAAAACTGGTATCAGTTCCCAAGGACAAACGAGTTACTGCCAGGACCCCGGCTGCACCAAAGAAAATCGGAATCGCTCACGTTTCTTCCATCTCCGGCCTAGAAGATCTCGCATGATACACTGAATTCCGCCAGCCAGGGCCTCTCCAACCGTCCTTGGAAAGATACATGGACACGAACTCCGCATGCTCATCGATGGCGGATCTGAGATCTGCGTGTTGAGTGAAGAAGTCGCCAGCGAGCTGAACATCGGGTGGAAACGTGCCGACTGGAAGATGATCACTGCCTATGGCAATCGATCTGATTTGTCGAAAGTGGCAGAGGCCGTGCCCGTCAACGTCCATGGTATCGTCATTCGCGTGCCTATCTTTTTAGCAAGATCTGGATCCGAGCAGGATATCTTGGGTCGCCCCTGGGAAACATACACTCGGAAATGTGAGAGGAACCTGGACGATGGCAGTTGCGAGATCACCATGTCAGCCGTGGATGGGTCAGAGAAGGTGATGTTTGTTGCTACCTTTCCGGGAGACAAGAGGGACAGATTTCCCAGCAGCTTGGGAAACTTATACGCCTAGTTAAAGTAAGGGCAACTAGGAAGGATAGGGCCCGGCACTACGAAGGAAAGAGGTTGGAGCGTTCTGGGAGGAAAGATGGGAATGAGAAGGTATCGAAGGGTAAAAAAGGAAAAGAGAAGGAGTTGGTTGATAGGAAGAGGGCGCTTGCAGGGAAAGTGGAAGGATTATACGGCGGGAAAGAGCAGGAAACGTTCAAAAAGGAAGGAAAACAGTCAGTCAAACAATGGGGGCTATCGAAGAAGGTAAGGAAGGTAATGGGAAGAAGCGTGAATTGGGAGGATGAATGGGAAGAGGAGGAAGGACTGGTAGTCGCAGAGTTGGGTAGGGGGATGGTAGCAGAAGGGTGGTCGATGGGAGAAGAGGCTCTGGTGAAGGAAAGGAGGGTAACCGGGAGAGAATACACGGCTTTGGCGTGGGTTTCTAAAAATAGCATTGCTCCGGAACTTAGTCAAATACAACCCTTTTTCTCGTAGCTTGATTCGGCGAAGTGCAACCTAGAGGAAAACACCAAAGCAGCCTGGGTGCGCGCCCGCTACAAATGTGTTGCCCAGAAAGTGAAGCCTGTTCCCTTGTTGGACGGAAGTATACCAGATGCCGGACTCGACTGGAGAGGAAGAGCTATCGCTCGGGCCATACCAATACCAGGCCCCTGGGACGAGTGGTTTATTCCCAAATTCTCCCACGTTGCAAGAGGCGGAAGGTTGACACCTGAGAGATTACGAGAGCTACTGATAGGGAGCATATTATGGCCGAAGGAAAAGGAAGCCCTCCTGCGTATGCTATCGAATTGAGAATACGCTCTCTCATGGACATGGGAGGAACTGTGAACGATCAGCGACGAGGTCGAGCCACCCCATCGTATCCGATTGGAGTCTGGTTATAAGGTCTGGAAGGATCATGTATTCCGCATACCGAAGAAACTCATTCCCATGGAAAAAGAGATGATAGAAGAGAGAGTCCGGCAGGGCCTATTTGAGCCCGCTTGGGGCCCCTACAGGAATGCTCACTTCTTAGTTCCAAAGAAGAATGGGAAGTACCGCTTCATCATCTCTGCAGTGAGCGTGAATCGACACACACTGGAAGACACCGGGATACCGCCTAACGTCGAAGAGTTTTCTGAAGCCTTCGCAGGACTGCCCAGTGATTCACTGATTGATTTTTACTCTGCGTACTACCAAAAAAGGTTGCACGAAGATAGCCAAGATTAAATCGCCTTCCAGACTATGCAAGGCTTGTATCGGCCGACCAGACTAGTACAAGGAGCTACCAATTCGGTCTCAGCATTTGTCAGAGTATCTCGAAAAATACTAAACCCTCACCTGGGATCAATCGCGGAAATATTCGTTGACGATGTCGGAGTGAAAGGCCCAAAGAGTCGGTACGGAGAAGAGGAGGTGGAAGGGTTGCCTGGAGTTCGAAGCTTTGTTATGGAACACCTCCAGAACCTCGATAACGTACTTGCCGATGTAGAGAGAGCTGGAGCCACCATTTCCGGAGAGAAGTCTGGCTGGTGCTGGAACGGGGTAGAAATAGTCGGGTTTGTCTGTGGGGAAGCAGGAAGGTGGCCACAAGTGTCCAAGGTCGACAAGGTGTGGAATTGGCCCCGGGGCGAGACCCGTACCGAGTGCAGGGCATTTTTAGGACTTTGCACATACCATCGAATATGGATCCCCGAATATGCAATAGTTGCAGGCCCCCTGTTCCGAATCTTGCGGAAGGATGTCGAGTTTTAATGGGAGACTGAGGAAAAGAAAGCTATGGCAATCTTGAAAGAGGCTCTCTGCAATGCTCCTGCGTTGAAGACGTTAGACGTTAGCCATGGCGCCGGGCAAATAGTCGTTGGAGTTGATGCCAGTTTAGAGGGGTGCAGGGCGATCTTGCAGCAGGAAGACAAAATTAAGGACCGGCACCCGTGTCGCTATGAAACCGGGCTCTGGAACAACGCCGAAAAGAGATATGACGCGGGGAAACGTGAGTGCCGTGGGATGATGAAGGCGCTTAAGAAGTTCCGCAACTACGTATATGGGGTCAGATTCCTCGTGGAGACAGATGCTAACACATTAGTGCATCAACTAAACTTACCCGCCAACTACCTGCCAGGAGCACTAGTCACCCGCTGGATCGCGTGGATACGACTGTTCGATTTCGACGTGAAACACGTTCCAGGGAGACTGAATGGAGGACCTGATGTCCTCTCACGGCGGCCGCGAGGGGAAGGGGAGCCTGAGCCTGAAGAGGAGTATGATCTGGAGGAAACAATTGAAGCAAGCTTACGAGGAATACGGGTGGAACAAGGGTCGGACAGAAAGAGGAGGGAGAGACCATACGAACCATTTGTTGGCTTAAGACTGGCGGAGGAATACAAAGGGAAATGGAAGGAGATACGTGAGTTTCTGGGGAACCTGAAGCGACCGGAAGGAAAGACTATGAAGGAAATGCAGCAGTTTCGACGGGAAGCCACGAAATACCTTGTTTCAGATGGAATACTCCACCGGAGGCGAAAAACAAATGAACCGCCGGCAAAGGTGTTCGTGAGCGCGGACCAGAAAAGGAAAGCAATGGAAGCTGCACACGAACTGAGCGGGCACCGTGGAAGAGAAGGAACGTTACGAAGGGTAGTGGAGCGGTACTGGTGTCCGGAAATGTATGTCGACGTCAAAGACTGGGTGAAAACGTGCGAGCAGTGCTAGTAGAGACCGCCTCTACGGTATGATGAACCCCTGAAAAGCCTAACCGTCAGTCACCTATGGCAACGAGTAGGGATGGATATTTTGTACATGCCCAAAACAGAGGACGGATATCACCTACTAGTAGTAGCCAGGGAATACCTCAGCGGGTGGGCAGAGGCACGACCACTAAAACAGGGTACATCGGAGAAGGTAGCAGACTTCATTTACGAAGAGGTAATTTGTCGGTTCGGAACCCCGGAAAGTGTGGTAGTGGACGAAGGAGCAGAGAACAAGAAATGGACTGACCTCCTCCTCAATCGCTACAGTATCCGGAAGATCACCGTAACCCCGTACCATGCCGCCGCTAATGGAATAATCGAACAAGGACACAGACCGATCGCAGATGCACTATCCAAACTCACGGCCTGCTCAGATGAACCGAAAGAGATGCGGATCGACCACCTACCGGCAGTGCTTTGGGCCGACAGAATCACCGTCAGGCGTACGACCGGATATTCGCCATTCCGCCTTATGTTCGGCCAAGATGCAGTACTCCCGATAGAGCTGGAGAACTTAACATGGAATACCGCCAACTGGATCCAAGGAATCGACGATACAGCATCGCTGATAACGGCTAGAGCAAGACAGCTGGAACGACGACGAGAGGATATTGATGTTGCCATACAAAACCTAAAGGAGTCGAGAGATGCCAACAAACGTTACTTCGGCCAAGCAGCCAACCACCGAGCTGAAGATCTCCAAATTAGCGACTTGGCCCTCATGCACGAAACCAAGATAGAACAGTCCCACGGCGCCAAACTGGATGCTAGTTGGTGAGGACCTTACCGAGTCACAGAAATCGCCCAGAGCTTGGATACTTATCAACTGGCAGAACCAGATGGAGCAGAGCTCGCGGGCTGGATAGATGGTAGTCGACTCACGAAGTTGTTCACTCGCAACGAAGGCGTACACGGTACTCGGGAAAGCAGTACGCCTAGCACCGTACATGAGGAGGAATCGGAGGGATTCGAGGAATTCGAGGTGGAGGCAGTAGCAGGCCGGAAATATATAGAAGGAAGATGGATGAATTTAATTAAGTGGAAAGACTGGGAGAAACAATCGTGGGTACGGGCGGAGGATATGGCGGGGAGTAAGGAACTAATGGATAAGTGGAACGCCGCACATCCGGTGCCGGCAGACCACCCGTCCAAACAATGATGGGAAAGACGGATGGAGGGGGAAGAAAGGGGGAAGGGAGGAGATCCATTGCATGGACCATGACGAAAAGAGTTGAAGATACCGAAGCCACACAATTGTAGTGGAATTGTTAGGGGTTCTCTCCTGATAGCGGTAATGATACATGTTGATGCTAAGCAAGTACACGTGACTACCATCAATGGGGTGGATACCATTAGTGCACGAAGCAAAACACCTACTTGCGTATAGCGCCATGTTGATCAGACAGATAACCTTTAGCGGGGTTTTATCTGAGCCACGTGTTACGTTTGAGATAAGAAAAGTCTTATCGCGCGGATTCGCAAGATGATGCAATTATGTCGCAATAGCCAGGATGTGAAATACCATCAGTGGTGCGCATGATTAAACGTAATATCTATTGGTCTTCGATAAGCGGGACAACGCAGCCTACTTGCGATAAGCAATGTGGGGGCGCAGCACGCGATATGCAATATGCGAGTAAGCGGGATCGTCGCACCCTTGGCTCAAGGTTAGTCTGAGGGATTAATGCGCGC
>Ga0307514_10001469_pt1 | contig 28680 bp, 16 predicted proteins | sample 16_EM_MG_FD_203088 | JGI IMG/M metagenome (GOLD analysis project Ga0307514, IMG submission 203088) | Populus trichocarpa ectomycorrhiza microbial communities from riparian zone in the Pacific Northwest, United States - 16_EM | ecosystem: Host-associated > Plants > Roots > Unclassified | place... | reverse complement strand
ACCAACTAAAGGAGGTAAACCTACAAAAGAGAACATAGTTATAACTAAAAATAAAGCTAATATAGGGTTAATAGAAAAATAACCTTTTAATTGACTAATTAATTGAATAGGACTATTATTTTTTTCTGGTAAATTATTATATTCTGAATTATTTGTATAATATAAATATAAACTAAATCCAATAGCTATCAATATGAAAAATGCATTTAAATTAGTTAATATATATTGTATAATATAAAATATATAAGCTTGATATGAATCTATACTATGAACTATTAAAGCCAATAATATAAATCCTACATGTGATATAGTACTATAAGCCAATAATCTTTTTATTCTGGTTTGTGTTATACCCAAGACTGTTCCTATTAATAATGAAAAAAAACAACTTATAGATAAACTAGTTGTTCATGAATAAAATTGTACAGTTGAATGTAATAAACTACTAGTATATTGTACTAATTCTAATAATAATACCAAAATAGCTATTTTTCCAAGTATTGCTATAAAGGTTGTTACTATAGTTGGTACACCATCATACACATCAGGAGATCATCAATGAAACGGTGCAGCTGCTATTTTAAATAATAGACCTACAGAAATTAATAATAAACTGTAAAAGACATAACTATGCATATATCATGTTGAATAATCTACATATCTTTCTGAATCTGATATTATTAAATAAATACCATCTAAGCTAGTTAAACCTGAGTTTGCATATATTAATCCTATTCCTAATAATATAAAACAGGACGATAATCCTCCTAATAAAAAATAGGTTAAAGCAGATCCCGTAGAAGATTCAGAGTTTCTATGTAGTGATGAAATTATATATAAACTGAAACTTTGTAGCTCTATACATAAATATATAGATCCTAAATCTCCACTTGATAATAATAATGTAGCACCACTTATTACAAATATGATTATTAATGCGTATTCTATTATTGTAAATTGTTCAGATACTTTATTTATTATATTTACATATTGTTTTACTTTTTTAAATAAAGTATCTATCATAGATGTTGAATCTCCTATATATTTTTTTCTTGGATAAAAACTTGTAAGTAATAATATTATACCACAAATTATTAATATAAAGATTTGAAATGTATGTGTTATAGCTGTTATATTAAATAAACCTCCGTATAATCCTATTCCTTTTTCTAAATATGTCATATAAAAAGTAATGTACGAAGATAGCATACTATAAAAAACTATTAGTATACCTATTCGGCTGTATAATATAGAGGTATCTGGTCTATTAGTTAACCCATTTGAAAATAATAGAAGAATAAGAAAAGTTAATATCATTTAAAAAATTTTTTTTAGTTAATTATCATTTTATTTTTGTTCGCAAAGATTATATTTTTTTCTTTTGATATTTATAACTATAATCTCTAAAGATTTTTTTAATCCGCTTGTGCTTGTGAGGAAAATTTCAATTATTTCTTTCAAGTCATAATATATGCTAAAACATATAACTTTAAATATTCGTGTTTTTTAATCTGTTTGATTTAATTCAGAATTTATAAAAGCCTATCATTTATATCGTATAATCTTATTTTCTTCTTATTGAAAATAAGAAGAAAATAAGATTAATCTTTAAATCATGCTAGTTAATAAATTCTCAGAGGATATCAGATTCGAACTGATGTAATTGCATAAAATTAAATAAGTTTCAAGCTTATCGCTATAAACCACTCAGCCAATCCTCTAAACAATATAAAACCACCGTAGAATTATATAGAAATTAAATTATAATATAAATATAAACTTAATATTCGAAAACAAAGATATCTCAGGTGATATCTCTTTCTAATTAAGGTCTATATTATACAATAAATGAGAAGTATAATAGTGAAGACCATCTAATATAATAGAAGGATATATACCTAATAATACAGTAAATAAAACTAAAACTGTAAGCATAAAGAACTCTCTTTTATTTAAATCAGGTATATATTGAGATCAAAATCTTTTAGATGTTGATCCAGCAAAAGCTATTCTATTAAACATGAATATAGTATAAGCTGCAGAAAAAACAATAGACGATGAAGCTAATATACCGGCGATAGGTAATCTTTCAAAAACACCATATAAAGACATAAATTCCCCAACAAAATTCAAAGTAAGAGGTGCCCCACAATTACCTAAAGATAATATAAAAAATAAAATAGAAAAAATAGGCATACTTTGAGCTATACCTCTATAATAAGTAATTAATCTAGTACCAGATCTATCATATAAAATACCCCCAGCAGAAATAAATAAACCAGAAGATACAAACCCATGAGCTAATCCTAATAAAATACCTCCTTGTATACCTTGTAAGACATTACTAAAAACACCTGTAAGATATACGGCAGCATGTGATACAGAAGAGTAAGCTATAAGTTCTTTTATATCAATAGTTCTAAGAGTGCTAAGACTAGCATATATTATAGTTAAAATTCCAATAAGGAATACAATATAAGTATAATATAAGAAAGCTTTAGGTACTAAAGGTAATATTAATCTAAAAATACCATATAAACTTAATTTTAAAACTATAGCCGCTAAAATTATACTTCCAGATAATGGTGATTCGACATGAGCTTTTAATAATCAACTATTTAAATATATAGTGGGTGTTTTTACGGCAAATGCTATAAATATACCAATAAACATAAATAATTGTGTAATATATATATAATTTGTTTTAGATAAAACATAAATATCTGTACAACCTATTAAAGATTGCATTTTTATTATAGATAATAACATAAATAATGAACCTAAAAATGTATATAAAAAAAAATAAAAACTTGCTCTTATTTTTGCACTAGATCCAAATAAACCTATTAATATAAATAATGGAGCAAGAATACTTTCAAAAAATATATAAAACATTAAAATATCTAAAACTAAAAAGATTGTTAGTAATAATGTTTCTAATAATAACATTATTATTAAAAAATATTTTATTTTATTATCTATTGATTTTCAATTAGATATTATTGAAATTGGCATTATTAAAGTTGTTAATAATATAAAATATATAGATAAACCATCTATACCCAGATAAAAGTCATAATAACCTATTATATAATGTTCCTGCACAAATTGAAAATGTTTACTACTATTATCATATAATAATCATATTATTAAAGAAATTACTAAATCTACTATAGTAACACTTAGTGCTATTATTTTTAAGTTTTTTGTGTATACTTTTAAATCATAAGTATTATAGGTAAATATAAATAAAATACCTAACATAGGCATTAAGATTAGGCCTAATAATAACATAATAATAAATTAAAATATGTATACTACTAAAGATAAAAAGATTTATATGACTTAAATATTTTAGGTAAAATTTTTATATCAATATATAAAAATCTATAAAATATATATAATATGATTCCTCGGTGAGTTGAACATCGAAGATATTTTTATCAAAAATATGCTTTACCTATTAAGCTAAGGAACCTTTATAAAAAGTATACCTAATAATTTGGCTAAATACTATAAATAGTCTGAATTATAAAGAATTTATACCTTAATTAATTAAATTTTCATTTAAACTTAAAACAAGAGTACTCAGATTTGAACTAAGAACATGAAGTTTGAAGCTTCTTATTTTGCCAATTAAACTACACTCTTAAAACGGAAAAGAGTTGAGTCGAACAACTAGGTACAAAAGCACAATATTTAGCAAATATCTTACCTTACCAATGGCAACTTTTCCAGTTGCTTCGAGCTAGGCCGGCTTCGATCCGGCATCATTTTCCTCGACAAGGAAACACTTTACCAATTAAGATTACTAACTCTTTTTTTACGGCTAGTAGGATTTGAACCCACACAAATCGTTTGGAAGACGACAGCTCTACCATTAAACTATAGCCGCTGGCTATATATAATATACGTATAAAAAATTAATTATATTAATTTTATAGTAAAATTTTACAAATAATTCTCTGTAAAATTACTCGGGGTATTAGGGGTCGAACCTAACAAGTCCTCAACCCAAATGAGACGCCTAACCAACCTGGCTCTACCCCGTCTGTACCAGAAGAAGAATTTGAATCTTCATCATTAATGCATGAAATTAATGTTCTAACCATTTAAACTACCCTGGTTATACTTATTATATTATATTAGTCCTATCTAAGACTTGAACTTAGATCATAATATTAGAAATATTAGGCTTTACCTTTAAGCTAATAAGATAAATAGGAGACAAGAGATTCGAACTCTTACAAGCCAAAACTATTGAGTTTACAGCTCAACCCTTCTTACCAATAAAGGAACTCTCCTTTATTAAGACCTATGGGAGTTGAACCCTTATTATCACGATTAAAAGTCGTATGTTTTACCAATTAAACTAAAGTCTCTATTAAACTAATATTTTTGTTTAACTGTTATAACAATAGATCCAACCATGGCTAAAAGTAAAATAATAGATGTTATTATTAATCACATAGATAAATTAGTATACATAACATTTCCTATATTAATAATATCATAAGTATCTATTAAATTACTATCTCAATTATTAGAAGATACGATCGAAATTGATCTATCTTTATTTAAAATATCTAAATTATATGCAATTTTTGTATCTGGTAATATTTTGTTATATGGTATAAAAAACCCTAAAATTGTTAATATAGCTAAGGGTATATTATTATTAGTATCACTAATAAGTTCTGATACCCTAATATTTATTAACATTAAAATAAACAGAAATAAAATAGATACAGCTCCTACATAAACTAAAAGATAAGATAATCCTATAAATTTAGCTCCTAGAAATATTAAATAACAAGATATACTAGAAAATAAGACAATTAAATGAAGAACTGATACAATAGGATTTTTGCTTATAATTATAAAAACACCTGACAATAAAGATATTACTATTAAAATGTTTAAAAATTCGGGACTAAATCCATTAAAAACAGAAGGTAAAAAAAATAAATTTAACATATAAAGAATTATTCTTCTTTATATAAAAGGATAAAGAATTAATAATTAAAGAAAAAATACAAAATTAGTTAAATTAAAATAGATTAATCTACACCTAAATCATCAAAAGGATTATGTATATCTATTTGATCATCTATAAAGTCATTAGTGGGTGTATTAGGTTTACTTAAACCTCCAGATGTAGGTCTAACTATTATACCACGCTCAGACGATCTATAAATTTCAAATATTGAATTATAATATTTTCTAAATAAAGTTTTTTTTCTATCATCAATTGTTTCATCTACTTCCCCTAAGGACATATAATCCATAGTGAAAACATCATCAACTGATGGATTATCAAGACTACTGTTATTTTCATTAAAAATAAATTTGTATTTTTTTCTTAGAACTAAATATGCATTTAAATCTGATTTTTCTGGTTTATTCCCATTAAGTCAGTCGGTTATTGCAGATTTAGCTTTAATTATTAATTCTTTATCCTTATCATACATTTTATCCATCTCTATTTTTAATATCCACTGTCTCATTGCTTCCTCCTCAGCCAAAGTATTAACTGTATTAATTTTTTTTTTAAGAAAAATTGCTTTTAGCATGTTAATGTTCATGTTTATGTTTTAAAAATCTTTTTATATTAAGTATAAACAATTCTTTGTAAACTAAAAAAGTACAATTGTTTATACTTAGTTTAAATTTAAACTAAGTATAAACAATTGTTAGCCCTCTACCGGAATTGAACCAATAATTTGTCCTATAAAGGCTTGTAGACATTGTCTACCATATAATAAAATAAATTTATTTTAATATACGCTTAATTATGTTTAAAGATAATTAAGAAAAAAATAATAATTTTAAGGCTAATATATCCCGTGCAATTTCTATTACACGAACCGTATTTCGACTTAACACCAATTAAAGTCACGCATACGAAAACTACACATCTAAAAAAAATACAATTAATTAAGTAAAAATAATAAAAGATATGCAATCAAACTTATTGCGTATACATCTTTCAGCGCCTGACGAGTAGTTAGTACCCAACTGAGATTAGATTCACCGTGACGTGGTGATTCACGATTACTAGTAATTCCATATTCATGTAGTCGAGTTTCAGACTACAATTCACGAATAGTTATATCCAATTTTATGGGATTAGCTCCATTTTTCAATATTGCATCCCTTTGTAAAGGTATATGTGGCACGTCTATAGCCCACGTTATTAAGGCCATGATGACTTGTCTTAGTCCCTTTTATGAAATCCAATATATCGGTTAACAACTTTAGAAATAAAGATAACTAAAGTAAGGGCTTTCGTTAATTAAAGGAATTAACCAAAATCTCACGACATTAACTGAAGACAGCCGTGCAGCACTTGTATTAATTTACATTAGTATTCAAAACGTGGTAAGGTTATTCGCGGATTATCGAATTAAATAACATACTTCACTACTGGTTTCAGAAACGGTCTAATGATTTCAATTTGGGCGTTGCCGCTTTAGTCTTAAGGTGGAATGCTTACACTTTCATTTATAAACTAAATAAAACTCTAGCTTATGGCACTCATCATTGTCTCCTTGGACTACTAGGGTTTCGAATCCTAATCGCTACCCAAGGCTTCGTCCCTCAACGTCAGTTTATACATAGAATAGAACATTTGCCGTTACCCGTCCTACCAGGATTAGAGGATTCCGACCCTGCTCTGATAATTCGCTATTCACACATAAAACTCTAGAAAACTAGTACCTGGCTAGGCTTGATTTTCTGTCTAGGTACCCTTTAAACCGATTAAACATGAATAACACTCGTCTTCTACGTATTACCGCGACTGCTGGCACGTAATTTGGTCAAGACTCATAGATAAAAAATCGTCATACTCTGTATTTTATCTAGAACTACATGAAGATTTACCTCTCTACATTCTTCCAAGTTGCTGGTTCAGCCATTTGACTATTGACCAATATCCCCCACTGCTGTACAATTCTGCCCTGGGCTTTTTTCAGACCCAGTGTGATCGATCGACCTTTCAGTCACGACTGCCGCAATCTGAGCTAATTTTTATTACTCTTACGGATTAGTTATTAACATCTTCAAGCGAATTTTTATCTTTCTATTTAATAAAAAAAACACAAAGTATCCCTAATACTTTGTGTTTTTAGATTAAACATCTATAAGGGATTTTTTGCTTCCTTACTTCAAGGTAGTTTAATAATAGTCACTCACCTGTACACCACTTCTTATAAAATTTTTATTTAGCCTGGCTAAATAATTTATTAAATTCGACGTTCGATTAGCATGTGTCAAGCATTTGGATAGCGTTCATTCAGAGCCATCATCAAACTCATTATTCTAATATTTTTATTATACTAGACTTATTCTATCTTTTTATTAGACTTTAATAAGCTAATTCTTGTTAAATTATACATTCCTATTTACAGCTAAGTATATTTTTATATTTTTTCATCTCCCTTATTAAGATTTTTATTTCTGTTTAATTATAAAGCTTCTGCCTCTATTCTTTTTTATTTATACTTATTTAGCTTTAACTTTTCTTGTCTATTTGTTAAATATATCTATATAATATTTAGTCTAACATTTTTTTTATATAATATTGTTGGGTTTAATGTAATTCTAAACTATCTTTTATGTAAGATGAAGATAATACTACAAAAACTTGTGCTTGTATAAAGGCTATACCTATTTCTAAACCTGAAAAGGCTAATATAAATAATAAAGGCACTAGTCCTAAAACAAAATATATTATTCCTTTTTTCATTATATTATATGTAAATCCTGCTAATATATTTAAAAGCATATGACCACTTAATATATTTGCACCCAATCTTAAACCTAAGGATACATTTCTTGATAGATATGAGATAAATTCTATTAAAACTAATAAAGGTAATAGGCCTAATGGACAACCAGAAGGTACTAATAAAGAAAAGAATTTTAAAGAATGTATTTGGAAACCTAATATTGTCGCTCCTATTACTATAGTAAAGCTTATTGAAAATGTTAAGATAAAATGAGATGTAGGTGCAAAGCTATAAGGTACCATACCTACTAAATTATTTATTAATATATATATAAATAAAGCTGAAATTAATGGAAAAAACATTTGACCTTTTTTTGCATTAATTTGGTTTACTACTATACTAAATACTGTTGCATATACTGATTCTATGGCTAAAGATCAGTTATTCGGTGTAGTTAGGTTATAGTTTGTAGCTAATGTGTATAACATTAATATAATAATAGTAGTGATTATTAAATATAATCCTATATTAGTTAACGATAGTTGTATATTACCTAATAAATCTGCTTTTAAGCTAAATAAATTTCTTATTATAAATTGATCTAATGGACTGTTATTGAAAAACATTTTTTTTTTATTAATTTTTTTTAAGGTTAAATATATTTTGTTATAATTAAATAATTGCATTGAGTTATAAAGTAAGTAAGGTACATAAAAGGTTTATTAAGTAAATTTTAGATTTAATCTGTTATATTAGGATATTTAATAGAACATGACTTTATAATTCCTCGTTGAGTTGAACATCGATGATCTTTTTTTAAGATACTTCCAAAAGAATTTGTAAAATAAAATATTCGCCTAAAAAAGGCGGAATATTTTATTTAATATTAAATATATTTAACTTTCTATTTGATCATATAATCAATACAAAAATTTACCTAAGCTTACAGATTGTATGGCTATTGGCATAGAACTATGTAGTATACCACATATTTCTGAACATTGTCCATAGAATGTACCTTCTCTATTTAAATAAACTGAAGATTGATTTAATCTACCAGGATAAGCATCACATTTAATACCTAGTGCTGGACAAGCATAAGAATGTATAACATCAGCACCTGATACGACAAATCTAGTGTGTGTTAATTCTGGTATTATTACTCTATTATCCACTTCTAGTAATCTTAATTGTCCTATTTCTAAATCACTTTCAGGAATAATATATGAATCATACTCCACACATTCTTCATCAGTGTTTACAAAGTCTGGGTATTGATAACTTCAATATCATTGGTGACCTTCTCCATGTATTACTAAAGAAGGGTCAATCACTTCATCCATTAAATATAATAACTTAAAAGAAGGAAAGGCTATAAGTATTAAGATTAATGCAGGAGTAATAGTTCAGATTAATTCCACTAATGTACCATGATTTAGATATTTATTAGATATTTTTGATTTACTAAAATTTATTATTGTCGATAACATCACTCAACTTACTGCAAACAGTATTACAGCTAAATAAAACATAATATTATTATGTAATTCTTCTAAACCTTCCATTTGTGGTGTAGCGTTATCTTGAAAAAATAAGCCTCAGGGTTCAGGGCTATCATTTTGAACATTATATTGTTCAATATTTAATTCGTCTATTTTGTTTATGTATAATTCGTTAAATTCGTTAATTAACTGATTTTTAGTCATATTTTATAATTTTATTTCGTTTTTTTTTATGTGTTTTCATCTTTATCTTGAAGCTTAGGGATAAAAAAAGTAGCACAATATGTTAATTTTATCTAATTTATTTTAATATTTATTCACCCTAACTTTTTATAATTTAATACTGAAATGGGGCTTTACTTTAGTATTAAATTATATATAATTAAGAAGATATAACTTTAAAATAGATATTAAGCAAACTAACTTTGTAAAGGTAAACTTACAAAGGCGTGTGGTTTTGGCGGACTTGTTAAACTTCATTCTAATGAATTATAGTTTCTATTAAAGAGTGTTTGGAATAAATCACCAAAGAATTGTGGTGTTAATCAAGGATATCTTTGTGTTTGTTCTCCTTCAACTAATTGTAAATAAACTATATGTAAAAATAAAACTGTCGCAACAAGACTTATTATAGATCCTACACTACTTATTAGGTTTCAACCAGCAAATGCATCAGGATAATCACTAATTCTTCTTGGCATACCTTGTAAACCTAAAAAGTGTTGTGGGAAGAAAGTTACATTAACTCCTATAAATAATATGAAAAAATGTACTTTACCTAATAAAATATTGTATGTTAAACCTGTTATTTTTGGCATTCAGAAATATCATGCACTAAATAAAGCGAAAACGGCTCCCAGAGATAATACATAATGGAAATGTGCAACAACATAGTAAGTATCATGGAAAGCTATATCAAGTGATGCATTAGCTAAAACAACACCACTTAAACCTCCTATAGTAAACATAACTACAAACCCTAAAGCAAATAACATTGAAGGTGTTAATTGTACTAGTCCACCATAAACAGTAGCTAATCAACTGAATATTTTAATACCAGTTGGTACAGCAATTATTAAAGTAGCTGCTGTAAAGTAGGCTCTTGTATCCACATCTAATCCGACTGTGTACATATGATGACTTCAAACTACAAAACCTAATACACCTATTGACATCATAGCGTAAACCATCCCTAAATAACCGAATACGTTTTTATTAGAACTGGCTGATATTGTTGTACTTATTATACCAAAACCTGGTATAATTAATATGTAGACTTCCGGATGTCCGAAGAATCAGAAAAGATGTTGGTATAGTATAGGATCTCCACCACCTGCTACTTCGAAAAAGGACGTATTGAAATTTCTATCTGTTAAAACCATAGTTATTCCACCGGCTAACACAGGTAATGATAATAATAATAACACTGCTGTTACTACTACTGCTCAACCGAATAAGGCTAATTTGTGTAATCTTATACCTGGACTTCTCATATTTAATATTGTAGTAATAAAGTTCATTGCTCCTAGTAAACTACTTACTCCTGATAGATGTAAAGCAAATATTGCTAAATCTACACTAGGTCCACTATGACTTTGTAAACCAGATAAAGGAGGATAAAGAGTTCATCCTGTACCTACTCCATTTTCTATCATTCCTGCAAATAAAAATAATATTAAACTTGGTATTAATAACCAGAAACTTATATTATTTAATCTAGGAAATGCCATATCCGGACCTCCTACTAATAATGGTAATAAGAAATTACCAAATCCTCCTATTAAGGCTGGCATTACCATAAAGAAAATCATAACTATCGCATGAGCTGTTATTATACTATTATATAATTGATTATCCGCTATATATTGTACACCTGGCCCTGATAATTCTAATCTAATTAATACTGAAAAAGCCGTACCAGCTAAACCAGAAAATACTGCAAACATTAAATATAATGTTCCTATATCTTTTGCATTACAAGATAAAAATCATCTCTCTTTTCACATGCTTATATTACTTATCTTTTCTTTCAAATTAGTTTTTGTATCTGAAGAATAGAATCTTTGGTCTGTTTTATTATAACAGCTTTCCATTGTATTTAGGCTATTTAGTTTTTTATTGTTATGCCTACAAGTATCCAAAATAAAAATATTATTTTTATTTGAATGCTTAATTTGTCAAATTATTAGTTTTATAAATTTTTTAATATACCGCCTTTAAATTTATAAACTTTTTTTTATTTGCTCTTCTATTACGAATTCATATTTATATGACTTATATTTAACGGTATAAGGATTATTTTTTCTCTTTTTTTTAGTTTAATTTGAATTAAGTTTATATTATGTTGGAGCGATTCGAACACTCAATAGTAAATACCAAAAATTTATGACTTGCCTATTAGTCGACAACATATTTTTTTTTATTGATTAAGTATTACCTTTATTTATCTACATAAACTATTTCTTTTCAGTTTTTTATTTGAAGATTATATCCTTGTCTACTATCAATTTTTAATGCATTTTTTCCTAATTCAAAAACAAAACCTAGTGTTAATATAAAGAAAAAAACTAACATAATTATTAAACCGTAAACACCATTAGTATAAGCACTTACAATATAAGGATATACTAATAATATTTCTAAATCAAATAATAAAAATAACAGTGCAAATATGAAAAAAGATATACTAAATTGAGTTCTATTTTGTCCTAAAAAAGAATGAAAACCACATTCAAAGGCACTATTTTTTTCTTGGTATGGATTATGAGGAGATAATAAGATATTTATACCTAATAGTATTAATGCTAATATTGGTATAAATATAAAAAAAAATGTTAAACTTGTCATTGTATAATTATAAATTTTAAAAGTGGAAGTAATTCTGAAGTAAAATGTATAGGAAATAATGTAAATTAACTAATTAGACAATTTAATTTTTTAATAAATTTTACTTAGTTTAAAGGAAAAAAATGAACCATATTAGTTTTATATATAAAACTATTTTTTTAAGTGAAAAGGCTATGTAAATATTACCGGCTATTATACCTGTACTCTATGTATAACAGCTAAATCTATCAAACTATTTTCTAATAATGTTATAAAAGGGATTATAACAAAAAAGTGTGCAAAATATAGAGCAGTAGAAATTTGGCCAAACTCTATATAAGGAGACTCAACGTGTTTCGCTCCTAATTGCAATAGTATTAAGAAATTTGCTATAAATATAAAGAATACAATTTTACTTAAAGGTCTAAATTGTATACCTCTTAATTTAGATAAATCTGAAAAGGGCAGAACTAATAAAGCCAATAAAGCAGAAAACATAGCTATAACACCTAATAATTTATTAGGTATAGATCTTAATATAGCATAGAAAGGTAAAAGATACCATTCCGGAACAATAGCCGGTGGTGTTTGCATAGGGTTAGCCATAACATAGTTTTCACTATCACCTAAAATATTTGGCATGAAAAAGACGAATGTAGATAATACTATTATAAATAGGAAGATTGTAATTAAATCTTTAAATATAAAGTAAGGAGAAAAAGGCAATCTATCATAATTACCAGAAACTCCTAAAGGATTACTTGAACCACTAGAATCGTGTAATGCAATTAAGTGCATTAAAGCTAATGCAGCTAAAACAAAAGGTAATACAAAGTGTAATGCAAAAAATCTATTTAGTGTAGCATTATTAACGCTAAAACCTCCTCAAATGAACTCAACTATATCTTGACCTACTCAAGGTATAGCACTCATTAAATTAGTAATAACTGTTGCACCTCATAAAGACATTTGACCGTAAGGTAATACATAACCCAAGAAAGCTGTAGCTATCATTAGTATGAATAATACTGTCCCTATAGTTCACACCAGTGTTCTTGGTGCTTTATAAGATCCATAGTATAATCCTCTACCTATATGTAGATAAACTAAAAAGAAGAAAGCTGAAGCTGTATTTGCGTGTAAATAACGTATTAATCATCCATTATTTACATCTCTCATTATATGTTCTACTGAATCAAATGCCTCTGATACACTAGGTGTATAATGCATTCCTAAAGTTACACCTGTAACTATTTGTATTATTAAACAAAACGCTAGTAATGATCCAAAATTTCATAAGTAGCTTATATTAGAGGGTTGGGGTGAATCTATTGTATATGAATTCACCATTTTTAGTAGCGGATGACTTTTTAAAATTCTCATTTTTTTTTATGATATTTATAACTTAGTTTAATATTTTCTATATTTGCAATTTGCACCTCTTTAATTTTTTTGTAAAAAAAATAGATTTTTTGTGGAATTTATTTATCGTTTTTTTGTATAAAAAACGATAAATAAAGGAATCTATAAAAATAAACAGTTTATTGCATCTGCAATACCGTCCAAAAATGTTAATAACATAACATAAAAATAATCCAAAGAGACTTTAAAACTAGATTGGCCTCCTCCTGCTGATCCTGCCCCGCCTACTGAACCTGAGCCAGTTCCAAATGAACCTGAACCACCAAGACCAGTACCTTTAGGCTCATCATCATCCTCGTTTTCACGTTTTTTGACTATTTTGTGTTCTTGGGGGTTGAAAGAATCATCCTCTTCCCGTTTACGTTTTGTACCTCCAACTCCCGAACTAGCACTAACTGTTATAGGAGCTACATTATTATCATCTCCATTGTCAGAACTATCGTCTGACGAGTCCAAGTCCAATGAACTAGGCTCTCTTTCTTCTGGAGATGAGTAATCATTTTCAGAAGGTGACGCGCCTTCTACAGCGAGAGTCTCATCATATGCAACAGGTGCAGGTAAATCCTTAGCAAAAGGAGTGTTTTCTGGATTATAGTTTGTAGTATCATTTCTAACCGACTCAGCTGTACCAAGAACGGGGTGAAAGCTGTTTTTATAATTTTCCATCTCCTCCGCGCTTTGAATATAACTAGGCACAGTTGGAGTTTTTTCATATATAACGGAACCAGTATTTATATCCTTTGCTTCATATAATGCTCTTTTGTGAGCATCACTGTATTGAACTTCGATTCTAACATCCTGTTCATGTTGCTTATTATGTGCATTTAATAAATACTGAGCTTCTTTTAAATCATACTCATTACCTCAATTATTATCTTTAGTATAACTTTTTAATTTACTATCATGTCCATTAACTGCATGTTGTATGGATCTACCTAAATAACCATCTCTATAATGCCCTACCATATTACTTAAAGTTTCTCTTCCTGTTATATCATCTGAATCATAACCGGTATCATCCTTATTAGTACTGTTACCGGGGTTGTTGTTATTATTATTTGTATTGTTATCCGAATTATTATTATTTGTATTGTTATCCGAGTTGTTCTTGTTATTATTCGAATTATTCTCAGAGCTGCTATTTAAAATTCTTTCTATATTCATTTTTTTATTTTGTTATTTATATAAGGGTTCCTTAGACAAATTCGCTGTAAAAAAGTTTAATCTTTTTTTTACATTAATGTTTAATTGCTAAAGAAATATTAGGAATTTATATTATAAGATAGGGTTTCCATAACATAAATTTTACTAACATCTTTAACAATTAAGTGCATTAAAGCTAGTGCAGCTACAAATTTGTCTAATATTGAGAAATTTATTTAAACAGGAGTTTAATTAAACTACTGTTTAAAAGATATAGGTGATAAGACTTGAACTTATAAAGCTTTTAGACTATTCCGTCCTAAGCGGAACCTGTTTACCAATTTCAGCACACCTATTGTGCTCGAGATAAGACTTGAACTTATAGCCTAAACATCTTCAGTGTTCCGCTCAACCAATTGAGCTTCTCGAGCGAAAAAAAATAAATTAAATTGTATTATACAATTTAAGAATATAAAGTAATAAGAATATAATGTAGTTAAACTGCATTATATTCTTATACTATGGAGGTATTAGGAGTCGGACCTAAGATGACGAATTGCAAACTCGCTGTTTTACCAATTAAACTATACCCCCTAAAATTTATACTTTATAAAAAGGGGCTTATTATCACTTTTGCACACTTTTTTTTAGGTCTTACAATAATTCAAATAAGGTATGAATAATTCTCTTTATATTTTATCTGTAACAATAATACCTTAAGGCCAGAATGAATTGAACACTCATCTTAACTGTCATGAGCAGTTGGCTCTACCATTAAGCTATAGCCTTTGTTATAAATAAAAAAAATTGATTAAAAACTAAAAACATATTAAGTAAATAAGTCCTGATAAGAACAAAGAAGGTATTGATCCTTCACTTAATGATCTGCAATCATAATGTAAAACCTTTTACAACTTGTTCCAGCATAATTTGGACTACCTCTTTTTAACCTTTATCCTTAAATCTTATCCGAAAAATGAGTCGAACATTTATGATTAATATCAACGAAACTTAAGCTCGTCCTGTCTACCAATTCCAGCACTCGGATAGTCTTACAAAGCAGTATATACTTTATTTTTAGTATAAGCTTACTAAATATTAAATTAATAAGGATAAAGGGTATATGTTTTATTTGGCTAATTTATAGGGTAAAATAAGTTTTGATTTCCTTTTTAACTAGTACCTTTTATTACTTAAGTTAAAATTAAGGAAATCACCTATAATTTTAATGTTTATCCATAACCTTACGCCTTTAAGGTGATTTGAACACCTAACCGATATATTAACAGTATATTGCTCTACCAATTGAGCTATAAAAGCTTTAAAAATGAAGCAGCGTTTTGGGAGGATACCCTGAATTGAACAAGGATATACTATGCCACAAATAGTTGTTTTACCTTTAAACTATATCCACCTATATGTTTATAGGTATAAAAAATGTTAAAAGGTTAAAAATCTAAAGTTTAAATGATAAAACCCAATAATATTATATTAAAAAAATAAAATTTATCTCGAGGAAAAATAGTATGAGAAATAAATGAGTTGAACACTTAACCATTCGCGTGTAAAACGACTGCTCTACCAATTAAGCTAATTTCCCTATAAAATGCGCGGGTTGAGGGTTCGCACCCCAATCATTTGGTCATGAGCCAAATATGTTAACTATTACACTAACCCGCGTACAACCCAGGAGAGACTTGAACTCTCGTTTTAACAGTGAAAAGGTTATGTCTTAACCATCTTGACCACTGGGTCTAAGCCCGGTGTAAGTATTGCACTTACTTCCACCGATTACAAAACGATAGCATTACTTTTATGCTAACCAGGCCTATTTAAATATGTATAATTTAATTTTAGAGTTTTTTAATTAAATTAGTACTTTATGCCTAAAGACCTCCTGATCCGTACAACTAAAGCCTATGTTACAATATTTTTGTTTTAAACAAAAATATTGTATTTGTAATGTTCTATTACATTTAGAAGAGTATAATAAAGTAAGTTTCGCGCTTATAGGCTTTCAGCGCTTCTCTTTAATTGACGTGGCTTTCTTGCCGTGCCTATTAAATTTAAACCTATTTAATTAAAATAGTATTTTAATAAACAACATGTAAACTATAGGTCAACATACCCAATTCCTCTCGTACAAAGGGGCTATCTTTATTTTACTCAAACTTCCTCTAGAAGATAGAAACCATACTGTCTCACGACGTATTAAACCCAACTCATGTAACTCTTTAATCGACGAACAGTCGAACCCTTCATGATTCCTGCGTTCATGTGGATGAGCTAAGCCGACATCGAGGTGCCAAACCGCGCACTCAATTTGTACTCTCTTGCGCTCATTAGCCTGTTCAATTTGTTTACAGAAAAAAAATTTTTTTTTGTTGGCTTGTAGCCATCCATATTTTACAATATGGTTCAGACTATGTTTTCATTTATATATTTTTTGTTAATCTTTTTTAATATCCACTCACTCAACCTTTTAGGCCAAATGAACCTATATTAGTTTTGCTATTTAATTTTGTGTATTGTAAATTTGAATTTAAATTACCTTTTAATAAAATAGAAGATAAACAACCTAAACTTGAATCTATATTTCATAGATTTCCTTTATATTTTATTTTAGATATAGATCTTGAAGCAGTATGTCTTTTAGTTAATCTACCAGATGCCTCTAATCTAAACCCAGTAATATGTTTATACTTAAGATTATTAATAATATATTTATTCAAGTTTTTTTTTGTTTTTAAATTAAAAATATTTACAGGTTTACCTTTAAATACTTTTCTTTTAATTTTTATTTTATTTTGTAAATTTGTAATTAAATTTAACAATTTACCTCTTTTTCTTTTAATTTTTAATAAAAAGGATTCAGATAAAATATCACTATTTAGATAAAAATTTTTTAAATTTATAAAATTAAATTCAACATTTTTATTAAATAAGACCTGTAAATAATTCTTTAGGTATTGTAAATATGTATAATTAAATTTTGATTTATTTATGTAAATTAATTGTTTAAAATATATATATTTAATTATTTTTCTTAAATATTTTCTTATTCGTCATGTGTAAAATGTTTTAATATATCTTAGCATACGTTTGTTATATCTAGACACACCTTTAATTTTTTTCATCATATATAATTTATCTAAAACATTTATAATATAATGTTTATTTTTACTAGCTTTATGTAAAGCTAAAATAGATTTTATTTTTATATTTTTCAATTTTTTCATTAAAAATTTCATATTTCTAATTCTTACTTTATTTATTATTCTAATTTTTACAGACCTTGGCTTAGTTTTATTTAAAATTAAATTTTTTTTAGGTCTAATATAATTATAATTATGAAATAAAGAAGTTTTATAAAAAAAGGATAAAGAATTATTTATCTTTATGCTTTTTCTTAAAAATTTTTTAAGTGGTTTTTTTATTAAAATTTTTTTTATAAATCTTTTTTTTAATTTTAAAATATAATTGTTTTTTTGTCTATTAAAGGTATATAAAGTTATTATAACTTTATTATTAGTATGTTTAAATTCTCCTTTACTTAAATAAATTTTACTTGATGTTAATCTTCTATGTTTATTTCTTATTATTTTAGTTCTTAGCTTTTTTTCTATTTTTCAATTATACAAAGAAAAATAACCTTTTATTAATTTTAGGGCTAATTTACTAATAGAGGGTATTAGAGGTAATGCATTTTTATTATAAACAAAAATACTATTATCTCATTCTCTTACAGAAGAAGGAAAATGTTTAAAAGTATTTAATTTATCTAAAGAATTATCCTTTTTATTTGTTTTACTATATGTTTTTTTTAGTGCAGATAATAAATTCATTTAACTTAAGATTATTTATAGTTATTGTTCCATTTTGAAATCTATTTCATTAATGTAAAAGAATAGTACATTAATTATTATTATATATATATAAATGTTGGATTTTTAATAGTCGTTGAACGTTCTTATTAAAAAATAAGTTTCGCTTCAAATTAACTATAATTAGTATAGTTTTTTTTGAAATTTATCCAAATTATTACCAATATTAAAAAATATTGAAGGACTAACAAATAATCCCTAGCGTAACTTTTTCAAAAATACAAGACCTTTCCTTTCAGTATCTTGCGATCTTATGCCCCGCTTACGCGACTGATGGACTTGTAGGTCTAACAGTAAAGCAAGATTTAGCCATTAAACTTTTACAGTATTATTAAATATCATAGTATTATACTACAATTTTGAATTTTAAAAATTTAAAATTCAATATACAACTATTTACCATATAGTTAAAATCTTACTTATATAAAAATTTATAAATTATTTAAAATAATAGTAACTGAATAAATTACGGATAATATATAAAAAATTAAAAAACATAACGAAATATTTTCCGTTATGTTTTTGCATATAACATGCATATTTACGAATGGAATTTTGGATATACCCAGGTACTTTTTGTGGGATCTGTGCCCCGCATAAACTGTCTTCCAATCAATTGAATGAAATAAAGTAAATAAAGGTGTCTCATTGTTGTACTACTTACATAAACATTTTAATTTTAATAATGTACTACTACCTTATACACTTGTAATTCTTATAACCATATCTCAATTGGTAACAGTAAAGCTGCATAGGGTCTTCTCGTCTATCTAGAGGTAAACAGTATCTGCACTGCTATTCCAATTTCACTGAGCCAATCATCGAGACAGCTGTTGTATCGTTACGTCATTCATGCAAGACCGCATTTAACGGCCAGGGTATTCCGCTACCTTAGGACCCTCATCGGTAAGGCCGCCGTTTGTCGGGGATTTCTTCAATGCCTAATTTTTTTTTAAGCAAATCTGTTACCCTTCCGACACTGGGCAGACTTCACACTCTATATTTAGATATCTATCTTTGCAGAGTGCTGTGTTTTAAATAAACAGTCGTACAACACAATTCTATGCCTCCTATTCATATTGGAACCTTTTTCAGATTTTTTATCACCTTAATCCATTTTCCTAATGCGAATGGCTCACCTTATCCCGAAGTTACGTGAGTAAATTTGCCGAGTTCCTTAATGATTGATTACTCAAACGCCTTCGTATTTTCTACTTGCTTACTTGTGTTAGTATTTAGGTACGGTTTTACCTATTTTGAAAGAAATTTCACGCATAAAATTCAAAATAACATCTGCGAATTTTCCTGAACTAATTTAATTTTAATTAGTCTTGTTCTGCAGATTCGAATGTCCCTTATTATCAGTTCATCCTATTATGTGTTCATCGTTTTCGCTACTTTATATTGTTTTACTTATAAAGTATTATAAACTTAGAAGCCGTAAATTTAAATAAATACCATAAGCTTAAGGCGGATGCCTTACATCTTATCGCTACTCATGTCAGCATTATCACTTGGATTATTCATGAAATAAAAATTATCTACCGCTTTTATTATTAATTAAACAAAAGGATGATAAATAAATTTTTATTTCTCTTTTTTATTCTTATAAAGAACAAAGCTAGATATATATCCAATGTTCCGCTACCCCATATATCCTTTGTTTAATTTAAACAATATATGGACAAGGTTTCGGTATATTATTTAGATCCGTTATATTTTCGGTGTGTACTCCTAAAACAAATCAATGCTCTGTTACGAGATCATTAAAAAGTGGCTGCATCTAAGCCCATTAAATGATTGTATTCAAAGACACATCCTTAATTTCACTCAACAATAATTTTGGAACCTTATTAACTCTTGTTCTGGGCTGTTTCCCTTTAGACATACAACCTTTCGTACTATGTCCGATTATTTAATATTCATCTTAACCCTTCCGAGTGCAAATACTCTCCGATAAAATCTTTACGATCCCCCGATATATACAAAATTCTCTTTTTTATTTTTGGATTAGAAAAATAAAGCAAAAGAAGAATTTTGACCGAGATCACAGTTCTGTACCTGCTAAGATGTTACTTAAATTACCTACTAATATAGGTTTCGCGGAAAACCAGCTTAACTAGTCAGTTTTGTCTTTCACTTACTTACCACCATTCTTCGGATGTCTATACAACGACAACCCGTTCGGACTTTTATTATCCTGATAATGGTAAGATCACTAGTCTCCGGGTCTAATTTTAGATACTTTCTCATTTTTTCATAATCGATTTCTCTAAGAGTTCACTCTGTTATTCTATATTTTTTACAAAATAGTCCCAGAATCGCGTCTTGCATCTAAAATTAACTTGCTGACCCATTATGCAAAAGGTACGCTCTTGTTTTTTATTTCTTTTTTTCTCGAGCTGCTTATAAAACTACTATTAAATATTTTTCCTCACGGAACTTTACACTATTGCGTATAAACCATATTTAGCCTTAGAGGAAGGTTCCCCTTTATTCAAACAGAAAATCCATTTTACTTGGCTTGGCTTCTCTACTTTACTTCTCATTATATGTAGAATCTCGTTTGATTTTATTTCCTAAGATTAATTAGATTTTTCTGTTCATCTTGTTTATTTACTAGATTTCTCTTAGCATTTATTCATCTTCTTTTGGTTTATAGCAAATTTTTCATAATAATTTCTTTTTACACTTTTTTGATAAATTGATAAATTTATCAAATTAAAATTTTTCTTATACTAGACTTATTCTATCTTTTTTTTAATTTTAAAATATAATTGTTTTTTTTTGTAAACGGGTATATATTTACCTAAAGCCTAAAGTTTTATACATATATATCAAGTTCCTACTCAAACGAATTATTAACTCCGCTTTCTAGATTTTTCAGAATCAATATATAATAATTGTAAAACGTCGAAAAAAAATTTGCTATAAACCAAAAGAAGATGGACACTGTAAGAGACCTTGATATTATTTATTAAGAACCTCAATAATAAACCGAAATATATAAGAATAGTCATACAACATCTACAAAATGTCAGTATAAAATACCAGATTCAAAACCTAAGTGATGATTTTCAGTTAAATGATATGCTAAAAGACGTCATAATCCTACAGCTAAGAAAGCTGTACCAATTATAACATGTAAACCGTGAAATCCAGTTCCAAAGTAAAAACAAGATGAATAAGTACCATCTGATATAGTAAAAGATGAAACTGTGTATTCTATACCTTGGAAAGCTGTAAATATTACAGCTAAAATAATAGTATAAACTAATCCATATAAAGCTCCACTTCTATTTCCTTGAATTAAAGAATGATGTGAATAAGTTACAGTTACACCTGAAGATAGTAAAATTATTGTGTTTAACAATGGTAATTCAAAGGGATTTATAGAATCTATACCCATAGGTGGTCATTTAGCACCTAGCTCTATCGTTGGAGATAAAGCACTATGGAAGAAAGCTCAAAAGATAGCTAAAAAAAATAAGGCTTCAGATACTATAAAAAGTCCTACTCCCATATTTAATCCTCTTTGTACAGCTAAAGTATGATTACCTAAATAAGTACCTTCTGATATTACATCTCTAAATCATAAAGACATAGATAAAATTAAACTTAATAATGCAAATAATAAAATATTTAATCCTATACTAAATGATTGGAAAGATAATATAGCACTTAATGTAACTGCCAATAAAGATGTACTTGTATTTAAAGGCCAGGGACTAGGTGATACTAAATGGTAAGGATGTGCTTGAAAATTACTCCTAATAGAGTTAGTCATAATAAAATTTATCCATTCTTATTGTTTGTATTTTTTTTTATAAATGGTTGTAAAGGGAATGGATAAATTATATATATAAAAACTAAAAAAGGATCTAAATTAAGTAAAAATTAGTAGGTAATAATCCAAGATTATACACTAAACAAGGTATAAATATTATTAAAGCAATAATAATAGGTAATAAAACAGTTCAACAATAAGACATTAATTGATCAAATCTTATTCGAGGGAAAGAGGCTCTAACTCAAATAAAAGCAAAAATAAGTAAAGAAGTTTTTAAACCTAAACATATACTATATAATAAATCTTCGTTTATTATAGTAAATAAAAAATCTCTATCATTTATCTCAAAATCAAAATAGTACAGAATATTTAAAAAAGAATCATAAGAAAAGAAAGGTAAATACCCTCCTAAAAATAAAATACTAGTAAATATACAGATTAAAACTATGCTTGCATATTCAGCTAAAAAAAAGAATACAAAAATAGCAGCAGAATGTTCAGTCATAAATCCAGAAACCAATTCAGATTCTGCTTCTGCTAAATCAAAAGGAGCTCTATTAGTTTCTGCAACACTTCCTATAAAAAATATAATAAAAACAGGTAATAAAGGAAAAATAGTATATACTATTCTCTGTGATTCTACTACTGCTGTTAAACTTAAATTTCCTGTTATTAAAACAACTAATAATAATGCTGAACTTAATATTAATTCATAACTTATTAATTGTGCTGTACTTCTTAATGAACCTAAAAAAGCATATTTTGAATTAGCAGATCAACCTGCTAATAATATACCATATGTTGAAATAGATGATACAGCTAACAAATATAATATACCTAAATTTAAATCACCTATTACTAAACCACGTGCATAAGGTATTACAGCATAACCTAATAATCCAAAGATTAATGTTAATATTGGACCTAAAAAGAATAATATTAAATTTGCTTGTGTTGGACTTATATATTCTTTTAATAATAATTTTAAGGCATCTGCAAAGGCTTGCAGAAGGCCATAATAACCTACTATATTTGGACCTAATCTTCTTTGCATGCTTGCCATTGTTTTTCTTTCCGCTATAGTTGTGAAAGGTACGACTAATAAGGCTGGAACTATAACCAATAGAACTTCTAATATAGAGTATAAGGATTGCAATATAATATCAATAATTTTTTTTTATAAATGATATATGATGATAATATCCTTTTTCTATATAAATATAAAAATATATTCAAATATATTTCTTTTGAATTCAGAACTTTTTTTATAGTCTATTATGTTGGAGCGATTCGAACACTCAATAGTAAATACCAAAAATTTATGACTTGCCTATTAGTCGACAACATATTTTTTTTTTAAGGCTTAAAAATTATCTTTTTAAACTTTGACTCTTAATCTCGTACATTACCTTTTCTTATATCCTCAGATTCTCGCTGGATTAATAATCTAAGCCGCATATTTTCAGATAAAGTATGAGGGACATAATTATCTGGATAACTTACAGGTAAACCATTAGATAATCCTCTTACTTCATTTTCGACCTCCGGATCGAAACCACGTTGAGTTGCAATAACTTTTATTATTGCAAAATCTCTTAGAGTAAGTGGTGCTTGATAATTCGTTTTTTTTAATTTTTTTTCTATCTCTATTTGTTCAGGCTCTATTAAATTAAGAGTTACACTAGGGGTATTATTTCCTCTTAGTCCTGACTCTGTTCGTCTTTTTTCTATTTCTAGATTAAATTTTCTTCATTCTTCATTTATTGCATAAGTATAGCTATGGTGTATGCCAGGTATAAATATATTTCGAGGCTGTCTAGTGTCACCAGTATAGGTAGGACGAGCATTATTACCAGCTTCGTCACCTGGGCCAAAGAAACATTGCATTTTTTTACCCCAATAGTCAGTTGTAAATAAATATGGAATATCCAAATTAAATAAAGATAAAATAATATAAATTATAGCTGTAAAGAAAGATAAAATATAAGAAATTAAAGGTGCAAAGAAAGGAATGAAAGCAGTAAAAAAAGGAAGACAACAATAGAAAATTAATTGTTTTGATGTTATTTTCTTGAAAAATCATATAATATTAATCAAAGATATAAATTCCCCTTTAATAACATAACATTGATATACAGATATTACATTAATATCTATGTTATAATGGATTGGTATAAGATAAAATCAAGCGATACAAAAAATATTAATTAAAATTCATTTTATGTAGTTAAATTTTTGTGTTTTAAATTTTTCTAATAATATTATACTTTTTTTTTTTTTAGGTTTATAATTTTTTGTTCTAATTAAAGAATTGCATTGAAAAAAAGGTAATCTAGCACAAAAAGGACTGTTTTGAAGCTTATACCCTTTTTTAATAAGAGTTAAGCGTGATATATGAGAATATAAATAGTTTCTATTTATATTCTTTAGACTGAATGGGTTTTTAGGAAGCTTGTATTGCTAATTATTCCATATATTATTATAATAAATAATAAAGAATCATTATTATTATTAGTTAAAAATAAAATAGAAATATAAAAAATCAAACCAACTAATATGTATAGAGCATATGATGTAACAACTCCGGTACTTAACTTATTAATAGAAAGACTTATGTCAGTAATACTTTTTTGTAAACCAAAAGGACCAAATTTTTCAACAGATCCTTTATCTAATATCTTAGTAGTTTGAGCACCTAAGTCTAATATAACACCAGAAATATATTTATTATAATACATTTCTACTAAGAAACGTTGGTTAAAAAAGCTAAATATATTGTAACCTAAATTAGATAATTTAAATTTCATAAGTAATTTAGGATAGAATTCAGTAAATAAGACAGATAATATACTTAATGAAATAGTAAAGAATAAAGGTAATAACTTATAGAAAGTAGGAACAGCAAATTCTGTATCTAACATAATTTCATGTTTAGGATGTATAAACAAACTGTTGTCAGAAAAGAAATCAGAACCTAAACCTATAAAAATATCTTTAGTAATATAACCAAAGAATATTGAAAATATTGCCAAAATAATTAAAGGTAAACTCATATATATATCTCCTTCATGAGCGCCATGATCTGGTTTATAATTTACTATAGGTCCATTAGGATTAGTTAAAAAAGTTAAATATAAAACTTTAACTGAATAAAGTGTAGTAAACATAGCACCTATAACAGCTATATAGTAAACTATAATACTTGAGATATAATATTTACCAAATGCAGATTCAAGAATAAAATCTTTAGAATAGAAACCAGTCATAAAAGGGAAAGCAACTAAACTAAGAGAAGCTATTAACATAACAGAATATGTAAGAGGTAAATAAGATATTAATCCACCGTATTTTCTAAAATCTTGATTATCTGCAACTGCGTGTATAACCGCACCTGCACCTAAAAATAATAAACCTTTATAAAAAGCATGATTAACTAAATGAAATAAAGCTATATTATATGAAGATAAACCAATAGCTATAACCATCATACCTAATTGACTCATAGTTGAATAAGCTATAACTTTTTTTATATCTTGTTGGAATAATCCTACAAGAGAACTAAACACTGTTGTAATAGCTCCTACTCATAAGCATAAAAGTAATACAAAAGAACTGTTTTCTATTAAAGGAGAGACTCTCATTAATAAATATACACCAGCAGTAACCATAGTAGCTGCATGTATTAGGGCTGAAACAGGCGTAGGACCTTCCATAGCCATAGGTAATCATACATGTAAACCAACTTGAGAACTTTTAGCCATTGCACCAATTAATAAACATATACCTATAATTATAATAACTTCTTCACTATAGTAGGGTGATATTGAGAATATTGTAGTATAATCTAAATTACCAAAAGATCATAACATGGCAAACATACCTATAGTTAAAAAGCAATCACCTACTCTATTTGTTAAAAAAGCAGATATAGAACTTTGATTTGCTGCTATTCTTGTAAATCAAAAACTAACTAATAAGTATGAACATACTCCTACTCCTTCTCAACCTACAAACATTAATAAGAAATTATCAGCTGTAACTAAGATAATCATCATAAATGTAAATAAACTTAGATAACTGAAAAATCTTTGGTTATGAGGATCATGGCTCATATACCCTATTGAATATATATGCACTAAAGAGGATACTATCAGTACTGGTATTAACATAGAGACTGTTAAAGAATCAAAATTAAACGCTCATTTTACATTTAAGGATTCTGAATCTATTCATCTAAATAATTCTATTTTTGTACCTACTTGATTTAATCCTACTTCTACAAAAGCTATTATTGCTAATATTGTTGTTATTATTACACAGGTACATGTTATTATTCGTGCTCCGCTAACTCCGACTTTTCTACCAAAAAATCCGGATACTATTGATCCTAATATAGGTAAAAGTATTAATGCTAGATACATTAGTTATATTCTATTGATATACTTCCTCTTAGTCTATAATATGCTACTAGGATTCCTAGACCTATCGCTGATTCTGCACCCGCTATAGCTATTATATATATTGAAAAAGTTTGACCTATTATATCATCAAAGCTTAATGAACTTATTAATATTAGAAAAGTAATTGATAATAACATTATTTCTATTGAAATAAGCATTAAAATTATATTTTTTCTGTTTAAAACGAAACCTAATATTCCTATTAAAAACAAAATTAGTGAAAAACTCATTTAACAATTTAAATTAATATATGGAATTGCAACATTTTTGTTTATTAATTTTTTTTTTTTTATAATATAATAATTATTTTAAAAATAACACGGTTATATATTAATCTACCATTAAAGATAAAAATATTTATATAATTTTTTTTCTTAAACTTTTAATATAAACCTTTGTGTCTTTATAGAGTTATATTATGCAACATATAATAATAAGAAGGCCATCATTAAAGCAAATAATCCTGTTGCTTCTGCAAAAGCAAAACCTAAGATTGCATATGAAAATAATTGTCCTCTTAATGAAGGGTTTCTAGACACTCCTATTATTAAAGCTCCAAATACTACACCTATACCAACACCAGCACCTATTAAACCTGTAGTTGCTAAACCTGTACCTATAATTTTAGCTGCTTGTATCATTAAAAAAAAAGAGGTTAATATTAAAAAAATTAATTTTTAAACTAAATAGGTGTTTATGATGTATAAATAAAAGAAAAGTTTTTCTTTTATTTATATTTTTATAAGGTTTCAACATGTTACCTATATATTGATTGAACCTTGATACTGTTTGTACTCATAAAACTAAAATGAGTATAGGAATTGAACCTATATATTAGTGTCCGTAGCACTATATTTTACCATTAAATTAACCCACAGGTTAAAAGTAGGTCTTAAGAATAATTAATTTTAATTAATTAGCTTAATTTAGTTTTTTATTAATTATTTATAATTTTTTTAATAATACACGGCTTGTGTATAAACGAACAAATCTTGGTAGTATAAATTTACTAAATAAATAAATAATTAAAGCAAGTAATAAAAAATTAAATATTACTTGATTAACAAAATAGAATGGTACTAATTGTGGCATAATATTTTTTAGTTTGTAATACATAAGAATCTAAATTTTTGTACTACAAATAATTACTTTTTTTCTAACTAATCTTGATTATCTAGACGACTATTTGGGCTAGCATGATCTTTATCATACCACATTTTAAATATTCTTACATCAAAAGGTTCTTTAAAAAAAATCAGATCTAATTGAATAATCTATTTGATGTAATTCATGTCAATTACATTTATATATCTTATGAGGATTTCAATATTTTATGGGTAGGGTTTTTTTCGGTATGGTTTTTTTTTATTTATCATTATCCAGAATATCCTTCATTTTTGCTCAATTATTTAAAGTATATAATTTTACGCCATTATATTGAGGCTTAACTTTCGCTAAATCATATTGAGGTTTAGGTTTAGCTTTTTAACTTTTTATACAAGGGAATATGAGATTAAAGACAATAGATTACATAAATTTAATAATTCATCTGGTATAAAAATAAAACTAATTATAGCTAAATTTAATACACTTAATGTTATAGAGTATATATTAGATAATGAAACTTCTAAATACATATAAGTTTTTTCATATTCAGACTTATCAAAATATATTGTTTTTATTACAGTTAAATAATACACTGCACCTATAACACTTGTTAATACACCTATTAAAACTAATATAGTTTTATTATTATCTAAAGCTGTAGTTAAAACCATTTGCTTTCCAAAGAAACCAACTAAAGGAGGTAAACCTACAAAAGAGAACATAGTTATAACTAAAAATAAAGCTAATATAGGGTTAATAGAAAAATAACCTTTTAATTGACTAATTAATTGAATAGGACTATTATTTTTTTCT
>Ga0307514_10001468_pt1 | contig 28701 bp, 33 predicted proteins | sample 16_EM_MG_FD_203088 | JGI IMG/M metagenome (GOLD analysis project Ga0307514, IMG submission 203088) | Populus trichocarpa ectomycorrhiza microbial communities from riparian zone in the Pacific Northwest, United States - 16_EM | ecosystem: Host-associated > Plants > Roots > Unclassified | place... | reverse complement strand
CGTGTCGTACTCGCCACAAGATCGGAGCTCCTTCCGTGGTTACCCGGTGAGTTCAATGTCCCCTGAAGCTTAATATCACACCCGTACGGTTCTGTCGAGGACTTAGGGGAACCAAATCATTACCGGAAGGACTAGCGGAGCTGGAAATACAGGAACCGTGTAATGGCCCACAGATTGTCAACACTGTGGGAACCGGAGCCCTATAGTACAATCGGTTGGAGTTATACAAAGGTCAGATGGACCCTGACAGACCTGACAGCTTGCCTCCCCCCCCCACTAGCACGGCGGCTGCCGGCTCCACACACGGCTGAGTCTGCCTCGACCTGCCCCAGTAACACACGCTTCTGTGCTACCTCACCTCCATCCTGCTCATGTCGCACCCAATCTTTGACATCGACGAATTATTGCGACAGGTCGCCGACGAGTTGGTTGAAATCAGTCCACAAACAGCTGTTTCTTTCGCTCTCCTCCGTCGATCCTTCGAAGAACCTACGCTTAGTTCGCTTTGGAAACAACAACCTTCGTTGGCCACCCTAGTGAAGGTGTTGCCGAATCACACTTGGGTCCAAGATGAGAAAGGCTCTAAAAGTATTGTGAGTGGTTGTAACTTTCCTGCGGATCGTATCTGGTTTAACTTCCCCCAGGCAATCGAGGACGATCCTTCACCGGGAGACTGGACCAGGTTGCGACAATACGCTTCCTGGATGCGCGAATTACACATCGGCCATGGCGGAGAACCTCCCGTTGGTACCCTTTTTCGACTTTCGAACAATTCCCCTGGCGGGGTATTGTGTCCAAAGCTGGAAGGGTTAAGTTGGGACGTGTGGGGAGCGAAAAATATCTTATCGTTCTTCCGCCTTTTCCTCTCCCCCCATTTGAAACGCGTCAACCTCTACAGGTTTGCTGCGCTTCTCATTCCGGAGGCTCTGTCGGCCGATTTCGTCCAGATCGTCTCTTCCTTGCCCACCTCACTTGAAAAGATTTCCATTAAGTGTGTTGAGGGGAAGGAAGGAACTTTGAAGGATGCATTATCCACCCTCGTTTGTCGATCCGGGCCATCCCTAAGAACATTTTACTTCTATTCATCCTTGACGGAGGCGGCTGTTCACCACATCACTCAACTTCCAAATTTACGTTCTTTGGTTTTCGCCCAGGGACCCCCTCAGACCGCCCCGCTATCCGTTGTCCCACCCCTCAATGACCTTCGCCTCTACGGACAAGCGGCCCTACCGTGGCTTCACCTCCTCGCGTTACATGGAGAGGGTATCCTCCAGAACGATTCCGCAACACATGCGAACATCAGAGAAACGCTACGAGAACTCAGGTGTCCCGTTGGCACCGCCGTTGATCCAACTTTCTTATCTTCGATCCTCAAGTTCCATAATCTGGTTGCGCTGAATGTGGACACCTATTGCCAGGACCGGGAAGGTTGTACCTTTCGCCTGACGGATGCCGATATGGAGAACCTTGTCACTACGCTACCTCGCTTGAAATGTCTGCAGCTCGGACGACCTTGTCGTTTTAATCCCTGTAACGCCACCGTCGCCTCACTCATGTTGATATCCACCCATTGCCTGGATCTCACAATCCTGGAAACGCACTTCAATACCTGTACGATTGTTGGCGATATGCAACGCTTACTTGACGGAGGCTCTGGGCGCGACAGCGCCAAGTGCCAGCTCCAGAAATTGGGGATTGGATACTCACCACCAGGAGTGGGTAGAAAGGACGTGGAAATTGTTGTGAAGGGTTTCAAGGCCATTTTCCCATCCTTGGCGGATTTTATTGATTACAGCGGTCATTGGCGCGAGCTGAGAGCTAAAATATTGGGTTGACGGAGACACACTCGATGTTGACGCGCCTGGCCGGACGCCACAGTCCCATTTGATGTATACCGAATGTGGAAGATTTCTAGGTAGCCTTTCTGCTCTCATTTCTCTGTGTAACTGGGCATCCGGGAGGGGTTATCGTCCCTACGGCTTACTCAACGACGTTCCTCTCTTTCTTCCCGACAGAAAATGTTGTTGGAATATGTTGCATTCCATGCTTCTTCGTCGATTATTACCTTTTATGGTAGTTTGTTCCCACCGCGTTTCTTACTTATCTTTCGGATGATCGCTACATCACTCCTTAGTCGCAGTCGCTCTTACTCTACTGAGGATCAGATCAACTAGACGTTTGTTTAGTTTCCAATAAATGTGACCGAAAGGAAGGAGACGACTGTATTTCAATCCTGCGATACTACCCTTTCATCTTATATCATGCTGTCGTCGAGAAGCCATTAGATTCCATGGTGGAAACAACTGTTCTATAAAACCGAAGTCGATTTTCTTTTCGGGAGCGGTATCATGCTTCATTTCGTCTCGTGTTGACGCGAAGGTGGTTATCTCGACCCTTTTACTTGGCCAACTTCAACTCCACAAAGAACCAGCCATGGCAGTTTTCCCTAGCAACTGGCACTCGTTATCGCGCGACCAGGTGGCTCCTAGCAATCGCTGCGCAGCAATTTCATTCCCTGCTCGGCCCTAGCCTTCTACGAAATCCTCAACGCATGCTAGGATGAAAGATACGGCACATTTAGGTAGTATACGCGTTAATACCGCTATTATTGTGCCAATAAACACCGCTAGTATCATGTGCAGTGATTTTCCTTGTGCTGCAGGCGCAAACACGTTGTGGATTAAATACGCCATGGATTCCTGTGGAAATGGGCGATGAATGATTCGTATGAAAATGGCGATTGACCCAACTCGACCAGGAGGGGGACTCACCAGGAAAGGGACACCACACTCGGGCTCCGCCAACAACCCAAGCCCCCCAGAAATTTCTATTATTGTCCACATCTTGTACCCAGACTCCTCAAGCGTCCTGAAAGTCGTTATAATAGGCTCCAACCGACGCCAACCCCTATGGGACTCAAATCGCGTCAACGATGGGAGAATCATGACCATCCCCATCGAGATAATTTCGAACTCATCGTCCAGGAATGGGAAGGTCCGGTAGCCCATAGACAACTTTTTTAGGGCACATTTAGGCTTCCGGTGGAGGTTGTGTGAATAAGCGTAGTCCAACATGGTGACTATGTCCACCGGCATATCTGTCGTGCGGAAGTGGATGTTCAGCCGTTTCAAGTTGGTACAATGGATGGAAAGGAAGAGGAGGGAAAGGACCGTTGTGGGGCATGGGCGGGCATTGCACGGCCATTTGCCCAATTCGAGGTGTTCCAGCCTCGGCAAAGCGATCGCCAGAGCTTCCACAGCTCGGTCTGTGAGTTGTGATTCGCACGCGTCCCTCCATGTAAAGCACTCGAGCTCGGTGAAGATCTGAACGAGATTGGTCCCTGAGAGGAATCCAGAGAGTAAGGTCGAGTCGATGGTGAGGACGGGGGGAGCAAGTGTGAGTTTGAGAAGGCGGTTCCTAGTCATCGTCCAGGGAAGGTCGCAGTTTTTCGCGGCTGCGAATGTCAAGAGCCACTTCAGAGTCGGCTCGGATCTTAACTCGAGTACCTCGAGTGAAGGAAAAAAGTGGGTGGCTCCATCGGGGACTTGGTGAAGGACCAGATCCGTGGTCTGTGGTGGTTCCTGTTTGGTGGTCCAGGCACGCAAGTTAGGAAGACACATGAGGTGAACGAGCGCTTCTGTAGATAACACCAAGTTGGAATGAAATTCTCGAAGCGATTCTCCGCGGCCAAGGATGAACGAGGATATCTCTTTTTTGAGGCGTGGTTCGCGTCCGTTGCCTAGGTAGATGCTGAGGAATTGAACGGAGGGGAAATTTCTGATGGCTGGACACATCCCCTGTACTACCTCGGCGGGGACCTCCTCGAGCCATGCACCTTTTGTCTTGATGTCGATCTTGACCAAATTTGAGGAGATGAACGGGGAGAGGAACGAGAGATTGGTTTTAGTGAGAGACCAATACAATTCTCGCAACGGAAAATGTATGGAAGGACAGAAGTCACTCGATGTGGGGATGAGCCAAGTTACGTCTTCCGAGAAATCCCGTTCGTGGACATCAAGTCGATGCATCCATAAGGCATATCGCTTGATTTTGTTCAACTCGCGCGAATTGAGCGGTCGTCCCAAATTCTGTTGGTTTTTTTCGTGATCACTGAGCATGCAGGGTCCGAAAGGGGCGAGAAAAAACGACTCACAGTCGTGAAAAGACTTTGAGCTTGTGAAGTGTAACGATATCCGTCCACTTGCAGTACAATATGGATGAGGAGTTTGATCGAGTGTTGGGTCTCCCATAATGCTCTGAGGGCTGGAACTTCTAGACACTGACAGGTCTGAGCGAGAGCGACAGCGCTTCGCGGGCTGATTGTAACAAGGTAGGTAGCAATCAGCGTAGCAAGTTCGTCGATTTGTACAACTCGTGAAACCATGGTGGTGGCTGTGGGCAGAACACAAGGAGATAGGAGCTCATTGGATGTGACTCTTGATGCCTGTGTATCAGTACGTACTAGCCTGGTAAGTATATCCCTCCTGCACCTTCTCCTTCTGAACTGCGTGCTCCCCACCTCCGAGTTCGAGACTGGTACTACGAAGAAGTCGAGTTCACTACCAGTAAGCGGGGAGCGAAATTGACGGAAAAGGACCACTAAGGGTAGGTGCATTGGCAGGCGTTGACTCGTCCGGGACCATAGATGTCCCATCCAGGATGCGCACTGCCGGAACCTAACTCAGCCTGGTTGCCCTTGCTCCCACAACGTGACAAGCGTCCATTGTTCGATAGAGCATGCGAACAATGCAACGCTCCAGGAGTAAACGCTGACCGAGTAACCTGCGGTGAGCTGGGGCAATTCACCAACTCATCCGGCACGAGGTCGGAAGGAGAAGCAACCGATATTGACGACCGATCGAACTTTTAATCTCCGTCAAGACTTTCATCCAATGTCCTTCAAGCGATCTGCAACAAAACGTTCCCGTCAATCATCACCACGAGCCTAACTTCCCACTCCAATCGTCCCAAACGGGGACAAGGAAATCTCACTAAACCTCGGGAACCGTCCGTATGGCGTTCGCACTCGCGCGAAGGAAGGGGACCCACATGTGTATCTTTTTGAGGCGGGTTTCGGCATTTCCCCAGATATTAGTGTGGCTGGACTGACCTGTGCCTAATATAGAGAACTGGGTGGGTATAACAAAAGAGGATCGAACGCGGTGGACTTTTCTCAAGCCATTCCTTTCTCCACCCCCGCCACACTCCACCATGACCTCTAACAAAGCACGCGGCTCCAAAGCCAACCACGTCCCTGACAATATCAGTAGGAGCTCGTCCATGACCGTTGTTTCTCCGGTTGTAAGAGACGGGATGGAGGAAATAGTGAACAAACTGACAGAAATGTGAGTACGTCACTTGGGTTCAGCGCACGGTTGGAATCCGACGGAGATTTCAGCGTCATCAAAGACCTGCCAGGTGTTCAGCACTCACCAGAAACAGCCCGTACCCCGGACATCATGATGGTGAGTACTTGCCTGATCACACGAAGTGTGGCGGATACTAATATCGCCCGCATTCAATAGGGTGAACTACTCCAAGACATATCCGAACTCGAAGGTGAAGTTAACAGCATCAAGCTCGCCCAAGATGCAGAAATTAGGGAAATACAAGACGCAGCGACAAACAATGTCAAGAAAGAGATCGTCGAGATGTTGCAGTAAGTCTTGATGCTACACGGTGAAGTTCCTCAGGTTCCTTTACCCACTACCTTTAGGGGGGAGATCAGCGCGATTATCATGAAGTCTGTCGCTGCTCAAGTTGAGGAGGAGATGATCGAATGGGGGAAAAAGCCAGGCGTACCGAAACTCGTCAACGGATTGAAAGACATGGTGAATACGAACAATGCCCTGCTTGACAGCGGAAACATACAACTACGCAATTCGTGAGTTAACCACTCATTTGGGAAGGCTTTTCTAATCCTATTTTCCCGTCAGGCGTTCACGCCACGCGAACTCTACGATCGACGTTCACGACGATTTCACCGCGCCACTAAGGCAGATCAAGCGACATGACGGTCACGTTAGCACGCTTTTCCCAGTGAGCCTCCGCGAACTCTTCTCTTATGACGGTAGGTGGCACTGGCATATCGTCGTCTGGGAAAGACATACTCATAACCTGCCAGGTGCGCACCTCACTCGCTTACTGGAGGAGTACGACCTCCGCCCCCTCGAGAAGCACAGTGAGAATCTTAATAGATTCTTGATATTCATCGGTACGCCTCCATCCGCTCGGCTACAACCCAAACGGTAATGGAGGAGAGGGCTAATCTAGGTTCTCAAACTCTCGTGCAGGAGTAAATGTTTCCGTACCTGATCAGTTGGTTGATTTCATCGTGGACGAGCAGCTACCGGCGTACCCACTGGGGGGTACCACTAGGCTCATGGACGAGGGGAATCAGAAAGCAAACCGTAGACGTTCCTCCGCATCTGAGAAGAGCGCTGGTGGTCCGTGGTTCAATATTTTCAGTGGATCATCTTGAAGTTGCGTTCAGTAAGTTCGTGGTGTCTCTTGTGTCCAATATTTCGTTTGTATTACCCGTTTGTATCCGCGAATGTATCACTCTCATGTACCAACCGCCTACGACAAATCCAATCTTCGTGTTCCAACACCTGTTCTCCAACCCTAGACCTGCCTTCAATATCAACCTACTGTAACCGCAGAGCCGAGGACTATGTGGATACTATATGCTTCGAACACTCTGATAGTCATGACCTCAGCCGGCGGACCCAAAGACCAGTCATCGAGGGAGGTGAATGGAGAGCTACCACGCACAAGTCAAACACAACCGTCTTCTAGGTTACCATAGTAGCGAAGGTGTGGAATGCAAATTATAACTAGTTTACAACTACATAATGCAATCGGAGGAGCACAGCAAAAGAACAAAAGAGCTGAGAGTTCGTTTATACTACGTAACATCTCCCAGCAGGAGCGATCGTCCGAATCATCTCAGTAACCCTCTAACGTACTTCAAAACATCCCGACCCTAGAGACGCAGGAGTAAGGGTTAGAATCTGGAATCGAGGTTGATTTGAAGAAACCTCACCCCTCGTTTCTTGACACCTTCCACCATCACCTCGACGTGATCCACCTCCATATGATCAGCGGTCACAAACGACTCGGCGCTACCACTCGTCTCGCCAGGAGCGACAGGCCCAGTAGTGGACATGTTCCTCCCAGTCCCATAGAACGACCTCTTCCTCGTCTTCAACACAATCGACAACATCGCCCTCCATCCTTCAATCGGCGCGTCTTGCAGCCCACCACCCACGATACCGTTCGCGTTCCCATTAGCGCCATTCAGCACTGCACTGTGTCCAGATGGCATAGGGAAACTAGGGACAATCGTGGACCGAACGACGTAGGGGCAATAAGGTCGATGTTCCTTGAGCAGGTCGAACTGTCTCTGTGGTCGATTCTCTTTCTCCACCGCCTGAGGACCAAAAGCCCATAACCCCACCCGTCGTTGGCACATTTTGCAGTATAGGAGAGATGTATCGCGTTTCTGCTGCGGAGGATGAATGCCAGAAACTGATGGAGAGGGGGGTCGAGATATGGAGGGTGCAAGCTGAGGGGTCGTGTTCCTTTCGTTCCGAAGGGAAACCACGGAAGATGCGCGGGAAATTGACGGTGCCACCGAAGAAGTTCGTTGTGTGGTCTCCTTGTCTTCTGTCGGATGCGGAGGGAGCGTCCATCCAAACAAAGCCGTGAGGGCAGCAGCCTCCGATGGTTCCACCTGATCGCATCCGCTTTCGTGACCAGTATCAGACGCCGATGATGGTCCAGGCGAGCCTCCTTCCGATCCCGGCGGTGTTGTGATAGCAATCGGTCGAACGTTGAAGGTGCTGAGGGCGGACATCAAGGAGTGTACCTGGGTGGAAGACTATGCAATGCATTTAGTGATCCCTCTCACGCATTGTTGGGGGATCGTTGGTACACACCAAAGGGTGTTTGACCTGAACCTCTTCCAGAACTGGTTGCAAGTCCAACGCGCGAGATTTTATCTCTTTCGCAGTGATAGAGGGCGATTGTACCGGAAGGCGGTAGACAGAATCTAAACGTGGTACGTCAGAATTTCCGGGTATTGGATCAGCAACTAGTTCGTACCGTCACATTGTCGCGTTTTCCAAGGGCACCCATCCTTGTGCATACTGACCAGCTGTCCCTTCTGCTTTTCCACCAAAGTGTTCCCTTCAAATACGAAGGAAAACGTCCTAGGTCAGTACAACAACCCTACCTTGACCATAACCTACCTACCAGCCTCGATCTTCATCCCTTGCGTAGAGACCACAACCCAAGTATTCTTGCATACCCCACAAAGCAACCTATCTCGCCCATCATTCACCCATCCGCACTTTGCAGCGGCGACAGCGTCGATCCGGGAAGGCTTGTTGGCGTATGTCGCGAGCCGATATGTCGACAGCCGGCTGAGGAACGAGGCTGTGGATGATGGCCTGTAATCAGACGTTGAGGGAGGAGCGACAGAGAGCGGTGTAGCCGTGATCCTTGAACCAGGATTTGAAGTTCGAGATTTGAGGGTTCCCCGGGAGAGGATGGCAGCGAGGTGAGGAGCGGATTTCGTGAGGGATTCTAACCTAGAAGGGGCAGGCCTGGATGGTGAAGACGAATGACAATTGGAGCATGGTGACAAATAGAGTAGGTCAGGTAGACTAACGGCCTGGACTCCTTGGACGTTATTCCGTATTTTGCCAGCGTTGAATATATTGACCTCGACTTTTTAGGGGGAGAGGGGCGTCCCAATGTTTCTGAGGGCACGAACACTGCATCGTCCAACGTTTGCAACGCGTCGTCGAGTTTCCTCTGTGAAGCGCGCGTGAGGGCTGGTGAACTTTTCACCTATCTCAGCGATTTGTACATACCTTCATAGTTTGCGTGTCAGACGCCGACTGAACGATGTCCTGAGTCTCACGGGACGTCCCAATTACATTAGAGATGGATGAGACAGTCGTGGAAGAGGCCATGGTGAATGGTGGGAGACGATGAGACTTTCACCCCTGGTTCAGCGACGAGCGTGGAGGCGGAAGGCACGCTTGTGGGTGCACGTGACCGTCCCGCCACAGTCATCGATCACCTTCCGGCAATCTCCGAACTCGGAAGGTTGTAAGCCGTTATGTAACATGCATTCGACCAAGACAGTAGACACAGCAGAACGGGGGGTCATAGGGTCAAGATGGTAAGTGACTAATTATAACAGCGGTCCGTCCTACAGAAAAAGGAAAGAAAAAAAAGTGACTACAAAACGTGTATGGTTCGTGGGTCGAGACCGTATATTACGGCTTTCACGCCAAAAGTGCTCCAATAACAGCGGAGATAGCACCAACAGTGAAAACACCAGCGGCATTGGCAACGCCGCCATTGGTGCCAAGGCCACCGGTGGGGACAGAAGTACTGCTAGACGTCAAGCTGGAAATAGCGGAGTTTGCAGAGTTGATAACGGAGGAAAGGGAATTAAGAGAAGATGAAAGTCCACTAGGGAGTGAAACAGGCGTGGTTGATGATAACAACGAAGCCGGTAGGGTACTGGGTGGGTAAGTGGTAGTGACGGAGGGGATGGGAGGGACGGAGGTCGGGTTGGCCAAACAGTCGGAGCTACCCTGGCCGACGTTAATCGGAGGAGTACTGCTGCCCTTCCCACTAGAATCACTGAGCGTGATCACAACGGTGGTTCCAGCAGCTATCGTCACCCGATCCCAGGTGTACGAAAAGCCGGTGATATCGTCACCGGTGAGAGCCGCGATAATAGGGCCATCAGCGGTATTGTTGTGGAAAGACTAGAGAAAAGGCGTCAGAATCCCGGGTCTAGAACACGTCTCAATGTACTCACACAGGCAAATGGTGCTAAGATAATCTCCGTGAGAAAACTTGAAGAACGAAAAAATAGCAAAAGCCTCACCTTTTCCAGTCCTGAGATCGTATTCGAGTGCCAAGGCATTACAAGAGGTGATGCTTCCTCTGCAAGTCGAGCAAGGTGAGCACAACCCATCAAGTGCTGATATCGTTGGACACTTACGGAGACACGATGTGGAACGCGCTCACAACGGAGACGAGGAGGGAGAGGACGGAAAGCGTGACAAACTTCATGACTGGGGCGTAAGAGGAGGCTCGGGGAGAGTCGTGAGGAGGAACCGGGGGCAATCGAGGGTATTTATATCAAACGGGAGTGAAGTTCTTCCTGAAGACGCATGGAATGACGTCCTTGATTCAAGGAAGGAAAACCATTGCAATCTTGACGTGGGAACGTGGGTTCGTGCCCACATCCACGAGCTTCACGAGCGATGGAGCTTATCCGATGGTCCAATTCGGGCCTCACCCTCATTGGACCGATGGTCACTGGTGAAGGCAGTGCGAATCCCCTGTTATCACGAAGGTATGCTGCACTAACACCGTGCCGTCGTGCGTTCATCTGTGGCCCGAGGGTTCGAAGATGACGATGAAATCGAAAGGAACCGAATAAGGCTAGGATTCAGATCGGTTCACGCGTGGTCCTCCTCCCTCTCTCGTCCAAACAATCTTCCCCCTTCCGACGATACGCATGGCGCACAAGATCTTCATCCGAGCAAGAAATTTCGCTTCCACCCTCAAAACCACACCACAGACAACCGTTCACTTGACTGGAACCCCGTGTCACATGTGTATTTTGGGAATACCGCGCACACTTCGATCAGACCCCGAGCGCCACGCCAAGAACACGTGGAAGCGATCAATCGAGTTCCCCCCGTCGGCTGAGTTTCCCTTTACCCCCTCCAGAAAACTTCCGTCGTTCGTTTACACGAACTCATCCTCTCTGCACTCGCGCTTTGCGCAAATCGGCTGAACCCCCAAACCATCTGTGGGTTTGGAAAATCCATGCATCCCAGTTCATTTCACCTCCGTCACGGCCGTTTGAATTAACCCCCTAAGTTACGGTGGAGCACAGCACACTGGACCTATCCCATACTTCGTTGGGCCCGTTCGTCGACCGTTTTTTGTTATCTCTGTTGGTCTGGGTCTCTCTTCGGTTTCCACTTCACAAGCTTTCCCTCTTATCCTCACGGGAATACGTGATTCGATTCAAATACGAGACGTTTTCCCTGCGTTTCAAGTCGGCAATGAAATCTCTCGGTACGCCGCGTGGCCTTCAAACTTGACATAAGAATGCTCGATGGCTTACCACCTTCGGCAAGTTCCTGTCCCAGAACCCTGCGTCGATCGGTCTCCGTACTATTTCTCGCAAAAATGACAGCAAACTTCGGAACGTGTCGCACGCTGGCCTGGATGTATCCTCGTTGTGGAATGGGCCGATACCCGCAACCCATCCCGTATATCGCCGGCATGTCTCTGCGCGTTGATTCCTCGTTCTGTGAATGGCTAGAAGCGCCGTGTCTGAAAACTTGGCACTCGGAATCCTTCATTCACGTCACCAACGCCCCCACAACTGCGTTCTCCCTCGAATTCCTGTCGTTTCGTTGTCCAGCCTGACAGTCCCGGAGTGAGAGGGGCGATCAAAGATTTACCTTTGACCGAATGCTTCTGCCTATTATATCCGCAACCTGACTCTCGGACGGATTTATCACCAAGATCCTCATGACTTGCCGCCCCAGTGACGAAGGCTAAACGGAGAGGGGTCGTTTCGGTCTTCTCGCTGCACAGCGCCGTTTTCGACCACCCAAGTGACTCAACCTTACCCACTAAAATTGGAATTCTCCGAGCGCTCCGAGAACCCGTCTCTGAGACCTCAAGGAGTCGATGCCGTTGATCTTATCTCGGACATCGGTGCTCCATCTCACATCTCACGCGCACTGCGGACTAACCAATTCTCCCACCTCTAGAGCACTCATTCAAGAGGGACCCGCCACATTCAAGAGTCAGCGTCGTCTGTTGAACCGAAGGCACCATGCTGGAAAACTCGTCGCGTCGTATCCCGCAGATGGGGAAGATTGAATCTCCTTCATAACGGTTTCGTTCCTGACTCTGTCATTGGGTCAACCAGCTCACTAACGCGATGTGACTTTCATTTCATAATACTTACTCCTTACTGCGCTTCACCCTAATACTCTGTTCCCAGCGCGTGAAGTTTACACATTTCGGGCGTTGGGTTCGGCCGTACTCACAATATCCTACATTGCAACATAAATCAGACAGAGATGACAGAGTTTCATACGCATTGTATTTGGTAATAGTACATTCGCAATACACAGACATTCTACCAACCGAAAAGCGTCTCACACGAATACGAGACCATAGTGACAGAAGTACTGAAGGTGGGGAACTTGTTTCTTGGGTTTCGCCCTTGCGAAGGGGCTCATCAGAGGGCTTGACAATCGCTACCCTGACCCATCCACAGCTAAATGCATCCACTGATTTGATGACTACAACACGTCCCTTTTTCCACTTTGACGCGTGTTTTCCAGAGGGGAATTCTCCTGACACCGGGAAAGGTGAGCGGGTGGCCTAGGGGTAACCTGTATCTTCCCCGGTAGGATCAATGGGAGGGTCGTCGCCCTGAGGCCGGGGTGTGAGAGGGCCTTCCAAGTCTCGCACGATTCACCCAAGTTAGCCTGCAAGATGAGAAATGGTCAACACTGGGTCCAATTATATGAAATAAGAAACGTACCCCGCATGGGAAAGCTGTGTTTCCAGGAGTAGATGGGAGAAGAGAAGAGCGACCGGAGTAGGGAGCATAGGCCGTCACCGTCGAAGAGTTGGTAGTCGGGGCAGGAGGAAAATGGGTGGCAGAGTCCCCCCAGCCAGACGGAGAGTTTTCCCGCATTTCGACGACCCTGGGCTCATTCCCACTTGGCGTTCCGGCCTCGCCTCTTCCTCTCAGCGGGGGCTCGAGAAGGGTGACTCCAGGGAACGCCAGTCGATGGTGGACTGGCGCGGGGAATGGAATCCCGGAGGGAAGGTGGTGCTGCTTCCACTCGTAGGCGGACCACGTCTACGGGAAGCCATCCACTGTACCACAAGACCGTAAGGAATGGGAAGGAGCGTAGGGCGAGCGATAGAAGGACTTACGAGGGTGATGCGTGAGACCTCGGTCCTGGGTCGGAGACTCGCAGGAAGGGGGAGAAGTAGAACCTTCGTGACTATGGTCATCGAAGGCAAAGACGAAGATGTGATGAAGAGTAGAGTGTGTTGTTCAGAGTGCGATTGGAAGTGCGTTGGTGGTGGAGGATGAGGATGAGACCGGTCTGCAGGGGTGGTATTTATAGGGAATTTCAGCTGGGTCTATCCTGGCCATGGAAAGTCTGTCAAACGTGTATGGGGTTGGATATCATTGTTCTCGCATGGCAACCATATCGGCCCTGGGAAGATGACAACACCCCGTAAAGATAAAAACACAAAGGGTGTGTCCGTGGTCTGGCATGGCCGGTAGAAATTGAGATCGAAGCGTTGCGGACAAGGAGAAAATCGCCCAGAACGACCGAAGGGGACAGTGACCAGAACCATGACAATGACAGTCCACAGATTCGAATGGAATAAGTTCCTTCAAGGACAGAAAGGACCCCGGGAATGTTTCCGAACTCTGAGGCCTAATGCACGATAGATCGCGTCGGTGGGATCGAACGCGGTCCGGTTAATGGACACGTAGATTTAGGCAAAGGCAAAGGTATTGAGTGCAAAGGCTCAGTTCCCTATCAAGCATTCGAGCTGAGCCACCTATGGCGCATGGCAACGCCAACCGTCCGGAGTATAGACGGGTCATGCCGACATGGCTCCTCGAAATGTCACAGAAGACGTTCGGGCCAGCTGGACCAGTTCCGTCGGAAATCATCGGATAATAAATAAATCAATCAACAAGGCACGGAAGCTCTTTCCAGACCATGGGGGACAAAGAGCGGAGACCGGGGACGATAGACATCGTACAACCCGGACAACGTAGCCCATACGTTCTGGGGAGACGTTGGACTACGCTCGGCAAGGGGTAGATAATATTGACCACCAAAGGCAAGACACGTCGTTTGTCGAAATTGAAGACCGTCAGATACGGCGGAGAGGGACAACTCAGCTCACCCGGGTATTGGGATGAAAAAGCATGAGGTCAAGCGAGGTTGGGCGTCTACTCCGGTCCAGGCGCTTCCAGGGTGACAAACGGTTGTGACGTTACGCGACTCGGGCGCGCGACGCGTCCCTCCACGAAGTTCGCTAATTACAACCTCGTCTCCACCACCCCTCCAAAGACCCACGACCTACCAGAGATGTCGCTCTGGGTTGACAAGGTCAGAGATACAATGGGTCCATCATGTTGGGAGTAATTCCTTAGTTCCTCGGCTTGCAGTACCGTCCTAAAACCCTCGACGAGCTGAGTTATCACGAAGGGCTCACTACACGATTGCGTTCGCTCGTCAGTATCACGTCGTTTTTTGTTTTATGTGGCTGACTTAGTGCTATGGAAATTGTATAGGCAAACTCGAGCGATTTCCCTCATTTACTTGTGTATGGGCCGTCAGGAGCAGGCAAGAAGACCCGAATAAGTTGCGTTCTGCGGGAGCTATTTGGAAAGAGCGTCGAGAGAGTACGCCACCCATCCATATTTCCCGCTCAGAGCCTGACGTTCTATCTACCTCTCGTAATATCTAGCTAAAGATCGACCAACGGGTATTCCTGACCCCTTCAAAACGCAAACTGGACGTGAATATCGTCCAGAGCAACTTCCACATCGAACTGACCCCAAGTGATGTCGGAAACTATGACAGGGTCGTGATCCAAGATCTGTTGAAGGAGATTGCGCAGACACAACAGGTAGATCTGAATGCTAAACAACGGTTCAAAGGTGTGTCCGTTCAGACCTCAGACTTCGGCCTTGCCTTCTAACGATGCGACTCCAGTTGTCGTGATCAATGAAGCGGACTTGCTCACTCGAGATGCTCAAGCTGCCCTACGTCGAACGATGGAAAAATATATGTCGAATATGCGCATGATTCTCTGCGCAAATAGCACCTCGCGGTTGATCGCCCCCATCAAGAGCCGATGTCTGCTTATGCGGGTCGCGGCTCCTAGTCATGAAGAGGTGGGTGGGAAGTTCCCCGTTTTCTTGACGGTCGCTGATTCGCCCCAGATCCAAACGGTTTTACAGCAAGTGGCTAAGAACGTCGGATTCGATCTACCACCAAAAGCGTCAGAGAAAATTGCAGAGGACTCCAGTGGGAACTTGAGGAAAGCGCTCTTGGTGTTGGAGGCATTGAAAATGCAGTCGTGAGGCCCCCCACACCCCATACTCATGGAAGGTCTGAGCGCTGACGTGGAAATTTTGCTGTGGTCAGGAAAGATCTCAACTCGTCTTCGCTAACAATACCTAAACCCGACTGGGAAAGCTATTGCCACAAAGTTGCGGACCTGATCATGTCGGAACAGACACCTGCCAAGGTTATGGAGGTCAGGGGGAAGTTTTATGAACTGCTGAGCCATTGTATCCCACCTACGGTTATCCTAAAGGTGTGTCACTCACCACTCCTCTCGAATTTTGCCCCTCGACAAAGATCTTACCTTTGTTTTCTGTAGACAGTCGCCGATAGACTGGTAGACCAGATGGACGAGTCTCTGAAAGCGGATGTGATATACTGGGCAGCGTTCTATGAGCGCCGAATGCGAGTCGGGAACAAGAAGATCTTCCATCTGGAAGCGTGGGTAGTGAAAGTGATGAGTCTGTATAAGGTAATGTACATGTTCAGTTTATCGGTTCGGGAACGGTCGGGAGATTTTCTAGACCCCAACGTCTTCATAGTCTCCGGCGCTTTACTGATGATCTGCATTCTTTTCCTTGACAGCATTATTTCTTTGATGTGGACATGGAGGATTTGACTGCTTTCGATTGATGGGTGTTGATGGAGCTGTCAAACGGGTGCTCCCTGGGCGAGTCCGGGCGGCGTTCGATCCGGAAGGGCGAAACGTAAAGGAGGGGCTGTTGGCTGGGGCTATCGAGATGCACGGCTGGTTGTCTCTGTTTCGATCATGAACGGAAGACTTTGGCGGTCTGGACGAGATGAAGTGTAACAAGGCCACCCCTGTGCGGATAGTCGAGTGACTCAGAAAGAAATGTATCTCAGGTCTCAGGCTCTCGCTCTGGCTATAGACATTCTTTTGGCGCAGGACAAGCTACTCGAGATCCGCGTGGGAAGATTGTCTCAGGCTTGTGATATCGCGAATGCATGGAAGAAGGTCGGCTCCTGCAGGTCGTTCCAGATATCAGCATGCTGAGAAGTCGCATCGTCTTCAGAGCCCCAGCTACTAATCTGGGAAAGGTGGATAGCTATTAGAATTGGGTCCCTGATCGACGAAAGCGATAAATACGTCAACATACGGTGAACGAACAGGGAATGGAATGGTTGCAACGAGTGAATGGAAGTGGGGACGTATTTCAGTTTCTCCTGCACCATTCAATTGGTGGTCGGAAACCGGAAAAAAATTCACAAGCCGCTGTGGAGCAGCTCATTGACAGCAGTATTGTGGGCCGCAAGTAACATTGGGTTCAGCCTCTAGGGACGAAGAGTGCAACATGGGTAGAAAAAATAACTCACGGGTTCCCCCGAGAACATTAACGAGAGCTCCACTCTGAATGAGCTCCCCTCGGGGTTGAGGATGACCAGGACGGCTGATTGTGGCCGCTCTTCTGCAAATTGGCGATCTTGGCTGCGAAGATCGGAGTGGTCAGTGGATCCACCGAATGCCGCCTCGCGCATTGGTTTTTTGAGATGAACACCTCAAAAATGTGCCTCACATTGTCTGTGTGAAACCGTAGTTTATTGAAGGCGATCCATTGCTGACTTTCACGCGCACAGTTTCTCCTAGTATCCCAAATGGAGGGCGGGGTGGTGCTAGCGACCAGCTCCAAAAGCTACGAACCAACTCTCCGCTCCAAATTTCACTTATCCCCACGCTGATGTCAGATACCAACGTACGGGGGCATCTAGGAACAGGATCACATTCACAACGTTAGTCGAGTTCATGATTTGTGCATCACTCCGTGGATTCCTGTGGGCTTGACGTAGTTGGCTTGGTTTGTAGAGAAGTTTCCTGGTTGGGTCAGAGGGGACCGTTTTTTGTCACGTCAGCTGGTACCGGCAACTGGTGTCGATGGAGTAGATTCCCCACCGCTTGCCGACGTTGGCTCACCATACCTTCGCAAAGCACCTGACAGTCGGGGCTTGGGGTATGGGTGGAGAAGCCAGACACCAGGTGCTCTCCGAAGGGAACGCTTGCAAAGTCCGTGTGATCACGCGAGCTATTGCGCACGCAATCCAAGGTTTCCAAAAACATAAGGATTCGGGTGAATTTGTGTGCTGTTCGCTTCTTTTGGTTGGGCGCAGTGCCCCAGAAAGAAGCAGGTTTGAGCGTCCATCTTGGTGCATCTACCCATTGGAGGGATATCAGACTGGACGGAGAAAGTTGAGGTTCCCCTGTGGAGTTCGCTTACACTGATTCGGCGTTGGGAAAGATTTAGACGAGGACCCATCCTTCCGGCTCTATTGGAGAAGGGCTCCAGGCGATATGATCTCGCGCATTATGATTTATATACGAAACACGATTCCTCGTCGTTGCCAAGAGGCGGAGTTATTTTTGGAACATGTTTGCCAAGGCTACATTCCGTTCCGGTGTCGATCGACTTTTGAAGGAAACCTCAGTTGGCAGGTTTGAAACGGTTACCTCCCCTCTCCTGACCGCTCTCTGTGGAGGGATCTCAGCCGCCTCGGTCACGCCATACCCACCCTGTTTCCGTGTGAGGGTCCTCTCGACGCTCCATGGAGTCGTTCGCCAGGAAAATAAGTTCATGCAGGCCACCTGATCTCGTTGTCGAGATATCTCGAAGCGTATATCAAAGTTGCCTCTGAATGTCTTGGCTAAGGTACAATAACATCTCCTGACTGCGGTCTATGCATCTTCTTTACAATACGATCGAAGGGATTTTTCATGTTTGCACGTGGTGCGTAACGCTAACTCTCTCATCGTCCCAGCTCACGCGGTTTTCATCCTCTTGGCTTCTTCTCATTGGCAATTCAACATTCAGTCCAGGTCCCTCGTAAGATTTGCTTATAAGGGCGGGCATGGAAACTCGTACTCCCAGTGTGCCAGGTTCCTCTTTCCTCAGCGCTCCCGTCCGAGTCTCTCCGTGGCTCAGTCTCCCTCCAGTCACTTCTAGTTTATCTCTCCCACTAGACCCCCTCTCTTCCACTGACCATGGGTGTGCTTCACGAAGCTGGCGAAGCCCTCAAGGATCTCTTCCGCCATGAGCGCGTCACGGTAATCGATGAAAACGGCAGAGAGGTCACAAAGGTCGTCAAGCCAGAGCCTCTGCAGAACCCGATCACACTGTTGAGAATGATGACATGGAAAGCATGTACGCGTCCATAGCTCTCTAGACCTACCCCCGATCCCACCTACGTGACACTAACCAGACTATCTCCCCGATCCGCAGGGCTGTTTTACATCGTCGGTTTGGCGTCTTGGACCGTCGACGGTTATGATTGTTAGTCTCTCCTCACTTTTATCATCGATCGCTTCTTACAGTTTCGCAACCAGTCCACTCCGTCTCCTTGTCCGTCACCTCCCTTGCCAAGTTCTACAACATTTCCAAAACCTCCGTCACGACCTCCATCACCCTCACCCTCCTCTTCCGCTCTGCTGGTGCCGCCGTCTTCGGTGTTGCCGGTGACTACTGGGGTAGGAAATGGCCCATGTACGTTGGAATATCGGCTTTTCATCGGTTCTGTGATTTTGACAGTAATCCATCCTCGTTCCGAATAGGGTAATCAACATGTTCATTATCGGTGCCCTCCAGATTGGTACGATCTACGCGAAGAATTATGGCCAGTTTCTTGCCGTCCGTGCACTCTTTGGTATTGGTATGTATTTCATCTTCCCAAGAAGCATGAAATTCGCGAGCTCAATTCCTTTTCAATAGGTATGGGTGGCGTCTGGGGTAATGCAATTGCCATGGGTCTCGAGGCCGTTCCCGTCGAAGCTCGCGGTCTCTTCTCTGGCCTCCTCCAACAGGGTTATTCCCTCGGCTACCTCCTCGCCGCTGCCTTCACTCTCGCTTTCGCCTCTGAGGGGACCGCCCCCGATTCCTGGAAGATCCTCTTCTGGATCGGCGCCGGTGCTTCATTCAGCGTCGGCATCATCCGTGCCCTCTTCCCTGAGTCCGAGCAGTTCATCAAGGCAAAGAAGGAAGGCACGCGTGGTGGCCATACAAAAAAGTTCCTTGGTGAGCATTTTTTCTCTGACGTATCGCTGAATTTCCCTCTCGGGGTACTAACAAGCCTGCCTTCTGTTTCACAGCCGAAGCCGGAGTTGTCTTACGCACCCAGTGGGGGTTGATCATATATGCCTGCATCGTGAGTATTTTTTCCTTCATCGTGGATATATGCGAGTTCATCTGATGGTTGCAAATCTCAGTTGATGGCCCTCTTCAACTACTTCTCCCACACCACTCAGGATTCTTACCCCACCTTCCTCATCTCCGGTAAGGGTCTCTCAAAGGCCGATTCCGCTCGTGGTGCCATCTATGCAAAAGTCGGAGCCGTCATCGGTGGAACCATCATCGGATACGTCTCTCAGTCCATCGGTCGTCGACGTGCCATTGTCATCGCTTGCCTCTGCGCCGCTGCTTTGATCCCCGCCTGGGTTCTGCCAGAAACCAAAGCCGGTTTGGCCGCCGGTTCATTCTTCCTCCAGTTCATGGTTCAAGGTGCCTGGGGTGTCGTTCCCATACACCTCAACGAGCTTTCTCCCCCACAGTTCCGTGCCGCTTTCCCCGGTCTTGCTTACCAGATCGGGAACGCCATTTCCTCTCCCGCCGCAGAGATCGTGACCAGCCTTTCGGAGCGTCATAAGATCACCTATAAGGGAAAGCAGGTTGAAGCCTTCGGACCTGTTATGGGTATCGCCACCGCCATCATCGCTGTCACTTTGGCGTTCTGGACTGCAATCGGTAAAGAACAGAGGGGAAGTCACTTCGAGGCTGCCAGCGCTGCCGGATACTCGGATGAACAACCCGTTGCTGGATCCTCCAAACTCTCGGACACCGAGAAACAGAGTCACGATGAGGAGTATGAAGAGAAGGTGTAGATTTTGTGCTCGGATCTGATAATTGTCTACGTTTTCTCTCTTTTCTTTTGTATGAGTAGCTCACGTCCGCTGCCTGGCCGGACATCCACCGGTTTGGTAGTAAATGTAAGAGTGGATGAGTGTAGTGCCTGAGGATGTGAAACTCGGAAAGGGTGAACCGGTATGTTTAGTAGAGATCATTCCATTCTATATGTGTAGTCGACCCAGGCTCCACGAGTCAATAACATACACCGGACGACGGGCCGTTGTCAAGTTGGTGATCTCTTAAAACCAGGAGGGTGGACGTGGGGCGATGCGAAGCGCTACAAGTTTGACGGGGGATGATCTGCGTTCTTAACTCTCCACTCCCTGGCGCCGGGCCGCGAGACGTTTAAGAGATTCTAAATTCCACATCCCGCTTGCGGTGCAGACCACGTTTTTCACGATCAGTTGGCGGATTCCGGATCCTGGCCGTTTGCCAGATTCCACACGTGGAGGGGGAGGGGGGAAGGGGAAAAGAAGAAATCATATATTCGACAGGGCGGAGAGGGGGCAATTGATTAGAAGAAAATATTTACAATCAGCACGTACATATATATCGTATGCCGGAAATTTTGATTCAAAGGTATTCAAGAAGTGGGAGGAGGAGCGGCGGGTGGGATCAACCTCAAATGCAACATCCAAGAGGATTGAGAAACTCTCTCCAAAGCTACGATTTGCATGTGATCGGCGTCCACGACCCCTCTGCGGAAGCAGTATTTTTCCCAAATGGGTTCCGGAACCGCTCCGTCCACTTTCTGTTATAGTGAAGCACGAAAGGAGGGGGGAGGGGAGGGGGCCGGTCATTCCAGTTTAGTGGTTCTAGGGGGGTGGAGAGCTGGGGACATACCCTGGAGAACCATTGGATGCGTTTTGCGAGTTCGGTAGCGAGTTTGGACCTGTTGATATGCCCAGGTGGGTTTCGATAGTTCATGGTACGAATCTGGGTGATTCAACAGCCTTTGTCAGTTCATCATTGCCAGTAGACGGGTATAGGAGAGTTACAGATATTCCTACCTGGTGGTTCCACTTCTCATAAGCCTTCCACTACGTCATAAATAAAAGAAGAAAAGCAGACCCGTCCGTCAACGATCATAATCACGAGAACCTAATATCACAGTAATGAATGGTATGCAGTTTTTTCTCTTACCTCGAATCTGATAGTCACAGCTGACCTGAACCCAACAAACATGTGATCGTCTCGTCCATCTAACCCCGCGTATCGTTTTTCCAAAGCGCTCCTAACGGGGAACCCGCACTTTCCGTTCACACTGAACGTAATGAGTGCGCCCCTCTCGGAGTCGGTGATCGGGTCAGTTTTGGGGTTCGAGTAGCGTCGCTGCGGTATGCAACCCCCGTGTTCGCACCCGCAGACACAAATGTCAGGTTCCTATAATAATATTTGCGCGGCGGAGTGCGGGATAAGGTGAGGGTGAGATCTATGGTGGGGGGAACATGGGTTTGTGAGCGTTTGGCTCACGGGTTGTGCGAATACTCGTGGTAAGGAAACATTGACGTTATTACCAAGAGCGATCGTTGAAGTGGAGGTGTCCCTCATTTCTCGGAGACTTTGCACTGGGAAATGTGAGAGCGAGGGAAGTTTGTATCGGTTTAGTCTCCCAACCCACCTATTTATACCTAGCGAGTGTCAGGCGCGCACAGGTCATACACCACGAGTGGGGTTGTGGGTTCACTCCACGGGTAACGCATACTGAGGCGTCCACGAACGGTCTAGGTGACTGATATCGATGGATTAGATAGAATTAGGCGATAATCTCCCACATGGTACGATCTCCAAGGAGTACCAATGGATCCAGAACCAGCGGTAAAGCCCAGCCCTAGGAAAATTACACTGTAAACGGATAAGATCACCGCCCCGGAACTTCCGTATGGAGTTTCACAGGTAAACTTTGGTAGGCTGCCGACATATTTGCGCAAGGGGTTCGCTGCTCTCTCGGTAATTGGAGTCCACAAATAATTGACAGTTCCGACTGAAGGTCACCTTGACTGAAAAAATTCCGAAGGTGATGCGGCCTTGAATGTGCCTACGGATGAGGCCGATAGAGGTTAGGGGTTTTAGTGTGGTCCATGGCACATCTAGTCAGAGATCACAGATTTTGGTAGGAACACAACTATGCTCGTGATGCGATCGTGTTCAAACGTAGCGCGCTTGGCGCCCATCTAAGGTATTCCGATTTTCTGGAATAGGAAACATCCGAGAGCGAATGAACAAAGTTAAAGACCCTCATTATAGGTGTGTCCCGGGTCGGGACACGAGAACTTTCCACTACACAACAAGTTGAAAATTAGCGGTTTGAATCGTCGGGACAGGAAAATTTTATATACCTTACGATTAGGCTCAATGTTACGGCAGGCTACACGTTCACAGACAAGCACGCTCTAGCGGCGTGCTCAAGGAAACCAGCCCTGTACCAACAGAAACAAGAACCCGCCTCAATGTCAACGGCCCAGGAAACACTCATCTCCCGCGTTTAATACTGACAACGGGTGTGTATGCCACACTCTATTTGGTCCACGAGCTACCCAGGCTTCTAGATCGAATACCCCGTGCGTTCCCGGAGGGAGAACTGCGGATTCAATATTCAACTCTCATTGACTAAATGAGGAGACAGAGGGCCATTCACAGTGAATGGAGAGGTACGAAACAGAGTATTCCTCCAATTAATGGGACTTACTGATACGTTAGAGTGGACCGCGACTCCAACCCCTCGGCCGCTCCAACTAACACTGATGAATAGGACCCCTGAACCCCACCAGGGCTGGAGAAAGCGCATCCATTGCCATCGTACTCGGGCCAACTTTGTGTTTATGGAACGAGGGGTATAGGTGGACAACGTTTCGAGAACAGGCCCGGACCTCCGGTGTGGGTTATAAGAATGGGCGTAGTCCAGCGTGGCCATTATCTCCATCAACGAGCTCGTCGTGCGTTTGTAGTTTTGGGGTGTTCCGACGTTGCGCGGTGGTCGGAGACGAAGAGGATAAATGGGGCCGTCGTAAGGCATTTGTCGATATCGCGGGGGTAGTCTGTCAACCCAATGTATTCTGGCTTTGGCATCGTAACTACCAGACACCCCACGCCTTGGGCCGTAGTCGTAGTCTGGATGTGTAATTTCCTGGCATCAAGCATTCCGTGTCGACGGAGAACCCTCCAAGGCAGGAACGGGAGATACCAAATAAAATCGGGTGAATGTTGCGGGTGGTGACGAAAAGTCAGCCTGGAAGGGTGTCCCTCTGCGCTGATCCTCGGAGGATCACGGACGGGATATCCACTAGGAGCCTACCTGGCACCCCGTTCCCGGAATCTGGTCTCCTCTCAAAGGAAGTAATCCCGCCTGACACTCACTTGTAAATCGGGTCTGCCATGTCTATCAAAATAATGTGAGAAACCTCATTAATGAGCGGTGGGTTGAACCGAGAAACCAGGAATCGGTGTGTAGCGCATGGAACGATCCTTCGCGCCTCATGACAGACTCAGAACTCGAGGCGAAAATTTTCGTCTGTCGCCTGGGCAAATGCCGTGTGGCTAGAAGGAAAGGAGTAACATCCCGATACTCCCGATACTACATCGGCGAGTAGTTTTCTGACCATAGACCATCTATTTCGTGAAGATAGAACGAAACGTTCGCGGCGATATCTATCTTCGTCGAATGCGATGAGAAACGTAAGGGTTGACGAGACGTCGGTTTCGTTGAATCCGCTACCAATCCTCGCAACAGAAAACGTAAGATGGATGGGTGCGGCCGGTGTGGGAACGAGTCGAGTCACATTCGCCGAGAAACTCTGCTCACGCACGTAAGGCGTATCGCTTAGGCCGGTTCACCACCGGGCGGTGGGTCGGGGGCATTGCGCCTCTCGTGTTTTGTCGTAATTGTGATTCTCGGCACAGTAGGAGCGGCGACTTGCGAATCAACAAGAAAATTTGGCCCCAGCACGTGTGACGACGGGCATCCACGAGTAGCACAGGCGCCAGCGGAGGGCGTAACGGGACCCAAGTCAAGGTACCGAGGGCCGGAACTTGGAGAACCCGGCAAGTCAATGCGGGCGACTACGTTTCCTAGGTTGGTTGCGACAGGGTAAATGTGACACTCGGTGGCGGTCTTGTTGAGGATGTCACCGTAGTGGTGGCGACGGTGACAGTGCTCGAGGGAAGCGATAATTGGCCTGGAAGTTCTTACTGGAAAGACAGTGACCATCTCGGGTGGGGGGTTAGTCGCCCTTTCCAGTATCCAGATCTGTCTAACGATGGCAAACGTACTACTTCATGATCTCCTGCAAAGACAATTGTTTCGCCAGATACGTTTGTTCCTCGACAGACACCTTGACCCTCTATGATTCCAGGTTTAGGCGGGGAATCCGGATCTGGGTCGTTGCGTGGGTTGGAGGCGCGCGGAAAGGATCGTGCAGTACAGCGTCCATTGAAAACAGGAGCACTTTTGCAGGCGTCAGCTCTATGGATCTAAGAGTTCCGGGCGGGGGTATCTTTTGGTGTTTTGGAGACTGTTCCTCCGTCGTGGTGGGGCCAAATCATTGTAAGTGCGTGGGAAAGGCTGCATACACAGGTCCGTACCAACCCCGTGATTACAAATCACTCTCTTCGTCGAGGCACCCCCCGACCGATCGATATTTGGAGATCGACCTCTGTTCGGATGTTCGGAACACCCAGCGTCAACGCGCTGGCGCCATTATAAACACGTCTGATCGGCTACACGGTTCTCATGTTCGCTCGCGCGTCGGACTGTCCTCGTTTACATGCAAGATCCGAAATTCCACCGCAAAAGGTTAATGATGGGTCTCAGCAGACAGACTGCCCCAAGTGCTGCCGACGATCTATCGACCCACGAACTTAACAGAGGTACACATGGGACCCCCCATGGCTGATGCAGTTCGGGCCATGTAATTCGCCGTCAAATGAGTCGGTAACAGGTCGTGAAAACTCGGGGTGAGGCTGGTGGTCGTGAAAAGGGGGTATAGTATGACGGCCGACAACTCTAACACGACCGCACCACTCGCTAGGCACAATTTTCAGAGCGCTATTATAACATAACTATTCGGCGGGGCATTGATGAAGAACCAGGCCCTATCAAAGGCTGGCGTTCGCTTGTGCATTGATGATACCGGATGGTCATAACACCGGCCACATTTAGGGTACTGTTCATACTTAATTTGCGGTCCAGGAATGCACCACGCGGAGGGGATTCCAGGGTCACACCCACCCACCGCACACCAGTTGTTTTCACATCTCCCGAAGGCCAAGAGTCTCCTAGAGAGCTCATCCCAAGTCTGTTCGAACCCTTCCCGACGTAGAGGCCGGAAAGCATTCCTTTCACACGGCTTCGGAAGCAGGCTCGCCGAGGTTCGGCAGGCATCTGAGCACGTGAGTGAGCATTTCAGGAGCGAAAGTAGTTGCTCATATCGGGGGTCATCCGGGACGTCCTTGAGATCGTAGGCAATGTTCGTGGCGTTGGAGTGCATTCCCAGTTCTTCCGGTTCGGTGCAACGAACGGAGATCGGAAGGAGGCAGGCGATAGTCACGACGCAGGCGTTCCGAAACACGTGTTTCAGAGCTCCAGTTGAGTTAGAGCCACAGCGAGTTTGGCTGCATCGTCGTTGTTCAACTGGAAGGAGCCGCATCGGCCTTCGTCGTCCTGGTCATACAGACGACTACGCTGGGAATTCCAAAAACTTTGAATCGGCAAAGGAAAGGAGCATCGACGTTGATACCGGAGAGCACCTCGACGTTTAGTCTTGCAGGACCTTGAACGATTCCTTCGCTTTGGACAATGGTATCGCGACCTGTGTGGTGGAAACGCCAACTTCCGAACGTTCCAGCAATGAAAGACATACACGTGCAACACCTTTCCGGATGTGAACGCGATGATCAAGTCAAGGCACACGCCTTCCACCCGTGACGCCTGAAGGAGCCCTTTGGAATAGAGACACTCCCACGAGGAGTGGGCTCCGGTCGGAAAGTTCGCCTACGATGCTTACACATAACAAGAGATGTCTGCAGGTTGCGTAGGTTCGATCCCCAATCCATCCCAAAGCTTGTGATACATAACGTCGGAATTAGTCTCACATGATTAATCGATATCCCCGTTGCCTGGGGATCGCAGGGCCGCCCCAAGGAGAGCACTTGAAGCTTGAAGCTTGAAGGCCAGACTCAGCTGACGGACAGAGACGGGCCGCGCGTGGGAAATTGTTGCAAATCAGTACTTAAGCCAGCGATCGACACTGCCCTCCAACGGAGGAGATGGGAAGCTGGGTAGCTACGTTGTCACCTCACACCATCCTCTCTGCAGGGTCGCATTGCTAGCCTCCGCATGTTCGTCCATCACTACTCCCGCTCGGTGTGCTACACAGGCTGTACCTCAAATCTACGTTGGATGACGTGCCAAAGTCGACGCGTCGAGTACTACAGACATTGATCATCCATCATCCATCATGGCTAAAAGGAAGAGGAGAACGTTACAGAGTGCGTCTCAATCCCTTCGCATCTTTCAACGCTGAAGCGGCCGTTTCGAAGGATCCGCCGCACGCCGCCACCATGTTGGGGACTTCTTCCGCCAGAGGCTATCTATATCAATCGTCGGGTTGCTCAAGAACGACAAAGTGACCCTACGCGCATGTTCACTGGCGGCGCGCAGATTATCCCGCCCTGCGTTATCTTATATCGGCCAACATATCACGGTCAACCGAGTACCTCGCATCAACCGATTTGTGCAGCTGCTCGCCGGCACCTCCCGCTCGGCCTTCCAGCTTGTCCGTTCATTGGACCTTGGTGTTACGAGCAAGAGCGCGGACCCCAAGGACTACCTGGAAGAGCAAGTCACCATCCTTGAATCCTTCGCCCAGCGCCAAACGTTAACTCGCCTCTGGCTTTCGAATTTCCCCTTTCCCTCGATCGAGCCCAGTAAAAGGGGAAAGATACGAGACATATTTACTGCACTGGCTTCCACTGTCGACAACTTAGGATTGTACGGGTGTCGGTTTCTATCTTACACTGATATGATCTCTTTCATTCGCGCATTCCCCCGATGCGACTCGCTTGTCGTCCGGGATTGTATTACTGGCGTTCCAAATTCCATCGAAAACATGTTCTCCGGATTACCCGAATACAAGCTCTCCCTCGACTTCCTTGAACTCGCCTCGTCTCGTTATCGATGTTTCGACTCTGATTGAAGATGCGGCCCTTGATGTTTTGCAACTCTCTGCTTCGACGTGCGACGTTGTATCCGCCGAGCAGGCGCGGTGTGTCGCAATGGCCACCTCAGCATCTCCAATCCATCACATTTGGTTGGGCATGTACAGAGCCAGGCGGATTCCAAGGCACGTGCAGAATTCCCGGTAGCCTTTCACACCTAAGTCTTTGATCTCGCATTCAAGCATTCCTCAGCCCAATGGTCGTTGGAGTCGCTGACCATCGGGCCGATGTCTCACACAACAAACCGCCCCTTTTGGGAAGACGCACTCCAGGATTTTCTGGCAGTCCCCCGCTTGAAGGAATTCACCATCATATACCACTACCCACGTGCCAGCACATTCGACTTGAACTGTTGGATCTACTTTAATGCTCTGTTCTGCCGAGCGGACATCTTCCCGCACTTCATGCAGGTCGATCTCCGCATTACCATCCGATCATCAAAATTAGGACGTAAGCACGAGGAACAAGATGACTTGTACATGGCCTTCCCCCCGTTCACAGACCATCGCCAAAATGTCACGTTGTGGGGCCACCGTTAGTAGGGTTTATCTCAGCCTGTGTCATTGATCTCACCAAACCTTCACCCAAGCCTTAATCCGCCCGTAACTGCAAGTGCGTAGAAATCGGTGAGAGTCCCCTTGTTCAAACTCTCAGATCTCAATTCCTGCACTGCCATTCATAGCGTTGGGTCAGTTGCGACATGGAACCTTCGAGTGTCCCTCGCGACCACCATCCCAAACACCAACCTCAAAAAGCAAACCTTGTAATATTCTACTCTTGTATATCTACATCCGCAATAAAGCACAACAAGCCTTCCATTCTCTCTGACTTTGTTAGTGACATGAATTTGGTCCAGGACGGGCCGACATAGTAGGTTGGCGGACGACCATGGATGCGCTAGGTGTAGAGGTGGACTCAATAGCCTACCGCCGCGCCCGACCGGTAAGCTGTACTCAGTATGTATGATGACACTAAACGACAGAGATTAGGTCTGCGAAATACCCCTGGGCATCATTCGATGGCTAGCACCTACCTGGCCAAATACTCCGTTTTGCAGCTGGGTTTTCGAGTGTTCGTAAGGAAGATGTCTCAATTCGCGGAAGGGTGGCTTATTCCTACGTGTAGCGTACACGGGCGAGATGCGGGAAGAAAAGGTGGAAGCGGGATGGTGGAACATCCGTTTCCTCGATGTAGCAGCACAACCATTCCAGCCTGGGAAAGAGTACCCCACCACCACAACTGCATGAAAGTCGGAGATACGACGGGGAATATTGCCATCAAGACCGGGGTATAAACCGTGCATCCACGAAGGGCATCGTCGCAGCCTGGCCCAGTCCTCCACTGAAAGATCATGGTCGACTTACGATGGATCTGATTCCCCACATCTCGGGTCCAGG
>Ga0307514_10001467_pt1 | contig 28756 bp, 36 predicted proteins | sample 16_EM_MG_FD_203088 | JGI IMG/M metagenome (GOLD analysis project Ga0307514, IMG submission 203088) | Populus trichocarpa ectomycorrhiza microbial communities from riparian zone in the Pacific Northwest, United States - 16_EM | ecosystem: Host-associated > Plants > Roots > Unclassified | place... | reverse complement strand
CAAACAGTCTGAATGCGAGGACATTCATACGAATCTGATACCCGCATTTATGAAGTCGACAAATACTTGAAATCCTCGCCCCGTTTTAAACCAAACGGCTTTCCATCAGTAATTCCCCTCAGCGGCGTAGAGCGGAAGGAGCCGCCGGAGGGAGGTCCAGGAGCACGTGATCCATCTCCTGGTGGGGGTCCCTCTGGGTCCCTCCTTGATACACCAACCTGCAGGGACTTGAATTCCTCACTGGAGATCTCCTTACCACTCTGCACGTAAAACATGATTAGCTATCTACGTTATGAAAAAACATAGGTGATGTCTCAGATCGTACCCCCAATGTGTAACATGTGAACTTGAGGTTTTCCGCTAACTTTGCCTCAGTATCGCTACTGACAAGGCCACCCAGCTCCCCCTCCTCGTAGAGCTCTCTTAGCTTTGGAGAAATGAGGGTTGCAGTTGTAACTGTGTGGTGATCTGCACGGGCTGATTTACAGTTCGCACATCCAACCTCCAGTGGGCTCACAAAGTTCACGATTGAGGTGATGTATACTTCCTTGTCGCCGACCTTCAACGTGACGTCAAGGTAGAAGGGGCCAACTTCATGCCTGGTTATGTCACATATTATATTAGTGAGGCTCAATGCATCAACTGTACACAACAGAGGGTCATAGCTGGCACTTACGTTTCATATTTCGCGATGACCAAGTATTCAGCAATGTCGAGGGCAGGATTCTCGGAACCACCAGGAGCCCGTGAAAGTGCCGGAAAAGGCTTCGGGGGATCGAGATACAACTTATTTACTCTCTGCCGGAGGGTTTCGTTGTTGTGGATAAAGGGTAAGTCCGGGTAGGTGTATCCCATGGGTGGAAGGGAGCGGCAGCGTTTGGATGTCCAGAACGCGCCATCACCATAGCCATATCGGAAGGGGAGTAGTTCAGTCTGGTCATCTGCAGGCCTCATCCACGCATTGGGGTTGGCAGCTTGCCACATGGCCCCGATCCGGTCGACATTACTGTTGGCATAAATGAATCAGCCTTTATGGTACTGGGGACATCAATCCGGAGTCACATAGTTTCGCCGATACTCACCAATGCCAAAGGAAGAAGATAGGGTCAAAGCCCGCCGCTGGTACATTGGTCATGTTACCACATGGGCTCCGTGACCGAAAACCACCAGTGTTGACATGGACGCTTCCGTGAATATTGTTTAAATTGCCCGTCGCCTCATCCCCGGGCTCTGACCCACCGTAGGTGAAACCAGCGTAGGAAGCGTTGTTTACCATGATATCAATAAGATCTGAGCGCCAACTGATGGTTTGTCCCCGGAAAGCGCTCTTGAGACTGCTGATGTTGGATATACCCTGTTTCCAGCTTTCGGCACTGGCTGGGTTGGCTGGGTCATAGAGTGGTGCGTACCGCACAGTTCGAGTTTGAATGCTTAGCTACGCGTTTGGGTCTGGTCAGTACCTAGTCTTGAACCCACGCTCTTGTGGGTGCCCATGAGAGCCTAACAGCTGTGAGAGTGAGAAGGAGATACCCACTGGAATGACCACATTGCCGTCGTCATCGGACACGTCGTCGAGGTCACTCTGCCCGCCTGGATAAGCATATGCGTACCATATGCGGTTATCGCTCCCCTTCGAATCGTCTAGTGCAAGATCAGGAAGGCAGCAGTAATTCTTGATGCGCGTACTATTGTTTGGACGACGAAGGGCAAAGTCCCAGTAAGGAAGCCGCCAGGTCTCGGCCGCCGTTTTCCACTCCTGTAGCTCGCCCAGATCTGTGACGCTGCTGAGTATATAGCTCGGATCATCCGGGTCAATAAGCTGCATGATAATGTCGTGCAACGCTTGCTATTTTAACACAATTATTAATGACAAAACTAGGCCTGCACCTCCATTTCTCTCCCATCTGGGGCGGTGGGAGCCATGCTACAAACCTCCACGCAAAGAACATAGGGGCGGTGCCAGGTGAAAAACAATGGGCCAAAATGATAACAATAATACCCGGGGCCTTCCTCGTTGACATTGGAAGATGGGCCTCCCACAGGAGGCCAGGTTATATCAAAGGGGGCGCCATGGATACCTGCACACAGATTATTGCTACGCAGTTAGAAAACGGCCAGGACACCGAACCAAGAACTAGGTAGATCAAACCTGCAAGTTGGTAATAGGATAAAACATCATCCTTTGGTCTCTCTGACATGACTTTAAAGGCCGCTGTGAGCAAGGTGAGCTGCTTTTTATCCTTCACAAAGTCATCGATTTCCTTGCGTTCACAGATGCCACCAGTCTGGATACCCTTGATCAGGTAGATGTAGTCTGGGCCGCGCTTGGCTGCCATAGTGATTGTTCACGACAGTGCCAACCAGACTATTAATGATGTGGGATCTGGTATTCTTGTGATTGGAGGATGTGGTTAAGTTGCTTTCTCTTGCGCTTGGTGGTCCCAGTAAACGTACGGGGTGAATGCTGTCTTATAGAATTATCGTAGTTACATTTATTCCTACCACCAACCCACAAAGCCTCTCACAATATTGGCAGCCTTCAGGCCACCACTTGTGCTGTTCGCTGAGCGGGGTAGATTATGCATGTGCGCAGATGCGGGGCCCAGCTGGCCAGGGTGTAAACCAGTATTTATGACAGAGCACTACACCTTCAGGTGAGGGGGTTGCTAGAGTAAGTTTTGCGTTTTGTTTTCCGCATCATACGGCCCCTCATCTGCATTACACTGTGCCGCTCACTCCACTTAGCTTCCATGTACTCGTGAGTGTATAGAAGGCAATTTCTCATGACGGTTGTGAACTAGACTGACTATACAAAAACTCTCTTGGCGCGGCAACAGCTCACACACGTCATCAATATATCCCCACTCCTCCTTCACCTTATTCATAACAATATTAATATCAGAAGTGCTTGGGGTTCTCTTTCTACTATCCTCAGGTTCGACGGAACATTGTTCCGATACTGTCAGAACAATGCACACTTGAGCAACTTATCGTAACTTACCATGACTGGTTTGGAGTGGGGTGAAATCTGTGATATTGCCAACGAGATTGAATATCTGCTGTTTAGTAACATGTGATTGGAGCTGGAAACATACTCATAACCCCATACCTTTGTGAGCTGGGTGGGTGGCTTGCCAGTGGCGATTTTATTATTTTTTTGAAGTCATTTATTCCCACATGTAGCTAAAGGCCATATGCATGGCGGAAAATATACCGCTAATGTCCATTGCTATGACATAATACCATTTTTTTTGGGGGGGGGTGTCTATACGTACGTCTATGAAGTCTTAGGCTATGAGACAGCCATGATCCCTTTGACGGGACCTTGCGGTCGAACTCCATTATACATAATACTAATTCTACCTATGTAGACTGCTGTGTCATGGCAGGGATGTCCAATTAGCTATTGCGTCTTGGAGCTGCGAGGGGGGGCCAGTTTTCGACAAACATGTACCTATCGTAGCGGAACAAACCAAAACCAGATACTCAATTCAATTACCGTTGTGTTGTCTCAAGCCTGTTTTTCTTTTTTTGTTATACTGCAGCTGATATTGTTGGTTGAGGTTTGAGACATAGGGCGGGAGCGGGTTTGCTACCCTGTTGCCCACACTGCAGTTGAAGCTGCATATCCAACCATGCACTGCGGGAAACAGGTTGTAACTCTGTTCAACTAACTCCTTACTACTCTGTACTTGAGAACCTGCTACACTGGGAGAGATCGTAGCAGGGCTGTTCCAATACAAATTCCTGATTGCACGATCAACTAGTGCAGAATGGCTCAACTACACCATCCACTTATGCGTTGTTTCGGCTGATGTGCAGCTCTGCGGGGTACTGATACCAGGATTCCCCACAAATAGTGCATTAGACTACCGTTATTACTCTAACATACCAGACACTGTCCGACTCATAGCCTAAGGCTCGCTTCGGGGGAAAGGCGTATAGCCTCAAAAAAAGGGGAAAAAAAGTACCAGACACTCTATCGTTTGGTAGCGCAGTCTCAGATTTGCGGGTGGAGTTCAAGGTACAACATGTAGTAAATCCAAGTTTACCACCCAGACCGTGCTCCCGAGTCCCTACAGTGGAGCTACATATTAAGTACTGGCCAGGCTGACCTCCCTTAAGTATTGCCTACTTTGAGTCAGTGGAAGAGTATAAGCTGGTAGCCCTTGGAGTGTGGTGCATATATTTCGCGATTTCTGTTGTTAAGATGTCGATATTATCACAGCTCATGTAGCTCGAGTACAATAGCCAATGAATTCTAGACTGCATGCTGCATGCACGGCAATAATTTGACAAGATATATGTGTGCGTGAAGATGTCTGCCCCTCTAGCCTTCTACAGTACTGTACATATCCCTTTTACCCTTAGTCATCCCTAACTAGTCGGTGATGTAGTCGGTGATGTAGTTGACCTCACTAGGGCAGGTCACCTGACCCTGTCCCGTCATAATTCAACCCGGTAAATTAATTGGTACTCAGTGGATCTGACGTCAGAATTGAGGTGATGCCCAAACCAACCAATAGCAATGTCCAGAGCTATACGACCTCGAAGCAAAAAAAGGAGCTGCTCGGGTACCGGCAGATACCCCCCTCTCCTCTATCATTCCGGCGGCGGCGAGAGCCGAGGAAGCACGCAGATGGAAGCAGGGCAAGACCTACGACGAATGGGCGCAGGCAGACTCACCCGAAGGTGAGGATCCTCATAGCCGTAAGGCAAGCAGTGGGCCCTTGCCGACCCTGCAACCAAGGGGGAAGAGGGGACGGGTAACATCACAGACCACCTCATGGTCGACTGCGCGGGGCTGGAGGAGGCGAGGTGGAGTGCAAGCTCTACTCCCCACCCCCTGGAAGGAAGCATGCGACATGGGAGTATGGTTAGGGAAAGGCGAACATCTGAATACCGAAGTATCCTTGAAGAGAGTCGCCGCGGCGTGGACCACCCGCGGGGCGTGGCCTGAGATGAGAAGAATGGAGGGAAGGACGGTAGGGACGGCGTTTATTTTAAGCAGGACCAATGCCAAGCATTTCCGAATAAAAATTACAAGTCTGGGCACGAGAACAGGGACGGCGTAGGCGGGAGAGCGACGAGTTTTTTCTCTGTTTCTTTATTTCTCTATTTCCTTATCTACTTTAAGGGGAGGGCCCCGGAAAACGGGGCCGTCATAGCAACGGAAATAAATCGATCCTATACACCTAGTTACCGCAGCAGAAATAAACTCTTGTCCAATATGTACACCAGTGAACTGCGAAACTGTACCCGTGTACGAGTACACATTAGTGGACACTAGGTGGCGTGGTGGAACACAGAATACATCAAATTCCGATCTGTATGGGTATGGGACATGTGCTTCCAAACTTGCATTAAGGTTCAATTGAGCAAACTTTGTATGTATGGGCTGCTGCGTGTACAGAGCCTTGGGACTTTGTATGGTAGCAAGCAAGCCAAATTGCACACTGAACATAGGCAGGTGTCATAGGCATCGAGTATGGTATAGAGTCCTACCGGGGTATCGGTGAAATGGCGTACTCAATGGCTGAAAAGTTTCAAGTGGCATAATATAGATAACGCCACAATGTCCAAAATTGCACGTGACCCATATTGCTAGGACAGGTGACAGCTGTGGCACAAGGTTAGGGGACACAGGAACCATAAGATGCAGGAGCAAGTCTGAGTTACCCTTTCGCAAAGTTCTGGCAAGTGGAGGTAAGCAGGGGGGGTGACAGCTTTAGGGTTACATATCCTGCGCTGAGTTTTAATAAAGTTCAATGTCCTGCTCTGGATTTCCATATCCTACGCTAAGTTGAAGCGCAATATGCTGATCCAGGCTTCCATATCCTGCAAGCTTAATGTCTTGCTCCGGACTTCCATATATATGATACATTGAACTTTAACTTAGCACAGGATATGAGCAGCACAGGATATAGAAGTCCAGAGCAGGATATTGAGCTCCAACTCAGCACAGGATATGGAAGTCCGGAACAGAACATTGAAGCTTGGAACAACTTTAACTTAGCACAGGATATGGAAGTCCAGAGCAGCACATGGAGCTTCAACTCAGCACAGGATATGGAAGAGCAAACAAAGACCTTGTAAGTCTTCTCGGTTTCCTCCCAGTCGAAAACCTCAGACATCCGCGGATATTCCCACACAAAAATACACTTCAATAGGACAATGGGATGACGCCTTCAAACACTTGTTGTATCCTTCTCGCAGTTAATCGTCGTATTGTATTGCAAGAAGGAAGGGAAACACACCCGTCTCTCTCAGCAACTTTTCGCAGAATCGTCAGGTGGACGATATAAACTAGAGTACCATTTTACATCCCGTGACATCACCGAACCCATTCTCCCAGTAATAGCCTCATGCTCTCCACTGAGGTCGGCCCACCGCCACAAGGTTTACTTCACGGAAACCCCGGCTCCAGATGAAACCTACCGAATTATTTGTCAAAGCCTGTCAACAAGCTTCATTCTATAGGCTCATGCGGTATTCGAATGCGGTGCAATCATATTTAAGTTTGACCAAAGAGCCGAGGGCGGTAAACGCTGTTGGGAGTACTTGGAAGCCTCAAGAACGTTGTGTACGAGAATAGCTCGGTCAAGGCTCTTACAGCGTAGAAAATACCATACCGAGTTAGATGTGTAAGTATAGGATGGTAGTTTTGACACTTTACGATGCATGCAGTATATCCATGAAGTTAGCCTATGCTCTATGTTTATGATAATTATATAAGGGATGCTATTAACAGCCAGGTGGAGGGAAGAGTGGTCGAGGCGGAGGCATTCGGAATAGAGGGTGGGGTTTTAGACTCTACAAAGGTTATAAGTGCTATAGTGAGCTGTCGATGACATAATCGAATTCAGCAACTGTAATTAGCCTATAGACGCTGTCATTCCATGAGATAGTTGGATATTGTGAAGAAATCGCCATATTAAATGTTACGCCAGATCGGGTTGCAATCGATCGTTACCTCGCAATCGATCGTTACCCAGTTATTGTAGGTAGGTATACCTACCTAGTATACGCGGATCACAGACTGTGGCTGAAGTGAAACATATCAATTTGAGCGCTATTAAGGTTCGATGCGAAGGGTAAAAACTATGGAATCTGAGTCTTCTGCCGGCTCCTCAGGTAACTCATCGGAGTCATTCAAGATGTCAGTACTACCTGTTCCATCGGTTCCAATTTTGAGATCCTTCGTCGCAAAGCCCTTGATCTGTAGCCCATGATCTCTACTTCCATCAACTGGAAGTGTAACTCCAAGGTCCCAAAATGCCTTCTTAATCATTGCTTCTTTGTCTTTACAAAATTGCTTCTCTTCACTTGCTTTACTGGATGAGTACGCAGTTTAAACACTCGCTGTGCTAATGATTTTGGTTTTTGGCCCATATCGAGTGGTAGTTTTTGGACCAGTGGGGGGAAGCCTGCTACCAGAAACTGCCTTAACCTTCACAGCTATATTCACGGACAGCGCTTGTAGAGGTTTCCTTGATGACATCGCGGATGGATGATTAAAACGTGAACTCTCACGTCCATCTCCTACTGTAGAGGACGTTCACATTAAATTGAGCACGCACATGTCGCGCGTATGTGCTAAATATGAGACGCCGCTAGCAAGACGCCACTATATAGCAAAGAACTCGCGTAGGTAAGTACGGAGTAGGCTCAGATTCTATGTCCAACCAAAATGGAAAGATGCGCAGGACGCACTCAGGACGCACTCAGGACTCAGGACGCACTCAGGACGCACTCAGACGCACTCAGGACGCTGCTAAATTCATTTGTAGAATCAGATAAGTCTGATAGCTGGGTTTGTTACCTGATCCCCGCCCCAGTTCTATTACTTACCAAGGATATAATATAGAGAGGCTGGGCACGAGAAGGGGGAGAGGGGAGGGGGGTAGGGTGTTTCCTTTCTTTTTTATGGTATAAACACCAACTCTTCCTACCTATGAGTTAACAACACATGCAAGGAAGTATATCAATGAGCGTAACAACTGGCACGTATAAATATACAGTCTAACCTTACGACGTTATATCGGAATCCTTGCTATACCAGAATACCCGCCACCAAAGATTTTTTTTGGAAGTCATTTATTCAGCGTATTCAGCCTAAGGCTATGACACTTAGTCGGATAAGCCCCGACCGATCTGTGACACAGGATATGGCGCCAGATATCACCGAAAGTTACGTACACTTTGACGGACCCAAAGACACCATTGTATCAGGAAAGGCAGGAAACGGACGCGGTGATCGAGACAAGATGAAAGCCCACATCAATTACCCCCAAAACATATAGCCAAGAGTATGGCGAAAGATGACATAGAATGTGCCGAACCTTCCAGTGAACTACTCCGTACCCCGTAAAGTAATAGATGATGCTCACCTCGATACATGTATGTACGGTAACTTTAGGCGTCAAAGTCTCAATCGTTACCTTTGCCTATGGCGGCTACAGATATCCACACTTGAGTGCCACATAAGTACATCTCCTCCACAGGCATCAAAAATTTTACGTCGGAGGCTTTTTGGTAATTCATTTATGTGCCTTCTTCCGCCATGCAAAAGCAGCTTGTTTGCGCTACATAGGCCTTTTTCGTCTTCAAAAAGTTTACTAAGTAAAAAACTATGAAAAATAGACCGCTTCCTTCGTAGGTGGCCACCTTATGCATGTCTGGTGATCTCGTGTCAAGCCTGTTATATACCAATGGCGTTGATGCTATGTACCAATTTTTTTTATTAAGATTCATTAATCGCATTCATCCTATCTAGAATATGGCGATAGACTGCAGCTCCTGGGGTCCCCAGGTGGCCTCTCTCTTCCACACGGGCCAGTCCCTGCCCATATGTACCAATTTGATAATTCTTGGAGGGTTGGGCCTCACAAATTACGTTCATGCTTGATATCATGAGTGTCCAAGATATCATCATTGATGGTATTAAACCTGCAGAAGATGTTTCCAAAACAGATCATCACGGGTATCAAGAACTCTGCAAACAGGCACTACTTGCTCTCAATCTTGAGTAAGCCCATTGTTAAGAAAATTGCAAATCTGCAATCCCCGCACCAGATTTAGACCTTCTTGAAACAAACTTACTACAGGGATACAGCGCTTTTTGTCCACAATGGGCTTACTCAAAGATTGAATGAGAAGTAGTGCCTGTTTGCAGAGTTCTCGACACCCATCATGTTCCATTTCAGAAACATCTACTGCAGGTTTAATACCATCAATGGTGATATCTCGGACACTCATGGTATCAAGCATGAACGCAACTTGTGGTGCCCAACCCCCATAGTTGCTTTGCCCTTCCAAGCGTTCAACGTTATCAAATTTGGTCGGAGTCGGCTTATAATCCTTTGCGACAGCAAAGGATATGCGAGTGAGTTGGGCTGACGTTGAAGCTTGCGTTGCGAGGAGTGGTTGTTGGAGGTAGCTGAACCTGCGGAGGTGTGGGAACCTGCGGAAGAGGTTCGAGTCAGTGGAGCCGCAGCTCTTGATTCTCCACTTTGTGGTTCGGTCATCTCGTAATATTTCGTAGGCGTGAGGAATGATGGAGCTTCTGTTAAACGGCTATACAGCCGAGCTTCATAACCTGTTGGTTACTACGCAAATACGTACATAACAACAAGCGCAGAGGTTTAACAGATATGCGTCCAATGAAGGTACACTTCACCAAGTAATTCACGGTATGAAGATGTGAACTGTACGAAGATATGTAGAGATGAATGTAATGTAGGAATTACCCTCGCATCATACATACCCTGACCATGCAACAAACCCCGTGATATGAACAAGGGATCCGAAAGTGGCAGTTCTGGACAGCAGGGTATCCCAAAGTGGCTGTTTCGTTAACGAGAGAAGGATATAAGCGATGATTTCCTGTATCCAGAGTTCGCCTTTCAATAGAGCAGTTATACGCATCTCTCTTGTTTGCATAAAGAGTGCCTGTCCTTTAGCTTCCGCAAGCAAATATATACTCTTAACCCTTCGGTCCAACTAGTCTAGATCTCCACGACGTCTTCCCCTCATAGCCTTGTAATTCTTATATGTAACTCATTGAGTTGGTTGTTTGTCTAAGGCCCTCGGGGCATCTATATACCTGAGGACATGAACACACGTCACACGATGGTAAATCAGAAATCGCACTCTCGTAACAGATGGTGAAGTGAGTAGTGGAGTTACGTATGGTAGGGCTCTCATACATACATAGCTCCGTAGCTCATATGTACGTAGCTCATACGTACTTTCAACAGCTATGACCTCAACTCGTTCTTCTTAATTTTATGTGCTAGGTAGTCTCGGCACCCAACACTCTAGGTTGGCATCTCGTGCGGAGGGTAGACATTAGAGACCTTCCGCAACAAGCGCGAAGTGTGGCGGTACCACAAATGCCCCAACAACAGAACCTTGTCTGATACCATTGCCTCCACCTGGAATTCACCGCGACTAGTGAACAGCAAAATCTTAGATAACCACGATATGCCAGGGTTGATTGGTAATCCAATAGCTACTCTAGTGAAGACCCCTGATTCGGAAGGTCTCTATTGCACCATAAAAATTAAATGAAGCACGTGAGGACTACACTTGACCATATTTGGCTAATCAGGAATTACATGGACAGACTCCCGAGCCATGTTAATTCTTGCTACATATAAATCCCATCTTCCCCCTTACTCAAGGCTCCCTGCAACCTCTAATCCCCACTGACCACCATCCCCCCCCCAAACAGCCTGAATGCGGGAACGTTCATACGAATCTGATATCCGCATTTATGAAGTCGACAAATACTTGAAGTCCTCGGCCGGTTTTAAACCAAACGGCTTTCCATCAGTAATTCCACTCAGCGGCGTAGAGCGGAAGGAGTCGCCGGCGGGAGGTCCCTCCTTGATACACCAACCTGCAGGGACTTGGATTCCTGGCTGGAGATCTCCCTATATAGAGTACCACCCTGCACGTAATGAATAAACATAGGTGATGTCTCAGAGTGTACCCCCAATGTGTAACACGTGAACTTCAGGTTTTCCGCTAACTTTGTCTCAGTATTGCAACCCTGTACTTAATGGCTAAATTTATTGGGAATATTCCGTTTGTCATTCAAATAACCGAACTCTCCCTATTATCATCAACCTTGCCAGACCCTCATACCTCTCCTAACAGAGCTTCAGAAAAGCCTCTGAACCAGCTCGATAACAGAGCCTCAGAAAAGTCTCTGAATCAGCTCATAAATCAGCCCAATACAGCCTCCGCACAAGCCTACAAACAGCCAGTGGAACAAGCTTATCCTAACAAGAGGAGTAAGGTATCACCCATCAAGACATTTGCTTACTGGCACAGGTCCTTGGGCCATTCGAGCAAATATACCATAAGCTGTATGATGACGGCTATTTACTGCAATCAATACCAGCTGACTTCACCTGCGAGACATACATCATAGCGAAGTCAACCAATACAGTCCTATCAGGACTAATCCCAGGAGGTAGAACCACCCAGCCATTAGGGCTGATATACAGCGATCTCAGTGGGAAACAACCTTTCCTATCCTATGGAAACTCGCTGTATTATATCACCCTCATTGATAACTTTACTCGAATGGGGTGGATACCCTTCCTGAAGAACAAATCCAATGCATCCAATGCATTGAAGGAATTTGTTACATTTGCTGAAAGGCAGTTTAAAACCACTGTCCTGAGCATTATACAGTAACTGATAATGGTGATGAATATGTCGAAGCTGACATATTTCTCAAGGATAAAGGTATTAGGCACATCCGAATCTGTTACGGCTCAGGTAAGAGACTTAGCCAAGATGGGGATACCTGCGGCTTTTCCCACGTATACATTAACTATGCCAGCCATCATACGATCCCCGCATTCAGGCTGACGTACATGATCCAATCACGAAATACCAATAACGATACATGCAACCATTATGAAAACAACTATGAATGATATATGAACGCTATCTGTACTATCAAATAACATGCATGAGGTACTTAAGTCCTGACGTCACACACTTTCCGTAGCCAATCCCTTCTTATCAGAACGCATATGCATAGCCTAGAGGTTGATCAGGCCTCGTTGTAAGTATATGGCTTATAGTCCGAATTGGGTAGAGTGGAATGAGTTGGGGATTTATTTAAACCCCGCGAAGTTCCATAGTTAAGTCCCAGGCGGTGTTCTGTCCAAGCCATATAGCTTTGCTCTTATCGAGCACGCCTTACGCCCGAACCTGTGACTTCGTGTATACTCCCATCAATATCCCACCATCTATCCCCTCCTCCGATATATCACCCAATCTACCTCTTTCGCGATATATCCACCAGCATATATGGTTATCGCGCTAGTTGGAGGCCATAGTAGGGATATATTCGGGGTCTAGTACGGCTCACCCGTAACAGAATCCCACCATATTCACATCAGTCAAATGGAGTCGCCGAACGATATAACCGTACGATACAGACAATGGTCAGAAGCATGCTCATGGACCTCAAACCAGCTGATAACTGCCTCTGGGCTGAGGCGTCCTCAGCAGCTGTATATATACGAAATCGTTTACCACATTCTCAGCTAAAACAAAGGATATCCTTACATGGGGATAATACCCCTGTACATCAGGAAAAGACCCCCTTTGAAATGCTGCATAATAACCAACCTTCGATCTCGCACCTACAACCCTATGGCAGCCTCTACTATATCCACATACCTGAAGAAAAAAGGTCAGCTGGGAGCAAGCTCCAACCAAGGGCAGAACGTGCTACATGCGTTGGTTATACCGAAAGCCCTAATATATATAAGATCCAGCCTGCAAACAAGCAGATATTTATTGTTTATGTGAAAAACTGCACATTCATGCAACCTCCCGTCCAATCTCCTGTCCAACCTTACGTCCAACCTCACGTCCAACCACTCGATCAGATCATATGGGGGTACTCAAACAAGTCTTACGTTACCTTAAAGGCATAAGAGACCTCAAGCTGATATGTACCAAACCTACGGATAATCAGCTCACTTTAGCAGGCTACTTGGATGCAGATTATGGGGGGGATAGAAACGATCGGAAATCTACCATGGGGAACATATTTCAGATAGCTGGCAATACAATCTGCTGGCGGTCAGTGAAACAATGCTGTGTATCAACCTTAATGGTGGAGGCTGAATACATAGCTCCTTCAATTACCTTGAAGCAGCAATTGTGCTTGCAGAATGCTCTGAATGAACTCCATATTGGTATTCCGGCTGCTGCTCCCAATACTGGTAATAATGGATCTATTGATCTCACCAATAATCCGCGCATCAGTGGTAAGAGCAAGCATATTGACATCATACCATCATGTACGGGATCAACAAGGATAACCTTGCTGATATTAATACAAAGCGGGGGGATGCTGGCGTAGTTGGCAGTGCACAGCTGGCTGAAACGAAGCACGCGATGACAACTACCCAGTATTTAGCTAATCCAGGAATAGTTGCATTGATAGATAAAGACTGACTCCCGAGTCACGTTAATTTTGCTATAAATTCTCCAAAATCCCATCTTCCCCCTTATTCCCAAATCGCTCCACAGTCAAGGCTCACTGCAACCTCCAATGCTCACCGACCATCATCTTCTCCCCCCCAAACAGCCTGAATGCGAGAACATTCATACGAATCTGATACCCGCATTTATGAAGTCGGCAAATACTTGAAATCCTCGCCCCGTTTTAAACCAAACGGCTTTCCATCAGTAATTCCCCTCAGCGGCGTCGAGCGGAAGGAGCCGCTGGCGGGAGGTTCAGGCGAGCCAGGACCACGTGATCCATCTCCTGATGAGGGTCCCTTCGGGTCCCTCCTTGATACACCAACCTGCAGGGACTTGAATTCTTCGCTGGAGAGCTCCTTACCACTCTGCACGTAAAACATGATTAGCTCTCTACGTTATGAAAAAACATAGGTGATGTCTCAGAGCGTACCCCCAATGTGTAACATGTGAACCTCAGGTTTTCCGCTAAATTTTCCTCAGTATTGCTACTGGCAAGGCCACCCAGCTTCTCCTCTTCGTAGAGCTCTCTTAACTTTGGAGAAATGAGGGTTGCAGTTGTAGCTGTGTGGCGATCTGCACGGGCTGATTCACAGTTCGCACATCCAACCTCCAGTGAGCTCACAAAGTTCACGATTGAGGTGATGTATACTTCCTTGTCGCCGACGTTCAACGTGATGTCAAGGTAGAAGGGACCAACTTCATGCCTTGTTATGTCACATATTAAATTAGTGAGGCTCAATGCATTAGCTGCATACAACAGAGGGACATAGCTGGCACTTACGTTTCATATTTTGCGATGACCAAGTATTCAGCAATGTCGAGGGCAGGATTCTCGAAACCACTAGCAGCCCATGCAAGAGCTGGAGGAGGCTTCACGGAACCAGCCCATGCACCTGGAGGAGCCTTCATGGAATTAGCCCATGCAAGAGCCGGAGGAGGCTTCTCGGAACCAGCCCATGCAAGAGCCGGAGGAGGCTTCTCGGAATCCGCCCATGCAAGAGCCGGAGGAGGCTTCTCGGAACCACTAGGAGCCCGTGGACGAGCCGGAGAATCGTAATACAACTCATCTACTCTCTCTTGGAGGGTTTTTTTGTTGTAGATAAAGGGTATGTCCGGGTAGGTGTATCCCAAGGGTAGAAGGGAGCGGCACCGCTTGGATGTCCAGAATCCGTCATCACGGTCAGTGACATCACCATAGCCATATCGGAAGGGGAGTAGTTTTTCGTCGTCATCTTTAGCACTCATCCATGCATTGGGGTTGGCAGCTTGCCACATGGCCCCGATCCGGTCAACATTACTGTTGGTATGAATAAATCAGTCTTTATGGTACTGGGGACATCAATCCGGAGTCACATAGTTTCGCCGATACTCACCAATGCCAAAGGAAGAAGATAGGGTCAAAGGCCGCACCTTGTGTGTCGGTCATGTTACCACGTGAGGGACGACCACCAGTGTTTAAATGGACACTTCCGTGAATATTGCTCAAATTGTCCGTCGCGTGATCCCCGAGCTCTAAACCACCGTGCGTGAAACCAGGGTAGGAAGCGCTGTTTACCATGCTATCTCTAAGATTTGAGCGCCAACCGGTGGTTCGTTCCCGGAACGCGCTCTTGAGTCTGTCGATGTTGGATATACCCTGTACCCAGCTTTCGACTCTGGAAGGGTTGGCTGGGTCATGAGGTGGTGCCCACCGCACAGTTCGAGTTTGAATGCTTAGCTACGCGTTTAGGTCTGGTCAGTACCTAGTCTTGAACCCACGCTCTTGTGGGTGCCCATGAGAGCCTAACAGCCGTGAGAGTGAGAAGGAGATACCCACTGGAATGGCCACTTTGCCGTCGCCGTCGGGCACGTCCTCGAGATCACTCTGCCCGCCTGGATAAGCATATGCGTACCATATGCGGTTATCGCTTCCCTCCGAATCGTCTAGTGCAAGATCAGGAAGGCAGCAGTAATTCTTGCCGCCCGTACTATTGTTTGGACGGCGAAGGGCAAAGTCCCAGTAAGGAAGCCGCCAGGTCTCGGCCGCCGTTTTCCACTCCTGTAGCTCGCCCAGATCTGTGACGCTGCTGAGTAAATAGCTCGGATCATCCGGGTCAATAAGCTGCATGATGATGTCGTGCAACGCTTGCTATTTTAACACAATTATTACACCCTATCAGCATTGGCTCCATGACAAAACTAGGCCTGCACCCCCATTTCTCTCCCATCTGGGGCGGTGGGAGCCATGCCACAAACCTCCACGCAAAGGACATAGGGCCGGTGCCAGGTGAAAAACAATGGGCCAAAATGATAACAATATTCCCCGGGCTGGGGGGGCCGGCGCCCTGGTTCCTGGGCTTTGGAAAATGGGCCCCCCACAGGAGGCCAGGTTATATCAGTGGGGCCACCATGGATACCTGCACACAGATTATTGCTACGCAGTTAGAAAACATCCAGGACACCGAACCAAGAACTAGGTAGATCAAACCTGCAAGTTGGTAATAGGATAAAACATCATCCTTGGGCCTCTCTGACATGACTTTAAAGGCTGCTGTGAGCAAGGTGAGCTGCTTTTTATCCTTCACAAAGTCATCGATTTCCTTGCGTTCACAGGTGCCACCAGTCTGGATACCGTTGATCAGGTAGATGTAGTCCGGGCCGCGCTTGGTTGCCATAGTGGTTGTTAACGACAGTGCCAGCCAAACTATGAATGATGTGGGATCTGGTATTCTTGCGATTGGAGGATGTGGTTAAGTTGCTTTCTCTTGCGCTTGGTGGTCCCAGTAAACGTGCGGGGTGGATGCTGTCTTATAGAATTATCGTAGCTACACTCCTCAGCTTCTACTCCTACCACCAGCGTGCAAAGTTTCTCAAATATTGGCAACCTTCATGATCAGGCCACAACTTGCGCCGTGGGTAGATTATGCATGTGCGCAGATGCGGGGTCCAGCTGGCCAGGGTGTAAGCCCGTATGATGACAGAGCACTACACCTTCAGATGAGGGGGTTGCTAGAGTAAGTCTTGCGTTTTGTTTTCCGTATCATACGGTCCCTCATCTTCATTACGTTGTGCCGCTTCCATGTACTCGTAAGTGTATAAAAAACAATTTCTCATGACGGTTGTGAACTAAACTGACTATACAAAACCTCTCTTGGCACGGCAAGCCAGCTCACAAACGTCATCAATATATCCTCACTCCTCCTTCACCTTATTCATAACAATATTAATATCAGAAGTGCTTGGGGTTCTCTTTTTGCTGTTCTCAGGCTCGAGGGAACCTTGTTCTCTACTGTTCCGGTACTGTCAAAAAAATGCACACACTTACAGTACCATGATTGGTTTGGAGTGGCGTGAAATCTTTTTTTAAGTAATCATTCAGCCTATATAGACTAAGGGTTATCAATTCGCAGCCAAGTTCATGCACATGGTTTTAACTCGAACTGCAGAAAATCCTACGGTTCCAGGTTCCAAGTTCCAAGTTCCGGTTTCCAAATTCCAAGTTTTAGCCATCAGCGACATCACAAATATGGCGAATACTGGACAATATTGCGGAGACCGCAAACACCACCAACATGACAAAAATTGCAGGTACCATGAAGCTAAAAACCGCTGCTACAGCTACCACAACCCCACGACCATGGACTCGAGATGAGGTTGAGCGGATCATTGCTTGGATGGAAGATCATGAGGGAGAGATACGAGGCAAGCAGGTTCAATGGCATAAGGAAGTTAAGGAATAGGTGTTTGCAGATGAAGAGCACGTCCCAGTAAAAAGAATCACAGAGAAAATGGGTAACATGAGGAAAGCTTGGGAGCAATGCAAGAACGTTCAGGGTGGGGAGTTAAACCTGAAGAGAATGAAGAGTCGATTAATGAGGTATTAGAGCGAAAATGTCCTTTTCTTTTGGCCTTTAGGGGAAATGTGGGGTTCACGTCCAAATGCAACTGTTATTTCCAATACAGCACTGATAGATACCGGTGTGCCGCAATGACTTCTTGTACTGCACAAAGGTCCTGTATGTGCCCCCCCTCTTCCTTTTCCTTTTTTCTCTTTCACATCATCAAATAAATAAGATTGAGATTGCAGCATCAATGTCGTTTAGAATTTGAGCTCTTTCTGACTTTTGAGGCATGTGTGCGATGGTGGTTGTTCGTGTATGCTTACGTTGCAACCAAACCAGGGTCTCACTTGGGGTAACTCAACCTATATTGGTTTAGTTAGTGGCTTGCACTAAAAACCACGTGCATGAACTTGGTTGTGCCCTTACTATGGTGATCGCGCGATGGACTGCAGCCCCCAGGTTTCTTCAGCTGGCCTCTCTCCTCCCCACTGTCCAGTCCCTGCCCTCCCCATCTATCTACTTATTTACAAAATGAACTCCGCCACCCTTTCGTACCACTTCTCGTCGTTCCACATTTGCTCACTCGAGCTCCCAATCCCATCCCCCACCCACGGGCATTGTTGGAGATGCGCCGCATTCTGCGGCGTCCACCCATCGCATACACACTGGGGATCCTCGATCTCCCAGAGCCATTGTCGTTGCGGTCGCTTATCTGTCACCATGTACACTAGTCCCCTAATCGCTCTCTGAGACCATCTCATATGTGCAGGTGCCTTCGGGTGTATATATCGGGTATATATGCTTGTCTGATCCCCGCTAGTGTCGCGACCTCCCTTTCTTGCATTCTCCACCCCATTTCGACTTCCTGCTTCGCCATCCTATCCGCCTTTTCATTCCCCTCCTCCCCTTGATGGCCCTTCACCCACATCAGTATTCTCGGTCGTCTTTGCATCTGCACCTTCAGGGTTTCCTCGACCCATGAGCGCGGGGCCATGAAGTGCAGGTTCCAAATCCTCTGGATCACCCCCTGACTCTCTAGCGCTATCCTACCGTGGTCTTCCCACGCCATCATCTCTCCCACCGCTTCTGCGTCTGCTACGGTAGCCCATGTGCCCAGATACATACCCTCGACCTGGTCCACCCGCAGCCCTCTCATTGCTTCTGCTCCCGTCCGTCCACTCCTCTACTCCTCCTTCCTCAGTTCTCTGACCTCTACCGCCCTGCGTTCCGGGTTATCATTGCCCTGCATCCACCTTACTCCATATCTTCCTCCAGCGCCTCTCGCAATATCTTCTCGGCGATCTCTCGTAATTCCGGTAGGTGTCTTCCGTACACTGATGCCGCCCACCGATCCCTCTTATTCGCCATCACGGTTCCTATATCGTTCAATCTGCTTAGTGCCTGCACTTTGTCCGCTCTGCTCCCCTTATATGCCCCGACTGTCCAACCGTACATGCCGTTGGCGAGTCTCCTCTGCTGCTCACTTGGTTCTGGGTATGGCTCACATCCATACGTTAGGATTGGGAGCAGCTGCTGTACCACCATTTTCCTTTTCCCTTGTCTGGCAGCCTGCTTAGATCTTCTCACTATCTCCCATGCTGCCGTCGCCTCTGGCACCTATATTTCTGGTGACGTCACTGGTCTTGCATGATCATACCTAGGTGCTTCCCTTGTCGCCCTTTCCAGTCCTTGTTTTCAATATATATTATATATTTATTTCCTTCGCCCGATCCCACTTGATTCCCGCTGTCCTCGCTGCTTCCTCCATCGCCTCATCCATTACTTTCTCTCCTCCTACTCTAACCCCATTGACATCACCAATATAGGACAGCGTAAGGTGTATACAGCGGGCTGCCCTGTAGTGTCCCTCCGGCCATTGTAACTTGTCCTAGGGTGTGGCCGTCTACCTCGATATCGAAGCGCCTCGGTGCTAGCCAGTCACCGATCCATTCCCTCAACCATTCATGGTTTTTAAGCACCTCTCTGACTTTTCCTCTCTGCACCGTATTAAACGCTGATTGTGCGTCCCGCCCTATAATCTCCCCCTCTGCATGCTTTCCCGCAATCATTTCCATTAGCATTATGCTATCAATAGCCCCCCTCCCTTTTCGTCCCGCGAAGGCCCTTTCGTGCAACTGAGCTGGGCGGGTGTTTTGCCAATGGCGATTTTATTATTCCTTTGAAGTCATTTATTCTCACATGTAGCTAAAGGCCATATATATGGCGGGAAACATTAGAGAAAACCCGCCCTCGTGCCCCAGAAAACGGGGGCGTGGACCTGCGGAAAGCGCTGCTACAGCACTTAGTCATAGTAGCGGAAATAAATCGATCATAGACACCTAGTTACCGTAGCAGAAATAAACTATATGTACACCAGTTGAACTGCGAAACATACAACAGTCCGTCCGTCAGTTCACTTGCTCTGTTGTGCGAATAGTGAAGACGGGAATGCAGAATGATATTCAATAATATAAAAGAGAGGAACTACGGAGGAATCGACTCGCTATAAAAACCCATCCATTCTACACAGAGCTTCCAATCTCATCCCACGGTATCCCAGGTATCCTACATATCCCACGTTGTATCCCACGTTACCCCACATTTCTCACATTATCCCACGGTTTCCCGCGGTATCCCACGCCTTAGGATTCCTCATTCTAACAGAAACTGTACCCGTGTACGGGTACACATTGGTGGGGCACTAGGTGGCGTAGTGGAACACAGAATACATCTAATCCCGATCTGTATGGGGAATGTGCTTCCAAACTTGCATTAAGGTTCAATTGAGCTGAAAACTTTGTATGTATGGGCTGCTGCGTGTGCAGATCCTTGGGTCTTTGTATAGCAGCAGGCAAGCCAAATTGCGAACTGAACGTAGGCAGGTGTAATAGGCATCGAGTATGGTATAGAGTCCTACCCATCAGCTGGGGTTTCAGTGAAATGGTGTACTCAATGGCTGAAAAGTTTCAAGTGGATTGGAGTTCATAATGGCGAGATAACGCCAGACAAGAAAGACAAGAAAGACAATGTCTAAAATTGCACGTGACCCGTATTGCTTTTTTTTGGGGGGGGGGAGTCATTAATTGTATTGAGCCTATCTAGACTATGACGATGGACTGCGGCGCACTGTTGCCAGCTGCCTCTCTCTCCTCGGGGCCAGTCCCTGCCTACTATCTACATGCTCTTCACAACACAAACCTCGCCAAATCCTCGCACCACTTTTCGTCCTTCATTATCAACTCCCCCCTACCCATAGACATTCGTACAGGTGTGCTGCGTTCTGTGGTGTCCACCCATCGCAGACGCAACTAGCATCCTCCACCTTGCCTATCTCCTTCAGCCATTGTGCCTGCGGACCTTTGTCTGTCACCATATATGTCAGCCCCGGAATCGCCCACCTCGACCAGCTCAGATGTGCTGGCGCTCCTCCGTGCAATCTATAGGCTTGCCGAATGCCCGCTGGTGTAACTATATCAGGCTTATGCATCCGTCTGCCCCTCCGCACCTCACACTTTGCTCTCGCATCTGCCATTTCATTCCCCTCCACTCCATCGTGGCCCTTCACCCACATGAGTGTCCTCGGTCGTACCATCATTTGTGTGACCAGCATGACCCGTATTGCTGCCTCTTGTGTTTTAGATGTGCATACCAAAAACAGTCTCTATCTGTCCAAAATCGAACCTGATTCCCCATGGTGTGTTCTCGTGCAAGACTCTTATCTACCTACGCTGAAATAAATACACTTTGGGGACAAGAGTCTGGTAGTCAACTCCTGCTTTAAATCTGCTCCGGGTTCGGAGCAGCCTAGCTCGCACTTGCTAGTCTGCACAGTAATAATTTATTTGTGCGAAGAAAATTACCGGCCTGGGTATGAGAATATGCTCCGCCTATACCCATATTGCCCGGAGCAAGCATTTCACAGGCTAAAACCCTTCTTCAAAGAGTTAGGATGTAATATCTCTGCTCCGGTACTTATATTCCATTACTATGGCCAGTTGCTACTACGTACTATTAAAGATTCCTGCTGCTCTGATGTCCAAAATCATCCCTTACTCCACCACACTAGTTAGAGTCTGGAGAAGGGATTCTCTTTGAGACACCGAATGTACTTCTACTCAGTGATATTAATGCAGAATTTCAGCTACTCTGGTCTTAGTTTAAAGATATGATCATAATACTACCTAGTATCCCTGCTCTGACTGCTGCAGGACCAGTACGGTAGGACTAGAGCAGAGCTAGTTGAACTGGAGCATGCTTGGGCTGTACTAAAGAGATTGTATGTCTTGCCTGAGGAGAGTTATATTGTACCAGAGAAGAATTGGGGTAGGCGGAGCTGAGCGGAGCTGATTTAGAGAGGACTGGTAGGGTAAGCGAGCAGATCCTAGAGCAGAGCCAGTTGGACCGGCGTAGGCTTGGGTTGATCCCAGACCTTGTCTAAAGAGAGTTATATTGTTCTGGAGAAGAATTGGGATAGGCAGAGCTGGGTTTAGAGAGGGCTTGTGAAGTATAGCCAGCAGAGCCAACAGGACTGGTGAAAAGCCAGTTGGGCCGGAGCAGGCTTGAGTTGTACTAAAGAGATTCTATGACTTGTCTGAGGGGAGTTATATTGTGCCGGAGATGGAACAGATTTCGGAGGAGCGTACTACCAGACTCTTGTCCCAAAGCATAGTTATTTCAGTGTAGGTAGATAAGAGTCTGGGCAGAGATAGAAATACTCGATAGTCTCAGCATACCAAATATTCATCTCCGAAATGTTGAGAAACCTTCCAGAGCTGGAAATCTCTCCAGGATATCTCTTTTGAGACTGCAGTAATATAGGACCTTTGCCCCGAAAGAACCCGGACCCCCCCTTTTCAATTTGGAGCAGTTTGAGTAAGGTATGTGGTGAGGATCGTGGATGTCTGATCCAAAGTCACCTCCAAAATACCCAAAAACCTCCCAGAGATGGAAATTTCTCCAGGATATCTTCTCTCAGACTTCAATAACATAGAAGCTTTGCTCCGAAAGAATTCGGACTTCTCCTATTCAATTTGGAGTAGTTTGAGTGAGGCATGTGATGAGGATCGTGGATGTCTGAACTGAGGCATTGTGTAACTGCTCCAAAGTCACCTTCAAAATACCCAAAAACCTCCTGGAGATGGAAATTTCTCCAGGATATCTTCTCTCAGGCTTCAATAATATAAAAGTTTTGCTCCCAAAGGATTCGAGCCTTTCCTCCCCAATTTGTAGCAGTTTGAGTGATGGAATCATACATGCCTGAATTGGGGCTTGCTGCTAAAGTTGCTCCGAAATGCGCAAAAAGCTTTCAGACGTAAAGATTTCCTTAGAACAACTCCTTTCAGCCTTCAATAATATAGGGCCTTTGCTGTGAAAGGACTTGGACTAGAGTAAAATCTCTATCGCGACCTTATTATTCTTCCCAATAGTGACCCCCGATGTTGATTGGCAAGCCCTGGCTACCAAACCCTCAACTGGCACCTTGACTGGTGATATGACCTAAACCTCAGTACTGGAACGTATCCCTAGGCTGTGAAGCCACTAATCCTGAACTCGATAGCGCTTGTTATGGGGGTCTTGTATACTCGGATATATCGAGGGGGATCTATCGTGGTGGCGTGGGAATTGTATTAAAGTAAACAGGCCTGGCGTAAATGCATGCCCGATATGAATCAAAAGACCGCTTGGGGCTTGGTCTATAAAACCATTCGTTTATATAGAAGCTGTGATCTGATAACAAGTTATCAGATCTAGGACGAGGCTCCTAGTTAGGGATAGTGCGCATCATAAGCCTGTTACCAAATTGGGAAGTGACTTCCCAATTGGGTAGGATGCAGGCTTATATACATAGATTCTGCAGCCTGACATAGAACGCATTACATACAGGAGATAAGGACAAAGCTACCCAATCGTAATACATAAATAACATAATACAATGAACAATGCATAAACCCAGCCACATTCCACCCTTGCTATAACGGACCGGATCCCTTGCTATACGTATACCAGACTGAGAATTGATGAAATGTCTTCGCCGCCATATCATGGTCATCACATACTAGCCTCACTAACATATGAGAGATTGTCATTCTCATATCACATGATATGATGCATTTCCATCGATGATGTGTGTGATGTGATACACATCACAGTCATGTATATATGCATATGGATGTAGTCTCTAGCTTATCTATCCTCCTTCAATTAAGTCCTGCACTTTTCGCTGGAATACATGCTATTATACACGTCTTCATACTCATATATCTATTCATACTCATATTCATACGGGGTGAAGTGTTCCTTCACTCGCCATGCATCTGCACCGCTTGGGGCATATCTATATACCTGAGGACATGAACACACGTCACACGATTGTAAATCAGGAATCGCACACTAGTAACAGAGGTATGTGGTGAAGTGAGGTATGAGGTATGCGGTGGAGTTACGTATACGTATACTTTCACCAACCCTCTAGGTTGGCAGGTGGTTGATCTCGTGCCAAGTGTGGCGGTACCAGCTATGATACAGCCTCAACAACCATGCCTCGGAAACGAGCCAGGGTTGATTGGTAATCCGATACCGATATTTTGTACTTCTCTAGCGCGGACCCCTGATCCCAGGCAGCGGCACGCCCTCTGGAGGGATTTCGGAAGGTCTCTATTGGAACCATAAAAATCAAACGAAGCACGTGAGGACTACAGATGACCAGTATTTGGCTAATCCAGGAACAGGTACATAGATAGATTCCCGCGCCATGTTAATCTTGCTATAATATAGGCTCCCTGCAACCTCCAATCCCCACTGACCATCATCTCCCCCCCCCCAAACAGCCTGAATGCGAGAACATTCATACGAATCTGATATTCACGCTTATGAAGTCAACAAATACTTGAAGTCCTCGCCCCGTTTTAAACCAAACGGCTTTCCATCAGTAATTCCCCTCAGCGGCGTAGTGCGGAAGGAGTCGCTGGCGGGAGGTTCACCCAAGCCTGGAGCACGTGATCCATCTCCTGGTGAGGGTCCCTCTAGGTCCCTCCTTGATACACCAACCTGCAGGGACTTGAATTCCTCGCTGGAGATCTCCTTACCACTCTGCACGTAAAACATGATTAGCTCTCTACCTTATGAAAAAACATAGGCGATGTCTCAGAGCGTACCCCCAATGCGTAACATGTGAACTTCAGGTTTTCCGTTAACTTTGTCTCAGTATTGCTACTGACAAGGTCACCCAGCTTCCCCTCTTCGTAGAGCTCTCTTAGCTTTGGAGAAATGAGGGTTCCAGTTGTAACTGTGTGGTGATCTGCACGGGCTGATTCACAGTTCGCACATCCAACCTCCAGTGGGCTCACAAAGTTCACGATTGAGGTGATGAATACTTCCTTGTCGCCGACCTTCAACGTGACGTCAAGGTAGAAGGGACCAACTTCATGCCTGGTTATGTCACATATTATATTAGTGAGGCTCGATGCGTCAGCTGAATACAACAGAGGGACATAGCTGGCACTTACGTTTCATATTTTGCGACGACCAAGTATTCAGCAATGTCGAGGGCAGGATTCTCGGAACCACTAGGAGCCCGTGAAAGAGCCGGAAGAGGCTTCGGGGGATCGAGATACAACTCATTTACTCTCTCTTCGAGGGTTTTCTTGTTGTAGATAAGGGGTATGTCCGGATAGGTGTATCCCAAGGATAGAAGGGAGCGGCAGTGCTCGGATGTCCAGGACTCTTTATATTTATCACCATCATATCGATATCGGAAGGGGATTAGTTCGGTCTGGTCATCCTCAGCGCTCAGCCATGCATTGGGGTTGGCAGCTTGCCACATGGCCCCAATCCGGTCGACATTACTGTTGGTATGAATGAATCAGCCTTTATGGTACTGGGGATATCAATCCGCGGTCACATAGTTTCGCCGATACTCACCAATGCCAAAGGAAGAAGATAGGGTCAAAGCCCGCCGCTGGTACATCGGACATGTTACCACACAGGCCGCGGTCTTGCTCAAAACCACCAGTGTTGATATGGACATTTCCGTGAATATGGTTCAAATTGTCCTTCGCCTTATCCCCGGACGGTGATTCACCGTCGACGAAACCAGAGTAGGAAGCGTTGTTTACCATGATATCAATAAGATTTGCGCGCCAACTAGTGCTTTGTTCCCGGAAAGCTTTCTTGAGCCTGTCGTTGTCGGATATGCCCTTGCGCCATTTCTCGAGACTCAAAGGGTCACCTGGATCATAGAGTGGTGCGTACCGCACAGTTCGGGTTTGAATGCTGAGCTGCGCGTTTGGTTCTGGTCAGTACCTAACCTCGAACCCACGCTCTTGTGGGTGCCCATGAGAGCCTAACAGCTGTGAGAGTGAGAAGGAGATACCCACTGGAATGCGGACTTTGCCGTTCTTGTCGAGGGAGTCTTCGAGGCCACTCTGCCCGTCTGGATAAGCATATGCGTACCATATGCCGTTCCCGCTTTTCTCCGAATCGTCTAATGCAATATCCGGAAGGCAGCAGTAATTCTTGCCGCCCGCACTATTGTTTGGGCGGCGAAGGGCAAAGTCCCAGTAAGGAAGCCGCCAGGTCTCGGCCGCCGTTTTCCACTTCTGTAGCTCACCGGGGTCTGTAACGTTGCTGAGTATATATTTCGGATACTTCGGGTCAATAAGCTGCATGATAATGTCGTGCAACGCTTGCTATTTTAACACAATTGTTACACCCTATCAGCATTGGCTCCATGACAAAACTGGCCTGCACCCCCATTTCTCTCCCATCTGGAGTCATGCTACAAACCTCCACGCAAAGGACATAGGGGCGGTGCCAGGTGAGAAACACTGGGCCAATATGATAACAATAATACCCGGGGCGTCCCGGGTTGACATTGGAAGATGGGCCCCCCACAGGAGGCCAGGTTATGTCAAAGGGGGCGCCATGGATACCTGCACACAGAGTATTGCTACGCAGTTAGAAAACGGTCAGTATACTGAACCAAGAACTAGGTAGACCAAACCTGCAAGTTGATAATAGGATAAAACATCATCCTTTGCCCTCTTTGACATGACTTCAAAGGCCAGCTTGAACAAGTTGAACTGCTTTTCATCCTTCACAAAGTCATCGATTTCCTTGCGTTCACAGATGCCACCAGTCTGGATACCTTTGATCTGGTAGATGTGGTCCGGGGGGAGATTGCTTGCCATAGTGGTTGTTAACGACAGTGCCAACCAGACTATTAATGATGGGGGGTTTGGTATTCTTGCAATTAGAGGATGTGGTTAAGTTGCTTTCTCTTGGGCTTGGTAGTCCCAGTAAACGTACGGGTTGAATGCTGTCTTATAGAATTATCGTAGTTACACTCCTAAGCTTCTGCTCCTACCACCAACCCGCAAAGTCTCTCAAAATATTTGCAGCCTTCAGGCCACCACTTGTGCCGTTTGCTGAGCGGGGTAGATTATGCATGTGCGCAGGTGTGGCGGCCCAAGGTGTAAGTCACTATGATTGCAGAGCAGTACACCTTCAGGTGTGCCGTCTCATAGCCTTAGGCTCCATAGACATATAGACCCCCAAAAGAACACCCCCAGGTGTACTAGGAGGCTGCGGCTAACCCTAAGTCGTACGTTTTCTTTTCCGTATCATATGGCCTCTCATCTTCATTGCCACTGTGCCGCTAACTCCACTTCCCTGTGCTCATGAGTGTATAAAAAAACAATTTCTCATGACAATGGCAAGCCAGCGCACAAGTGTCATCAAGATATGCCACTCCTCCTTCACCTCATTCATAACAATATTAATATCAGAAGTGATTGGGGTTCTCCTTCTGCAGTGTGGTACCGTCCTCAGGCTCGACAGTTCTGGTATATATTGTCAAGAAAACGCACACTTGAGAACCCTTTTACGCTACGCATATTGTAACTTACCATGATTGGTTTAGAGTGGGGTGAAATCTGTAATATTGCCAACGACACTCTTTGAGATCAAATATCTGCCGTTGAGTGGCATGTGGTTGGAGCTGAAACTACCCATAGTCCCATGATCTTTGTGTACTGGACGGGTGGCTTGCCAATGATGGTGATTTATTATTTTGGGGGAAGTCATTTATTCCCACATGTAGCTAAAGGCCTACCCCAGTTGAAGCTGCATATTCAACCATGCACTATACAGGATTTGTATTGGAACAACCCTCGTATGATCTAGCAATCTCTTTCCCCTGTATCCGTGGGGTGTTAGACATTGAGTCCTGGTCAAAATTTGAACCTTCAAGTTGTCCCCCTTGTGTTAACTTTAATCCTTGTGGGCAGATTGACGACCTTTGCTCGAATATTTGACTTAGTCCACAGTGGAGGTTTCACTTTTGCTAGGAGGGCTGTTCCAATACAAATTCCTGATTGCACGACCAACTACAACTACACCATCCACATTTCGTGAGATATGCATACAAGCGGACCCCCCCTGCTCATACCCCTGAATAGCTAAGCGAATCGATATCAATTACAATGGGCAAACAAAGATAGCCGCTTGGAGAAACAAGCTCCAACCTCCCGATCTCTGTACCAACAAAAAAAACCATGGCAGAAACGAGTTTCTGCTACTGGATTCTTAAATACTAGGGGTGGTCAATCAATCCTTACATTAAAATAATGTCAGTTATGAAGCGCCTTGGCAGCGCCTGGGCAGCCATCTTGTCTTTATTTGCTCCGTTACGATGGATATGTTCCGGCCCATCAAAATTTGCACGCACTTCTGCTGTAAATGGCTCTACAACATCCTGCATAACATTGTTGGTCATTTTCTAACACGGTATTAATTTTTCTGCCCTATGGACACTTCCCAGGAGAAATATTTACTGAATACTTCTTATTATTTTTTCCGGACTTAACCTCCATTGCTTCACTCGCCCGGTTCAGCACCCCTGGCCCGGTCTAGTCCAATTAGTATGAGTTTTTTGACTGGACCGGGCTACTGATCAAAAGTGCTCATTGATGACTGGACCGGAACAGGGACTCTGGAGTCCCTGAACAAGATAATGTCACATTAAATTATCTCAACCCCGCTTAGTCAGTACCCTCAACCCCTCGACATCAACTCATATTCAGCAACAAATAATGGCCTCCGACCGACAGAAAACCTCTCGCAGCCGATCGGACTAGCTTGGTTCTTTGCCGCTGGTTCTGTAGGCCACATTGGAGTGATGATATCCACAAGTATCCAGAGGAAGAGCGATGCATTCTAAGAATGCAGTCTTTGGATAATTCTTGATCAAATTCTCTAAGATTGATATCTCTCCAGGTCCCTCATGCCTCCCAGCACTGATTCCTCGAGCAGCAATATACCGGCGTGCTGATACCTCCTTGTAAACCCCTAACAGCTCATCCAGCAGCCTTAAGATCATATCATCTTCAGGCAGCTCCTTCATCAGCCATGTG
>Ga0307514_10001466_pt1 | contig 28774 bp, 27 predicted proteins | sample 16_EM_MG_FD_203088 | JGI IMG/M metagenome (GOLD analysis project Ga0307514, IMG submission 203088) | Populus trichocarpa ectomycorrhiza microbial communities from riparian zone in the Pacific Northwest, United States - 16_EM | ecosystem: Host-associated > Plants > Roots > Unclassified | place... | reverse complement strand
CTGGAGGTCCTTGTTGCGGAATTCACCACCCCAGTCTGCTTGGATCATTTTTACTGGGAGTTCTGTGGCCTTTTCCAAGATATTGATGATTTCAACTAGTGCATCTGCTGTTTCGTCCTTTGTGCGCAAGGGTTTTGCCGACATGTATCTTGAATAGTCGTCTGTGACTAGCAGGAGGTATTGGAATTGTTTTTCTGGTGTATGTGGTTTTACTGGTCCTACTAGGTCACAGTGTAGTCTTTCGAGAGGAGCAGTTGTCCGGATAGGTCCAATTGTGGATTTTGGTGATGGTGGTTTGGTAGCTTTCCCTTTTTCGCATGCTTCACACCGAGGGGGTTTCCCGACTTCATATCCTTTTGGGTATTCGGGGAGATTTTGGAGGGTATCATATGAGATATGTCCATACCTTTCATGCAATTCCTTGATCGTATCCCCTTGGGACTTTTTAATATCGCCACCCCATTCCCCCCGAATCCATATTCCCCCCAAACAATCTATCTCAAGGTCGAACACCTTTGTTCCCTTGCTGCTGATTGACCCTTGGTGTCCATCAATCTCAAGAGTTATTGATGTAAGCTGTCTGTTGATCCTTTGTCCGCTGATAAGATTGCTGTAGGTGGGATCATAGAGACATTCTTCGAGGTGATGGATTGTGTTATTGTGGGAGATGGTGAGAGTTCCTTTGGTTTTGCATGTTGATTTGGCCCCATCATGTCCTCTTACTTCCCAGGCTCCCTTTTGGACATTGGTTAGGGCTTCCAGTTTATTTGTCGTGTGGTGTGTTGTGGCAGTGTCGTACATCAATTACGGTTGGAAATATCAATTGCAACTGGGAACGTCGGTGGTATTGGCGGGCGCGATAGGCATTTTGAAAATAGGGTGATTTCGACACTGGCATTGTAATGCAAGGCCTCGCGTTATAATCAGGAGTTCTTATTTTTGGCATTATAGGCACAACGTGCACATAGCACCAATTTTTTTTTTGCTGATGTACCCATCCTTGGCCTCGGTTTTTCCTACCTTGATGCATAGGACATCCCCAGCATCTTCCTCTTCTTCTCCAGCTTCCACCTTTTTGGCCTTTTTAGCCTCCCGCTTTTTTGTTCTGCATTCAGCCTCTGTGTGGCCTATGCCTTTCCAGCCTTTTACATCGATACAATACTTGCATTTTTTGCTTGTATCGATTTTATCCGTTTTGAGGACCACGGGGTCCTCCTTTGTATCCCCTTGCTTTCGGCCTTTTTGTCGTTGTGGGGCGTACTGAATTAACTTCCGAATCGTGTCATCGTAGCTTTCTTCTTTACTTTTAATATTCTCCACGGTGTTTGAATAAAATGCCGGGAGCGAGTCGAGAAGAAACTCAACCTTAGCTTTTTCACTTTTCGCCATTTCCTGTAGTGCCTTCCCAAACCCATCGTCCTTGCTCAGGTCCAGCCTAGCTGTGATTGCAACGAAGGCATTCCATACCCTCCCGTATTCTGCTATGTGTTCTTGGATAGTTGACTTTCGGTCATCGAAGGACATTCGTGTGACGCTCTTCATGAGCACCCCCAGCTCGGTGACCGATTTTCCTTCGAAAGCCTTTTTTAGTTCGTCGTATACCCCTTTTGCCTTTGGGAAGCTCTCGATTCTGGCCCGTACCTCTGGCTCGCAATTATTAATGATTGTCAATTTTGCGATGCCATTTACATCTTCCCACATTTGTCTTCCATCCTCATCTGATTCGGGAGGCTCTGTGTATTTTCCTTCGAGGAGGTGCCATGCGCGGTATTTAGTGCCGGGCACTTTGAATAGCGCTAGGTATGTTTGCAGTGATGATACCCAGTCTGGGTATGTAGAGGCTCCAGATAGTTTGGGCTCAATGTTTGGTATTTTTGTATTGAGCTCCATGGTTGAGGTCATTGTGGTGGCGGCTGATGTACTGGTACTTGCTTCTTCGGTTGGTTCTTTTCCCTTTCCGTCCATTTAGTTAATAAAGGGATAGGATATATGCCCTTTTTTCAGCGTGCGTGAAGCGGAGTCCTTGTAAAGATGTGGCGATTGGGGAGGTTGTTGGCACTGGTTGGACAATAGGAATGGCTGGTGGGGTCTGGATAGTTGGTACTGGGAGTGTGGTCTTTGGTGCGATTGAGGTGCCTGGGAATTTTTCTCGGAATTTGTTTTGCGCTTCGATTTGCGCTTTGGTTAGTTTGATGTGGATGGGTTCTTTTCTTTCCCTGGGTTTTATACCAAGCATAAGCCGTGTGTAGACCTGGTCTGGTATAAAGATTGTTGCTGGATGTGGGGTCCTTGGTGGCCCTTGTTGTTCACAGTTTATTCTGTGCCTTTTCTCCCTCTGGGTATCGACCCACGCTTGTGTTGCTCCTTTGGAGTTGATATATTTTTCGAAACCTCCCAAGGCTTCTTCGGACTTGAAATTGCAAGCCTTGGTCCCGTTCTGTTGTATATCGCCGCTGATTCGGATATATTCGTTCCGTGTTAGGCGTAATCCGTAGCGTATTTGGAATCGGATGCGCTCGAGTTCTTCCTCAGCGGTGAGTGGGATTTGTATTTCGGGTTCCTGCAGGGTTGGGTTGTTTATCCTGGTATCTTCGGCTGTTAAGCGAGCGTTGTGCGGTAGGGCTGATGTGCTACGTACCGGTAGGCTGGCTGCGTTGTGGGGTGCTGGTAGATGGCCCTGCCGCCGATGAGCTTGGTGGTGTTAGGTCAAGTGGTCTGCAGTGTCGTCTAAAATTGGGTTTGCGACGCTCGTATACCCAGCCCATTTAGTGTCTTCCCATGCCCTTGTGATTGTTCTTTAGAAAACTGGCTAAGTATTACCGGGTCTAGGCCACGGATATCTCTGCTTAGTACTGTGTTTTCTTGCGAAGCTATCTGAGTGCCGAGATATTTGAATGTCTTGGCAAACATCCATACAACTTAGGTGAGCAGTGCAACGGGTGTAGAAACCACGCCCTGGGAACGAGGCTAATGAGGGAAGACGTCGTGGGAACTAGGACTTTTACCGAAGGTATGAAGATATAGATTTCGCTACTTAAGCTAAAGACAGTGGCTTATTGCGTAGACGAGTGGAGTATATGCCCACTGGCATGCGCAAAATTAAATAGCGGGGTGGGAGTAGGAGGGTATTTTGTTTTTCCTTTTTCCTTCTTTCTTACTTTTCACGGGGGGCTGCGGGTTAGGGTGCTCTCACTGAGATGTATCTATCGTAGCGGTTAAATGACGAACGAAATCATTCGAGTGCTCTTGTGCGATCTACTGGTATCGGTCAGAGTAACGCTAGGATAATAGAATATGCTGCGTGTTTTGCCAGACTTCTGGGCAAGATCGGCGCCAGGTTATACCTGGGGCGTCCGTGATACCTGTCTAGTAACCTAGGATCTTGTGTCAGCATGGTGATTTGCCATTCTGGGGTTTGGATATTCGGGATGTATGTTTATACATCCATTTGTCCGCATTCTGCGTTCCCTTTTCCTTTCCTCTCCACGCAAAATAACTTGTTTACCGCCTTGGTTTCCACCTTGTTTCACACTTGTTTGTTCCCTTCGCCTTGTCAGCTCAGTACACTACTTCTAGTATCTAGCTGAATTTAATATATATACTTCCCATAATTCATCATCTCGGATAAATGGTCGCAACATAGATGAATAACCCAGCTGCCTTTTCCACCAATCGCTGAATAGCCGGCTCACCTGGCCATGGTGTAGTGCTCAGTCCAAGTTCTGATTTCACAGATGACAGTTTTCTTTGGAAGAAGATGGATATATCCTGGTTGACTGTAGGGGGTGGGATATTGTGCAGCACAAAATCCTGATACACCTCTCCAGGTAAGTTTTGGAATCCAAGTGGGTCTGTGGCCTGCTGGTGACCAAAACCATGAGCCGGATTGTCTCAGGGCGCTTGGCTTGCGCAAGTAGCTTTAGAATCAGCCGGATATCATCTTTGCTGTCACACTTATCAACAGCATCAACTAGTTGTAATTTAGGGGTAAAATCACGAACTTTGTTTGATGCGGAGTATGAAAATCTAGTGTCTTGGCTGTATGCCACTAAAATCTGTTTTACGCCACTCTATCAACCCTAGTCTGGTTGCACCCCACCCTTACCCCACAGCATGTGAGAGATGGTCATTACGTGAGTGATGATACCTGAGTGACGTAACATAGCACTCAATCATGTATATAGATAGGTGGTTGAAGCTCTTTCGAGCTCATCACAGCTTCCATAACTTCTTAATTACAGAACGCATACGGAGTAGCGTGCAGATATATATGGTCTAGGTGAAGTGTTCCTTCATTGGCCACATACCGGTATCTGTACCGCTGCCACTCTGATATAACAAATATATTTCAACAAAATCTAGCAAGCTTGCCGGGATGAATATGTTTCACATATGTCTGATGCGGACGATGCTTGATAATAATGTGCTTAAAACAGTTATTCATCACATTCAGCCATCAACACTATGGCGATGGACTGCAGCTCCCCAGTTGCCCAGGTACCTCTCTCTCCCCCGGCGGACCAGTTCCTGCCCCCCCCCCCTACCTACGGATTATATACATTCGCACAAATCTCGCCCCCGCTGCACACCACTCCTCATCTTCGCTTGCCTGTTCCCTTGATCTTCCTACCCCGTCTCCCACTCACGGGCACTGGTATAAATGCGCCGTGTTCTGCAGTGTCCATCCATCACACACGCAGCTTGGGTCCTCTGTTTTCCTTATCTCTTTTAACCAATGCCGCTTTGGACCCTTGTCCGTAATCGGGTATGTGAGGCACTTGAGCGCTTACGAATTACCCCATCTCCCCACCAGCTCCACATACCAGCGATATTAGCAGCTCCACATACCAGCGATATTGACGCTCCACATACCGGCGATATCAGCAGCTCTTTATACCAGCGATGAGAGTCAAGGACACGAAAAAGTAAGTCAGCGGACTTGGTCAAAGGATAATGCTGAAAAGTTAGTGGGGTGGAGATCTCTAGCTTTCTTAGCTGTTGACCATGCAACTTTCATATTGGCTACCTTATCTCGAATTCGATTAAGTGTTATGCTATCATCATCAGCAAAAACCTCCTCTTTCACATCTTTATGCCATTTCTTTTGTTGCCCTCGCAGCGCCTGCTGATTCTCTTCCATCCACCCCACTAACTTCTCGATGACACCCTGCTGGTGAAGGAGAGATGCGACTGTTCGTTCTGCCGTACTATCCAGTACAATGTAATAGAACTTGTCCAGCCCGTTTCGAACATTCTCATCAGTGGATCAGGCGTTACCAGGGTTGTTAGCATATCTTCCGCAAGAGGGGACCGCACTTACACGGGAAATAATGGTCAAGTCAGGACGGGATTTTACTTGGAAGAGAATCAGGAGGCGCTGCGAGGGCAACAAAAGAAATGGCATGAAGATGTGAAAGAGGAGGTTTTGCTGCTGATGATAGCATAACACTTAATCGAATTCGAGATAAGGTAGCCAATATGAAAGTTGCATGGTCAACAGCTAAGAAAGCTGGAGATCAGTCTGGTTGGGGGCTCAAGGCAGAGGACCACAGCGAGAGTCAGCAAATCTACTTGGCCAAGAAGTGTCCATTTTTTAATCGGCTGGATGAGATTTGGGGAACTCGAGCAAATAGTACCTCTTTCGTCCTTCAGGATACCTCCGAACCAATGCAAAAGCTTAGGAGCTTTGCCACAACAAGCTGGAGGATGCCGAAATGTTCATGTCTGGAACCCCACTTCCGTGGAGTCCGTTGCCAGTGCCTGAGCGAGCGACTGCAATGGCAGGTCTATCTCAAAGTCAAGGTCTGTCAACCTCCGAAATTGAAGGTCCTATGAGCTCCGAATAACAAGGTCCTATGAGCCCCCAATCACAAGGACCACCCGCCAGCTATTACGAAATCAGGAAATCCCATGCATCCGAGTTGAATGAAAAAATTGCCAAATCCAGGCAAATGTAGCAACCAAAGTTATACAAATCCAAGCTGATTCACAAACAAACACCTTTGCAGCTTTGATGGCTATTCTGAATAGGACGGGACTACTCCCTGTTCGACACCATCATTAATACGGTAGTCACCTTCGAAGAGGGATTGTTCCTACACATACCACTAATACCCAAGCGAAATTACTACACCATCGCTTGTTTTCCCCGATACTAAGCATAACCAACCATGTCGAGAAGTGGGGCAAGGCGCATCCGCAGCTGCAGGAGCATCAACATCCCACGATAATATAACATCCGATATTGCCACACTATTAAACACGAGGCCACTAATATCACAAAAACTGGTGGATGAAAACGATTACCCAGCCTGGAGTGTGGAAGCCACCCGCCAGCTATGGGGAAATGACCTCATGGAAGTAGTGACAGGAGATGAGAAAGTGGGTCAGAAGATATCAAGCAATGGAAGAAGCGCACGCACAAAGCGCTTGACCACCTAATGGACAGCTGCGAGCTGGAACCACAACTAAAAATACGTGCAGCAAGTACGGCGGCAGAAGCGTGGGAAATATTAAAAACCACGTACAAAGGACAAACCCTAATATCACTACATGCAAACCTAATGCACCTAAAATATGATGACAGGAGGGATGATTCACTGGCCGATCATATCAGCAAATTCGAAGCTCACTTGCTGAAGCTGGCGCAGGCAGTGTAAGCCGGACATAATACCAAAGACTCCCTAGCCGAGGGTATTCACCCACTCACCACCTCCGATGCTTGGAGGCTGCTCTTCTCCTATCAACACTACCGAAAATCCAGCCCTATCTCAACATCATTGATAACATTACATCAGAGGGAGACTAGCCTAGCTACTCAGGAATAGTTATGGGATTGTGTGAAATCAACCCCCGATCAACAAAAAGGGAGGAAAAAGTAGAACCTCCAGCAGCGTTTCTGTGCTCGAATGTTACAATATTGCAATGGCAAGGCTCGCATGATTTCTAGGACATTAGGACGTGAGGTTCATAGTTTATATGGCACGTTATTTCAACAGGTTCTCAAATGTCTTCAAGAGCATTGTGATACTGGTGGCAAGGTTAGTTTGAGGTTAGATGCATGGTCTTCTCCTACCCATACCTTTTCTTGGAATTACAGGGCATTATATTGAAGGACATAGCTGGCAATTTCGTCATATTCTGCTAGGGTTTGAAAGTCTTCGTGGATCTCATACTGCTGATTCGTTAAGTCGTGTCTCTCTTTCTGTATTACAACGTTTTCATCTTACTAAAAATGTGCGAGCTATTACTACTGACAATGCAGCTGTTAATACCAAGATGTTGCAGTTGCTGGAGAAGTCACTACCGGGATTCTGAGCAAAAGATAACCATATTCGGTGTATGGCACATATTATTAACCTTGCAGTACAAGAATTCCTCTCACATTTACGAATTACACCAGCTGAAGCAGATAATGGTCTAGTTCCAAATAATGATAGCAGCCCTATTGATCGAATCCCAAAGGTTTTCTGCGAGCAAGACGCATCATTAGCAAGATACGAGCGTCAAATCTCTTGTGGGAGAGCTTTGAAGCCCAAAGTTCAGCTGCAAAGCTACCTACATTGAAGCTTATTTTAGATATGCCAGTTGGGTAAGTAATCTGCCTTGTATAATCATTCGAAAAATCTACTAATTAATATGGGGTAGATGGAACTCCACACATGACATGCTGAATCGGTTATTACAACTTCGACCTCCTGTTCATGTTGTATGCAGGCTTGAAGAGCCTCTTCGCTCATATGTGCTTTCTGACGAGGATTGGACTTTACTTACACATTTAAGATCTATTCTTGATATCTTTGTCAAAGCTACTGAACACCTTTCCGGCAGCTCATATCCTACACTCTCTGTTCAACTACCATACTTCATGGTTTTAGCATCTTGTTTGGAGAAACTGGTTGAAGAGCTTAGGCAAACTGATCCCGATAGTGACTTGTTACAAGCACTAACACAAGCATGGATCAAGCTGGATCAATATCATTCCCAGACTGCCTCTTCACAAGCAATTGCAACTATTTTAGACCCATGCGATAAGCTTCAGACATTCCGCAATCTTTCATGGCGAGAAGAGTGGATTATGGATGCGCGAGCAAGCCTTGTGCGTACTTATAATGACCAATATGCTCCGGCTACATCAGATTCCGACCAGCCTGCCACTCCAGATCCTTTCGAAAGTGACGGACAGGATGATGACTTTCTCAAAGCAGTATTTGGCTCACAATCATCTGCATTATCTTTTAATGCCCCGTCCGAAATTGAGGTGTATCCCATGACTCAAAATGCTTCTCTATATATTCGAGTCTTAGCTCTGGGATCGCCGTTAGCCCATGGCCTGTCGTTCAGGGTAGGGAGAGCAGAAGTCATCAGCACTGGAGATTCGATGTCCTTTCAACGTAATTGTCATCTTCCTCAAGGAATTTTCTAGCTAAAGGTACATTCAATTGCAGGGCTCGCTGCCACTACTACTGGGACTACAGTAATCACTTCAGCTACGATCATCACTAGAGTTGTAGCAAACATGGTGGACAACTATATCAGCAGGAACCATACAGTCAATAGTCTCGAAACAAAGATTACCGATTCAGGGAAGAGGCTCGAAACAAAGCTTTGGGCTACAAAGTTATCAATTATTGGTGAACCCCAAGAGGGGACCATTACATAAGTATGTCAAATGGAAGGCATGTAAGCAGGAGAATTACGAGGGCCCAGACTGTGTGAAAGGTGAAAAGAAGGTCTCGCTACATAAGTCATACCTCGCGACGGCATAGGTACAGCTAGGTAGCAAGAGCCAGTTGAAGGGCGGAAGATATTTTCTCCAATAGACTCTGTATATTAAATAAAATTTGCATGCTAACTATCACTTGAGTCACAGGTTGATCCAATTGAGTGGTGTCGTACATATGCCTCCAAGTATCCACATTTATCTCTCATGGCACGAGATTTCCTTTGCGGTTCCTGCAACTAGTGTTCCATCTGGACAGATGTTCTCAATTGCGGGTCAAATCCATACCGAGCGCCGGGCTCATTAAGTGAAAGTATGATGAACATACTCATGTGTTCTAAAAATTGGTTGGGTTTTCAAGAGGTTACAAAGGAGGAGTTGACAGCGGAAGAGGACCTTCTGGCACGGTTTCAAGAGCTTAGTGTAGATGGCGATATTTCGGTTTTTTTGCAGAGAGTTTAGATGAGGAGGATTCTTAAGTTCCGGGCTTTTCCTATGTAATTCATTGTTATATATTTTTTTATTGACTCATTTCTCGTATGCAATTCTTTTCACATTATGTATTGTACTATGGAGGGTTTAGACGAGGGGGATTGTGAAGTTTCGGGGCTTTTGTGTATTTGAATCCACATTATTCATGCATCGTATGAAGTTACCTCATTGCGTCCTTGGGAAAAGCTCGAGCCGACGCTTACCGTAAATTCTCGAGCTAGCTCGTGCCCAGGCCTAGATCTATCTGTCCAAGATCACCACAACGCCCCTGTCGGGCTCACTCCTCTGGTGAGATGCGGCGGCGGTTCGCGGAAAGGCCCATAGGTTCTCGTTACCGCCTCATGTTCTGATTTGCACGCCTCTGCCCACTTCCCAGCATCCTGTATTCATAGCCTCTGGGTAGCTTTTTGGGATTGTACCAGCCGTTACTAGTTCGTCTCTCAGTGGTATATATTGTTCTGGCACTTCCTCCCATTCCTCTCCCTTCAATTCGTCTATCACCGGGTATAGGTCTTCCAACTCCTCCCCTTCTTCTTTAAATTCCTCCAGTTCGCTTCCTGTCAGGTCCCTCGTCATCGGTAGCGGATTTCTAGTTTGGCCCATTATATGCTCATGGAACACCACATCCCTTCTTTTTATGGTTTCCCCAGCCTCTGTATCCCAGAGTAGATAGAGGTTTTCCGTATCAAAGAACCCAACGAGAATGCATTCTTTTGTTTTAGAGTCAAATTTCTTCCTCCTCTCCTTCGGAATTGCGGCATATGCCCGACAGCCCCATGTCCTCACGTGCCCAACATGTGGTTTTTTCTTATACCACATTTCGTAAGGAGTGCATTCCCCGCCCAGCCCTGAATGAGGAGACCTGTTTAGTAGGTACACTGAGGCCTTCACTGCTAGTGCCCAAAAGTCTTCGGCTATCCCCGCATGCCATAGCATTGAGGGCGCATGGTTTACAATCGTCTTGATTACCCTCTCTGCGTAAGAGTTCATGCTTGGGCCGTACGGGGCACACGTGTAATGCTCAATCCCTTCCTGTTGACAGTAGCTTGTCCACTTCTTCCCCATGAATTCTCCCACATTGTCAGTTTGTAGCATGTGAAGGAGTTTTTTTTGGGGGGGAGGATTCATTAATCGTATTTAGCCTATCTAGACTATGACGATGGACTGCAGCACACTGTTGCCAGCTGCCTCTCTCACCCTCCGGGCCAGTCCCTGCCCCCAATGTGAAGGAGTTGTCCGCTGGCCTTTTCAGCCGCCGCCTTGAAGATCTGAAGTGCCTTTAATGCCATGTCCCTCGTAATCAGGGGAAAAACCCAGGTATATCGTGTGTAATGGTTAATAAACACCAACATATACTTGTATTTCCACGTACGATCGGCGACCTTCATTGGTCCTGCTATGTCGCAGCTTACTCGTTCCAGTGGTCTCGTAGCCTTCTTAAATGGGTATCTAGATATCATTTGATGTTGAGTACTGGAGGTCCGGAGGCGGCGCCAGTGGCGGTAGTAGGCAGTGGAAACGGAGAGCAGCTGCAGGGGTGGCCTGCGATTGGGGCTGTGATCGAGGCTGTGGTGCGGCATTGGAGGGACCAGGGCGGTAGGACTCGCTTTGGATCTTTCGGCGTGCGATGTCCGTGTCATTCCAGAGGTCCACAAAGTCTGCAAGAGTTGCTGGCTTGGGGCGTACTGGGATCATGTCCTGCTTGAATCGGAGTGCCGGTCCTCGCTTGAGGGCAGCCAACTTTGGTGGTTCATCCCATGTAACTTCGGAGGCGTAGCGTTGGAACTCGGCCTAGTAGGAGGAGAAGTTTCGTGCTTCTTGTTGGAGAGTACTACTTAGTTTTGATTCTTCCTCCGCAAGTCGGTTGGGATTGCCGAAGCATTCTCCAGGATTGTGATCATAGCGGTGAGGTTTGTGAGGCTAGCTCTGCCATTGCGTACATAGATAGCTTCGCACCTGGTCTGCAGCGTCCCCTAGGAGGCAGTTGGGTTTGGTCTGTTCGTCAGTGTAGGGCACAGCTTTAAGCTCGAGCCGCATAAAAAATTCGGTAGCTTGGAGCGTGTTCCGTCGAAGTGTTCGGGGTCGGGGACCTTTCCTCATTCTGTATTGCGTGGCTCAGCAGCTGGCGCGGCTTGTGCAGCTCTGGCTAATAAGTCGATCGTGGCTCGAGCAGCTGCTTCTGCGGCCTCAAGGGCAACCGCCTGCTCGTCAGTGAGCTGCCTGACTTGATTCGTGAGATTGATTTTTGCGTTCGTTGGTCCATGACTTGGGTTCGGAGGTTAGGTAGCGCCTTGGTCTGGTAAAACTGTGAGGGCCATGAGGAGGGTGTGAGTGTCGTCGACAAATTGGTTGGTGACATCTGTCGTGCTGTGCGCTGCTTGCCAGCGGGCAAGCAGGAGGCCGACAAGGGAGGCAAGGTAACAAGGGATTTTATTATTATTAAGTAATCATTAATCGCATTCAGCCTGTCTAGACTATGGCGATAGACCGCAGCTCCCGGGGTCACCCCCAGGTGGCCTCTCTCCTCCGTACAGGCCAAACCTGCTGGGCAATTGGAAATGGTGGTAGAGAAGTCCCTATGTGAAGTAGCGGGATGATAGCATGAAGAAACTTCATATGGGTTGAACTTCCCACTCCGAGCATGGTGGGTTGATGTGAGGGGCTTGCCAGGATTGATTATGTGCCTCTAGCAAAAACCTCCTGTCATAGTGGGTTGTTCAGTCATGTTCCAATGCCATGAGAAGATGTGGAATGGCAGGAGCACATGGACAATCCAACCAAAGCCTCACGAACAGCTCTTTCGATTGCTTTGGTTTCTCATGGCTTCTGAACTTCTCAGACCATCGACGCCCTCAGCAGGGCACTCAAGGACTTCTTCCTTTCGGAAGCGGCGATAGACAGGGAAGGTGGTGAGGCAGGTGGGCAATAACGCCTGCTCTGCTGCATACGATAGTGGTGCACCATTTGCAGAGGCTACCATATCACGCAATTTTTTAAAATCCTTTTAGGAGTCATTAATCGCATTCAGCCTATCTAGACTATGGCGATGGACTGCAGCCTTCCGGGATGTCCGGACGCCTCCCTCCACTACCGTGCAAGTCCCTGCCCTCCCTGTCTATCTACCGCACTATCTACATACAAGCCCCTTACTGCAGAAACCGTGCACCATTTCTCGTCCTCGCCTGGCCGTTCCCACGAGCTCCCCCTTCCATCTCCCACCCATGGACAGTCATACAGGTATGCTGCATTCTGCGGGGTCCATCCGTCACTAGGCCTGGGCACGAGACGTCTCGTGGATAGGGACAGTGCTCTCGAGACGTCTCGAGACTTTTGGGCTAATCATATACTAACGGAAATAATTTATGAAGGTTGTCACACTGTCTTAACGGCTATCGCCCTGCCTCAACGGCTATCACGCTGTCTCAACACTGTCTCAAAAAAAAAAAAAAAACACTGTCTCACACAGATATCTGCACGACACAACCAATGAAAAATGTTCATAAAAAGTCTCGAGATGTCTCGTCTCGTGCCCAGGCCTATCCGTCACACACGCAGCTTGCGTCCTCCACCTTCCCAATCTCTTTCAACCACTGTGCTTGTGGTCCCTTGACCGTTCGCAGATATGTCAAACCCCTCAGCGCCACCCCATTCCCCCACAGGTGGGCTGGTGGCCTGGAGTGTATCGGATAGACCTGTCGGATATCCACCAGTGTAATTATGTCAGGCTGGAGCATCCTCTGTCCCATCCATAGCTCCTTTTTTGCTCGCTCAGATATCACGCAATCTGACGCCGTCCTTGATTTTTTAGTGGGTAATGTGAGGGGGTTGAGGATGCCTAGGTATTATATATAATATTACAAGTGCAGTCGCCATAAGTTATTTACATAGCTGACATCCCCGGACATTCACATATTTGCATGCTCACATAGACCAATTGGTGAATCACGTTATATCCCTATTGCAGATGTGGTACACACTTCCACTTTCGGATATCGCGGTAACTACCTAACCTATTTCACTCTAGTCCACACCATACTAAAAATGGGTACTACCTACCTAAGTAGGTATGTACAGTATTCAACCTAGACTTGATCGGTGATGGTGAGTTGATCCATGTCAACAGCCCTGGTCAGAATGAAGATATCAGCTTGCAGGGCCTCCTCTAGTCTGGCTACGAGGGGCAGTGCAGCCAGACTAGGCCTCCTCTACATACAGGATAAATTGTTTTCCAACACTATTTGATATGCTCTACTCCGTACAATATGTACATACTAGGTAGAAGAAATACTCATGTGAAATCACTGGATATGCCCCCCCCCTTTACTATATCACTCCCCCAACCAATGAATATCATGAATAAACAAGCCTACCTAGCGCCAGAACCTCAATTTACCATCTATCTTTATATTAGAATAGAACATATAGGTATAGGGGAGTATAGGAAGTTGCTGTCTGCATGCACATTGCAGAATCCAGCCATCTCAAGCTCTCGGACCATTTCTGCTAGTTCTTCAGCCTCTTGATCCTCCGCGGCCTCCATATCCTGCGCACCCTCTTCACCCTCCATGTATAGGAATAATACTATTATCTACCTACACTAAAATAAATATGCTTCGAGGACGGGGGGATAATACCTAGGAACAATTCCGCTGTAGCATTCTCCTGTGCTGCCAGGTGTGTCGGGTTCACGTGGATGCACAGGACTGTACACAAGAATACTTTTCCTGTGTATCGACGTGAAAGAACCCACGAGTTTTTCCTGTGCGCCACAGGTGTTTATTCCTTTGCAAACCCCTGTGGCCTGCGCTCAAGAGGTATGCAGGCATCATAACGTTCACTGAAATATCCCTCAATACCCTCCCTTTGTCCCTCATATCTTCCTGGACTCGCGAATAACTGAGAAATAATAGCATATTAAATAGGACTTATACCGCTCTAAGGTGTAAATTCCATTAGCGCATAGAATTTTCCCAAGTGAAACCATACTTACAAATCAAATCAGATAAAGCATTGCTAAACGAGTTTCCGTGTGTGAAAACACAGGAACAAAGATCCATGCCTGGCTTGACAACAGTGGGCTTGTGGTGATGTGAACTCATTAACCCATGGTGTTTAATCATGGATGTGGCCTGCTACTTACCGGAAATAATGTAATATTCACCGACGAGTCCCGAACTTAATTGACAATACTATCCCGAGTTAGTTCTGGGTTTAGATACATCCAGCAGCTCAAATGCTGGGTGTAGGTTCTGGATATTGGTTGGCTTCTTACTCTTGTTCTTTCTCGCACGCACTGGTTTGGGGACTCCTCTTGGGAGGTCATCAACTGTAATGTTCTCAAAGGCTATAGAAATTGATTGATTATCCTAGAGAGGGAGCTGAGCGCTGGTGCCTTTGGAGCATGGGAGTAAACGTAGTTTCTCAAAGATTTTGCTCTCTGCGGTGATATTGCGGCCATGCGTTAATGGGAACAACTGACCTTATCCCAATGGTTTTCAAAGGCATTAATAAACCCCGTCTGCCAGGTTCTTGGCAAATTCATAAGCCTGACCCTCACTAGTTGATAGTCTTGATCATTAACACTGAGTTTATCCCCGAAGAAGCGGTGAATAATGTTGTTCAGTTCCTCTTCTGTGACTGAATAATATCTGTTGATGGTAGCTTAGCCAACTGTTTTACCACGACAATATTAGGGTGTCAGACCTAGTATAGTGTCTTCTGAACAATTGTATACATTCCCTAAATACTTTTTCACTAGCTTCTTCCAACTGCCTTTTACTTGCCTTCCTAGGTTTACCAGAGACCCTTTCCGTGTCCTACGGCTTGCTTTCTTCTCCTCTTATTTAGCTTCTCACGAACAGCCCTGATAACAAACTCGGCTGAGACATCCTTATTGACGTAGACGGTAACTGGATGCTTCTCAGGATTTGACGTAGCTTGAGATGCTCTTCTACTGGTTCCAGCTCCGGCAGCGGCAGACTCGTCAGAAGCAGGCCCATTAGCATGAGATGTGTTCATGAGGAGAGTGAGATCAACGGGAGTCCCCAGAAGCATAACTGAGAAAGAAGGCAAGGGGGGAGTGATTTGGGGGTTGAAGCTGGCTCTGTGCTCAATCTACAGGACAGTGGATGCGGTAAAAGGTAAAGGAGGTGTTCGGGGAGCTGCGGTAAAGGCTCCCTCCGCGCGGAGTTCAGGGTCTTGGCATGAGACTACGGTAAAGGTGTTCTCGTTCCCAGACTTATTTAGCTTATCCCATATCTCATACTTATTTGGCTAAAAGCGTCTTGGCACGAGATCATGGTGGGAAGATATCTGGGTCATAACTACTCCGTTGATTCCTGCCATTTTCGTTGCCTAGTCGCTAATGACTCGCAAGTTTTTAACTTCTACTCGTGAACAACTAGACTAACTCGCGAACCACTTACGAGTCGTTAGCACGACTGACGAGTAAGGTTTTCGGGATTGACGGGTGCATTAGCAGCGAAAATGGCAGGAATCAACGGAGTGAATAGAGTGACATTCACTCGTGCTAACGATTCGTAAGTGGTTCACGAGTTAGTCTAGTTATTCACGAGTAGAAGTTAAAAACTTACGAGTCATTCGTGCGTTGACGGATAAGGTTTCGGGATTGATGGGTGCCATGTAGTTATGACCCAGATATCTGTCCATATATAGATGTATCCATCGTAGCGGAACAAAATAAAGAAAAGATAAATGTGTCAATACCCGTGACACTCATGCGAGGTACACTCTTTTTCCTCTCATCATGGCCTCAGTGAGATATGTGGGGTGGCGTCTAGATGTGTGTGAGTATTCTGACAAGATATGTGTGTGTATTGATTGATCTATCTATCCATGTCTCCTTCATCCCCTTGACGCTTATATATCCCTTCTATCCCATTGGTGAGTCAGTGATGTAGAGTTGTTGATGTAGTTGTGATGTAGCTGGTGATATATCATCGGTGATATAGAGTTGGTGATGTAGTCGGTGATGTCGTCGACCGCACTCAGGCAGGTCACCTGACCCTGTCCTGTCAGAATCGCATGGGTGTCACGGGTATTGACACATTTATCTTGACATCATTTGTTCCGCTACGATGGATACACATATCTAGTTTAGGTTGCCCATTGGTTAGGAATTAGTATGGTGTTGAATGGGAACTAGCGCCGGAAGTTAAAATAATGTTTTAATACTAAGTCCATCGAAAATGACTGATCTGACTCTTACATCTCCGATTAGTTACATCACCGACTAGTTAGGGATGACTAAGGGTTAGGGTAAAAGGGTATATATAGAAGACTGGAAGGGTCTGAAGGACAGAGACTTCTTCACACACACACACACACACACCTTGTCAGGTTATGAGCCCGGGCTTTCCAAGCACCACACTTCCAATTCTTTTTACCAAAAACCTCGTACAAGCTTCTCTAGCTCTGTCATGGCCAACGAAACGGCACAGCTTAAACCTACCATCGGAAATGTGGATGGAGCAAATCACCAGGCTGGAAGAAAAGACATACAGATGACTCTAATAAAGAGAGGGGTATGGGACTATCAGTTGGATCTTGCGGAGATTCATCTTGCATGTGAGACGGAAGAAAGAGCTCCGAGCAGTGGGTGGTGATATAACTGCTGCTCGTACATCCAATATTATTTTAGCTATGTTATTGCCTACTTGAGTATGCTTGGTACCAGCACCCAGTTTCCCCTGTGCAGCTACCCCGGCATGAACTAATATTATGATCAATTGTTATGGCTGGCAATTTACACTGAGACGATAGATAATCTACAAAGCCCAACTGTTTTTCTTAGTGTAAATTGCCAGCCGGCATGAACTAATATTATGATCAATTGTTATGACTGGCAATTTACACTTGAGACGATAGATAATCTACAAAGCCCAACTGTTTTTTTTAACAGGTGAGCTTTGTAGGTTATCTATCGTCTCGGTGTAAATTGCCAGCCGGGCATGAAGTAATATTATGATCAATTGTTGCTGCACAGGGGAAACTGGGTGCTGGTACCAAGCATACTCAAGTAGGCAATAACATAGCTAAAATAATATTGGATGTACGAGCAGCAGTTATATCACCACCCACTGCTCGGAGCTCTTGAGCCTTCGATTGTTAATAACGATTGGAAGATGTTATTGAGGCAGTCTTGAGTCATGAAGCAACACTAAAAAGGTCCGACTCTACAAGAACAGTACCTGTTTTACATCATTCCCCGGCGATCACGGCAATGTCTCATCAACAACCTTTGGAAGCTGCTAGCACATGCCTCCCATGTCCTAACAGGAATTGTAACTGCCACCACATTAGTCAACATCTCGGAGGTGCCACATGCTCTCGTCCAGGCTATGCAGGCCAGTATCGACTATCACCATATGGAAGAAGTGGAGTCTCAAGTGAAACTTTCAAATGCTACTATTGTGGGAAGTTGGGACATACCCAGAATGTCTGCTTCAACAGATATCCCCACTTGAAACCGGGATGGATAATAGAGGATGAGAGATGATTAGATATATAAAGGGACTGTGGATGCAAGACTTCATATTGCCACCTCAAACTATAATCTCACAGGTTACTTCGGGTTGGATAATCCCATGGACCGACGCTCAACCTATGGTCTGGCGATTCTGTGGAATGGTTCTCCTTTATTATGGAAATCAAAAAGACACTCAATGATTACGATGTCAACTTGTGAATCGGAATATTTGGTGGGAACAGAGTTAATCCGGGACCTATCATGGATCAGAAATATTTTGATTCGGCTTAATCTTTCTCCGCCTCTGCCAATTACAGTATTCGGAGACAATGAAAATGCAAACAGCATCGCAGCGGCGGGGGTACAGCATAGAACTAGGCATATTGAAGCTAGACATTATTATATGACTGAAAAAGTAAAGGAGGGAATGATAGTGGTGAAATACTTGCCCACGAAAGAGATGATATCAAATATGTTCACTAATATGATGCCACGGGACACTATCCACCGACACTCGAGAGCATTAGGATTGGAGTACCCTACACCTCAACCTATCTGTTCGATTTGCAAAACGGATTTCGCATCCAATAATCTCTTGCACAAGCATCTGCGGGAAGAGCATGGGTATAATAAAGAAGTGACCTTGTGAAGGTCTGTCTACTTACATTGAAAAACTGGTCCGTATACAAATGTCTACTTATACTTATACTGAGTTGGAAAATGAAGCTTACAAACTTTCATGTCTACTTATATTTATATTGGAGCTTGGAAAACGGTTGACAAAAGATTTATATGCTGACAATATATTAGAAGTGTTACGAGAATAACGATGAGCCGGACCGAAAAGGTTTGGAGGGAGAAGCGATAAATGAGGCGAGGGTGGCTGATAATGGGAGATAACAGATGGGAGGAGGGGGTAAATGTAGGGGAGATGCTGGGATTAGGGGGAGGAAATAGGACATGGACAAATGGGTTTGGTGGTTATCAATGGGCGTTCGGGGTTATTATTTTTCATATACATGTTGGTCGGATGATGTGTCGAGGGGGAGGTGACAGGACAGGGTCGGATGACCTGCCCTAGTGAGGTCGACTATATCACCGACTAGTTAGGTTTAGATTTGGGGAGTGTAGGTATTAGGTAGATACCGTTAGTCATGTGACTGGAACACTTCACGTGATATCCACAAAGCCCGTTATGGTTCTTTCCAAACCGGTGCTGCAATTCCCACTCCCCTTTCATCCATATATATGAGTATGCCTTCTCCCAATAATCCCAAATACTGAATTAATGAACTCAAGTCTGGGTTCACGCAAATTGAATATGATATCTACCTCATACTTCCCATAGCCTTGGTCGTAGCCCCCATAGACTTCATGGTACAGTGGTGTCGCGTTATAAGAAACTGCTTGGGACCACCATAGGGTTTCTTATAACGCGAGGCTTTTTATAACAAGATATATACGCAAAAACTAAGAAATTTCCGACTGAGGGCTAAAAAGTCCCGTGATTGCTGTTTGATGCTGCCTCCGCCGAGCGATGCCTTGTAAGCTCTCAATATCCCCTTTTTCTCGATGTAACAGGCCCTCCGCTGCTCCGCTTTCTGTAAATTGACATGGGGATTTTGGAGACGAAAGAGGCGGAGGGCTTTAAGGCCTTCCGGTGCAGTTTTATAAGAAATAACAGGTACATCTTGGATTTTATCTGCATCAGAATCAAGGTCAGGGTGCAGGGGATGGTAAGCACGAATATCCTCCCGCTCCTTCTCAGTCCATGCTCGACAAGTTTGCACCAGCTTAGATGACATCCTGTAGAATAACTAGATGAATCAATAATTTGAGTGTAGTACAATTTATCTGAGAGGAGCTGATCTCAGGTTAGAGAATGAACCTACCTTCACTTGACTTGTTAATTTGCACAGAAACAATTCGCACAAATATGGGTAATTCCTGCAGCCCATCTCGACATAAGAAACTCTATGCATTACTAAGCGGATAGTTAAGAAGCATGCTATAACGAGAGTTTCTTATTTTGCCATATAAATATTAACGGGACCGGGACATCGTTTCTTATAAAGCGAGTTAATTGTCTTGGCGGCAGCGCAGGTATAGAGTCTGGGCACGAGAACATAAAGCGAGGTTTCTTGTATCAAGGTTTCTTATAACCGGATCCCTGTCTTGAGCCGCTTCCCCATTATATAGAGTAGCTTGCAAGGAGCTCAAGAAGCAAAAGGTTTTCAGATAAGTATTTCAAACAAAAGTGGTATTATTAAGTCTTGAAGGATTAATACATGGCAGGTAGTTTTTGGAACTTCCCAAGGCGGCATTTAGCATGCGCAGACGTCGTTGCATTGCTAGCGTTACCCTAGAGTTGTTTGTTTACCCTGAAGTTACTATTTCCATTGTCATCGAAGCCCATCCCATACGGTCTGTCGCTCCTGTTTATTTTCCTTCTCCATCCAACGTCTCGTTCTCTGCCTGTACCCAGTAATTTCATCTCTATGGGCCTCCCGTATGCGCTCTCTCATGCCCGCCGTCCTTCCTCTGTGATCCTGCCCTGTTTACGGGGCCCGTATTGTTGGTAAGTTGGGGTTGCTTCGCCTCATAGCATGGTTCGGAATGACTGATGAATGTTAGTCAGTGCGATTTATTTCGCTGCGGAAGGCCGTTTTCCTGTCTCCTCTATCTGCTTGTGTAAGCTATTGGGTAATGCAATTAAGTGAGCGGTGGGTGAGTCGTGAATCCAATAAAGGAAGTCCTATGTGAGAGCGGAGAGATAAAAGCTCTATATTGATATGTTTTATAGTAACAAACTGAACTGATCACTTCTACTGTCATAAACAGAAGAAGTGGGTAATACATGAGCTATATATACATGAATGAGGTAATCCAATCCTGTGATATCCTACATTACTCTCCAGACCACGCAAGCAGGGACGCATACCTGACCTCCTACGCTTCTTTTAACACTCGAGTATATATTTATAATATAAATTCCACAGTGGTGGCCCACATTCCGGTGATGTATCGTGCTTCAACATGACCCGTGCTATATCGGTTTTTGACCGGGAGTCCTGATACTTCTTCGGCCTGTCTGGAAGAGTACCCCTTACGCTCCTATTGAGTCGGCCTCATGAATTAGTATACGCTTGTAGCATAAATGCTAACTAAACTCTCAACTGCATATGGATACGAGTAATGCTTTTCAAAAAAAAACTAACATAGTTTCTTACCTTGCGTAGGTGAGGGTAGATGTGAAAAATCAAGGGCGAGAGCCGTAGGATCGAAGCGCATAAAGGTAATACGACCAGATGCATGACCCATTACTAGGGTGTTGTCGCGCACCGCGAAGGGATATGGTCGATAATCCCAAGGGAGGAATAGTACTTTCTTCCTATCCCAGGTTACCCATTCACCAGTAACATAGAGTGGTGGGGTCTTCCGTGTGGTATTACTGGGATAGGGGTGGGATGCTAGAGTTAGCATACCCTGGTCTGTAACCAGCGTTGCCGAATCAGAGAAAGCTAGGTGCTTAATCAGTCTTCCTATGTGTATTTCTTCAAGTGTGGTCTTTTGGGTAACATCCCATAGCCTGACTGTCTTGTCATCTGATGCAGAGGCAATTAACTTCCCGTCTGGCGAGAACACAACAGCGGTAACAAATTTCGAATGACCCTCGAGAACCCCACATGACCCTCCTGTTGCTGGATCCCATAGCCTGACTGTATAATCATTTGATGCAGAGGCAACTAATTTTCCGTCTGGCGAGAACACAACTGCATTGACACAATCTGAGTGACCCTCAAGAACCTCGCATGACCCTCCTGTTGCTGTATCCCATAGCCTGACCGTTTCATCATCTGATGCAGAAGCAACTAATTTTCCATCTGACGAGAACACAACTGCATTGACCGCATTTGAATGGCCCTCGAGAACCCTGCATGTCCCTCCTGTTACTGTATCCCATAGCCTGACTGTATCATCAATTGATGCAGAGGCAACTAGCTTTCCGTCTGGCGAGAACACAACTGCATTGACTGGATCTTCATGACCCTCGAGAATCCCACATGACCCTCCTGTTGCTGGATCCCATAGCCTGACTGTATAATCATCTGATGCGGAGGCAACTAATTTTCCGTCCGGTGAGAACACAATTGCATTGACAATATCTGAATGACCCTCAAGAACTTCGCATGACCCTCCTGCTGCTGGATCCCATAGCCTGACCGTCTTGTCATGTGATGCAGAGGCAACTAACTTCCCGTCTGGCGAGAATACAACTGCATGGACCCAACCTGAATGACTCTCAAGAACCCCGCATGACCCTCCTGTTGCTGTGTCCCATAGCCTGACTGTCTTATCATATGATGCAGAGGCAACTAACTTTGCATCTGGCGAGAACACAACTGCACTAACCCAACTTGAGTGACCCTCGAGAACTTTGCATAACCCTCCTGTTGTTCGATCCCATAGCCTGACTGTTCGACTATCTGATACAGAGGCGACTAGTGTTCCGGCTGGCGAGAACACAATCTCCCTAACCCAACCTGAATGACTCTCGAGAACCCCGCATGACTTACCCGATACTGGATCCCATAGCCTGACTGTTCTATCACTTGATGCAGAGGCAACTACCTTTCCGTCTGGCGAGAACACAACTGCGCTGACCAGATTTGAGTGACCCTCGAGAACCCCGCATGGCGCTCCTGTTACTGTATCCCATAGCCTGACTGTATTATCACCTGATGCAGAGGCAACTAACTTTCCGTCTGGCGAGAATACAACTGCGCTGACCCAACCTGAATGACCCTTGAGAACGCCACATGGCACTCCTGTTGTTGGATCCCATAGCCTGACTGTTTCATCATTTGATACAGAGGCAACTAACTTTCTATCTGGCGAGAACACAACTGAGTGGCCCTCGAGGATCCCACACGACTCACCTGTTGCTGGATCCCATAGCCTGACTGTTTCATCATTTGATGCAGAGGCAACTAATTTTCCGTCTGGCGAGAATACAACAGCACTGACACAATCCGAGTGACCCTCGAGAACCTCGCATGACCCTCCTGTTGCTGTATCCCATAGCCTGACCGTTTTATTATCTGATGCAGAGGCAACTAACTTTCCGTCTGGCGAGAACACAACTGCGTTGACCGAACTTGAATGGCCCTCGAAGGTTTGTATTAACGGACTCCACTTTTGTATCACCTTAGGCTCCATAAGAATCCAAGGAATTTTTTGCAGGTAGTGTTTCCGAACTAGGCTGGTTTCTGGGGTAAATAAAAGTGCAGCAGAGTAGACTTGAAGTGGTGCCATTTCAATAATTGACCTGTTGTGCGAAATGAAGCGCCTGGCATCATACGCAAATTCTAACAGTCTTTGACAAACCCCCAATTTCCCCTTTTCATTTAGCATTACTTCTTTTATCAAGTGAATAGTAGCTCAACTTACTCTCAGTGTCACCTCTAAACCTCCAACTATTAGCACTCCGTTTGATACTTCTCTAATCAAACCAATCGCCTCTAGCCAGTGCAAAAAGTCCTGCTCCAGAAATCGCAGAATTCGGACCATGTCTGCCTGAATCGGGTTGCCTAGTTGGAAGTGGTGAAACCAGTAATGGCACGCATAACGGATATGTGCTGGAATGTATTGCTGAATTTTATGCTCTGGTATATTACCCACCAAAACACCTGGCTCTCGAAGGTTACACAAGTCTTGTTTCAGCTCAGCCAAAAGCATCATGCAATTTCGAAATAGCGTAATGTGTGCCTCTTGCGGGTCTATCGAAAATCTAGAATCAAGGCACCTCCGGGAGTCTAAAAGGAAGTCTCGAAATGAAGGATGAAATATTCGGACAGGTTGGTCTTCGTTTTCCGGAACGTTCAAAACAGAACGTAATGAGCCAAGGGTTGATGATATAGTTCGTAGGCGAAGTAACTTTGCTATCTCCTTAGCAGCCATGATATCAAACATTACTATGATAGAGCCAAGTATTTTTCTGAACCGTACTGCTAAATGATCATCCACACAGACAATTTGATTTCCAACTACTGCGTTTTGTAGCAATTTTGTGTACATATCATCGAGGTACTTCGTCGGAGACTGTGAAGGAGGAGTATCATGGCCTTCCTCAAGAATCGCTGATAGTTGGTCCTCTGGATCATAATTATCATCTCGGATAAATCTATAAATAGTTGCAGCATAGATAAATAACCCAGCTGCCTTTTCCACCAATCGCTGAATAGTCGACTCGTCTGGCCATAGTGTGGGACTCAGTCCGGCTTCGAATTTCACAGTTGACAGTTTTTTTCGGAAGAAGGTGGATATGTCCTGGTTGACTGTAGGGGGTGGGATGTGGTGCAGCACGCAATCCTGATATGCCTCTCCAGGTAAGTTGCGGAATCCAAGTAAAATAGGGGTCTCTGGCCTGCTGGTGACCAAAACTCGGAGCCGAATTGTCTCAAGGCACTTGGCCTGCGCAAGTAGCTTTAGGATCAGCTGAATATCATCTTTGCTGTCACACTCATCAAGCGCATCAAGTACAACAACTAGTTGTATTGATTGAGCTGGTGCTTTTTTTAGAGGATCAAGAATGAGATGTTTCCACTGTTCACTTAATCTTTGCTGCAGGATGTTAGAGTGTTCTTCAATCGCTTTTGAAATCAGTGGTCGAAGGGCTGGTAGACTCCTTGTGAGTTGAGCAGCAATAGTAGTGAAGAACTTGCCAGCGTGGCTGATATCACCTCGGCCCCGGGAGAAAAAAAAACTAGCTGCAAGTCTTTTCCTTTCCGCAAGGTCCCAAGCGACTGTGCGAGCGATTGTCGATTTTCCAGTACCCGCCATCCCATTAAGCCAGAAGATACATTCACCATTAGGACCCTCGAACCAGTCCATAATTTTTTGACGGAGCTCTACTCGGGTATCTGGCAAACAGTGGTCTTCATGTTCCCAGAGTCGGTCGTTATATGCCGCACCTTCTGCATCTGGCAGCTTCGAAAGATATTTTTGTTGTTCCTGGGTCTGCAACGAGAGGTAACTTTTCTCTAGGTGATTACCAAGATGAAGAACAGCCGCCCTAGCGAGGTTGGCGTATTAGTCTTGTACATATAGAGAGATTAATCAGCTTCATACATCTGGTTGCAATTCATGGCTGTAATTAGAGTTGTCTTATGCCACTCAAGTAACTGAATGATTTTTTCCACGTCCTCCTTTTGCAATGGCCACTTCAAATGCCTTTCGAAAGATTTCAGGATGCCTTGTCTTTTCCCTGGCTCCAAAATCTTTTGCAGCATTTTGAACTCCCATTCGAGTTCCAATGCTGTGCTTTCAATAAGTTCCTTAGACGCAACTAGCTTAGCCGCACCTGGACCTTTCGCTAAAGCCTCAACATGCTGAAACAAGTTTTGCAGATCAAGGATGTAGGCCATGAGGCAGTCGATTTCGGGTTTAGCATCCTTCGCCTCTGAGTAGTACTTCCAGCATATCGACCAGACCTGGCCAGCAACTTGCACCACTGCAATCACACTAGCGGCATCACTCAGTGGGTCCATGGTGTCGGGAGTAGAGACTGAAGATAATCTGATTTACTGAGGGAGAGTTGGGTAATTATCGAGACTATTCGGTTGTGTGGTTTACCGAGGGAGCAGTTGGGTAATTATTTGTTTAAGGTGGCTACATCATCACGTGATTGAATTGCGTCATTACCATGTCTATAATATACTGGAATACCCTGGAAAAAAAATACAGGGCGTGCACATCCGTGCGAATATTACAAACGAAGCAGTGAACCTGTGGATTAACGTCAGACTATAACATATGTAGTAACGGGAGCCATACTGAAGTACAAATACAAGCCGTGCCCATAATGGTGGTCCGATTCAACTATTGCCTATGTAGTAAATGTGTAGTAAATCTAGGATCAATTGGGAGTTGATAAGCAGATTGCAATTTTAAAATTTAATCTTTTAGGTTCATAGCGTTGTTGGTAGGTCTCTGGCCCGTCTTACCAGCAGCAATAGGGCCTGTGTTCGACTCCCAGTGGCTCCATATAGGGCTAAATGAACTTATCCTCCGGTTAGCTGAGTCGGGATAGTTCAAACCAAACCAAACCAAACCAAAAAAAAAAAAAAACCAAACCAAAACCAAAAAAAAAAAACCCCCTTTCTTCCTTACTAACCGATACTAATTATCTAGAATAGCTTATACACTGGGAGTTGGGCATAGGCACGTTTTGCTCTATCCCCTATTCATTTGTTTTTACAATTCAGCTCTCCAGTACGCTCTGCCAGCATGCTCTGCTATCGCCAGCTCTCCCAGCTCTCCCAGTACGCGCTCTGCCATTGCCAGCTCTCCCAGCTCTCCCAGCATGCGCTCTGTCATCGCCAGCTCTCCTTCCAGCTCTCCCGCCAGCTCTCCTGCCAGCTCTCCTGCCAGCTCTGCCGCCAGCTCTCCTGCCAGCTCTCCTGTCAGCTCTCCTGCCAGCTCTCCTTCCAGCTCTCCTTCCAGCTCTCTCACCAGCTCTCCTTCCAGCTCTCCTTCCAGCTCTCCCGCCGGCTCTCTCCCGCCAGCTCTCCCTCCAACTCTCCCGCCAGCCAGCTCTCCTGCCAGCCAGCTCTCCCTCTCTATCTCCCGCCAGCTCAAGATGCCTCTACTAGCCAACCTGCCTTCTAACCGAGTTGCCAATCGACGTGGTAATTCAGCTGGTAATTCAACCAGTAATTCAACTGGTAATTCAACCAGTAATTCAACTATTAACTCTGGTAATTTAGCTTCTAATGAACCGCGATCTATCTCTCTAATTCACTAGCTAATCTATCTTGCAATTTAGGCTCCAATCCCGCTGCTCTCACCCAACCTGCAAAAAATGCGCTACCCGCAAATGCTCAACCCTCCAAGCCTACATCTATTCTTGAACTCTCTATACAGCAATTTAACAAACGCTTGAATCACTTGGTTGCCAGTGGGGCATTTAATAATGATAAGTCACACAAAGGTAATGGCTTACGGCAACATGTCAAGAGGGTTCTTAAATTATGGGAAAGGGAAAGATATAATGGTGGCATATTATATATAGCACCTATGAGCATTCATGCATTGAAATGGTTCTTAAAAAATCAGCGAGGTAGGTCACTTTCTTTTTGGCACTTTTTATTTGGTACTGCGCTTGCTATTTGGCACTTTCTATTTGGCGCTTTTTCTACTACTCCTACTACTCCCGCATACTGCTTGCGATTTTATTTCTGCCTATTGTTTCCTAATAACTAACTATTATAATAGGACAATACTCTTTACCTGTTATGCGAAATACGCTTTTATCAACCTTTCAACGATTTGAATCTTCCATACCTCATTTGGAGATTCATGATAAGGATAGCTACTTTTTAGCCTATCGCTTCAAAATTCCACAGGTATTAGTTGATACTTTGGTAGAGACTAATTCTATGTTACCACCAATACCTACACATTATGAGCGCAAAGCGGATCCCTGAGGTATCTTTCCAATTCATCACTATACTATCTGTGCAGATAGCAGCTTGAGAATATTTTACAGCAAAGACTATCGTGATCAGCTACCTATCTCGAAGACTTGGATTGAGCGCAATCAGCCTTTGTGGGAATATTTGGGAGATCGCTTGAAGGTAATATATCCTAAAGCTTATAATAAGCTTATTAATATTGTTCTTCCCAAACCTCTTCAACTATTATGTGAACCTTGGGCTGGTGTTGCTATTAATCAAGAGATGACTTGTGAAAGTATTCTACAAGCTCATCAAGATTAGAAGGATTGCAAGTTGGCTCCAAATGCAGTGGTGCTATATGGGAATTATGAAGGGGGGGATTTGGTATTATAGCAAGCTAAGTGTATTATAGAGCTACTTCCCGGTAATGCATTACTGTTTATGGGTTCTTTGATTTGTCATGGCAATAACAAAATGACTGGAGGCATTAGGAATAGTGTAAATTTGTTTCCACATAAGAGCAATATGGATTGGGTTAAGAGGGATCTAAGTACTCGGGCAAAAAGACAAGGTGGAAAAGCAGTAAATAAAGAGAAGGACAAAGATCTGGGAAAACAGGCAAGAAATAAAAGAGTATGAAGAAAATAGGAAGGTATAATATCATTCTTAGTATTTCTTTGTATTAACATATATCTCTTTAGTGCCTGAGTAGAGTACTCTACTTTTATGACTTGAGCATACCTCTATGACTCAAGCTTCTCTTCAATAACCGTGCACCTCTTGAATTCAATGACTAAGTGTTAGTGATCAAGTATTAATGACCAAGCGCCAGTCTTACCTCTTCGATAACTATATACTTGTACACCTCCTAACTTCTACCTCCTAACTTCTAACTCCTAACTCCTAACTCCTGACTTCTTCATATCTCTACATCTCTATATCTCTATGTCTCTCATATCTACGCTACGCTACTTACGCTATACTACCTACAATGCCTATACCACCCCTATACCACCTACACTGTCTACACTTACAATTACACTACAGCATTACCTACACCTACAATTACACTACCTATACCACCTCCTATACTTATACCACTGCCTCGCCTACCCTGCCGCCTCGCCTACACCGTCACCTCACCTATACCTACACTTCTGCCTACACCTATACCTATATCTACCCGACACCTACTACGTACCACCTATACTTACTACCTACCACCTATATCTACCACCTATACTTACTACCTACCCCCTATATCTACCACCTATACTCCCTTCAACCTTATAATGGAGAGGGCTCTCTGTCAATCATGTTCAGTTTATAAGGTCCTAACAGACTTTGGAACAATTATTCGGAATAATATAGAATATAGAAGACTAACATGTCGAAACTATTTGGTATATTTATATATATTGCTCTTAGTTTTACTTGCCATTTTGCTAATTCATAGGTAAAGACTCATCAGGTAGACCTACGGCGAAGACAAAGATAAAGAAGAAATGAGGAACTACTGCCACTTGCATTCTCCAGTTGTAGGGAAGTAAAAATACAATCATATCATGGTACTATGTCTACCATCTGTGAAAATTGTACTGCTTTACATTGGAT
>Ga0307514_10001465_pt1 | contig 28801 bp, 24 predicted proteins | sample 16_EM_MG_FD_203088 | JGI IMG/M metagenome (GOLD analysis project Ga0307514, IMG submission 203088) | Populus trichocarpa ectomycorrhiza microbial communities from riparian zone in the Pacific Northwest, United States - 16_EM | ecosystem: Host-associated > Plants > Roots > Unclassified | place... | reverse complement strand
ACATATCACCAGCACCATGAGCCCTGTAGTATCCATGTTCTTGCTGATACCAGTAATAAAAGATACTTTTGTACCATATCCCAAGACCGAGGTAAAGGAAAAATCAGCACAGCCATTTTATAAGAACATAGGAATATTGAAACATGAGGTAAAAAAGAAAAAAGCGAATTCCCATAGTAGAACCGATTGGACACAAGTAACTCCCCCCTCCCAGATTTCGATCCAACAACTCTATCCCAACATGTGCCCTAGTGTGATGATGGTGATGTTGATGATGGTGATGGTGATGGTGGTGGTGGTGGTGGTGATGGTGGTGGTGATGATTCGAGTGGATGGATACAAAACAAGAGTTTTGATTATTTAAGCCTCAGTTGTGACACGCCCCTTGGGGTTGGTGACCTTGACACCCAATGCCTTGGCTTTTGCGATGATTTCGACACGCTTTCGGGATGAGACAGCATGACCAATCCTACGATATACCGGGAGAGATATTAGCCAGTACCATGTGGTTGAGTGGGGTGTGGGGCTGTACTCAGCAGCGAAGGTCTTGTTGTGCATCAAGAGGAGCTCAACATCGGCCGGGTTCTGGACGACGAAAGCCTTGTGCCCAGATGGCATCCTGTACTTGGTCTTCTTGTTGGAGCCATAACCGATCTAGAAATCTCCACAGGATCAGCACCCACCCACCATCAATCCCATATTCCTCTCAATTCTAGGTTGCGCTCCAGTATAGTTTGATCTGTCTTGGTGGTGGAGCGTACCGATGGCATAGCAAGTTGGCCCTTAAATCTCCTCCTCACACGGTTATCAATACCCTTTGGCTTCCTCCACGCACTCTTGACACATTTGTAGTCATGGCTCTGATGGCGAGCGAATGGCTTGGTTCCTATTCCACCCAGAAAAACTGACTGTCAGCATCCCCACCCCAATTACATATCATCCTGCATCCAATACTAATCTTCAACCCTGCCTAAATCCTCTGAAAAGTTCCCCGGGAAAAAAGCTGAATAACTACTCTCTCAAGCAGGTAGTGGGTAATCATACGCTTTTTAACAATCTTGATGGAGGCCATTTGTCGTTATTCGGGGGGTTGTCGAATCGTCGTCAGTTAGTCAGTCGTAGTTTCGTTGGCGTGGGCTACATCGAATTTGATGTTTTGGCGTGTGGGTTCGGCGGGGTAAGCCCTAACCAAGATGGAATTTAGTCCTACATAAAATGCATAGTGCGGGTAAGGTAAACTACATAAACCATTGAAAATTTATCAGTACATATGATTTTGTGAAATCTACTACTAGTTGATAGTCTGGTTACTAGTTGATACATTCATTTGCTTCAATGTGCCATTCCTCGTCCCACATGCAGTAGGTTTTGGGAGCTTGGAGAAATAACTTTTCGGTGATAAAACAAAGCTAACATGAGCCCCAAAGAAACAGAAGCGAAGATAGCTAAGTAGTAGATAACAGGGATAGTACATCATTGCATTTCAAATTCAGACCATTGTACCCTCATCTCCTTGAGAAAAATTGTGAACCCTAGAAAGGTTTTAAAGTACGAAGAAACACACAAGATAGAAAAGAGAAAAGAAAGAAAAGAAAAAAGCACCAGCATACATATAAGAGTAACACTGCCCTGCGGAACCCAGGAAGATAGTAGAAGGGGAAAATTCTGGGGAGAGAATGTGAAGTGAGTTCCGGATACCCAAGGACGAACCAAAACGCATGAAGGAAAATAGAAAAGGGGTTTTTAAAATGCCATCCCAATGCCATCAAAGAAACATATTTTAGAGAGAAACTCTGAAAGGAACCGTGGCAAATGGCTTTAACACATCAGTTTAAGACGCAGTAGCAACCTTAGCCCCACCACGGTTCTTCTTCGTTGAAACAGTGGACCATCCATCTTCCGATGGCTCCGCCTTAGCTGGCTCAGCAGCCTGAAGCTTAGCTTCTTGCCTTGAGTCACGCCGAGCTAGTGCAGAAGGCTGGTCAGGACCCCTCCTCCATTCGCGGTCCCCAGGAGGGAAAGATCTCGGCACCCTCCCAGCCCTCTCACCACCCCACTCACCTCCCCTATCACCACCCCTATCACCACCCCTATCACCACCCCTATCACCACCCCTCTCACCACCCCTCTCGTATCGGTCACCTCTGTCATTCCTATCACCACCCCTCTCACCACCCCTCTCACCACCCCTCTCGTATCGGTCACCTCTGTCGTTCCTATCACCCCTGTCGGCCCCCCTGTATCCACCCCTTCCAAATTCACGTGGCTCGCGAGGCTCACGAGGAGAGGTAAGATTCCTTTCAGGTCTCGTAGATCTTTCAGTTTTCTCTGCAACTTCTGTCTTGTCCGGCTTCTCGCCCTTCTCGTCCTTCTCGGCCTGTTCAGCCTCGTCCTTAGCAGCTTTCTCGGCTTCTTCCTGTGCTTTTCGCTCCTCTGCCTCCCTCTTGGCCTTCTCCTCTTGTTCCTTCTTCAATGTAGCTCTTCGCTCTTCGACTTCCTTGATTCGGATATCTGTATCAATGGGCTTTGCTGCACCAAATGGATTGGACTTCGAGGTCGGTGTCTCGGCGGAGGCAGAAACCGGGGTAGCATCAGTGACAACCTCACTCCTCTTCTTGAGGTCTAACTTTGGGCGGGTTTGTGGAACAACAGGGCTGGTCGGCTTCATAGGAGCAGGATCATGGCGAGCAGTCTTACGCCATTCATTGTCCTTCTCTGCAGCAGAGGGCTGTCTCTCTACCGGAGGACGGAACTCCCTGCGTGGAGCACCCTCTACTCTCTCACTAACAGGAGGACGGTCACTTGGGGACCGTCTCCTCATGTCACGCCCCTCAACAGCCGGTGGCGCGGGACCAAGAGGCCCCTTTCGCTCCCAGTTGTTGAGGTCACGTACTTTGCCATCACCAGGCGGGTCAAGTGATCGGCGCTCGCGCTCTGGGCGATCACTAGCTTCACTTCTGTCGGCATATCTATCGGACCGCCCACTGCGGGAAGACTCCATCGGGCTCAGAGGGCCGGAGCGGCGCCACTCGCCCGCGGTTCGGTCATCACCTCGATCCTTTGCTGGTGAGGATTAGCACATCCATCCTATTCACGGATATAGATCAAGAAGCTTACGTGGCTCAGCAACGCTAACTCGAACATTACGACCAGCCAACTGACTGCCGCCAAGCTCGAGAGCTTTTACAAGACCTTCCAATGATCCATACTCTACGTATCCAAAACCCTTTGGTCGGTCCTCAACCTTGTCACGCACCAATCTGACACTTACAACGTTGCACTCGGCGAAGTGAGCTTCGATATCAGCTTCAGTAGTATCCCAGGAAAGGTTTCCGAGGTGTGCGGTGTAGGGTGGTTTATCGGGGAGGGGGAGCTGTTGGCGCGGGGGATAGCGTTCTTCACGGCCTTCTCAACTCAGTCAGCTAAAATTGTTCTGAATAACACCGCTTAAGGCCATACCCCCGGCACGAAACGAGTCACGCTCGCTGCTGCGGAAAGAGTTACCGTATCCACCAGAATCACCACCACTGTATTCTCTACGAGCATACCCACTAGTGCCTGTAATATCAAGATCATTAGTTTTTGTGATGTGTGCTCTCTGTGAGGGTTTGATGTACCGGTAGAGGCTGTAAGGACAACAGTATCAGGATCCTAAAATTTCAAAATCGGCTTAGGTACAAGGAAGACTTACGAACAGTTGGGAGATCATCCATCTCATCTGCCCAGGAACCAGAGCCATAGCCTTGAGGTAGGAGAAACGTCAGTAACTGACCCAGACTTCGAGAATTGAGGTTCCGTACTTTCATCATTGATGAACTCCGCCATACTCATCTTCTTTCCTTCCTTTTTCGGCGCTGCATAATTATTAGCACAAGCGCCACAATGTAGTATAAAACACAGGACAGATTGGTGGGTCTCAAGGGATGGGGTGGGGTAAGGAAGCTGCAGTGGAGCGATCAAGTGCTAAAGTACCAGGCCAGAGCGGACCCTTACCCATGATTGCAACGCGCTCTAGATACGAAGCGCGCTAGCTGTGATAAAAAGCTGAATGGAAATTGATCCTTCAGCAAATGGGAGTTGAATTGGGGCTCAGTTTTGTGGACTCGTGGGAGTCGTATGTGTAGCAGGTGGGGGGTTCGATGTCAGGTCGTGGGAAGTTACACCACTGGAGAGAGGTGATGGATTTTTTAGTAGATAATAATTTTAGAGCAAGGTTTCTTTTTTGGGCTGGGTGTGGGCGAAATAATCTGTCCAGCGGAAAAGGTCGTTAAATGCACCTGATAGGGCTAGGCCCCGACTCAACGATCTTGCATTTCAGCATCCTGGCCACAATTGAGCTTCCAGCGCCACACCCGATGGACAGGACAAGAGAAACACTATTACCCCAGCAGCAACAGTTTTAGACGATGTGTTCGGAATGGGCATTGATGTTGTGACACTCGAGCCCAGCAGACTCATCACAAGCGGTTGTCAGAAGCGTTAACTTATAGTATTCGCATTGATACATAGCATTCAGAAACTCTTATGCTGAAGTTATCCCAACCTACGAATTGCAGCTCCACGTGACCGAGTTGATATTAGCGGGGCCGCAGGCGGTGCCTGGTTCTCCGTTCGTTTATCACCGCATGCATCAATACGAGGCAACGTAATTCCGGTGCCATTGTGTGGGGACTGATTCTATGCTAACGCCATTCGGGGAATGTGCAACAGCCAGCCAGCCGTTCTGGAAGCATGCATCCTGCACACAGTCAAGAGGTTGACATAAGCGGAGTATAAGCAGATGCTGGAGGTGTTGGGTGCTTGCCCAAGCAAGTACATCCCCAGCTTGGGGGTAAACATTACAATTACAATTTAGAAGTAATATAGTCCCACTTAAAAGCTATGGTGAATACGGAGTAAGGTTTATAGAATTAGAGCAATTAGGTATACAAGTATCTACAATCAGCACCTTTTAGCTATTTTGGCTATATTTTTGATATTTTTTCAATGTTTTATGTTTCACTAAGGCCTCCGTCAAGAGATTATATATACAGTATATATACTAGAATTTATGTCTACATACTTGTATAGGTTTTATATAAAAAAGCTGTTATTTTGTTATATATATGGGGTAATTTGAGGGTGCCAAGATCACGATATTATTTGGACCTTTCTGCGCGCAGAGCTGTAGGCTTCAGAAGGTCCCCCTTTCTCTCAACAGTACGTAACATCCGAATACGAGGTAATCTCATTTACCAATCACCTATCTATTTATACACTTTGATTGGTCACTCAACGTCGGCATGCTGGTATAGCTACGCAAGGAAGTGGACAATACGGCGTTCCATTTCATTTGCAGTTGCCTTTGGTTGTTGCAGTCCTCCTTTCCCAAGATGAAGCAACAATCTGGATCCAATGAGTCCATATTATCAACAACTCTACAAATACCGACATTTCTGCTAGGGGTCGTAGTCCTGCTTTACATTGCTTCATTCGTGGTATTTGCCATCATTCGAATTGTAACGGGAATCTCTATACAGCGTCTGGGATATCTATCACTCAAAAGAATCAGCTATGAGCCCAGGGACGGTATCAAGATTGAGGTGCGGAAGCTAGGACTCCTCTTTCACCGGCCGACCTATGCTCAGCCATCGTGGGTGAGCTTGTTGATTGGAGACTCACAAGTCACAGTAGATGTGAGCAAGAGAAAACAAGGGAAGCATTGGGATGGAGGAGTGCCCCGCAGCAACGGAGACGATGCTACGACCAATCGTGCTTCACATTCCGAGGTTAATGAAGCGGTGAACTTACCCAAGGAACCCCCGAAGCCGCCGTTTTGGGAGAATACGGAAAAAATACGGAAGTTAATGCGGAGTTTACGAAGGATGCTTCGCTACATGAAACTTGTGGATGTCGTTTTCACTAATGCTACCGTAGCTGTGGTTGACGTAGGGTCGATTCAAATAGACAGCACCACTATCTCAGTGGATACCAGGCGGGATGCAGCGGACAGGAGCCGGCTATTCGATCATTGCAAAGAACTGAGACGAGACCAGAAACCCCTAGAACTCATGTTCACGATGAAGAACGCATTGTTCACGCCTCACAAAAAAGAGTCTAGGGAGATATTGGATCATTGCATCATCAATGCCTATGGTGTTATCGAGGATGGAGTGGATAGTATCCTAGATTCTGCTATGGCTATGAAGCTTGGACGGGTGAATGTTCACCTTGATGAACTTCTGAATTGTAAGGAAAAGATGATCGATCTAAAGGGCCCAGATAGACTTAAACCCAAGAAGCGTAAGCTTGAGTCTCTTGGTACTTTGATGGAAGAGATGGCGGTCGCGGGCAGTCGTACAGAGCGGATGGCAGAGGCTGTAATGGAATGGAGGGTTTTATTGAGAACATTGTTAGAAGGTATAAAGGAGGTTCAGTTTGCTGTGGGTCATTTGTGCATCTCCAAGGAACTTCAATCAGTACAACCTGCTGGAAAGCCTCTTACTATGGTGGCCGTGATGAAAGAATTAGGGATGGATGTTCATCGTCTTGATCAGAAGTCGCCTGCTCACCAAATGTATGATATATATTCAAACTTAATAACCAATTGGCTAATTGTTGTTTCAGGTATTTCTCACCAGAGGATGTTGCTCACCAAGCACTTCTAGCAGCTATCTCTATCTCTCTTAGCATCGATGATGGGAAGGGCAATCGGGATAAACTGGTATACGTGCCGATGGTAACGATGACCTCGAGGACAACTTTACCGTCGAAAACTCTTCAGCTGGTTGAAAAATCGGATTCTGATCGAAATACCAACATCTTGTTCACTACCGTCGTTGTGACTTCGCCATCAGTCGACCTTGAGCCACGACATCTCCCTATTGTGGCCGCAATGCTCAAGCCAAAACCAAAACGTACGAACTCAGGATCAAAGAAAACCCAGCTGATATCAAAACTCTTGCCGAAAGCCAATATCAAGTTCTCAGTTCACGAGCCAGCTATCCGCATTGTCCTACCATCTAAGGATTCCACATGCCGTGAAAACGGTGCCCTGGACATGTTGATATCATCATTTTCATCTATCTCAGCTGATGTGGAATCTTCCCACTCAATGGAGGATGGCCACGCCCATTACTCCTTCATCTCATCCCTCCGAGTTGCTTCTCATAGCCTTTACTATCGGTCTTCAAGTGGGGAAAGGCATGACCTGATCCAAACCGAGTCACTTGACATTCGGGCTCAGACACATGCCTCTCCTGATGTCTATGTGAATGCAACTGCCTACTTGGATACTCTCATTATCCGCCTTGTGAATCCGGCAATCGTTCAAGGAATCAAGCAGATGGTAGCCCAGTTTCACCTTGATGTCAAACCAGATAAGTTACGCACACCACAGTTCAGTGAAAAGCCCAACTTTGTGCGCCGCTTGCCCATGTGGCTGCACCATCTCAAGTTTGAGGGTAGAGATTTCAGTGTAGAAGTTGCGGGCATTGACAAGGAGATATCCGATGCCTTTCGAGGTGCTGCGGTAGCATTAGATTCTTGGTCGATTGACTACAAGTGTCAGAAAATTGATGGACCTGTCAAACCTCCGCCTCGAAGACGTGCAACATCCAGGGCATTATCCCCGGAAGAAGCTTTGGGCCATGTCAAATACATGAAATATTCCAAAAATCCTACTGATGGAAGAAGGATGAGTATTAGTCTGCAAGGGCTTGAATGTTTCATGGTTGAAGATGAGAATTGGGAACAGGAGCCTTTCTTGGTGATACCTACATTCGATACCAGCTTTACTACATGTACCGACCATGAGGGCCAGGCTATGAATATCACCGCAAGCCCCAAAACACTCTTCTTCAACTATTCACTATACCGGCACTACTGTGTCATTGTTGCTGCAAAGGTGCTCAAGGAAGCCTTTTCCCACAGAAAGGATCCAAGGTCGCCTCCGATGACACCAGATACTAGGCCCCTATCCACTGGACCACAACCCTCCAAAATCCACGTCGAACTACCGGCTGAAACAGGTTTTATGAACACCATGAGCGGATTTGGGCTGATGGAGAGTCCAATCTCTCAGCCTGAATTTATAGGCGTTGATGTACGAGTGGAGCATGTCCGGATCAAGGCAGTGTTTGCAGGAGAACCACCTATGATGTTTGAGGTGTTCGGGTTGGAGGCGGGCCGTTTCAAATGGGGATTCCCATTTGTGAAAGCAAAGGGCTTGAGGCTATATACAGACAGTCCAACCGTCAAAGGTTCATGGACACGCTTGGCCAGTTTACGTCAAGCAAGGTTGGATTTCAGGGAAGCAAAGCGGAAGGTCGGAAACACGTTTGTGGAAGAAAAGCCGATAGATGTGACCGCCGACGCAATTCGCTTGGCTATCCCCCACCAGCTTATTTTATATAAGGTCACAGACAATATCATAAACGCTGCAAAGGCCTCTCAGCAAATGCACCATCGATTCGAAACTGGGACCAACGAGTATATATTGCAGAAGACCGCAGAGGGCCCAAAGGACGTCCCAAAGCTTTCCATACGAACAAGAGCTCTTCTCTTTGAGTTGGAAGATGATCCTTTTGAGACTCAACTGGGCTTGATCTACCGTGTGGGGCTACTGGAGCAAAAGATGAGGCTAGCCCGTGAAGCAGCTTTTGATGTGAAGGTTCAAAAAATAAGGGAGAATGAGCTGCGGAGGTCGGCTGACTTCGTCGCGCAAAGATCAACTTCTGGGATGAGTTATGATGGACAAAGATCGCGCTTCAACAGGAGTAGGAGCAAGACAATAAGGTCGGAAGCACCAACAGTGACAGAGGCAGGTCATCGGCGGCGAGCATCTTCCACCATTGGCAAACGCCAGATGCGGTATGACCCTGAGAGTGCCACTGGTCCATCGGAAACGGCTGCTGTATCTATTGAAGAGGCACGTCGAAAGCTCCAACAGCATAATTCTGCGACATGGATTCAAAGAATTAGGCTTGCTCAAGAACAGCAAGCTGCTCGCGTGGTGGAGAAAAGGAGAGCATTCTGGGGCAAGGATGAAGTACCTCTGGAGATTGAGGAGACTGAGCCTGTCGTGGCCCTGCCTAATAGACCATCGCTTATGGCAGGGTATTTCCACGATGTGGAGCTTGTTATAGATAAACCCTCCTTCGCTCTTTCTGAGCTTCCTAAGTTCTTACACAGAGTCGGGAAGGGTTTACCAGAGGACACACAGTTCTCTATGCTTGTTCCTGTCAGCATCAAGCTCGACTTCAGCGAGGCGAAGATATTGCTCAGGGATTATCCGCTACCATTCCTTCATATCCCTCAAATGAGTACGGATCAAACTAGCCGAGTGGCATCATGGAGCCTGAAAGCGGATTTCGTGATTGCCGAAGAGCTACGAGACGAGCAGTCCATGAGGCATGTCCGGGTCAACATAATTCCTCCATCTGGCCCAGGGTCACACCCAGGTCGCCCAGGATTCGCCATTGACGTGCGGAGGACAGTTTCGGCAGTGAAATCATATTCCGATATTGACGTTTCCATTAATACTGCTTATGCCACACGCATTACATGGTGTACCTCATATCAGCCTGCAATTCAGGATATGATGATGGTATTTGAAACATTTACAAAACCACATCTTGATCCCTCGGAACGAACGGGCTTCTGGGATAAGATACGACTGGTGCTCCATTCCAAGATTAAGCTTAAGTGGAACAATGACGGTGATGTCCATTTCACACTTAAAGGTATGCACTCCCATCCCTCCCGTATGAGAACTCACATTGCTAACGGCTATAGGTTCTCGTGATCCTTACAAGGTAACTGGTAATGGTGCTGGTTTGATTTTCTGCTGGAGAGGAGATATCTCGTGGGGCATTTCCCAAAGTGATGACCCTCAGAAATTCATGCAACTAGAGGCTGAAGAGTTCCTACTTGCTGTCCCTGACTTCAGTAACCAAGCTCGTGATGAATTTGATGTCATGCCTAGTGAAGATAGAAGTGTTGCCAGTGCTAGTAGCTACAAGGAAGGGGCCCTCTTCAAGAAGGTCATCATGAAGCTGGCAGGGAGGGTTCACTTTCTGATTGGTCTCATGTTTGAGCAAGACCTCGGGGGAGAAGGTGATTGGAAGACCAGGAAGCGGTCATTTGAGTTTAAACCCCATTACAAGATTAGTCTGAAAACACCTGAGCATGCCAAAGCTGGTCCTGGGGAAGATGTATGCTTTTCTCCTCCTTTCGCCTGATATGAAGTGCCTACTGACAATTGTATAGGTTTACGACGCATTCCGAGGCTTCAGAAGTCATTATCTTCATTTATCGTTGGCTATAATATCACCTATTGAAAGAGACTGGTCACTTGCTGGGAGCAAACCTTCAACAAGCTATAATACCATTCACTTAACACCAAGGTTCTTCACACATTTCTATGCCTGGTATCACCTATTCGCGGGCAATATGTCCCTACCAATTCGCCAAGGGCCCCTCTGGCCAGGTCCAGAGAAGACAGCAAAGAAGTTTGGACGACATCTAGCAACTATTAAGTATCAGTTGCTCCTATCACCACTCTTCATCAGTCATATCTACCGCCATAAGTTCTCGGATGACTCAAATAAAATGGCTGCCACGGGGTTAAAGGTCAAGCTTGATAGTTTTCTTTTCGACATGCACATGAGGCGTGAGGAAACTACCACCGCCATCAAGGGACTGAATCTAGAGAGAAAGAGCTTCGGTATGAAAATCAACCAGGCGGAGTTGGATTTTCATTCTGCAGACATCAGGGCGGTGTCAGCTACGATTGATGAGCCAACTGTTGCAGACTTGAAACAAGCTCTAGAGGAGCCGATGTCCTCTGCTCAAGGTACTATTCGGTTTTCCGGAGATTTATCACAGTTCACGATCCCTGATGGGGACTATTCCTGGGTGGATATGGATGATTTTGTTGAGCTTGATACAGTGCTGCCGAACAACAAAACTCCACAAGCAATGATATTACCGCTTGTTTTCACCCCACGATTTACATATTTCCGACAAACTGACCATGGTGGGCCGGATACTGATCTTAGTGATTTACCAAGTACCTTTGGTCATGAGCCGACTCATCAGTGCATTATGTCCCAGAATAATGACCCCCGTGAGATCCAATGTGGCCTCGTACAGTCTCGTTTAGAAAAAGTTCATTATCAGGTGAACAAGAATAAACAAGCGTTGGACGACCTTGCACAAGAAATTGCACGCAGGCCTGATGATGAGGAGTTGAAAGCAGAAGTAGGCAAGGCTTTACTGATCCTACAGGCCACGAGCTAACGGATTTATAGTCACAAAACCTCATACAGCATAGCTCCATTCTATTTGATAAGATTAGATTCCTAGAAAACATGCTTCGTGCATTGTCTTCTAAGCTCGAAGGGAGTGATTCGGGGTCTATCTCAGACGGCCCTGAACGGAATGAATCTAACACTGACATTCCAAATACTGGGCCACTTGGGATGGACTTCACACCCTTATCGGACTATACTAGTGACTTTGACAACCGCTTCATTGTCCACAATATGCAAGCCAAATGGAGCAATTCACTGAGAAATATCATCATTAGATATATCCACCAGGTCAACCAACGGCGGGGCTTTGTTTACTACATGTCCCGAAGAGCAATCAAGTTTATCTTAGATATCGTGGAAGAGCAAGGCCATGAAGCCTATGCCGAGACAGTCCACTCCACTGATTCTACCCAGCCGAGCGCACCCGATGCACAGTCAATCGAGAGCCGCCTACAGCAGTTATTGGACGACCCTGTCAAATTCGTCGTGGCTAATGAAAGTGCATTTGGTGGCTCGAAGACCTTCACTGCAGAGAGCAGCACAGCTAGAGATGATCTTGCAAATGATATCTCGGATGACTACCTTCCACTTAACAGTTATCACGTTCGTCTCATAGCACCTCAAATCCAGCTGCAAAGTGACAAAAACAAGAGTGCAGCTGTTCTTGTATCCACTCAGGGGATGCAGTTAAAAATTGTCTCAGTAATGGATAAGCAGCGGCTTAGTGATGAAGTTAGTGGTTTGGTGCAGCGAAGGTTCTCTCTCAATATGGATAACACTCAATTCTTCGTCTCACACCAGAAGGAATTTGTCAATCAAGCAATGTGGCTTCACTCAGCAAACCGCTATGGAGCGCCCTCGAATAGTTCATGGCCTCCATGGGTACCACTGGAAAGCATGTTCGACTTCCATAACAATCCCGTTGGCTTCTCAAGAGTGGTGGAGAGGACATCAGCAGCACTCAGATATGACAAACACAACTCTCTACGTTTGAAGTACAGCGATCAAGTCAACGGCGGAGAGAATAACGGGTTCTCTACACAAGGAGGGCCAGTAGATGCCGAGCGTCGGGTAGACCATGTCTGGGTTGAGTTTCCCAAGGTCAAGGCCTCTTGTGACTCCACTCAGTACTTTGCAATGTACATTATTGTATTAGATGTCCTGTTGTACAGTGAGCCGTCCGAGAAGCTCCGAAGCGAGAAGCTGGAGAAAATCATGCTTGCTTCGGACTTCAGCGACCTTCGTGGCGCTCCAGAGATGGTAGAGTGTCTGCAACACAGAATCAATCAGCTCCAGGGGATTAAGCAACACTTCGAAATCAACGCCCGGGATCTGGATGATAAGGGGTGGGATGATAGCATAGCTCTGGGCCATGACCTTAGTAGTTGTGAGGATGAGCTGTTCTTCATGATGAAGGCTATCACCACTGCGCAAAGACGATATGAAGATAAGGGGTCACAGTCAAGCGGGGTTCTCCGGTGGTATATCTCTGCTTCAGAGATAATTTGGCACTTGTTGCGGGAGAATAATGAGCCCTTAGTTGATATCCGGCTTTCAAATGCTGTATACTCACGTGTTGACAATGCAGACGGTTCCAATTTCAACACTGTTGAGGTGGAGATGATGAAAGGTTACAATCAACTTCCAAATGCAGCTTACCCCGAAATGATTGCACCGTTCTTTGACCAGGTCCGTACACTCCCTGAAGCTCGACAAGCAAAGATACTGCGAGTCTACTGGCATATGTTGGAGGCAATTGCTGGAATTCCTATCATGGACCACTTTGAGGTTAGCCTCTTCCCGTTGAAAATTCAACTAGAGCGAGAGATCGGAGAGAAGATTTTTGAGTATATCTTCCCAGGCATTAGCAGTGGGGGGCCGGAGAACGGGGCAGTGTCTCCATTCATGGTACACCATAAACCGACTGTGGCTGGTGATGAAGATGATGACGAAAGCAGTGATAGTGATGATGAGCCTCAAGCCTATTCACCGGTGGATGACAGGGCGATTAGTGATGGAAGATTAAGGGCTAGTGCTATGCTTCCAGAGCGCCCTGCTACCTCGTACTCGAGCAAGTCTTCGGCTTTCTTAAGCTCAGGATATGAGAAATCAATTAGGTCGTTTATGCCTTCTAGGAGCTCGACTGCAATGACGAGTGATTCGATTACTATTAAGTCACGAAGGTCGAACGAGAGCGCTTTGCCGAACTTGGAACTCCTGGCAAATGATAATGTGAAAGGTCAGGCTCAGGAGAAAAAGAGAAGGCGCATCTTCCATCGCTCTTCGAGCCAAGTACAACAGGATAAGCCATCAGATGAGCTCAGTCAAATGATGTCCCGGGCGTCGAATTACATGACACTGGCTTATATCAAGATACCAAGTGTAGTGCTGTGTTTGAGCTATAAGGTATAGTTGAGATTTACACCCAGGTACATTTCCTCAGGGCTAAGGAGTATTCAATAGGGACGTGGTGACCGCAATTTCGAGGATATTCACGAATTTGTGTTCAGGATGCCGATGCTGGAGTATAGGAATAAAACATGGTCTAATCTAGACCTGGCGCTGAGATTGAAAAAAGGTTTATAGCTGAATTCTGACCCTTGGACAAAGAAAGTAGCTGACGTTATATAATTACAGACATCATCAAGGCATTGATATCTCACACTGGAGCCATCATCGAAAATAAGATCACTAATCTTCGACCCACAAGACAGCACTCTAACATTGCTAGGATGATGGCTGGTAATGCCGCGCTTGGCACAAATACACCCAGCAACACCACTTTAGCCTCAGATTACATAGATATTCCTGCGAATCCACTAGCAATCACTCGCTCCGTTACCAACTCTCGTTCCACATTGGCAAGTCGGAATGGAGCGAAGTCTGCAACGCCACCGCCGAATGTTGCATCGTCTTCGGTGAGTATTGCGACGACAGCCTCTGAGATACAGCCTGGGGACGGGGCAGGTGACGACAGCCAACGCGGCGGTCTGCTCCATAATACATTGAGTAGGCATCTCTCCCAGTTGACTATGCATACGAAGCATAAGGAGGGTCTTGATGCGGATACAGAGGAGAGTCATAAGAAAAAGAGGACGCTTTTGCTGGGGAAGAAGATGTTTGGAAATCAATAGAAAATTTATATAGTTCTTTTCTTTTTTTCTCTGGGAGTAGTACAATATCTTTTTATATCCTTTTCCTTATTAATTGTTACTGTCTTGTCTTTATTTCTTTAGTTTTTTTGCTCTTTTTTTGGTTTCCCCGAACATGTTTGCATAGCCTAGATATTATTATGCAGGAGTCGGTGTCCGCTTCTCTATTGCTTTGTATACTACAATGGGCGTTCTGGATACTTTCCAGTTTTTTTTCTCTATGGTGTAGTGATAATTACTCGTGTTTGCGATTACCTCGGTGGAGAAAATTAGCATAGGAGTTGATGCCATAGTCCCCTCTGTATATAATTTATATATGACCTGGTCATACCTACAGTACCTACCTGTCAACAAACAAGGTTCCCAAACAGAGCATCCAGACGCTATGTACCAAGAACTAGATGCTAAGGCCCTGCCCGATAGGTACCCAGGAAGTAATTCTAAAATAACTGAATAACCGTTGTATGGGCGGGCATCTCTGAATTCTAAATAACCATGTGAAGCATTGTAGGCTAGTCAAGGAAAAAAGTACTCAGTGTCTCGCATCTCATGATTTGTGCATGTTTGATATAGATATTAAGGACCACAATAATTTCATAAGGAAGTGCAGTGAAACCGAAACCACCTCGCAAGGCAAACCATGAGCCAATCTCTGCACATGGATGGAATATTACAGATAGTAGCTTGGTTTGTGCAGATCAAGCCTTACATTTGCCACTCAGAGGTGAGATAGGGTACTGGCCCTTAAGAAACCTTGAGGATGATGGGTATAGATAGGAGTTCACAAATCATAGCATTAGGTATCTAAAGAAGGTAGTCCTTGCTATAGTGAAGGGGCAACCCATGCGAGAGCTAGGTACAGTATATACATCCACCTTGCCTGCACTAACTCCCCAGTCTGTGTTCTGGATGCTCCTTAACATGATCTACCCTTCTCTCTCCACTAATCAAATCCACCAAATGGGGGGGGGGAGGAGTTTGAGATGCATAGTTGCAGGGGCAGAAACCAGACTAGGGGCAGGTGTGTTTCGATTTATTTTAGAGTTGCGATAATCCGAGGGAAAGCTTTTTTCCGCCACTATCATATTACATACTCGGATACATGAATGACTAAACACAGAACTGGCGAGATTTTGGTGTTTGAGGGTATATAAAAGGATACTTTTGCATCACCGAGTTGGGTTTACTGCCTTGTGCAACATGGATTTTCTACAACCTCGCTTCCATGGTACCTACAGCTTGGTGGCAAAAAAACTCATACCCTTGTATGAGTTTTTGTATGAGTTTTTGCTTGGTGGGGTATGAGTTTTTTTGCCACCAAGCTGTATGCCCCCATAAATCTAAAGTTCTCCCAACAGCCCATGTATTGATGGGAAGAGGAGGTGGGGGGACTAGAAACAGATGGGGTGAGCAGAAGAGGGTCATCTGGGTTGACCCGCCTCCCACTAGGTAACCTGGACCTTAGTTAGCAAGGGCGGTAGAGGCAGAAGATGGATTTTGTAGGACGGCCTGTTGTCCCGAAGGTGGAGGGAGCCTAGTGGGTTGCTCTTTTATTCGTAGACACGCTCTCTTCCTAGTTGCCTAAAAACCCCTCTGTACGACTCCATACATTTCATGATATACCGGAGAAATCATGGCACCGCTTGGAAACCCTGTCCTTGGCTCGGGAATCTTTGATACGAACCTGGCGTAATCTGCTGAAGGGTAGATTTGTACAGCGTGAGCCTAGGGTAAGACTTTAGATGATTCGCTGTTAAGCTGTGGCCATTCAATTTGTGAGGTAATATAATATAGCCTCAAATGTCTCCTGGCTGGCAAGTATATATGTGCTCAGCGAGATCCAGGCCTCAAGCCAGGGCTGCTGGGACTTCTTTTTTCCCCAGCCAATACCCGTAGCCTATGTATGGCTTGATATTTCCTACTCAGGGTCTTACGATATGGGTATCGCATCCACCCCGCCGAATGGCACTCGCAGAATAGCATGGAAACTGTCCTGTTGCGCGCCTCACCAGCCAAACATGATAAAATAGGCCAGGATTGTACTTTGTTTGTGGTCTAAAGTGCCTATTCCAACCCATATCAAGTGGTAGTCATAGTGCATTGGGCCCTCCGACTTACCATGGTAGAGAATGATCCTTAGCTCCGCCCAGTCCAGAGGACTCCCAGCCGGAGATATAGTCAAGTAAGGGCTCACATAATACCTGTTGCTGGGATCGAGGAGATAGCTTTGAAAGATTCAATCATATTATCCCATTAAGTAGCTATCCATAAGCCCATGGGTAACACCTAGCCATCATGCTTCTGGGAATATACCAATTCAGTGCAAACTATTTTCCAATTGTCAAGAACAGGCGGTCCCCACTGCACCCGTCCAGTTAGTATGCGTTACATGAGGAGCAAACATAGCCTCTGCAGGTATAATAAAACAAAATGGAAGCTTACATATCACCAATTCCAGGATAAATCATCCCCTTACTCTCCAGTTTCTGATCCACTCCACCCACAAACACTTGAATCCCCTCACCACCACTCTCCGTTGCAGCCCTTCTCAAACCCTGGTCACTGCCCAACACACTCGCAACCAATATTTTACCTACGCCCCACTCCCTCAGCGTCTGAATGGCTGCCTCGGCCGTACCACCGGTAGCGATTACTGGGTCAAGGATAATGGCAACATCACAGCTTGGCGCATTGTTTACCGTAGAAGTGACACGTGTAGGGAGATTGTTGTAGTATTCAACTGGCTGCAGGGTGGTCTTCTCACGGAAGAGGCCTAGATGATGGACAGGAACATTCTCCGGAAGAATTGCTTCAAAAGCTGTGCCCATGAGCATAAGTTTGTAGCTAAAGATGGTTTGGAAGCTGCGGTACCGTACCTTCAACCATGGCAAGGCCAGAACGAAGAATTGGGATCAACACAATCTTCTTTGGGGACACTGTCTCCACGGAGAATTCAGCTCCCAGAGGTGTGATATCCTATGCATAATACTCTGTCAGTGTACTGTGCACCTATAGTCCGGCATTCACCTCCATGATAGCCCAGATAGCAGGCTGCAAAGTAAGAGATTAAACAGAGCTCAAAATACCGTCCCTTCCTCCTCTATACTCAATACACTTCTCAATGCATCACAAGCAAGTAGCAGTGAAATCTCCTTCACCAAGGCCCTAGTTTGCTTTGGTGAACAAGTTGCCGACCTTAGCTGTGACAACTTTGCCTTCAAGCACGGATGGTTCGAGACTGTAACATTCGCTGGTAGTGGAGACATGGCTCTTAGTGTAAACTTCGTTGATGTTTCTTCAAAACGTCAATTCCCCCGGCTAGCAATGGAGTGGAAGGGGTGTGATGGGCTCGGTATTGGCCCTAGGCTAGCCTTTACCGGAAGTGGTCGTACAGTCGCGCTCGGGCATACACCCCGCAATATGCTGAGCTATGATGTTTCTCCATACCGAGGAAGGCTGCTCTCACTGAGCTTGCAACATGGGAGTTGAATTCTCAATTACTTTTCCGACTTTTCCCCCAATTTCGCTAACAGGATCTTTTTGTGCAGGCTGCAAAATTTTGGCATCCATAATACTACCTAATGGTAGGTTCAGCACGGTAGAAATTCGTCTTGAAGCATTCAAGCTGAGCATCAGGTGTACATACCCGTATCCACAACTAAGTATTACATAAGTCAGGGACTCCGACAAAGGAGCCTACAGCCCTCGATTAGGGTCTCTATTTTTTTTTTTTTTTTGTCCGTAGGTTGCATGCAGTCTGACTATGTGGTTTGGGGCCGGGTCGAACTCAGATATTTTTTGGGGAATGACAGTACTGTATTATTGACAAGCCCTTATAGTATGATACCTATTCAACTGAATATGCCTAGTCTCTCACCACTTAGCAACCCTAGTCCTAGGATAGCCGAGATTATCACTTAGCGATCCATTATCACCACTTAGCCTAACTATCTTCTACTGGCGACGACTATCTACCACGTTGAGATAGTTAGCTCGGTTGGCCTTAGTATTGCTTACTACTATATAGTACTTAGGGAGCTATCCTACTAGTCTGTAGTGCACATATACTAAAGGGTGCTTGTACTAAGCCTAAGTGTCAACATCTGGTAAGTATGGAAGCGCAGAGGGTGAAGAAGAGGGAGTGGAGGATCTAGAGCAAGTTGGGGATGCATTTGTAGAAGTTGCAGAGAATACGGAGGTTATTGATCTTCAGGATGCTGAGGAATTGGCAGATACGGTACGAGAGCTGGAAATTACTGAACTTTCCAATGTAAGTGCTTACATATATAAACTCCCAATATGACTCTATAGCTATATCATGTATACTAATGTTAGTATAGATGGTAAATTGAGGTGCTGGTAGGCTTGTTTGCCCATAATATTCCTATCTCGAGGGGGTTATATGGTGAACTCTCTAGTTTTCGGGGTGGATTGGTGTATATCATGAGTTATTCCTCTAGTGAGTATGCACATATTGTAGAGCATATTCAAAACAATTTATCAGGTCTGTAGAGGGACCATACCTGGTGTAGCGCCGTGGGGAATGAATTGTGGCAGGGCACCGAGGGCTAGGTACAGTTTTTTTTTCTTGTTTTGAAGTCTATACGTCTTTTCCCCTCAAGGGGGGAGCCCGTAGCTATGAGACGGATCCTTCCCGCGCCTTTAAAGGTCTGGACCTAGGTACAGTATTAACCTGGCATATGCGAGTTTACCACTGTATGGCTGATATCTATGTCTACTTTTTTTTTTGAGTCTATACGTCTTTCCCCCGAAGGGAGCCATAAGCTATGAGACGGCGCGTACGGAGTACTTACCTATGTAACTACATACCGATACTGTAGAGTACATGCAGTATTTGTGGCCTCAGACATGCATACGACATACCTACATGCTCACTTCTCAGGATATGCAACAAGGAACTTTCATACCTCTGCATAGTATGTACATATATTTCAGGCTCAAAGATTGGTGAGGAATAGCGGGCAGTAGATGATATATGTAGCTATTAACTGCGAAGACTAACGGAGTTTTAGGATGGATTGGAAGGAGTGATTACTAAAGAACTACCCCTAGAGGCGGCACATCTGGTAGATTTGAAGGCTTTATAGGAACATTTTTTGCTGGTACCCATTCGAGGCTGGTATCAATGCTTTGCATTTTGGTGGCATTGTATGTGAATGGTGGTATATAATATAACGCAAGAGTTGTGGTCTCACCGACCCAAGAGACGAGGTTCATTATTGATATCTAATGACCGATTACAACTAATCAAGAGCTTGTTCGGCATTTAGAAGCGCTAACAGTTTCGGAACTGGCAAAGCCAAATCTTAAAACAACTGCGCAAGCTCTTACTTGCAATGTGCATGAGTCTCGAATTCAGGGCCCTACTACCGACTGGTTCCCACCAGAGGGGTTTTCATCTTAAGTCCTGTTGTTGTTGGGGCTTTTAGGTTTCTACTGCTACTGGTTATCAGTCCATTCTTTGCCAACTACGGACAAGACCCCCTCTGACAATTCGACTTAACAAGAACTGGAAAACAGCCAGAGGAGCAAACAGCTAAACAGCTGGCTGGGAAGTTCAAGGAGATCACAGAACACCTACAGGCTGAACTAACCAGAGCGCAGACGGTACACCAAGAGCATAATCAATATGGTCAACAATAGAAAATGATTGAAATCCGTCAACAGCACCACTACCCCATAGTTTGAAAAACATTGGCTGATACATATCAATTCTAAGGTTGCCTGTCTGGTATCTTGGCCGACGACTTGCTGGAGAATTACAACGTCTGTTGTGCTGCGGAGTTCTTCATGCTTAGTCAGTGAAGTACATGTTGTTCGGTCGGAGTTCAGGGTCTTGGCATGAGACTAACTGAGACTAGCCCAAATGGGCCTTGGTATTGGAGGATAGGATGGCACGAGACCAGGTAGATAGGATACAGGGGGAGCTACGGAAAGGACTGGAGTGTACGGAGTACAGCGCATCATCTTAACAGAAATAAAACCTCGCTGCTATATAGCGTTTTTTGTTTATTTTAAAGCATATCCAGTAGAGTGTGTTGCAAACGCAGAAACGGCGCCTGAGGCGCTTAGGTATTAAGTAGCCGAGGTTAACTATAAATTGGGATTGTCTAACATGTACTCCGTAATCTCCTTGCGTCACAACTTCGGCTGTTCCAGAACTGACGTTGACGATCCCAATGATGAGAATGTCTACCATATTGCAGAGTTTGATCATTCCGTGTGAAAGAAGGGCCACTCTATCAAGCTGACTTCCTGTCGTACACCTTGTTGAAAGATTCATTACGGATACACAGGGCTACGATCGATCAAGCCCAGTGCTCTACAATACTATGTAGCTGAATATGTCTCATGACGCATCCACCGGTACTCTACTTGCACCCTAGGCAGGCCTAGCTCATATGGTTGATCGCTAGTTCAGCACGTCCAGTGCATGCAGTCCTGGCCATGGCAACAAAAAAAATGGGCACATGTCGAGGCATTCGTATCTCCGCAGAAGCTAAAAACTGATCCCTAAATCGTGTCTCGTAAAGGGGATCTGAGATAGTTACATAATTAACAGACAAGGGTTGCCTCAGCAACAGCAGGTCAACGTTTGTTTACCCCATAGGGTCCACAAATAGGTTATGTGGTGTACTTAATGTGCCCAGAGTGCCAATTGCAGTTTGTTTCTGCAGCACCAATCCCCCTTCCGATATAGTCTGGCCCACCGATATCTCTTGTTCCTTTCCTTACTCCTTCCCCACTCTTCTCTGATTCTTGTCGTTTCTTAATTCTTCTTCACTTCCATTCAACTGCGGTCACTCTTTTGACAGTTGATTACTGGTGCGACAAGCTACCCATACAACGCGCTCCTTTCTCGGCAACCCGACGAAACGGATGCTGCCATCGAGGACTACCTAAAACACGGAGATTGGTAAAGAAGCACCACAGAGCATACGATCAATTGTTGATGCTTGCAGCGCGCGACCTATCGTGATTGACCCGTACATATAGAGTGCCTGCAAACGCACAGTCCAATATTCCAGCTCGCGCTAGTGCACTGCAGCATTCCAGCCGAAGCTTAACCCAGCTGCAGAGAAATAGGGTTGAGGGAAGGTTCCAAGTTGAAATCTCAAGTATCTGAGCCCTGGCGAATTGCATTCCATTGGGTCTTCTTTGTTCGTGAGAATACATCATTTGCGAGTCAAGAGTGTGTTCTACATAGCCGGGATCGGCTCCCCTTGCAGCTGTAGAGTGACAACAACAACCACACCCCACCAATTAAACATACCCAACACCGCAACGCTCGAAACCTCCGCAATTACTATCATCGTCAACGATAGTTTCAAAACAGATAGACATAACCGACTGGACGCAACTTACATTCCATCATGAACACGGGCGGCCCGGCAGACCTGGCGCAGCAGGTCGAGAAGACACTCAGAGACCTCAAACAGACGTATGAAGACATCGGAATATCAAACCAAGAGAAAGAGCAGCGAACCCAAAATTTTTACAAGGCACTGCAGGATTGTTTGAGGGAGCAAGTAAACAGCACAAATAGGTATGGCAGCTTAGTTATCAGATGCCTGCCAGCATTGCAAGCGAGATCTCTAATTGTAGAAATAGGGAAAAGGAAAAGCTACTGGAAGAATGCACAACCCTCATCCAGTCCATCCGACAGATGCAAAAGTCCATCGACTATGATGCAGACGACCAGACTCTACGCATCACATTACCCTTGGTACAATGTCGACAGACGCTAGAAGAGAAAATGAGGCACACAACCAGCCTTCATGCAGCAAGATTCGAGCAGGTCATAGGTACTTATATACTTGAGAAGCTAGGGTTTCTGGATGCAAAGTCTTTTATTGATGTAAAATTTCTGTTTAGAACTGTCTCGTGAATTACGAAAATATGCCGATTTTCTTGAGCCATCGTTTCTCAAGATCGAGCTACCCCCAGATGACCACTCTATGGCCCTCAATTTCAACCTATCCAACTCGTACAGGAAAACCCTGGATCAGGAATTCAACCGAGTGTACATGGAATTTCAACGCAGATCGAGGAGGATGCAGGAAGTTGCTACGGAAATTGTTCAAATGTGGGCTGAGCTGGGTACACATCAAGCACAGACGGATCGCAAGATTTTGGCAGTCTACAACACTCAGCCTGAACAACTGGGGTTGAAGGGGGAGGATATTCGAAATCTGCAGCTGAGGCTCCGTAGCCTTCGGGAGGAGAAGCAAGCTAGGGAACAGAGGATTGCTGAACTGTCGGACCATATCATGCCTCTCTGGGAGAAGCTTAATGTTGACGAGGAATTCCGGGAACGCTTCCTGGCCACACATCGGGGCGTGTCTCTCAAGGTTATGTCCGAGGTAAGTTATTACCAGTTCAGGTCCGGGAACTAAATAAATCTGACAGCCCACACACAGATCGAGAGCGAATACGAGCGCTTATCTCAACTGAAGAAAGACAATTTGCATATTTTTGTGGATGAAGCAAGAACCACAATACAGGCCTTGTGGGATCAGCTCTATTACTCTGAGGATGAGATGCTTGAGTTTGAAGCTGCCTTTGTTGGTAAGTGAGCTGAGCCTTCGTTGTCACATGAATGTCTAGCTCACAACATGTCAAGATGAATATACGGAAGCACTTCTCTCGGTTCATGAAGCCGAGATTGCTCACCTTGAACAGCTGCTTGAAGACAAGGGGCCAATCCTCTCTCTTATCGATAAGCACAGGTGCCTGTTAGAGGACCGCGAGCAACTCGCTATCAGCAGTACTGATGCTTCCAGATTGACGCAGCGCGGAGGCCAACGTGACCCAACCCGTCTACTTCGTGAGGAGAAGATGCGCAAGCGTATTGCAAAAGATCTACCCAAGATAGAAGCCGAGCTAAGAGCTGCCCTGGAACAATGGGAGGAGGAAACTGGCACTACATTCACTGTTAGGGGGAAAGATTATTTACAATCTCTACCACCCGTAACCAAGCCACCGGCCCGCTCATCTTCTCGAGGGCCAGCTTCGGCTTCAGGTGGGGCTAACCTGAAGTGCCCGCCCACACCCGGCCCTCAAACTCGCAGCTCTCGTTCACAGTCTGTTAAGGAGAATAGACCAACTCTTCAACCAGCTCTGAAGCATTCCGCCTCTTCGGCGTCTACGGCTACAAACACTACTAGCGTGTCGAGGTCAAATGCTATCTCCAGGCCCAAGACCCCCGGAGCTTCGAGAGATGAGGGACGTCCAAAGACAAGTCATGCACATCGACCAAAGACTCCGACTGGTGGTACTGTGAGAGGTACACCAGGCTATACATTGCTATCCAAGACACCCAGTCGGAGCTCAAGGCCCGCGTTGACCAACATGACTCATGAGCCTCCAGTAACCGAGAGGGCAGACAGGACCAGTACGAATTCTGACACTCGATCAATGGCGTCATACAAAAGCTCTGGGTCTATCCGCAGGAAAATGCCTCCTCCACCCGCTCCATCAGGGGCGCCGAGATTGGGCAAGAATATTAACACCTCGCCCTCACAGCAGACTCTCCGTCGTGGTGACTCTATGCACAGCCGTAGTTCTCGGGAGGGCTCTGTCGACCAGTCGATTCGATGCATTACCCCACCTGAGCCTAGCACACCAGGTAGTGTTTATCACAACAGAGCATATCTCCGCAATGGTGCATCTTCATACAAAGATTCGAGCGCTGAAGGTATGTCACCAAAGCAGTTGCAGCAACTGCACCCACGCGCTTTTTCGGGGACGTCTAGTGAATCCTCATCAACCGTAGTATCGAGCGAGAACTGGGAAACATTCGAGGACTCCGACGACGACGAGGATCTAAGAACTATGTATCTCCAGAAGTTGAGAATGAATAGTGGACCAAAGAGTCCTGTCGAGTATGGGTACCGCAGCTTTGGTGGAGCTCTTCCAAACTCTTCTATTGCTATCGTGGGAGACGATGAGTGGGATGATCATGAGAGGAGTTGATTCGCCCTTACCCGTGAGCTCTAACTTAAGAGTCACGTGGGAGGCCCGTGCGGAGGCCTGTGGCTCTAACGACTCGATACCTATTTCCCGTTTTAACTCACGGGATTGGATGCCCGGCAATGATTACGACTAGTTGCTTTTTTGGTGCGCCTTGGCCCTTGTGCTCTTCCCTCGCACCTCCACGTCATGTTTACACGGAGTAGGGTCTGATACAATGGCCCACAACCTTTTTTAGGTACGGTACATATCCTGATTTCCTTTCTTTGCTTTTTTTCTGTGAGTATTTCACTGTGTCTTTCGGCCGTTTCGCTTTCGGGTTTCTGGAGCTGGAGTAGCGTTGTATTTTGTTGTGCGCAATCGTCAATCTCCCTGTTACCTATCTTCTTTTACCCAGTATTTCTCTAAACACTCTAACACTCACTTGGCTGTCATTCTTCTTAGGCTCTCTAGGTTCAATCTGCTTTGTTTACCATCTCTGCCGTTTTCTCTACTAGCTCTAACTCTTGCTACTTCATGTTTGTATGTGCGATCGCTAAAATATGATATCAAATACATGCTAACCTAACAGCTATTTACGGAACTATTGATATACCAACTACCTACTTGGTAGCTCTGCTTGTCGTTTCTGATTGGCAATGATTTGAACATCCGTCCCGTTTTTTGATTGGGGTTTGGGTTTCTTGGTTGATGTTTGTTTTTTCTGCATGTCTATGTCTGCGTCCGCTTTGTCTCTCTTGCTTTTTCTTTGGTGGAATTGGGATTTGAGGCGGAATATGTGTGTATAGGAATGAGGGCTTAGGGTGTGATCTCGGGTGAGGGCTTAGGGTGTGAGCCGGAGGTTCTCAGGTGAGGGCTGGGTACTGGGAAGAGGAGTGGGGAAAAGTGGCCGATAAATGGCTAGGCAGTCCTGAATGAGATCTGCCCCGGCCAACGACAAGTATGAGGGACTATCTCTCTGCACCCAGGCTCCGCTATGAAGAGGATGGGATGATTAGCACATGTATACACATCATAGGTACATACACGGGTGTCTCCAAATGGAAATCAAAAGCTTGATTGGTTTGAGCAAATGGCACGATGGAATTTGGGTACGAAATATGTGAATTGGATTGGGAAATTGGGAATTGGGAGATCGGGCAGGGAATGGAATGGAACTATGGCGGTTATGGCCATGATGGAAATTGGGCTAAGCTGCGTTTGACTTTGGTTGGGATTTTGTTTCTGCTTCAGGTGTTTCTGTTTTCGAATTCGTGGGGGATTTGGACTTATTTGCAACTTGGCTGTATCTTTGCGCTGACTGACACCTTCCTTCTATCTATCTACCCCAGTATCTGAATCCAGAAAAGCTCTCCTTGATAACTAACCTCCAGTAGAGTAGAGTCGTGACATCTGCAGTAGGTATGCTGGCCGCGGGCGGCCAGCCTAATCTATGCATGGTACCTATCTGGAGTACCTATGCCGCTTATGTCGATTCGATTCTTTGCCATCCGCCTCATTGCCATTCCTGGCCCAGGTTCGGGAGGCAGCCCGTTTAAGCAGCATGTTGTCCCGTGTGTACGGTAAGTAAACCCAATCCTTTAAAGATGCGGGAACGGGGCCACCTCAGCCTAAGGCTCCATTAATAGATGCATAGGTATGTATTATCGAGAAACCTAAATTCACTGGTATAGGGGGAGGAGATTGCTACCAGACCGGACCGGTGGAGATCATACGAGGTATGTTGTTTCAATACCTACGGTACAGGTTCCGCTGCATGCATATGGTTGATCAACATGCCGCGCTAGCCAGCCAGCCCACCAGACTAGGTAGCAATATCACGTGTATATCTAGGTATCTATCTACCAGAGGTACTTGAGACTTAAGTAACTAGTTTATAAAAATCAGCTCAAATGTACATACAAATGAGTGCAGACAGACGACAGACGGACGTGGAAGTGTAAAAGTCCGACTTACCTATATTCTCTGCCGACCTGCCTTAAGTGCCTCAGTGCTCAAAAGCACGGTGCAGCACATGACATGATGCAACTGTCATGCCCGTGGCAAGCTGCACTCTACTAGTATATACTTGCCAACATCCCCATGCATACATTGTACATCTGGATGGTCACGAGGCCTCTGAGGCTCGACTATCATGAATCATATTCACCATACTGGCATGGATCATGATATGGTTCACATGTGGTAGGGCAGATTACCGAGTATGTATGTATATTTTACCTTAACTCGACATAATTCCATCTAAAGTACCCACACCCTCAACGAGGGTACTGTATATTTTCACGTCATCTCTGGTCTTCTCGCAAGCTCTAGTGTGAATTTCTACCTGCTGACCTCACATGTAAGATACACAACGTTTGCCACCCATCCATATGTATGGATGGAACTGGTCTAGTACCGGGTTCACCCGAATACTGCCAACCCCTGCCCACCGCGGCCGTACTACCCATGCCGTTTTTCCCCACTTCCCAACCCATTTCCACATTTAGCGGGTGTCCCTATATAATTCGTTTATCCCACGGCTCAGCCTGTTTAGGAATATGCAGAACTGCCCAAAGGAAGCGCTCGCCTCAGTTTCTCCCCACTGCCAGCTAGGTAATCAGGCTGTGGTCCTCTCTGGACTACTGTTACCAGCATGCTCGTGCCAGCCCGTGGTTGACCGGGTTTCTAGGGACGTCAGGAGATACAAGGAGGTGTTGATCCTCATAGGGGCAGCAGAAGCGGCCTGCAGGTTATCTTATTGTGGGCATATCTGAAGCAAAACCTCATCAGTCCTAGGAATTACCCTCAACACCCCCAAGAAACTCGACGGCCCCTGCAACCTACCTATCACAGTCGGTTAGTACTGCCAGTTCGGCCCTCCTGACTGTTGAACATAGATTCCCGAAACCGGAGATCCCTCATCCGGACCGACACCGATTCGTGCCCTTAAGTTGAGAGCAGTTTGCACTGAATGCAATGTGATAGGGTCTCTAGACAACTCCAGAATGGATATAAAACCCGGCCTTGCAACCCAATGTCCTCCCAACCACAGCTGCCAGGCATTTCAACGTTTCCCTCACATAGCAGATCCGAAGCGTTTGCGGTGCCACTGCAAGAGTTTGCATTTCAAGAATTATTCGCCAAGCTATTATTAAAACGTTATCAATTTTCATGTGGCTGCATATGTAAAATTGGCAATTGCCCTCATATATATGCATGCAAGCCAGTCTGCATTCTTAGCTGCCACAGCAGAAAATAATTCGTGATAGATATCAAGAGCCTTGGCACGAGAGCACCCTCTCTCATAGTCTCGTCCTATACTACATTAGTTGGAAATCAGTAACCTTCCAAATCCGTGCCCATATGGAGCACTGGGTTTGGAGAAAACCACGCCTCAAATATCGTCAGTCGTCTCCTCATACTGGGCTCCTGTAAATGGCCATCATACCAGTGTTGCATTTACGAGTACGTAATAATATTCTATCCAATCGAGAACCATACTTGGACCCACGTCTATTTGGTTGCAGCCAGCCCGAATCGAGATGCAAAAGAGCTGCCAGGTCATGTTTTACTCTATGCCCAGGGTCTGCCCACAGAGTTGTGCCCATCCAGAATCTTCATTAGCCAAAGCAAATTCCCATATCACGAACAATGAAAGAAAGGAAAAATTCTTCTGAGTGAGTAAGTGCAACGCGGAGAAAATGGTGGGCCGATTCATCATCTCCCGCGTACCCGATCTCTGGGAGAAAAAAAGACGGTTCATAACGGTGGGTAAGTAAGCCCGGGAGTGAAGCCGATGTCTTTTAAGTCTCTGGAACTTTTCTCCGCGGAACAGATCGGGCAAAGATGTGACCCCACGTGATGACCCAAGAGGGCACTGGCCCGAAATGGCTTGTGATATTGGCATCCGATAAGTATATACACCATTTCTTGTGGAAGATAAGAGTGCGGCACAGGGTGTCTCGGAAATTCTGCTGATAATTTTCATCAATTTCCGATGTTGCCTCGATCCATCCGGGAAGTGGTGCCTCTAGCCGACTCGATCCCGACTGTGTCAGTTCCGACTCTGTAAGTTGTGAGCAACCATTCACCCCTTTCTCCAGCATAACAATTTTGCTACCCTCAAAACCAGGGTGCAACATAACATACTCCAGTGTATTCAATACTTTGAAGGGATATTGAAATTGTGGCCGGCCCACTTCTGGCTATATCACAGGAATTTAGGGTTATATCTCTCGTCACCCTGCGTCTCCCACCACACAGTAGCGTCACTGCGAACCCCTCTTTAATCAGAGATCAGAGTGGATGGTGACCTTCTACGACTCGCCGCTTTTTTCTCTAAAAAATGTGAATTTGTGATAGTGTCGATTCGATAAGGGA